>Ga0163144_10025321_pt1 | contig 11591 bp, 9 predicted proteins | sample OliLak19BULKMAT1_FD_123175 | JGI IMG/M metagenome (GOLD analysis project Ga0163144, IMG submission 123175) | Freshwater microbial mat bacterial communities from Lake Vanda, McMurdo Dry Valleys, Antarctica - Oligotrophic Lake LV.19.BULKMAT1 | ecosystem: Environmental > Aquatic > Freshwater > Lake... | reverse complement strand
TTGATCTTCTGCACTGCGGCGTCCCGCACATCGAACATATCCATGACCGCAAGGGTCTGGCCGCGCCGCACCGTGTCGCCCTCCTCGATCTGCAGGTCCTTCACCACCGCCACCGCATCCGAAGGACCGGCAATGCGGCGGGCCCCGTTTCGAGGCTCGAGACGGCCGCGAGCGGACACATCCTGGGCGTGGGCGGGAAGCGGTGAGAGGGTCAGACCGCCGAGGACGGCAAGGCCAAAGGCAAGGGAGAGGGGGTGGAGTCTCTGCATGAAGGGTGCGAAATCATAACGGCGATGCGGGGAGGGTATGGCCGGGCTGAACCCGCCATTCCCGAGCGATACCGGCATAAGCTACCGGTGAGCGCATCAGAGGGAGTCCCACTTGTCGAGCGACCAGAGAAGCACCAGCCTTCCGAGTTCAGGCATCGGAGGAAAGCTCTACCCTATGCGGGTATTCGGGGCGATAGCGATATCCCTGACCGTGTTCCTGGGCGCCGGAATCACCGGCCTCACCCTGGCCCACGTGATCTTCCTCGTCTTCGCCCTCACCTACCCGCACGTCGTCCACTTCCTCGCCATCCGCCTTGAGGCCTCGCGCCGGGTGCAGATGGGGAGCGTGATCGTGGACGCCATGGTGATCGGCGCGGCCATCTATTTCGTGGGCCTCTCCCCCGTTCCCACCCTGTCCTTTCTCACCATCGCCCTCGCCAACGGCATGGCCCTCGGCTCGTTCCCATTCATGAGTGCTACCGCGATCGGGGTGACTCTCGCTTTCGGAATGTCGCGCCTGTGGATCGGACCGGTTCCTCCCGCCCTCCATCTGGTGGAGATGAACCTCGCCGCGGCCGCCCTGCTTCTGGTCTACTTCAATTACTTCGCCTGGGTGGCCTACCGCCGGTCGGTGGCTCTTCAGTCCTCGCGCATGGCCCTGCGCCAGGAGAAGGTGGCGGCGGAGATCCAGAAGACCCGCTCCGACCGGCTGCTCCTCGCCATCCTCCCCGAGACCGCGGCCCGCGAGTACGAGACGCGCGGATCGGTGGCTCCGGTGTCCTTCCCCGAGGCCACCGTCTTGATCGCGGATGCCTGCGGATTCGGCGAGTTCGCGCAGCGGGTCGGCCCGGCGGAGGCCATCGGCAGCCTGAACGCCTGGTTCAAAGCCTTCGACGCCATCTGTCGGCGGCACGGCCTTGAGCCGCTGCGCACGTCCGGCGACGCCTACCTGGCTCTTGCCTCCTCCACCTCGGGCTCGGCGGAGGCCGCACTAAAAACCGCTTTGGAGATGCGAGCGCACATGACCTCTACCAATGAGGAACGCAAGGCCCGGGGACAGGAGCCGCTCCTCATGCGCTTCGCTCTGCACACCGGCGAGGCCCTGGCCGCGGTGATCGAAACCGAGAAATTCTCCTACGATCTTTTCGGCGAGACCGTGGCCCTGGCCTTCGAGGTCGAGCGCATGGCCCCGCCGAACGGAATCGCACTTTCGGACGCGGTGGTGAAGGCCCTGTCCGTAGCCCCGCTCACGCGGCCGCTGGGCGTGATTCGCGCGCGGCGCTCCGGGGCTGAATTGGGCGTGGTCGTGATCGAGGCCGCCTCCGCGTGAGTCCGGACCGTTCGCGCATCGAGGGAGAGGGAGAGGCCGCGGCGGAAGCGACGAGCGCCCTCCGCAAGGTCTTCGGACACCTCGACGACGACGCCCTTAACGAGATCGTCGGCCAACTCGAAGTGCTTCATCTCGATCGCGGGCAGATCCTCTATCGGCAGGGAGACGCCGCCCTCGGACTCCATGTCGTCCTGACTGGCCGACTCGAGGTCCGCGTCCACGCCGACGCCACGGATCGTCTGGTTGGCCATATCGACCGCGGCCAGACCGTGGGCGAGATCGGACTGTTCATGGGCGTTGAAGGCGGAGCGCGCTCGGCCACGGTGCGCGTGGTCCGCGACGCCACCCTCGGGTTCCTCTCCCGCGACGTCTTCCAGGACATCGTCCGCCGGCATCCCCAGGCCTCCGACCACCTCGCGCGATTCATCGTCAAGCGCCTGACCGACGCGCAGAGCCGAGGCCGCACATCAAATCCCACGGTACGCAACATCGTCCTCATGCCGCTCACCCCCGGGTTCGCCATCCGCGAATTCGCGGAACGGCTGCAGATCGCCTTTCTTCGACAGGGCCGCACGGCGCTGCTTACCGAGGAACGGGCCCGCGCCCGCTTCCGCGATGCCCTGCTGCCCTCTCACCCATCGCGACTCCAACTCGACAACTTCCTCGACCAGATCGAGCGGGACCACGACTTTGTCCTGCTTCTGTGCGGAGCGGAGCCCTCGCCCTGGAACGCAAAGTGCCTGGCCCACGCCGATCAGGTCGTGTTCGTGAGTCCGCGAGGATTGGATCCCGGCGAGGCGAAAGCGAGTCTCGCCCGCATCGACGCGACCCTTACCGAACCCCGGCCTTCGCGCATGTTTGTGACCGCCCATCCCCTGCGCAGCGAGGCCCCGCAGGGCACCGGCGCATTCCTGCGCGCGGTGGGCGCGGGCCTGCACCTGCATGTGGCGCTCGAGGGAAACGAGGGGGTGAACCGCCTCGCCCGGGTGCTCACGGGCCGCGCCGTGACCCTGGTTTTGAGCGGGGGCGGGGCCCGCGGATTCGCCCACCTTGGGGTGCTGCGCGCCCTTCGCGAGGCCGGGGTTCCGGTGGACGCGGTGGGCGGCGCCAGCTTCGGGGCGCTGGTCGCCGGCAATATCGCGCGCGGCCTCGCCGACAACCAGATCCTCGACGAGTTCAAGCAGGCCTTCGCCGACGAACATCCGATGGATGACTACACCCTGCCTGTCCTCTCCCTGGTCCGCGGCGAGAAGATGACCCGCAGCCTGCGCCACTTCCTCGGCGACACGGAGATCGAAGACCTTTGGCTTCCCTTCTTCGCAGTCTCCTCGAACCTCTCCCGTAACATCGAGAAGATCCACACCACGGGCCCCCTGTGGCGGGCCCTGCGCGCCACCGTATCGCTTCCCGCCATCTTTCCGCCGGTCATCGAGGACGGCGATCTCCTCGTCGACGGCGGCATCTTGAACAACCTTCCCCTTGAGATCATGCGCCGCACCGTTCCCGGGCGAGCCATCGCGGTCGACCTCTCCGCCCTGAATGACTATCGGTACGACATCGATTCGCTGCCCACGGCCTGGGAGTATCTGCGGCGGCGGCTGTTCGACGGCTCCGAGCAGGCCAGCCTGCCCGTTCTGCACAGCGTGGTCATGCGCGCCACCACCCTGGGCAGCCGGCGCGAAGTCGAGATCGCCCGGCGCGACGCCGACCTCTTCCTTAATCCCCCCGTGGCCGGCTTCGACATGCTCGACTGGAGTCGGTTCCACGCCATCGTCGACGTCGGGTACGCCTACGCCCGCGAGCGTCTGAGCACCTTCCTCGCCACCCACCGGGACTTTGTGGCGCGGGATGAGGTGTTCGACTCAAGACGCGTGCGGGTGGCCTGACTCCGGGCCTCGCGAGGTAAAGCTGTCCGTCCGGACCGAGGGGGCAGGCCCAGCGTGATCCAGAGGCACAAGAGACCGGATCACACTATGAAGGCCTTCGTGAAGACATGCACCCAGGTCAGGTAGTCCGGTTGTTAGGCCGGCTCCATGCGCACGGACTGATCGCCAAAATCCCACGCTCCCGTCGTTGGCGGGTTTCCCTCGCCGGTCGAAGGACCATGTCCACCGCGATCAAACTCCGGGAGGTCGCCTACCCCAGTCTCTTCGCAACCGCCGCTTGATCTGTGGGAACGTCTTCGCGAAACACAAAGAAGATACGATGGAAAGATTTACGCTCCAAGTGTATTCTCCCGAGCTTCGCATGCGAGTTCTCATCACGAACAACCACCTCGCTCCGCGTGGCGGCGTCGAAACCGTCGTTCGTCAACTCGCACGGGGCCTCCAGGCCCGCGGGCACTCAGTGATCGCGTACAGCAGCGATCTGCGGCAGGGCGAACGCCTGCTGGAAACCGACGTCATCCCAGTCGCCACCGACCTCGAGAATCTTCCGTTTCGACCGGACGTGATCCACGGCCAGCATCACCTGGACGCCATGACCGCTCTGAACGGGCTGCCCGACGTCCCGGCCGTCTACCATTGCCATGGTGCGGTCTGGCGAGGTTGGTGCCCGGCCCATCCCAGGATCTACCGCTACCTCACCGTGTCGCGCACGATGCGCGAGCGCATCGCCACAGAATCCAACGTAGATCCAGCGCGCATCGACGTGTTCCTGAACAGCGTCGCTGGATCGGTTCTCACAGGTCAGAAGCCCAGCCGTGAAATCCGCCAAGGCCCTGCTCTACAACAACCGACTCGGGCACGACAGCGAAACCGTCACTGCGATCAAGGCGGCGGCGGAGAGGACCGGCGTCGAACTCGATCTGTTGGGCTTCCATTTCGGAAGCGTGACCGATGAACCTGAAAAACTCCTGCCGCGATACGACATCGTATTCGCCTCGGGGCTGTCGGCCATCGAGGCCATGGCCAGCGGGTGCGCGGTCATCATCGTCGGACGTACGAGCTGCGGTGAGATGGTGCTTCAGGAGAATTTCGACAGATTCCGCCAGGTAAACTTCTCCATTGCGACCAATTCCCCGCTAGCCTCGGCGGATCGAATCGCGAGCGAAATCCTGCGCTATTCCGCACAGGACTGCGCGGCGGTGACCGCACGCCTGCGGCTGGTGGCGGACTTCAGAGCCGCCATCGATCGCCTCATCGGAATCTACGAGTCGGTAATCGAATCGCACCGTGTGATCCCAACCGACGCGCGAGCCGAGTTGCTCGCCAATTTTCGTTATCTTCGGAAGGTGGTTCCCCTCATCAAGGCCACGGACGATTACCTGGGACGTCGATGGTCGTCCATCTCGCAAACCCCGTCCCTGCAGGACGCGGGCACACGTCTCGTCCGGGTTGAGCGTGACCTCCAGGCTCTCAAGCGGTCGTAGGAGGCGTGAGGATCCATTTTATCGGTATCGGGGGGCGAGCCATGGGCGGCATCGCCATCGCGCTCGCAAAGGTCGGACACGATGTAACGGGTTCCGATAAGGACGTCTACGAGCCAATGCAGGGGCGGCTTGCAAGAGAGGGCATACGGGTGTCCGCTTACGCGGCCGAGCACGTTCCCGGAAACGCGGACGCGATCATCGTAGGCACGCGGGTGGCGCGCGAAAACTCCGAGCTGAGTTTTGTGCGCGAGAGGGGTCTTTCAAGCGAGTCGTTCCCCGAGTTCCTGGCGAATCGATTCCTCAGACGCTCACGAAACCTGGTGGTCGCGGGCGGGGTTGGGAAAACCACCACCACGGCGATGCTCGCCTGGATCCTGGAGCGGGAAGGCCTGCAACCGGACTACCTCATCGGGGGACTAGCCCGCAATTTCCCCACCTCGGCGAGGTTTGCAGGCTCCGACGTCTCCGTGATCGAAGGAGACGAGTACGCCAAGCGGGAAAACGATGCCTCGCCGAAGTTTCTCCACTATTTCCCCGAGGTGGTCACGATCACCAATTCTCTCGTGGACCATCCAGACCTCTACCCGGACACGAACCGCCTGATCGAAGCGTTGCGCGGTCTGGTGCGCCTGCTGCCGGCCCACGGCTGCCTCGTACTCGGAAACGACGAGGAAGGCTCGGCGACACTCGCCGAGGCGGCGCGCTGCTCCGTGATTCGTGTTGGGACGGACGCCCGTGCGGATCAAGTGATTGGCGGTGTGGTCCTCTCATCCCTTGGCTCGGCGTTCGAGTTGAGCGGAACGAGATTTCAACTCCCCATGCATGGGCTGATGAATGTGCGCAACGCGTCGAGCGCCGCGGTAGCGGCGTTGCATCTCGGTGTGGCCCTCGAACGATCGGCGCTCGCGCTGTCGATTTTCGAGGGACTCGCCGATCACCAGGAGGCGGCAGAGGCAGGCGCTTGTACGCTGGTCCGGGACAAGGCCTCACATCCGCAGTCGCTCATCGAGCTCAGCGCGGCCCTTCGCCAGCGTTATCCGAAGCGTCGCCTCGTCTGCGTGATACAACCCCGCGCCACTGGCGGGCGACACTGGATCTATCAGAAACACCTGCCGCGTGCTCTCTCCGGCTTCGACAAGGTCATACTGACTCGACCCTACGAACACAACCCGGGTCCGCGCACGGCGTGGCAGGACAAGCCGTTCAGCATGGACGCACTGATTTCGGATCTCCGCTCGTTGCGCGTCGACCTCGATGTGGCGCCGGAACTCGAAAGTCTCCCGGCGTTCGTGAGCCAGCGAACGCGGCCTGGCGACGTGGTGCTCTTGTCGCTCCGGGAGCAGTTTGGAAGGGTCGGTGTCGACATCGAACGCGCTCTCGCAGGAGGTGAGTTGCGGTGCAATTCCCTTGCGTGATTCAAACTCCGATCTGCTAGGACGATTCGTGTGGCCTCGACGGCCGAGCCAGGCGAGCCAGGCGAGCCAAAGCCCAGGTGAGTTCGCTCGGGTCGACCTCAGCGGGGCCAACGGAACCGTCAAGGATTCCAGCGAGCCGCCGTGCAAACACATCCGGGTGGTAGACCGTCTCATAGAGTTCTCTCGACGCGCGGGCGCTGGCTTCCAGCTCTCCAGCGCTTCCCAGGCGGTGAAGAGTGGAGCGCAGGTCCTCCCAGGTTCGCCAGCCAATCAGGCCTTCGGCGTCGGCAATGGGGTGGGCCCAAGGCTTCACGGGAAATCTCATATGCCGGATGTAAGGCGTGCCCGAGGCCAGAACCTCCACCTTGGTGCGCGCTCCATCGACGGGGAATGAGGCTACGAAGAGGTCGCAATCGTGCTCCCACAGCGTGAGCGCTAGCGACGCTGTCCAGGGGACGTGAATGAAGCGATCGCCTGGGACTTCGTACCGCGAAAGCATTCGACCGATCGTGTCAATCAGCTCATCCGACAACCTCCCGATATGAACGTGGGAGCCCTCGGTGGTTCGCAGGATCTGAGCCACCGTCTCTGGATAGCGCAGGACGTAGTTCCCCGCAAACTTGTGCATGCCTCCGCTCGACGCAGTGGTAATGCCGCCCCGGATCCGAAAGCCGCGCGGGCGGGGTCCGGGGTCAGGAGCGGTCAACCTCAGGAGAGCCGATTCCCGGCCCCCAAGCGCCGTGGGAGCGAGAGCCTGCGGACTGAGATCCACCAGGGTCACGTCCGGAAGATGGATGCCGAACGACATCGTGGCGTCTGCATGGTGAATCATCACGCGCGGTCTCGCGATCTCCGGCTGGCTCACCGCCGAGGCCAGAGGATCTGTCGGATGGTGAAAGAGGAAGAGGCGGTCGGCGCGAAGCAAGAGCAACTTGCCCAACAGCTCGGACAAACGAGCGCCCCGCGTGGCTCCCGTCAGGACCGAGACCCGGTGGGTCGGAACTCCGAGTCGCGACAGGATGGCGTCCGGCAAGGGAAGAGGATTGGCAAGCGGATCGGTCAAGATCACATGGGCGTTCTCTGAACCGAGTGCCCGGACGAAGTCTCCAATGAGAGCGGTATGCCCGCCGTCTTGATAAACCTGCGTCGCCAGATACAAATCGCGCGGGTTCGCTCCGGCCATACGCGGTGGGGAGGCGACGATCGCGGAGACCCCAATCTCAGCCAGTCGCTCTCGCCCGATGTGCCAAAGGCGCGCGTCCTACTCGGGTACTCCCAGGGCCAGTCCTCCGGTGGTCGGATCGGCCTGAGCCCTACCCATGGCCTCGACGAGATCGTCGAGTTCCACCTCCCACGCTCCAGGGTTCAACCTCATCGACCCAAATCCCAATCAGGCGCTAGACCGCTTGAGCCTGCCGCCCGCATGGTTCCGGTCTCCGTTCGGTAGGAATGAAAGCCTCGCTGTATTCCCATGCGACGAGGAGCGTAAATGAAGCAAGCGTAGTTTGCCAGTCACTTCGCATGGACGGCGACGGCCGTGGCGGACCGGCGGCCCGCTCCGGCCACCCGTTGGCGCGTCCGGGTGCAGCTTCCGAGGGGAGGGCGAGGCGCTGGGCTGTCGACACCGGAGTCGATGCCCCGCATAGCAGCGTCGTGGAACGGAACCACGTTTGCGAACAACGCGCAAGTTGTCCAGGCGCGCCTCGGCAGAATTGAACCGTCGGCGCGCGCTATGGCGCGAGGCAGAGGCCAACACGGTGGCCGAACCCGACACCCTCCGCGACAAAGCCCTTCGCAGTGCGTAAGACGCGAGAGGCCGGAGCGGGCAGGGCCTCCCATCCCAGGCGCGCGGCGAGGCGGCGATGGGCCTCGTCAAAGAGAGAGAGATCTCGCGCGTGGCCTTCACTCGCAGGAGCCACTGACCGTCAACAATCACGACGTCGATGGCGTCGGGCCGCACGCCGAACACGGATGCGAGATCGGCGGCTGGCCAGTCACGACGCCAGACGCGGCCCGAACCGCGGGGATGGCGCGCGCAGGCAACCACACGTCGATCGCCCCCGCCCCTGAGACGACACCGGATCGCCTCCGCAATCGGCGGTCCACAGGTCCGCATCGCGAGGTCGGTCCCGCGCGCCGGTCAGGGCTTCGGCCCACTCGGCGTCGCGCAGATCCGCCGACATCTCGCGATCGTTCACGGCTCCCTCCGGCCGCAGCCATCGCGGCACCGGGCCTTCGCCCACAAACCAGGCACAGTGCGTCGAATCGCAAACGTTCGCGTGCGCGTGGCGCGGAGCTCTCCTTCGCCAGGGCCGCACGGCGCTGCTTACCGAGGAACGGGCCCGCGCCCGCTTCCGCGATGCCCTGCTGCCCTCTCACCCGTCGCGTCTCCAACTCGACAACTTCCTCGACCAGATCGAGCGGGACCACGACTTTGTCCTGCTTCTCTGCGGAGCGGAGCCCTCGCCCTGGAACGCAAAGTGCCTGGCCCACGCCGATCAGGTCGTGTCCTGTTTCTCCCCTGGAACAGCTGGACTTGGACGGCAAGGCCGCGCCGACCCCTGTTCGACTCCGGCACGAGGACTGGTCGCCCCCGAACAGTCCGCTCAGCGAGCGAGTCAGCCCAAGCAGGCCATCGAAGCGGGCTTCGGACTCGGTCCAGGCGAGCGCGACCAAATCCGCGGAATCGGTGCGCCGATCAGAACCAGGACACCAGCTACTTGCCGCCCTGGGTCCGTTTCACGAAGGCCGCGATGTCGGCCTTGAGGACCTTCAGCATGTTGGGCCGGGTGTACATCATGTGGCCGCCTTCGTAGTAGGTGAAGTGGGTCCGGTCCGCGTAGGACTTCTCGTAGCCGAGGTGATCGAAGGTGTACTCGCTCCCGGCGAAGGGCGTCGCCATGTCGTAGTAACCGTTCACGACCATCACGTTCAGGAACGGATTGCGCGCCATGGTGGAGCGGAGATTGTCGACGAGGTTGAGATACCGGCCCTCTTCATATTGCCAGGGGCGTACGTTGGCGGACGTCGTGTACGGCAGCTCGCTCTCCCACTTGAGTTCGTTCTTCGCATAGTCCAGAAAGATCGCGGTGTAGGCACCCTGAAGCGCGGTATTCGACGGGTCGAACTCCTGGTTCTCACCCGCGGCGTCGCGATCGATGCCGGTGTAGCGGGCATCGAGCCGGCCGACCATCAGGCGCCTGTCGCGCAGCAGCTCCTTGCGGAAGCGGCCCGGACTCACGCGCAGGTTCGCTTCCTCGACGAAGGAGGCGGAGAGGCCGGTGAACCTCGCGACTTTCCCGGCCATGTCCTTGCCCTCGGCCGCGGTGAGGCGGCTGCCCTTGACCAGCGCGGTCAGGTATTCGCCCCACACGAACTTCCGCGACTCGTCGAGGGCCTTCCTAAGTTCCATGCCCTGAAGCTCGGGGCCGAGGCGCTTGTGGTACCAGGCGGCCGCGGTGTACGCGGGAAGGAAGCTCGCGTAGTTGACTTCGTTACCCGGCGCTTCGGAGAGAGTCGAGAAATCGATGACCGAGGAGATGAGAACGATGCCGTTGAGTTCGATCCCGTGACGCGCCTGGAGGTCGGCGCCGACACCGGCGGAGCGCACGGTGCCGTAGGACTCGCCCATGAGGTACTTGGGCGAGGCGAAGCGATTGAACTTCAGGAGGTACTGGCGGATGAAGTCGGAGAAGACCTCGATGTCCTGGCGAACGCCGTGGAAGTTCTTTCCGTCCTCGCCTTCGACCATGCGGGACCAGCCGGTGGTCACCGCATCGATGACGACCACGTCGGCGACATCGAGGATGGAGTCTTCGTTGTCGACGAGTTCATAGGGCGGGGCGGGCTGGAAACCGTCGTCGCCCATCTGCACGCGCTTCGGGCCGAAGAGTCCCATGTGAACGAAGATCGACGCTGAACCCGGACCGCCGTTGTAGGCGAACGCGATGGGACGCGAGCCTGTGGGTACGCCGTCCTTCGTGTAGGCGACGAAGAAGACGTTGGCGCGCGGCTTTAAGGCGGCGCTCTTCAACACCAGCGTGCCCGCGGTGGCGGTGTAGGCCACGGTCTGCCCGCCGAACTTCCCCGTGTGCTGGGTCTGTTTGTAGTTGTCGGCCGCGGGGGCCGGGGGCCGGGTGTCCGCGTTGCGAGCGGGAGCTTCGGCCGCCGGCGTGGGGGTGGGGGTGGGACCCTGGCCGGGGATCGTTCCGCGGCCGGGCTGGGCCGGGACCGAGGCGGCTACGGTGACGAACAACCAGGCCGTGAGAAGGCGCAATTCACGCATGTCCAGAAAGTCCTTTCAATTTCCCGAGATCCGCCGCTACAACTCAGGGCGCTCGCTGATCGAGAGCCAAAACGCTAGCACAGCGTCTTCATGGTCTTCGCGGGCGCTGCCTTGCGGAAATGGACCTGATGACCATCCGGCGAGAGGCCTTCGGATCGATCGGCTTCGGCGCCTGGGACATCGCTCGATCCATCAGGTCGCGAACGCCGGGGTCGTCGATCAAAGTCGGGTCGGAAAGACGGATGCGACGCACCACGCTGCCACTTCCCTGAAGGAGCTTCTTCGGATCATCGAGCGTCGCGCCCTGAAGGAAGAACAGGTTCACCCACCGCGGGTAGATAGCGAGCGAGAAGATAGCGTCCGATGCCCTTTCGGTGGCGCCGAATCCGATGACCAGGGCGTTGTAGTTGTCGTAGACGAGCTCCGTAGCACCGGGCAGGCGCTTTCGCATGCGGGCAACACACGCCTTTACCAGCTCCACGATCTCCGGCGAGAACCTCAGAAGGAAGCCATCCCACTCTTTCGCGGGCGAGGATGCGTTCATGGACGCGTAGTTTCGCAGTCCGCCAGAAGTTTTTCAGGAAAAGGCTTGACTGTCGTCAATCGGTGACATAGTCTTTACGTATAGACAATGTCACATGAAGACCTCGACCACGTTTGGCGCGCCCTCGCCAATCCGCATCGACGGCGGATCCTGGACGTTCTCCGGGACAAGCCCTGCACCACCGGCGAGGTCGCGGCAGCCCTGGGCGAGAATCGCTTCCTGGTGATGCAGCACCTCAATCTCCTGCGCGAGGCTGACCTCGTCACGGTGGAGGTCGACGGCCGCCGGAGGATCAACCACCTCAATCCTGTTCCCATTCAGCACATCTACGAGCGCTGGGTGGGGAAATATCAGGGCGACTGGGCGGCGGCCCTGGTC
>Ga0163144_10025320_pt1 | contig 11591 bp, 8 predicted proteins | sample OliLak19BULKMAT1_FD_123175 | JGI IMG/M metagenome (GOLD analysis project Ga0163144, IMG submission 123175) | Freshwater microbial mat bacterial communities from Lake Vanda, McMurdo Dry Valleys, Antarctica - Oligotrophic Lake LV.19.BULKMAT1 | ecosystem: Environmental > Aquatic > Freshwater > Lake... | reverse complement strand
GTAATAACGGGCTTCTAAAGTGGTGGCTCGGACCGGAATCGAACCAGTGACACAAGGATTTTCAGTCCTCTGCTCTACCAACTGAGCTACCGAGCCACAAAAGGGAGGGCGAACAAAGTCGGGCATCCCGGACGCGTCAACGGGAAATTCTGAAAGAGTTAAATCGTTTCGATTTTAAGAGATTGCCGTTCGGCTTGCGCCCCAAGTTCCAGCAGGTGCGCGATGCGGTCGGCGTCATAAACGCATCCGCCCCAACTTCCACCACTCGCATTCTGCAGCGCGGCCCAGAGCTTGGTGTCCGCCGGCAACCGCGGATCCGGCCGCAGTTGGGGATGCTGGCCGCGTCCCGCAAACTCCACCGGATCAACTCCAACCACGTCCACCGCGCCCTCAAGGTTTCGCGTGTCGACGACCAAACGCACGGTATCGCCATCCCGAACCCGCCCGATCGGCCCGTCGCCCCAGGCTTCCGGGCTTACGTGTCCGACGCAGGCGCCGGTCGACACACCGGAAAAACGGCCGTCGGTAATCAACGCGATGCGTTGGCCATCTTTGACGTACTTGAGCGCGGAGGTAATTTGGTAGGTCTCGGGCATGCCGCAGCCCGGGCCGATGCCAAACAGCACCATGACATCGCCAGGTTTAACGCGGGATGCCTTCACGGCGGCGATCGCGTGCGCCTCGCTCGTGAAGACCCGCGCCGGTCCTTCATGCCGATAGACGCCGTCCGCGCCGACGAGCTGCGGTGCGATCGCCGTGCTCTTTACAAGCGCGCCTTCCGGAGCGAGATTGCCGCGCAGGAAAGTGATGGTGCTGGTCAGCCCGCGTTCACGTGCCCGGGTCGGCGACATGATCACGTTGTCCGGATCAATCCGGTCGAGCGTGTGCAGTTTTTCCCGCAAGCGCCGACGCCGCTCGGATTTTTCCCACCACTCGAGGTTTTCGCCGAGCGTGGCACCGGTCACCGTGCGGGCGTTGAGCTTCAAGAGCCCGGCCTCGCGCAAGTGTAACATCACTTCGGGTACGGCGCCGGCCAGGAAAACCTGCACGGTCGCGTAGTGGGTCGGACCGTTGGGCAACACGTCAACGAGTCGCGGCACCGCGCGGTTGATCCGCGCCCAGTCGTCCACGGTGGGCCGGCGCAGCCCGGCCGCGTGCGCGATCGCCGGAATGTGGAGCACGAGATTGGTCGAGCCGCCAAACGCCGCATGCGTGACCATCGCGTTGTGAATCGCGTCATCCGTGAGCAGGTCGCGCGTGGTGAGCCCTTTCTCTTCGAGCGCAAGCAGGGCGCGGGCGGAACGGCGAGCCAGGTCGCGCCAGATCTCCGTGCCCGACGGACTCAACCCGCCGTGCGGGAGTGAAAGGCCCAGCGCTTCCGCGACGACCTGGCTCGTTGCCGCTGTGCCCATGAATTGGCAGCCGCCGCCCGGCGAGCCGCAGGCCTTGCAGCCCATTTCGGCGGCGTACTCAAGCGTAACTTCGTCGCGGGCGAAACGGGTCGCCAGCGTTTGTACCTTGGCGGTGTCCTCGGCCTCCTCGGCCAGCAGGGTCACCCCGCCGGGCACCAAAATGGTCGGCAGATCGGGCGTGCCCGCGAGCGCCATGAGCATCGCGGGCAGACCCTTGTCGCAGGTCGCGATGCCGAGCACGCCTTTGCGCGTCGGCAAGGAGCGTATCAACCGTCTAAATACGACGGCGGCATCGTTGCGATAGGCGAGGCTGTCGAGCATGCCGGCGGTGCCGTTGGTGCGGCCGTCGCACGGATCGCTGACGTAGCCCGCAAAGGGAATTCCGCCCGCGGCACTGATTGTGCGGGCGGCTTCCTCCATCAATAAACCCACCTCCCAATGCCCCGTGTGATAACCCAGGGCGACCGGCGTGCCATCGGGCGCGCGAATTCCGCCCTGCGTGCTGAGGATGAGAAACTGTTTGCCGCGGAGCAGCTCGGGTTTCCAGCCCATGCCGGCGTTTTGGGTGAGGCCGAAGAGATCGCCGCTCGCCATGTGGCGCAGCTGATTCGCTTCAAGCGGGAGCGAGCCGGAGGGACCGGCCGCGGTGGTACGAAGGGCGTAGATACGCTCGTCGTTGGAATCGAGAACAGGATTCATGGGGAAGAAGGAGCGGGGCGGCCAATCGGTTAGGGTGAGAAGCGTTGGGCAGGTCTGTGACCTGCCGACAGCGGGTCACAGACCCGCCCTACTTTGATCTCTCTAGCTGGATTGCCACGCCCTCGTTCCTCGGGCTCGCAATGACAAAGAGAGAGGTGAAATTTCCGGATTTGTTTAGCCGTGCGGAAATGCGATAGGCCAGTGCGATGGCATCATTGCGTATCACGTTGCCGGTTACAACGCGTCGCGCGTGGGCTTGCCATCCACGAGTCGCAGTAAACCGAGCGGGTTGGCGTTCTGCAGAGCGGCGGGGAGGAGGTCGTTCGGCAAACCCTGATAGCACACGGGGCGCGCAAAACGATAAATCGCCGCGGTTCCGACGGAGGTGAACCGGACGTCCGTGGTTGCTGGATACGGTCCGCCGTGGTTCATCGCCGGGGAGACTTCGACGCCGGTGGGGAAACTGTTCACGACGATGCGGCCAACTTTGAGTTCCAACGTCGCCATCAGACCGCGATGGTCGGCGAGTTCTGCCGCGGTACCATGCACGGTGGCCGTGAGCTGCCCTTCGAGGGCCGCGGCACAGGCGGTGATTTCCGCCGCATCCTCCGCGATGATCACGAGCGAGAACGGCCCGAACGCTTCCGTGGCGAGTTCCGGGTGCGCGAGAAAATGCTTCGCGGTGGTCGTCGCCACACTGGGCTGCGACTCGGTTTTGGTTTTGTTCGGCGCCGTTGTTCCGCGGGCAAGCGGCTGCACGCCGGCGACCGCGAGAACCGTGTCGCGGTTCTGCTGGAACGCGTCGCGAATTCCACTCGTCAGCATCGTGCCACACGGCGCGGATCCGACCGCGTCGGCGAAGGTCTTGAGAAACGCGTCGGTTCCTTCACCGCGCTGCAGAAAAACCAAACCGGGTTTCGTGCAGAACTGGCCGACTCCAAGCGTGAAGGAGGTGAGCAATCCCTGAGCGAGGGCGGTTCCCCGTTCGCGCAGTGCGGCGGGCAGCAGGAAAAGAGGATTGAGGCTGCTCATCTCGGCGAACACCGGGATTGGATGCGGCCGCGATGCCGCAGCATCAAAGAGCGCCCGACCCGCAGTGTGCGAGCCGGTGAAGCCGACGGCCGTCGTCGCCGGGTGTTTCACGAGGGCGATTCCGATCGTGGCCCCGCCACCGTGAATGAGTGAAAAAAGTCCCGCGGGAAGTCCACCGGCGGCCACGGCGCGGTTCACGGCGGTGGCGACCAACTCGGAGGTTCCGGGATGAGCGCGGTGGGCCTTCACGATCACGGGGCAACCCGCGGCGAGCGCCGAAGCGGTGTCGCCGCCGGTGACGGAGAACGCCAGGGGGAAATTGCTGGAGCCGAAAACCACGACGGGGCCGAGCGGGAGCAGCATGCGGCGCAAATCGGGCCGGGGCAGGGGCTGGCGATCGGGCAGGGCGCGATCAATGCGCGCATCAACCCAGGAGCCTTCCCGCACGAGTTCGGCGAACAGCCGCAGCTGTCCGCAGGTCCGCGCACGTTCACCCATGATGCGTGCGATCGGCAGCCCGGTTTCCGCACTTGCGCGCTGGAGCAGTTCGTCGCCGAGGGCTTCGATCTCCTTTGCGATCGTATCCAGAAGCTGGGCACGTTCGCGCGGGCTGCGCGTCCGATAGTCGGCAAACGCTGCGACCGCCCCCGCCAACGCGGCCTCGACGGCGGTGGAGTCCGCTTCGTGAAACGCGGGCTCCAGATTTTCGCTGGTCGCGGGATTGACGGCATGGAAGGTCTTGCCGCCGGTCCGGCCCGGAGCGCCGGCGATTAAACTGAGGCCGTGGAGATTCATGGTCAAAGGACGTGGTTAACAAGCGTGCCGACCGGCTCGATCGTGATGCGGATTTCGTCCGCCGGCTGGAGGGTGAAAGAATCCGGAGGCACGACGCCGGTGCCGGTCATGAGGAAGCATCCGAAAGGAAACGTGTTGTCGCGAAAAAGCCAGTCGGCGAGCGAGGCGAGCGGACGCTTGATCTGACTGACGGTGGTTTCGCCGCCGAAGACACTCTTGCCCGAGCGCCGGATCTCGATGGCGATCACGGTTTCGGCGGTGGGCAGCGTGTTGGAAATTACAATACACGGGCCGATTGCCGCGCTGCGGTCGTAAACTTTGGCTTGCGGCAGGTAGAGCGGGTTTTCGCCCTCGATGTCGCGTGAACTCATGTCATTGCCAATGGTGAAACCAAAGACGCGGCCGGCGGCGTTGACGGCGAGCGTGAGCTCGGGTTCGGGGACATTCCATTTTGAATCGGAACGAATGCGCACGCCTGTTCCCGGGCCGGCCACCCGATGGGGCGTCGCCTTAAAAAACAGTTCAGGGCGGTCCGCCTCGTACACGCGATCGTAGAACGTGCCGCCACCGGAGTCTTTCGACTCCTCCATGCGCGCGGTGCGGCTGCGGAAATAGGTTACGCCAGCGGCCCAGATTTCCTGGGACTGTAACGGAGCGCGCAGGGAATCGGCCGTGGGCGGTGGGGCGGTCGGCGCGCCGAGCAAGGCGCTCTCGATGAGCTCCAGGGGAGTCTCCGATTGAAAAACGTCGTCGAGTGTGAGCGGGCGCGCGGGATGGGAGAACGTGCCGTCGCGTTCGAGCACAAGACCGGTGGCGGTGGAATAGAGGCGGATCATCAGAATGGGTTTATTTGTTTTTGCGGGCCGCTTTTTCCATGTTGCTGGTGGGCACCTTGCCCTGAACGGTCCAGCCGCCGTCCACGTAGAATGTCTGTCCCGTGACGTAGCTCGAGTCGGCCGAGGCGAGAAAAACGGCGGGTCCCACCATCTCTTCCGCCTCGGCGGTGCGGCCGAGCGGAATCATTTCGCCCCAGACATCACGGTAGTTGGGATCGTCCTTGAGGTTGCGGTCCACATTGACCGGCCCGGGAGCAAAGGTGTTCACGCGGATGCCAAGCGGAGCGAGTTCGATCGCCAGCTGTTTGGTCAGCCCGTGCAGGCCGGCTTTGCTCGTGCCGTAGGCGACGAGATTTTTGACGCCGAGCTGTGCGCATTGTGTGGATACGTTGACGATGCTCCCGGCGGTCTTCGTCTCGCGCATCCAACGGGCGGCGGCGAGCGAGCAGAAAAACGTGCCCTTCAAATTGGTATCGAGAACGGTGTCCCACTTTTCCTCCGTCGTATCGAAGAAGCCCGCCCAGCCCGTCAGGCCGGCGTTGTTGATCAATACATCGAGCTGATCGAAGTGCTTCCGAGTCTGAGCAAACATGCGCTCGATTTGTTTTACCTTTCCGAGATCGGCGCGGACCACGAACGCGCGTCGGCCGAGAGTGCGGATCTCGGTCGCGGTGGCTTCGGCGCCGGGGCGATCGGAGTTGTAGTTGACGATGACATCGGCTCCTTCGCGGGCACAGCCGAGCGCGAGCGCCCGGCCAATGCCCTTACTGGCTCCGGTGATGAGGACAGTTTTTGCGTTAAGTCGCATGGGGATAACCTCACATCGCAATCAGGTCCGGACGACGGGCGCGATGTGTTTTTGAGACGGGTTGTGTCGGAAGACCTCTCTCGCCGCGCGTGCCTCGTTACGCGGTCAGCAGGGACTTCAGGTCGGCGAGCGACAATTTGGCCGACACCGCATCACTGGCCTCGAAAACATCCGCGAGCAGGGCGCGCTTCTCAGCCTGCAGGGCGAGCACCTTTTCTTCTACGGTGCCGGCGGCGATGAGTTTGTAGCTCGTGACCACGCGGGTCTGGCCAATGCGGTGGGCGCGATCGGTGGCTTGGGCCTCGGCGGCCGGATTCCACCACGGGTCGAAATGAACGACGGTGTCGGCGCCGGTGAGATTGAGGCCGGTGCCGCCGGCTTTGAGCGACAGCAGGAAAAGCGGCACGTCGGGTGAGGACTGGAAGCGATCGACTTCGGCTTGGCGCGCGCGGGTCGGCATCGAGCCGTCGAGGTAACAATACGCGAGATCTTGAGCGTCGAGTTCGGTGCGAAGAAGGGCGAGGAGCGAGGTAAACTGGGAGAATACCAGCACCCGATGGCCATCGTCGACCGCTTCCGCGAGCAGTTCGTTGAAGCTCTCGAGCTTGGCCGAGTCGATGTTGCGAAAGGCGGATCCTTTGGTGGGGACCGGTGCCGGGTCGCCCGCGAGCACCGGATCGGTGGGTTCGGGGGACGTAAGCGCGGGAGCGGCGGTGAGGCGAGGATCGCAACAGATCTGGCGCAGGCGGAGGAGCTGGGTGAGGGCGGCGAACTTGATTTTGCTTTCGCTCGCGCCGCCGGCTTCGAGGTCGAAGAGTTCGCGTTCCGAGCGCTCCTGGGTGTCGCGATAGAGCGCGGCCTGGCGGGGCGTGAGTTCGCACCAGATGACGTGTTCCAGCTTCTCTGGCAGCTCGGGAGCGACGGCCCGCTTCGTCCGGCGCAGGAGATACGGGGCGGACTGGGCCTTCAGGCGCTCGTCGAACCAGGCGCGCTCTTCGCGTTTGAGGCCAGCGGGGACTTTCGTGAGGTAACCCGGCAGGAGAAACTCGAACAGCGAACGCAGGTCATCGAGGGAGTTTTCGAGCGGCGTACCGGTAAGCAGGAAGCGGGCATGGGCATGCAGGGCGCGGAGGGCGGCGGCGTTTTGCGAGCGACGGTTTTTGATGTGCTGCGCTTCGTCGGCGATCACCACATCGAAGGTGACACTGGTGAAGAGCGTCTGATCGCGAGCGAGCGTGCCATAACTTGTGATCACCAAATCGTAGCTGCCAAAGTCTTCCGCGCGCGTGATCCGGTTGTCGCCATGATGCACGAAGACGCGGAGCTGCGGCGCGAAACGCACCGCCTCGCGGCGCCAGTTTTCGAGCAAACTTGCCGGGCAGACGACGAGCGAAGCGGACGATTGAGCGCTGCTGGCCGAGGCCTGAGGGGTGAACGACCGGGTCAGCGCGATCTGTCGCGCGCTCGGTGGCTTTGGAGCCGAGCGTTGGGAATTGGCGCGGTTGGCCTGGGTGGCGCTGAGGAGCGCGAGCGCTTGGACGGTTTTGCCGAGGCCCATTTCGTCGGCGAGGATGCCGCCGAGTTGATTTCGGTAGAGATGCCAGAGCCACGCGGTGCCCAGCCGCTGGTAGGGGCGCATCTGGGCGTCGAGCGGGGCGGGGGTCGGCGCGGGTTGCAACGTGGAGAGATCGCGGAGCGCGGCGCTGCGGGTCTTCCAGGCTTCGGGCGGCTGGAAACCGGGAGAGAGGGCCTCGATGATGTCCTGGGCCTCGGCCGTCCGTGCGGCGGGGATACGTTGCTCGCGACGGGGGACGAGCCCCGCGTTGGGATCGCCGGCGAGGGCTTGCTGGGCCGTAGTGAGTCGCGCGAGCTTGGCCGGATCGAGCAGGAAAATCTTTCCGCCGGTTTCCAGATAACCGCGATTCGTCGCCACGGCTCCGCGGACGGTGGCCTCGTCGGCGTTGCCGGCTTTGAGTCCGAGCGTCACCGAGAAACTATCACCCGTTTCTGCGACGTCCGCATCGATCTCGGCGGTTTGGATATGCGCGGTGTTCTTCTCGAAGTTGGGGGTGAAGTCGGCGTCGAAGCGCTCGTGCAGCCGGGTGCCCTGTTGGGCGAGGAAATTGAGAACCTTGTGACGGTCGCGGAGCCACCATTTGCGATTGGACGGTTCGAGGATGAAGCCATGCTCCTTCACCAATTCAAGGGCATCGCTGTAGCGCGGATGTTCGCGGGACGGGAGCATGAACGCGAGAAAGTGCTCGGAGCCATCGACGATGAGCGGGGTGGCGGACGGGCTTGCGCGACGCGGATACCGGACAGCGTTCCCCCTCGGGTGACTGCTGCCGGGTTCCTTGCCTGCCGAGGTCGAATTCGGTGGGGCCACGATACTATCGTGATGCCAGGCGGTGGCGCGGCCGTCTTCAATGAATACCGGCTCACGACCGAGCGCAGCGGCGAGTTCGCGCAGTTGCGCGCGGGTGAGTTGGATGAACTTGGGCGGCGCGCCGGCACCGCACCAGCGTTGCAACAGGGCGAGGGCGGGAAACAGCTCCGGCTCGGGGGCTGCGGACAAGTCGAGGTCGACCTTGATCGCGACCGCATCTCGGGCGGCGGCGGCAGTAAAATTGGGCGGCAAATGCAGGCGTAGCATGAACAGTCCAAGGAGGCCTGTCCTTCGATCGCGAGCAATCCCGATGTGTAAAAGCCTTCCGTCCCTCACCTTTGAGCCTCTGGAAGCCAGTGAATTGCGATTTCCGGCGCGGTCGCGGTTTCGTTTGAGTATGCAGTTTTACGGGTTTTTCCCTTATAAACGTAAAATTAAGCGTAAGTTCCGGGGAGACGTAACCTACGGGAAATCAGAGGGTCGCAATTGATTGGAAAGGGCTTTTAGGCGGGATACACCGTATGAAATCTGCTATCTTCGATAGGTTGAACTACCTAATTGCAGGAATTCGGGTCTCTCGTGGTGCTCTCCTTTTGTTTGTCTGTGCGGCAATGACGGTCGTGGCCGAAGCGTCGAATCGCTGGGCGACGTTGGAAGCGATTCACAATTTGGAGAACCCGCGCAACCTTACAAAACCTGGTCGTCACGGTGAACTGGGGGCCTATCAGTTTCGTCCTTCGACGTGGCGAATGCACACCTCGGTGCCGTTCTCCCGCGCTCTGAACCGAAGTGTGTCTGACGAGGTTGCGATCAAGCACTACGAATGGTTGAGCCGCGGGCTGCGGTCGGCGGGGATGCCGGTGACTCCCTACAACATCGCTCTCGCGTGGAACAGCGGATTGACGGCTACGGTGAAAGGACGATCGCCCCGCGTGGCGCATCTCTATGCCGAGCGCGCGATGAATCTGGCGGCGACGATGCCGCGGGTGAATGCGATCGCGCTGGCCCGCTGAGCCTGCGCGCGACCGTTTACCGGCCGGCGGCCCAGAGCATTCCGCGGATGACGAGCGTGACGAAGACGGGATCCTGCCACGTCTCGTCGCTGTGGCCGTAGGTGGTGCCGAAGACGCGGGTGCCGTAGTAGTCGTTCGTCCAGATCACTGGATGATCGAGACCGTCTTTTTCACTCTTCGAGGTCGCGAGCGCGGTCGCGTTGGGCCAGAGCTTGTCGATGATGTAGAGCTCGTCCTTGGGGGTGATCCAGGCATCCGGGAAACCGCGAAAGGCGGGATGTGATTTCACGAGCACGCGCACGGGATAGTTGCTCTGGTGATCGTGTCGTTTGCTGGTGACGCCGAGAAATTCACGCCAGTCGTCGATCGTGGCGGCGCGATAACTGTGCATGGCACAGTGGATCACCACGGCAGGTTTGCCGGCGCGATGGGCGGACGTGATTTTGCGGATGTAATCAGGGTCGGTGGTGTTGGCGAAACACTCGTTGTGGACGACCACGTCGTAGTTTTTCGCCCAGTTCGGATTGTCGTAGAGGGGAATCTGAGCCTGGGTGGTCTTGCCGCCCTCGTTCACCACGGTCCATGTCACCGCTGCGAGTTTTTGTGAGCCTTCGGTCAGAGCTTTAGCCTGGAGTTCATAGTCATGGCAGCAGCCCCCGGTAACGAGCAGGGCGCGCAGCGGTTTCGCGTTGGACGCTTTTTTATCAGCGGCCGGTGCGAGCGCGGGCAACGCGATGAGCAGGAGGGCGAAGAGGCGGATTTTCATGGAAGGGTAACGATTAAACTGGGGCTGATGGCGCGGCCCGATCGCATGATTTTTGAAATGCAATTGAAGCCACAGATTTCACAGCTGAGCACAGATTATCGAAGTAGTCTGCATTTCGGGCACTTTACCTTGCGGGTTAATGGCAGTCAGGTGCTCCTTGATCTGCAATTCTCTGTATCCGTGCCATCGGTGTCATCCGTGGTTAATTTGAACTGCCAAATTTAGTATGATTTGCAAACGGTCTTCTGGTTGGGCGGCTGGACTAAACTAGGCGATCAGTCTGTGAAGAATGTGGCCGTGCACATCGGTCAGGCGGAAGTCGCGGCCTTGGAAGCGGAACGTGAGCTTGGTGTGGTCCATACCGAGGAGGTGCATCATGGTCGCATGGATGTCGTGCACGTGCGCGGGATCGGCGACAACGTTGAAGCCGAGTTCGTCGGTCTCGCCGATGACCGCACCGGCCTTGGTTCCGCCGCCCGCGAACCACATCGTGAACGCGTCGATATGATGATTGCGACCGGTAGTGTCGCGGTTTTCGCCCATCGGGGTGCGACCGAACTCGCCACCCCAAACCACGAGCGTGTCTTTCAGGAGCCCGCGCTCCTTAAGATCCTGCACGAGTGCCGCCTGCCCTTGATCGACCTCGCGGCAGACCTTCTCGAAGTCGCCTTCGAGGTTCTCACCCGGGCCGCCATGGCTGTCCCAGTTTGTATGATACAGCTGCACGAAACGCACGCCACGCTCCACGAGCCGGCGGGCGAGCAGGCAGTTGCGTCCGAAGGACGGTTTGTCGCGATCAATGCCGTAGAGGTCGAGGGTGGTGGCGTTCTCTTTTGAAAGATCGATCAGATCGGGCGCGCTCGCTTGCATGCGGCAAGCCATCTCGTAGGCGGCAATGCGGGTGTGAATCTCGGCATCGCCGGTCGCGACCGCGCGTTTCAAGTTCAAGTCGCGGATCGCGTCGACGGTCTGGCGCTGCTTCGTTTCCGTGATCCCCTCGGGATTGGAAAGGTTGAGAATCGGATCGCCATTGCCGCGCAGCGGGACGCCCTGATAGGTGGACGGAAGAAAACCGGAACCCCAGTTGACCGCGCCGCCGCGAGGGCCACGTGGGCCGGATTGCAGTACGACGAAGCCCGGCAGGTTGTCGCATTCGCTGCCGAGTCCGTAATTGACCCATGAGCCCATGCTGGGGCGACCAAACTGGCCCGAGCCCGTGTTCATGAAGAGTTTCGCCGGGGCGTGATTAAAGAGCGTCGCCTGGCAGGATTTCACGACGGAGATGTCGTCGACGATCTTGGCCGTGTGGGGAAAGAGGTCCGACATCCACATGCCGCTTTTGCCGTGCTGTTGAAACGTGCGCCGGGTGCCGAGCAGCTTGGTGCCGTGGCTGCTGTCCATGAAGGCGAAGCGTTTTCCCTCGATCAATGATTCCGGAACAGGCTGACCGTTGTACTCGACCAGCTTCGGCTTGTAATCGAGCAGGTCGAGCTGACTGGGACCGCCGGCCATGAAGAGGAAAATGACGTTCCTGGCCTTCGCGGGGAAATGACTCGGCTTCGGCGCGAGGGGATTTTGCAGCGGCACCGGAGCTCCGGTCGCGCCGAAGAGCGAACGCGGGCCGACCATCGAAGCGAGGGCGAGACCGCCGAGGCCCATGCCGCAACGGCTGAAGAAATGCCGCCGCGTCAGCTGGCACAGGTGTTCGGGAGGGGAGGAAGGAAACATGGGCCGAAAAGATTTTAAACCGGGATAAGGAACGGTGGCCGGAGTGGCGCGTTTTATTCGCGCGTGATGGTCTCGTCGAGGTTGAGGAGGACGCGGGCAACGATCGTCCACGCTTC
>Ga0163144_10025314_pt1 | contig 11594 bp, 13 predicted proteins | sample OliLak19BULKMAT1_FD_123175 | JGI IMG/M metagenome (GOLD analysis project Ga0163144, IMG submission 123175) | Freshwater microbial mat bacterial communities from Lake Vanda, McMurdo Dry Valleys, Antarctica - Oligotrophic Lake LV.19.BULKMAT1 | ecosystem: Environmental > Aquatic > Freshwater >... | reverse complement strand
TACTAATAAAAGACTAATTTATCTTTTATTACACTATCTTTGTGTCTTATAACAAAGAACACATGACAATCAACAACACGCTTCACAAGTTCCATATACCCGTTATGGGCTTGGCCTATACCATCGATACTCCCATTAAGGTAGCCCGCTTCGGTATCGCTTCGGTCATTTCCATCATCGAAGACAACCTGGTAGAAAAAATGAGGAGTCATTATTATCCGATGATTAATGAATCGTATCATCCTATTTCAAAGAAAGAAGTTGACTATCGCGCCAAGCGCATCACCGATTATCTTAACCTGGTCAATCGTATCGTGAACGATCAGGTAGAAAAACTTCGCAACGAATCATTTGAAACGGACGCTGAGATAAACAAATATTTTCAGATGCTGCCGGATGACAGCGAACTTAAGCACATCTATAAGGAAATGATTGCGCTGGATAATCCACAGGACAAAGAACAACTCGAAAATTGGCTCAAGCATGAGATCGAAGCGGGAAGTATTGATGTTAACATCATGACCAAGCTGGATAAAAACAATCCTGATGAACAGGGGAAAATTGCGGAAGACAGTTCAGATGCCGTGGCCGCCCTACGTGGTTATGCACAGAGTGATCTTACCAATTCATCGGTCATTCTTTCTGCGGGCATGAACCCGCGGTTGTTTAGCTACATGGAAAAGTTAGATGCTTTTGACGCCAACCATGTTGGCATCTTTAAAAAGAAAATTGTGATCAAAGTCTCTGACTACCGTTCGGCTATTATACAGGGGAAAATGCTGGCTAAGAAAGGACTATGGGTAAGTGAATTCAGAATTGAATCGGGCCTGAACTGTGGCGGCCATGCCTTCGCATCGGATGGTTATTTACTAGGACCTATCCTTGAAGAATTCAAAAACAAAAGAAAAGAACTGATAACACAGCTGTTTGCAATGTATAATCAGGCGCTCGTGGCCAAGGGTAAAGCTGCTTTTGAGCATGCCCATTCTATGAAAATTACGGTGCAGGGTGGCATTGGCACACACGAAGAAGATGAGTTTTTGCATCGCCATTATGAAATTGATGGCACCGGTTGGGGCACTCCATTTTTGCTTGTGCCTGAAGCCACTACTGTGGATGATCATACGTTGCAATTACTAAGCAAAGCTACCGAACAAGATGTGGTGTTGAGTAAGAATTCTCCGTTGGGCGTTCGTTTTCATTACCTGAAAGGAACAACCGGTGAAAAAGAAAAGTTAGAACGTATTCAAAACGGAATGCCCGGCAGCCCATGCTCTGAAAAATTCCTGGTGTCTAATACAGAGTTTACCACCGAGCCTATTTGTACTGCATCACATTCGTATCAGAAAAAGAAAATAGAGCAACTGCAATCGTTGAATTTGTCAGAGCAAGACTATCAAAAACAATTAAAGGAAGTGCTGGATAAAGAATGTCTATGCATCGGCCTCAGCAACGCTGCCGTTGAAATGTATAAACTAAAGCCATTCAGAAATTTGAAAGCAGTAAATATTTGTCCGGGACCCAACATTGCCTACTTCTCTGAAATTGTGTCACTGCACAAAATGATTGATCACATCTATGGAAGAGCCAATGTGCTCGCTGATAAAAGCAGGCCTCACATGTTTATCAAGGAACTTTCATTGTATATCGACTATTGGTTCGAACAACTGAATGAAGCAAAAGAACAGGTCGATCAAAAGCGCAATAAGTATGTCCTGACCTTTTATGAAAACATCATGAATGGAATCGCCTATTACCGCGAAATGGCTAACAAGGTTGCGGAAGAAACTTCTTCATTAAAACATAAAATTACTGAAGGACTTGACCAGGCCGAGCAGAAGTTACAAACTGCCTACGAGCAACATTTTCTAAGTGACTCGGTTAAAGTTTGATAATTTCAATTTAAGGGATCCGGCTTCATGTTGGTGGCCTGATCCTTTATTTCTCTATCCACAATTCAGCGTATTCTTGACATTTATTAACTAATCTTGTATGACTAGCAAAGTCTATGTTTTCAAAAGCCTGTGAATATGCCATACGAGCTGTGCTCTACATCGCCATCAAGAGTATCGATGGCTCTAAACTGAGCATAAAAGAAATAGCCAAAGAGATAGACTCTCCGGAACCCTTTACCGCTAAGATACTTCAGACCCTTTCGCGCGAAGGAATTATTTCATCCATAAAAGGACCTCATGGCGGATTTTATTTAGCGCCTAAATCCAAACCCATTCCGCTTGCCGCCATAGTGAAAGCAATCGATGGAGAAGATGTCTTACATTCTTGTGCGCTGGGATTAAAAGAATGTTCGGATAAATTTCCCTGTCCTATTCATGAGGACATAAAAGCCTATAAGGCAAGACTGCGCCAAGTCATGAATGACAAAACCGTGCAACAACTGTCGAAGGAGTTAAAGGAAGGAAAAACGTTTTTGAAAAATTACAAAGTGAAGATCTCACGTTGATCGCTCGGAAATACTATGGCGAAAATCATCAAAAGAGGAAACAAAAAGTGCCCTATACAAAGTATAGAGCACCTTATTCCATTTTAGAAATAGAATTTCTAACCGACTTCAATAGGTTCATCAGAAGTAGGTATTTTTTCTTTCAACACCGGACCCCGTGGGCTCTGAGCTTCATATTTCTTTCTTAATTCAGCTGCCTCCTTTTTATTCTTTGAATGAAGAATATGCTTGGGTACTTCTTTCAAATCCCAAATCAAACCAACGGCTGCAAGTCCGCGCAAAATATAATAGGTGATGTCAATCTCCCACCAGAAAAATCCTTGCCGCGAAGCTGTCTCATAATAATGATGATTATTGTGCCACCCTTCGCCCAATGTTATAAGTGCAAGCCACAAGCTGTTGCGCGATTCATCATTTGATTCATACCGTTGCGTACCCACTTTGTGCATGATCGAGTTAATCGAAAACGTGGCATGATATAAAATCACGGTGCTTAAAAAGAATCCAATGAAGAGCGAACTGAATCCGGCTGTGGTAAACATGGCCAATACACTTCCTCCATTCACCCATCCGCCAAGGGCCATTACCACAATCGCAAGAATGATAGGCGACACTAAGTAGTGCTTATTCAACCAAACCAACTCAGGATACTTGGCATAATCGCCAATCACTTTGTAGTCCGTTTCCTTAAAATCAGGACCCACAATCCAACCTACGTGCGAATACCAGAAACCATAAATTTTCATCGAGTGCGGATCAGACGGAGTGTCGCTATTGCGATGGTGATGGCGGTGATGAGCGGCCCACCAGAGCGCACCTTTTTGTGCCGTAGTTTGCGCCATAAATGCGATCACAAACTGAAACCAACGTGAGGTTTTATACGACTTGTGAGCAAAGTAGCGATGATAACCACCCGTTACCCAAAACATTCTGGATACATATAAGAAGATACAGACCATCCAATCAAAAAATGTTGCGCCAGTCCACAACGCTCCCAATGGAAGTAAATGAATTATGATGAATGCTATCTCTTGTTTCAGGTTAGGTTTTCTTCTCACCTCCGGAACAACTGCTGCTTGTACCATTATATTGAAATTATTGAATCAATCTGTTACAAAGATAACGCGAATTGACCGGATTAATTCCATGCGTTTTATATTATCGGTATTTTCTAATGCGAACGAACGTTTAGAGCCACTGAAATAGCCATAAAAAAACCGATCTGTGCACAGTGAAATAAAAACTATTTGATCAGCAAGGTGTGATCTGACGTTTTGATTGAGTTGCAGCTATCGATTGCATCAGAAATTAATTCTTTTGCTAAAGAGTTTACAACCCCACCAACTACTAATCTCTTCGATAGATTTTTTCACCCGTCCTAATTTTCACATCCAGCATATTCCGCTGAGTTGGCAACGGACAGGTTGCGCACGATGTAAACACCTGAGGAGGATTATAGGCTTTGTTGAAATCTACCATTACTTTACCGGTTGCATCCGGCTTTTTCACATATAAAAATCTACCGGATTCATTCGTTTCATCACCATTGGTTGCATCACCAAAAACGATGAAGAATTCATCCTCATTACCCTCTACTACTTCAAGCTGGTAATCACTTCCATCAAGATTAAATGTCAATGTGCCCGGTGAATGTTGTGTCGTGATTTGACCAGCCACGCTGGTGACCTCTATGGTATACAGTGAATCCGCCTTTGTAAAGGTTGCCTCCACACGATAGTCAGAATCAATCGGGTACCGCTCGATATCTGTGAGGGTTTTTAACAATTGGCTTTCATCATCACGCAGGCTCACCCACCATTTAGAATCACGTTTGAAAATTTTCCAACGAAGTGATGCCGCTTCGAAAATTATGGAGTTCAACGAATCCGGCTGATATCTAATCTGCCCAACAATTGGTTTTCCATTCGCGGTGATAAGAACTTCCGGATATACTTTTACTGAAATCTTGTTATTGTTTACAATAAACAGCCCAGCCCTTTCTGCAATTTTTCCTTCCGGGAATATCAGCAGATTATTTTTACCACTGCCAAATGGATTGGCACCCTGATCAAGGCAATAAAGACCAACGAGGTTCAGCCATCCTTCTGGTGACTTCAATTCCTGCAGGCGTTTGGCATGCCACGCATTGATTTCTGCTTCATAGGCTTGACGCTCTTGCGGAGTCATGCTCTCTTTGGACGAACATCCAAGGAGCAACATGCACATCAAATAAATAGTTACTCTCATCAGTCTGCAGGGTAATGAATGCCCGCCTTCCTTCGGATACTATCCAATGTCTCCATCATCAATAATGTTTTCTGATGGGTGAGTACAGGGCTTTCAATTAAATTCTGGCGAAGACATTCATTTACATGCCGGGCTTCATATTCATAACCGTTGCCGGATGCCGTTTCAAAAGGAATTACCTCACGTGTATCTATGATGCCGGTATAATATTCAAACACGGTAGTAGGTCCGTGAAAACGATGCGTGAGCCTGATCCTGCCTTTATCACCAGCAATATCGGCACCTGTAGCGAGATTGGATGCGAAAGAGCAAAATAGATGGGCAATTGCTCCAGTATTATACGTGAAGGTAATCGCACACTGTTCATCTACTCCGGTGGATGCAGGAGTCATCACCGCATCAATACGATCGGGTTTGCCCAGCAAATCAAGAGCAAGAAAAATAGGATAAACGCCAATATCGAGTAAAGCCCCTCCACCCAAAGCAGGTTCATATAACCTTGCGGGAAATGGTGGTGTAGGTATAAAACCAAACTCAGCATTCAAATATCGGATCGTTCCTATTTTTCCTTGCGCGATCAGTTCCTTCATTTTAAGATAGTGCGGCAGAAAGCGCGTCCAGAACGCTTCCATGATAAATGTATTCTGCGCTTTCGCGAAGTCGATCATTTCTTTGGCTTCGCGATAATTGATCGCAAATGCTTTTTCACAAAGCACAGCCTTCTTGTGTTTCAGGCACAACAGTACATGTTCATGATGAAGTCCGTGTGGAGTGGCCACATAAATTACATCTACTTCCGGATTGCTTACCAATGCCTCATAGCTTCCATGAACATATTGAGCGGGAAAATCTTTGGCGAAAGCGGCAGCGGTTGATTGCTCTCGTGCGCCTACTGCTATCAATTCAGCATCTTCCACTAATTTGAGATCGGTGGCAAATTTTCGTGCGATCTTGCCACAACCTAAAATGCCCCAGCGTACTTTTTTCATATTCAGCCCGATTTTCTTTAAAGTTATAAAAATTATAGTCACGTTTAATCACCCTTCATAATAGCTACTTATCCTTCGTGATAGCAATAATGAACTTAAAGCATTTCGTTATGAAAGGCAACTCCGTTAATTTGCAAAGTCGTATTCAACCGCACTAAATTTACCAGTCTAATCATCTACGGTAATCACCAATGGAAGAATCTGATTTGATTCAAAGGCTACGAGAAGGTGATGAGGGCGCGTTCAAAGTCCTTTTTGAAAAATTTAAGCTGCCTGTTTTCAACACCTGTCTCAGCTATTTACAACATACTGAAGAAGCGGAAGAAGTTACCCAGGATGTGTTCGTTGAAATTTACCGATCGGTAACTCATTACAAAGCAGAATCAACACTCAGCACCTGGATCTACCGGATCAGTGTAAACAAATGCCTGGATTTTTTGCGTCACCGAAAGCGTAAAAAACGATCTGGATTACTCATCAGTCTATTCAAAAGAGAAAGTACCGAACTGCAGATCGACACGCCTCATTTCAATCATCCGGGAGTGATTTTGGAAAATAAGGAGAAAGCCGCTATCCTATTTAAAATCGTTGACAAACTAGCTGACCAACAAAAAACAGCCTTTATTCTTTCACAGATTGAAGATTTGTCTCAAAAGGAAATTGCTGCGGTCATGAAGCTATCCGAAAAAGCAGTGGAATCGCTGCTGCAGCGTGCAAAAGCCAATCTCCGTAGGGATCTGGAAATATTTAATCCCAACCGAAGGAAATGAATAATTACATCGTCTAAATCAAAAGAGCTATGAATAACGAAATCTGGAAAGATGATATTCTCAACAGCATGCGCGGAGCCAACCGTGCTGAACCTAATCCTTTTTTATTCACCCGAATTCAATCAAAATTGGAAGGAGAAATAACTTCATCATCAAGGTTATGGAAACTTGCTACTGTGTTAAGCTTTATACTACTGGCGCTCAATATATCCTTGATTCTATGGGACCAGAAAACAACTGCCAGGGCGGCCATATCTGAAAATTCATCTTATCTCATTGAAACATCTTCTTATCAACTGTATTGAATATGAAGCGGGAAAATATTTTAACATGGCTGGTGGTATTTCTGACGGTGTTGAACGGAGCCGTATTGTTTTATTTCATAAGTAGAGAACACGCACCAGAGCCTGCTCCCCCTGACAGAATTATTATAGAGGCCCTTCAACTTGACAGCGACCAACGTGCTGAATTTAAGAGGCTCAAAGACGAACATCATAATAAAATGGTAGAGCTCAATGCTCGTTTCCGGTTAACCATGGAAAATTATTTTCTCACCTTGCAAACTAACAGTATCGGCAAAGATTCTCTGGAGCAGTTAATCACAGAAATAGAAAAAGAACGATTGAGTATCACTTATTCACATTTTCAGGATGTGAAAAAAATGTGCAGGAATGATCAACTTGAAAAGTTTAATGCCTTTCTCCCGGAACTCATTCGGCTTGTAGGCGCACCAAAGCCTAAAAAAGATGGACCACCGCGAAGGAATTAAATACGTGCATCGTCTAAAGAATAAACCAATCATGATGTTTAAAAAAATAATATCCCTCCCGCTTAATGTATTGTTTCTTTTCGCTGCATTGAATTGTAGCAATAATGAAGAAGCATCGCCATCTGCTGACACTACAGATATTCCTGAAGTGTATAAGAATATTTATGCGTCTACCGATATGTATGTTCAAGGTGACTACATCTATATAAAAACCAATGGACGCCCGGATCATAAAAGTCCTTATTACAAAGGCACGCAGTGGGAGTCTGAGTTATATGAAGCTTACAATGGCAGCAACGCAAATTTTGCGATCAATCCAAATAAAATTGCTAACCAAACCTTCACCTTTAAGATTCCGCTTAATCCACAGGTAAGCACCACACATAGCGCTACTCCCCTGGGGCCAATTGGCATTTCGCTCAATGGCGTTCCCTTTTATAATCAATATGCAGGCCCTAGTCAGCCATTAACAAACGAAATCAATTCGTTCGATCAATACTTTGGCCATCCACAACAGTCTGGTCAATATCATTATCATGCAGAACCCTACTATTTAACAGCCACCAAAGGAAATAATGTATTGTTGGGATTTTTGTTGGACGGATTTCCAGTGTATGGGCCAACCGAAAGCGGCAAGCTCGTGAGCAATGCTGACCTCGATGCCTATCATGGACACACTCATGTAACCACCGACTTTCCTAACGGAATCTATCACTACCACATCACCAACGCAGATCCTTACATCAACGGAAGTGGATTTTATGGAACGGCTGGCACAGTTACCCAATAATGCAATATTGCTCATGGTTGTGATGGCCATGAGCTGTCATGCCCCTAAAGCATCAAGCGATCGCTTTATCAATCGCAACCAAGTAGTAACAAAAACAGCCGGAGGTATCCTGTATGTGAATGATGTACCATTTACAGGAACACTATTTACCATCCACGAAAATGGCATCGATACTTTGGAGATTCAGGAGTTTGCTGACGGAAAAGAAAATGGTATGTACAAACAGGTGTATCCTGATGGTAAACTTCAATCACTCCGGTATTTTAGGCGAGGACAAAAAGAAGGTGCGTTTGAAGCGTGGTGGGAGAATGGAACAAAGAGACTGCAATATCATTTTAAGAATGGAGAATATGAAGGCAGCGGAAAAGAATGGGCAGTTAACGACATATTGATTAAAAGTATGAATTACAAAAATGGTCAGGAAGAAGGACTTCAGCAGCAATGGACCGACAAAGGTGATTTGTGGGCCAACTATGAAGTACGTAACGGCCGCCACTACGGAATTACAGGAGTAAAATCATGCGCCACCTTATGGAAAGATAATGAAGTATCTGCTCATTAATTCTATTTGGATTTTTGTTATCGTCTGTTCTGGCTGCCAGCAGAAAAGTAGTTTACCCTATTATCACACGGCCAACTTCACGCCTTACTGGGAAGGTGAAAGCAAATTTTCAAAAGATACACTCCACACCATTGCATCTTTTGAATTTACAAATCAGGATGGTAACGTGGTGACAGGCAGCAACTATAAAAATAAAATTTACGTAGCCGATTTTTTCTTCACCATCTGCCCAGGCATTTGTCCTAAGTTGACCTCCAACCTGAAAAAAGTTGCAGAAGCTTTTAAAGAGAATCCTGATGTGATGTTCCTATCCTACTCAGTAACTCCTGACATTGATTCTGTGGCACAACTAAAAAAATATGCCCAGGAACATGACTTACCATCTTCATGGAATTTAGTGACCGGTGATAAAGAAGAAATATACACGCTAGCAAGGCAATCCTATTTTGCAGAACGCGAAATAGGATTTCAAAATTCTACGCAAGAGTTTCTGCACACCGAGCATTTCATTTTGGTTGATCAGGATGGTCACATTCGCGGCATTTATAATGGCACGCTGGAACTTGAAGCCGGGCGACTGATTGAAGATATTCAGTTGCTCTTGCATTAACTCTCTTTTGGACGAACATCCAAGTAACATGCCCATCAAATAAATAGTTACTCTCATCCGTCTGCAGGGTAATGAATGCCCGCCTTCGTTCAATCTTGTTTTCCTAACGTTAGGAAATTATGATTTGCAAGATATGACCAAATGTGTAGTTAGCGAAAGAGGGTGAGCTGTAAGGAAAAGTCCCCATTAGAAATTTCTATTTATAGTTCGGAATATTCAAACCCAAAACAATGTCCCGCTTCCCCACCCAGGTTCCATCTTGCTTTTTAGTTAAGGCAATGATCCCAGAACCACCTCTTTTCTGTTGGCTTGCTTTTTCCTTTTCGTCCAGATAAGGATCATCCGCAAAGAGATATTCATCAATATAATATTCGTTTCTGTTTGGTTCCTTAATAACCGGATGGATATGTTGTGGGGCACGCGTGTTTGGATATGATGCCGGACGCAGAGTATAAAATTTGTATCGGCCATCGGCATTGGTTTTTATCCAGCCTCTGAGATAACCATGTCTTTTTGCCCAACCCGTTTCACTTCCTTTTTGTGGATACACTCCTTTTTGATCGGTGTGATAGATATAAAGAATCACATCCCTTGCAGGAGTTTTTCCATCCGCCTGATAAACCGTACCGCTGATTTCAAGCTTTGGTCCGGGTTCTTTGAAATCGGGCAACGTGTCAATACTTGTTAATTTCTTAGAGCCGTACTCAAACACAGCTTCACAGCCTTCGCAGGGACCGCCTACTCGTTGACCGTACCCATTTGCAAATACAATAACGAGTATAAAAGTCAGGGTGATTTTCATAGATGAAAGTGTTTAACTACCTTATACAAAAGCCAATTGGTTTTGATATTCCTATTGAGGATCTCCATCCTGAATACCCAACGGAATTGCATTTTCAACAGGATCCAATGACGCAAGGAATTTATAGACTGCTTTCAATTCCAGATCACTCATCCTGCCGAAGGGCCCCCAGGGCATAGCGCTGCCCGGAATTACCCGTCCCTTTCTAAAGCGCTCAATGAAATCCTTTTGCGACCAGCTGCTTATCCTTCCTGTTTCCGTGTCGGGAGTTAAATTCGAAGTGACAATGTGTTTGCCTGAAACAATTTTTCCACTTTCATCTATCACTTCAAATTCAGCTGCGCCCGCGTACTCGTGACCATTATACGCGCCTGTCATCATATCACGTTTTGTATGACATCCACGGCAATTAGCAACGCTTGTGGCAAGATACTTTCCGTAAGCCGCGGTTGAATCAATTGCAGGCGCTTCTGGAACATCGCCATCACCGGTAGGTTTAACGACAAATGCCATCACCGCTTTACCAAGAAAATTCCATTCATGCTGAGGTCGTTGATTTTTAACAGGTGCTTGCGTTCTTAAAAACGATATCACTGCTGTGAGATCACTTTCACTCAAATCATAAAATGGCATAAAATCAAGTATTGCCCTACCATCATGTCTAATACCATAACGCAATGAACGCGCCACTTCTTCATCCCGCAATTTTCCAATGCCGGTCTCTTCATCCGAAGTAATATTTGGCGCATACACTTTTCCAATGGGCAATTCAAAATTGAAGCCACCACTTAGCGAAGTGACTTCGCCTTTGTCAACGTTAATCATATCCGTCATTGGCGAATGGCAATGTGCACAATGAGCTGGGCCTAGAGCGAGGTATCGGCCGCGGGCAATTATTGCAGAATCAGTACTGGCCTTTATTTCGGGATAAGGAGCTTCAAAGGTGCGATCATAACGGGCATACACCATTGTTACAAATCCAAGGGCAACGACTGCGAACAGGATTAATAATCCCAGTAGAATTTTTTTTATCATAAGGGAGGGTTTTGGGATAATTAAATTTAGAGCAAAAATTCTTTATTTTGAAATAGCCCAATTGAAATTTACTACCAATAAGGTTGAGTGTACCCAGCCTCAGAGTTGAAATTGAAAAAGCATTGTATCTCAACCGTGTAAGCTGATCTACTTCTTCATCACCGACAACACCGCATTCAACTTCATCAGCCTCTCCACCGGGCTTATGGTATTGATGTCTATCTTCTCCAGCATTTCATGAATCGCTTTGGATTTAGGATCCATCTCAACATGCTCAAAGAAAATTTCTTTTAAACCACCACTGGAAAGCCGGATCAACAAACATAACCTCTGATCCCATTACATCAATTACATCTTTCTGAAGAAGTGCCTGAATGGAACGTTGAATGGTCGCTGAGGTGCCAAGCAAATGAGTTTTAATTGACTCTCTGGAATGCAGATTTTGCACACCCGCGCACAGTGCTTTCAGGTAGTTAAGTTGATAGGTAGTAAGACTCTCAATTACTTTTTGAAACTGTAGCTCGTTTTGTTCCGCCAATCGCATCAATGTATTTTCAAC
>Ga0163144_10025313_pt1 | contig 11594 bp, 11 predicted proteins | sample OliLak19BULKMAT1_FD_123175 | JGI IMG/M metagenome (GOLD analysis project Ga0163144, IMG submission 123175) | Freshwater microbial mat bacterial communities from Lake Vanda, McMurdo Dry Valleys, Antarctica - Oligotrophic Lake LV.19.BULKMAT1 | ecosystem: Environmental > Aquatic > Freshwater >... | reverse complement strand
CTGGATATCGAAGGATACGAAAATCTCCTTTCAGAAAATACGAAGCTGGTCTCGGTCAACCACGTTTCCAACTCGCTGGGCACGATCAACCCGGTCGTCGACATCATCGCCAAAGCCCACGCCGTCGGGGCGGTGGTGCTCATCGACGGAGCGCAGGCCACGAGCCACCTCGATATCGACGTGCAGGCGCTCGACGCGGATTTCTACACCTTTTCGGCCCACAAACTCTATGGCCCCACGGGCATTGGCGTTTTGTACGGGAAAAAAGCACTGCTCGAAGCCATGCCTCCCTACATGGGCGGCGGGGAGATGATTAAAGAAGTGACGTTTGAAAAAACCACGTACAACGACCTGCCCTATAAGTTCGAGGCAGGTACGCCCAACATTGCCGATGTGGTGGCCCTTAAAGCGGCCCTTGAGTACATCGCCAATCTGGGCAAGTCGAACATCGCCTCCTACGAAAACCAGTTGCTGGCCTACGCCACCGAGAAACTGAGCGAAATCGATGGCTTGCGCATCATCGGGCAGGCGCGGGAGAAAATTTCGGTCATCTCGTTCGTCCTCGACGGCATTCACCACCAGGACGTGGGCATCATCCTCGACCAGCAGGGCATCGCCGTCCGTACGGGCCACCATTGTACTCAGCCGCTGATGGAGCGGTTTGGCCTGTTGGGCACCACCCGGGCGAGTTTTGCGATGTACAACACCACCGAAGAAATCGATAAATTAGTGGCAGGAATTCGGCGGGTGCAGCGGATGGTGCTTTAGACGAATTGGCTAAGGAAACGCTGGAGGAAATCAAACAAGTACTACTGGCTACGGCGCAACAAACGGCGGAGAATTCTCGTCAGAATGCGATGAAGTCGAAAGTCTGGCACCCGAATGCTTGACCCTTAACAAATCCCAAACGAACGGTGATGAAAAAGACCGAAGTCATTCAATCGCTCCAGAACCTTCCGGAAGAGGTTTCGGCGGACGATGTTATCGAACGTATTCTCCAGTTGAAGCGGATTGACCAAGCCTTTGAAGAACTCCGGGAAGGCAAAGGCATTCCGAACGAGCAAGTTATGGCCGACGCTCGAGCATGGCTGAACGAGCGAAAATAACCTGGATGTCACGGGATGAGGAAGACTTCCGGAATATCCTCAGCGGCTTAAACGACGTTTCACCTGCGTACGCACGGGAGTGGACGGAAGAAGTTAGTAATAAAACGGAACGTTTACTCCTCTTTCCCCTAATTGGTCGGATTGTTCCCGAGAGAGAGTTGTCATTTTTTCGGGAAATCTTCGTTGGGCGCCACCGGCTTATGTACTGTGTGATGCCGGAGGCAATTTACATCATGACGATTCAGCACATGGCGAGTTCGTTCCGAAATTTGTAACGCATGACCATCACCGAAACCCAAAACGAAATCATCGAGGAGTTTGCGCTCTTCGACGATTGGGCCGATAAGTACGAGTACATCATCGACCTCGGCAAAAAACTGTCGCCCCTGGCCGAGCAGCACAAAACCGAAGAAAACATCATCAAAGGTTGCCAGAGCCGGGTGTGGTTGCACGCGAATCTCGACGGTGACCTGCTGAAATTCGAAGCCGATTCCGATGCCATCATCGTCAAAGGTTTGGTCAGCATTCTGGTGCGGACACTTTCGGGCCACACCCCCAGAGAAATTGCCAATGCCGATGTGTACGCCCTGGAAAAAGTAGGCCTGCAACAGCACCTGGCCCAAACCCGCTCGAACGGACTTGCGTCGATGCTCAAGCAAATGAAAAATTACGCAATTGCCTTTCAGGCGCTGCAAAAAAGCTAAATTCAATGACTGACGCAGAATTGAAAGAAAAAGTCGTCATGGCCCTTAAAGCCGTGTACGACCCCGAAATCCCGGTGGATATTTACGAACTGGGATTGATTTACGACATCAAGGTGTTCCCGGTCAATAACGTGTACGTGCTGATGACGCTCACCTCACCAGCCTGCCCGTCGGCGGGCACGATTCCCGGCGAAGCCGAACAGAAAATCCGGGAAATCGAAGGCGTCTCCGACGTATCGGTCGAACTGACCTTCGACCCGCCGTACTCCCAGGACATGATGTCGGAAGTTGCCAAGTTGGAACTTGGATTCATGTAAGCCGGTTAAAAATCACAACTCGTAAACTCGTAATTCAACCATGTCCATGTACCCCGAACACCTTGTCGCTCCCATGCGTCAGGATATCGTAGAGGGCGGTTTTACCGAACTCCGCACCCCTGAAGACGTCGACACCGCAATGGCCAGCGCCCAGGACGGCACCACGCTCCTGTTTATCAACTCGGTTTGTGGCTGCTCGGCCCGCACCGCCCGCCCCGGCGCGAAGTGGGCCGTGCAGGAATCCCAGTTCAAACCCGACCACCTGCTGACGGTGTTCGCCGGGGTGGACATGGACGCCACCGCCAAAGCCCGCGAGTATACGCTGCCCTACCCGCCCTCCTCGCCCGCAATTGCCCTCTTCAAAGACGGTGAACTGGTGCATTTCGTGGAGCGCCACCACATCGAAGGCCGCCCCGCCGAGATGATTGCCCAGCACCTGGAAATGGTGTTCGAGGAATTCTGCTCGCCTGCGGAGGCCTGAGTTTTGTTTAATGGTTTGACTGGGTTTGAGAAATCTTTTTTCAAACCCAGTCAAACCATTAAACTTTTTGTCGCTTCGTACAACAACTCAAACCGTCCGGCCATAGCCTGGTAGGGTTGCGTCTTTTTTTCGTCGGGCTGAAAAATTTCGTGTACGGGTAATTGCGCCAGTTTTTCGTCGAAATCCTGAATCAGGCCCGTCGCTTTCATCCCCATCAGCACCGCGCCCCAGGCTCCGGCCTGGATGCTTTCGGGCAGGTACACCGGCTTGCCGCATACGTCGGCCAGGAGTTGTACCCAAAACCGGCTTTTGGCAAACCCACCCGACGCGTAAATCTCCCGAATTTCCTGTCGCTCTTCCAGAATCCTGACCAGCGAAGCGGTATGCAGGCAAATGCCTTCGAGTACGGCGCGGGCCAGGTGTGCGGGAGTGTGCTGAAGCGTCAGGCCAAAAAAGACCCCTTTCGCGTCGGCGTTCCAAATCGGGGCACGCTCGCCGAGGAGGTAAGGCAGAAACAGCAACCCCTCCGCACCGGGCGCAATGGCTTCGGCTAATTCACAAACCTCATCCTGCGTTTTATCTGGGAAAAACTGCGTACTGCACCACTCGAAAACCGCCCCACCGCTGTTTGTTCCTCCCCCCATCACGAACAGGTTTTCGTCCAGCCGGTAGCAAAAAGTGCGCATCTGTGGGTCGGTAAATCCCTTTGCCGAAGCCACCCGCACGGCCCCGCTGGTGCCGATGGTGATGGCCAGCCGCCCGGGTAGGATGGCCCCGGTGCCGAGGTTGGCCAGGCAGCCGTCGCTGGCACCGATGATAAATACGCCCGTGCCCTGTTTTAGCATGGCACGTTTTCCAGGAAACCTGTCCCCGAAGCCCACCCCCCCCTCCCGAACGGTGTATCCCGACACAGGCTTCGGAAGTTTTTCCGCCGTAATTCCCGCCATTTTCAACGCCAGCTCGTTCCATTCCAGTTTCTGCAAATCAAACATCCCGGTGGCCGTCGCCAGCGAGTGGTCGATTTCCCAAGTCCCCGTGAGCCGGAACCAGACGTATTCTTTCACCCCGACGAATTTGTAGGCATCTGCAAAAAGCGTTGAGACATTTTCCCGTAACCAAATCAATTTGCACAGCGGCGTCATCGGGTGAATGGGCGTGCCGCAGGCTTCGTAGATTTCCTGCCCTAGACCACTGATTTTCAAGGCCTCCGCTTGCGGATTGGCGCGGTTATCGGCCCAAATCATCAGGTTGCTGAGCGGCGTTCCGGCTTCGTCTACGGCCATCAAACTGTGCATGGCCGAACTGAAGGCGACGAATTGGCAGCCTTCACCAAGTTCGGACGTTACTGTTTCCAGGCATTCCAGCACGGCGGCAAACAGCACCGCCGGATCTTGTTCGCTCCAGTCGGGCTGGGGATGCAGGATGTCGTAGTGAACCGATTTGTAGCCGACCACGTGCCCCTCCGCGTCGAAAGCGACGGCTTTGGTGGCGGTAGTGCCGATGTCAATTCCGAGGAAGTAGGTCATTAAATGGGAGTATAACTTTCCGAAATTACTCCGTTTCGGGTTAAAACTTTCGGGAAGTTACTCGGCGTGAACATTTTTACGTGCATTTTCACGCCTCGCTTAACCTCAACCTCCGCATGACCCTTCTCATTGTCGCTGCTGGCGTCGCCCTGCTGCTCGTTTTGATTCTCGTTCTAAAACTCAACGCCTTTCTTTCTCTCATCCTCACCTCGCTGTTCGTGGGCCTCGGCCAGGGCATGGCCCCCGTCAGTTTGCTCAAATCCATCGAAAAAGGGGTAGGCAGCACGCTCGGGTCAGTGGCGTTCATCCTTGGCTTCGGCGTGATTCTGGGCAAAATCCTGACCGAAACCGGCGCGGCCCGGCGCATCACCACCCGGCTGGTCGAGGCCTTCGGGGTGAAGGGCGTGAAGTACGCGATGGTGCTGACGGGTTTCGCCGTGGGCATTGCCATGTTTTACAACACCGCCTTCGTGGTGCTCGTCCCGATTATTTTCACCACCGCCCTCGAAACTGGCCTGCCGCTGATTTACCTCGCCCTGGCGATGGCCTCTTCGCTGAGCATCACGCACGGCTACCTGCCCCCCCACCCCGGCCCCACGGCCATTGCGGCCCTGTTCGGGGCCAACATGGGCCGCACCCTGATGTACGGTACGCTCGTAGCCATTCCCGCCATGTTCGTCACGGGGGTTGTTTTCCCGGAATTCCACCGCAAGCGCATCGCCAACCCACCGAAGGGCCTCTTCGAGTCGCGGGATTTTACGGATGCCGAAATGCCCGGTTTCGGCATCAGCCTGCTGGCGGCCCTGGTGCCCGTGCTGCTGATGGCTACCGCCACTGCCGCCGAACTGGCCCTCCCGCCCGACTCACCCGCCCTGCCCGTGTTCAAATTTTTCGGCGATTCGATGGTGGCCGTTCTCCTGGCCGCGTTGTTCGCACTGTGGGCGCTGGGTACCCGGCGCGGAATCAGCATGAAGCAACTGATGAAGTGGTCGGACGAGTCGGTGGGGGCCGTAGCAGGGATTCTGCTCATCATCGCGGGGGGCGGGGCCTTCAAGCAGGTGCTCATCGACTCCGGCGTGGGCGATGTGATTGCGGCAGCCTTCAAAGGCTCCTCCCTCTCACCGCTCGTGCTGGGTTGGTTGATTGCCTCGGCGGTGCGGGTCACGCTCGGCTCGGCCACGGTGGCGGGGCTGATGGCGGCCGGCATCATGCAACCCATTCTGGTTGCCAACCCCGGCATCAGCAAAGAATTGATGGTGATTTCCCTCGGCGCGGGCAGTTTGATGTTCAGCCACGTCAACGACGCGGGCTTCTGGCTTTTCAAGGAATACTTCGGCCTCGACATCAAAAACACGATCCTGACCTGGTCGATCATGGAATCCATCGTGGCCGTAGTGGGGCTACTGGGGGTGTTGGGGTTGAGTTTGGTGGTTTGAGAGTCCTTCAAAATCAGCGAACAAAATGCCCCTTCCAAACTGCGAAAATGCGTACATTCCACCCGCGAAACTGACGGAGTACCTGCTCAAGGAACGGGAGCGGGGCGATAAAAGCTGGTTTTTCACCCGGATTGGTTTTAGTCGGGAAGCTCCTTAAGTACTCGAAAGGGCCTTGCTGAACCTGGCGTGTACTGGTGAATTGGTGCAGGTAGAAGAATCCAATCACGGCAAAAAATACAAAGTCAGGGGTCAGTTGTCCTGCCCCGGCGGAAGGGAGCCAATTATTCTGACCGTTTGGCTTTTTGAAGAAGAAAATAAGAAATTCAGGTTCATAACCGCACACCCAAACTGATGAACTCGCAACTTGAAGAATTAGAAGAAGCCGTTTTGCTGGTTGACTTACCCGCCAAAGGGTTGGTGCGCGGCGACGTGGGTAGCGTTGTTCACGTGTACGGCGACCACGCTGCCTACGAAGTGGAATTCATGACCAAAGACGGCAATACGATTGCCGTTGAAACCCTGGAAGCGGCGCAGGTGCGAGCAATGATGCCGAGGGATTTATGGCACGTAAGGGAATTGAGCGAGGCGGCCTGAAAAAGTAACAACACGGGAGGCTTTGCCCAAACCCAGCCAACAATTAAAAAAAGTGATGTTTCGCGAACGAGGGCGCATTGCATTGGAATTGGAAGATGGCCGCGTCATCAGTGCGCCCTTGTAAAAGTTTCCCTCCATCCGCCGCCTGTCGGTGAAAGACCGGGAGGCATAAACCATCATCAACGGCATCATGCTCGACATCCATGCCGCTAACGCGGTGTCCCACATTCAGGATTTTCTGGGGTTGCTGGAGAAACATGCGTGTGCGGGGTGAGAACTTTTGTGAATCTCCCCGATCGTCCGCGTCAACAATGCGGACGGTTCGCGACACGGAGATAACAGCAGCACGTTTGCGACGGGCGAAACTAATCGCCGGGTTTTTACAGGCCCGAGTATGTAGGCCCACCGCAGGCATCCGCCTTTCGTGTGTACCAAGCAGGTCACGTTATTTTTTGAAGAACTAAAAAACCGGAACGCGGATTGAACGGATGAGACCGCAGCGGCGGGCGGTGGGTATTCACGGATTTTAAAAATCAGTGGATATTCGCCTCATCCGTTCGATCCGCGTTCAGGGTTTTACCGCACATTCTTCTTCCGATTCCGCTCAAAATCTTCAAAAATAAACTCGCCCAATCCGGCCAGGGAAGAGTAGTACGCCCGGCCGTTGTTCACCTTCGTAAACTCCTGCACGAACTCCCGCAGCCACTGGTCGCGGGCAATCATGAAGGTGGTGATGGGGATTTTCAGGCGGCGGCATTGCGCGGACAGGTTCAGGGTTTTGTTCAGAATTTTCTTGTCCAGCCCGAACGAGTTTTTGTAGTAGCGCAGGCCCTCTTTCAAACACGTCGGCTTGCCGTCGGTAATCATGAAAATCTGCTTGTTTTTGTTCTTCCGGCGGCGTAGCAAGTCCATCGCCAGTTCGATACCCGCCACCGTATTCGTGTGGTACGGTCCGACTTCGAGGTAGGGCAAATCCTTCACCTGAATCTGCCAGGCGTCGTTACCGAACACGATGATATCGAGCGTGTCTTTCGGGTACTTGGTCATAATGAGTTCCGACAGCGCCATCGCCACTTTTTTGGCGGGCGTGATGCGGTCTTCGCCGTAAAGAATCATGGAGTGGCTGATGTCGATCATCAGCACGGTGGAGGTCTGGGCCTTGAACTCCTTGTCCATGATTTCTAGGTCGTTCTCGGTCATCATAAACTCGCCGATGCCGTTGTTAATCTGCGCGTTGCGCAAACTTTCGGTCATGGCAATCTGGTCGATTTCGTCGCCGAACTGGTACTCGCGGCGGTCGGTGTTGATTTCGTCGCCGGGGCCGGTGAAGGGCGTGCGGTGGTTGCCGCCGGTGTTGGATTTCTTCAGTTTCCCGAAAATCTCGTCCAGCGACTGCTTGCGGATGCTCTGCTCGCCCTTGGCGGTGAGGCCCACCTGACCCTCCTCGTTCTGCTCGGTGATGTAACCCTTGCGCTTGAGGTCTTCGAAAAAATCGCCGATGCCGTAGTTGTCGTCGGTGAGGTTGTACTGCTTGTCGAGTTGGGTGAGCCAGGCCATCGCCTGACTGACATCGCCCGACGACATGGTGAGGAGTTGGTTAAAAATGTTGAGCAGTTGGTCGAACTTGCTTTTTTGCGAGTCCTGCTGCTCTTCGGGGACGAAATCGGTGAAGCGGTAGCCGAGCATGGTGCGATTGCGGAATGCGGAGTTTCGAGTGCGGATTGTCTAAATCAGGCCAATCCTGGTTCAGACTTCAAGTTAACCCTTTTTCCCCGGCGTAAGTTTGCCCAGCCCAAAAAATGGCTTTCGGGGCTTAAAAACGGCAGGGGGCGGCTATCTTTGCGGTTCAACCTCTGTCCGTTACAACCATGACGCAGTTGAAAATAACCCTCGACGAAAGCCAGGTGGCGCTGGTGACGCAATTCCTGGAGGCTGAGCACATTGCTTACGAAGCCATTAAAACCGCAGACCAGACGGTGCAAGTAGGCGACTTACTCGACCAACTGCCAACTTCCAGCAAAGGCCCTAACCTCGACAACGTGAACATCCGACAGTATGCCTACGAAGAATAGCGTGTTGCTGGACTCGAATATTTTGGTTTACGCCGTTCAAAAAACCTCCCAGTTTTACCAGCAAAGCCAGGCATTTTTGCGTCTTCCAGGCGCTGATTATTGGGTTACGTCCAAGAAACTGGTTGAATTTTTCGTGGCCGTTACCAAAGGTGATTTTCCAATTTTAGACTACGATGAGGCCCTGGCAGCCGTTGAAATTTACCGCAAACGGTATCCAATTCTCTACCCTTCGCTCTCGACGTTGCTCGAATTGGAAACGTTGCTGGCAAACTACCCAACCAAAGGCTTCCGCGTCCACGACGCCGAAATTGCCGCCATCAGCCTCGTTAAAGGCATTTCAACTATCGCCACCTTCAACACCGACGATTTTAAAACTATTCAGGAAATCACCCTGCTGACGCCCTGACCCAAGAATCCTTTCCCCCTTCATGCACATTTTGAAATTCGGCGGCACCTCGGTTGGCTCGGTGGAGAGCATCCGGGCCGTGCTGGGCATCATCCGCGAACGACTCGACCGGCAGGAATCCATCGCCTGCGTGTTTTCGGCGATGGGCGGTTTTACCAACCAACTCCTCGACATGGGCCAGCACGCGGCGGCGGGCGAAGCCTACCACGAGATTTTTGAGAAAGCGAAAAAACGCCATTTCAGCATCGTGGACGCCTTTATTGAACCCCGCACGCGGGGGGCGGTGACGGCCGGCGTGTTCGGTCTCTTCAACGAACTGGAAGACGTGCTGCGGGGAATTTCGCTCATCCGCGAGTTCTCGACCCGCACCTCCGACCTGATCGTCAGTTTCGGCGAGCGGCTTTCCACCCGGTTGATTTACGAAATCCTCCGCGCCCAGGGCGTGGACTGCGAGTACCTCGACGCCCGCACGGTCATTAAAACCAATGGACACCACGGCGTCGCCACAGTCACGTATGAGTCGACCAACCGGCTGATTCGCGAGCATTTCGACAAAAGCAACGCGCTCCAACTCATCACGGGCTTCATCGCCAGCACTGAGCGCGGCGAAACCACCACGCTTGGTCGTGGTGGCTCGGATTACACGGCCAGCATCGTGGGCGCGGCGCTCAACGCGGCGGAAATCGAAATCTGGACCGACGTGGACGGCATGATGACCGCCGACCCGCGCAAGGTGCGCAACGCCTTTACGATGCCCACGATTTCGTACGCCGAGGCGATGGAACTAACGCACTTCGGTGCCAAAGTTATTTACCCGCCCAGCCTGCAACCGGCTTTCGCCCGCAACATCCCGATTCGGGTGCTCAACACGTTCAACCCCGGCTTCGAGGGCACTGTGGTGAGCCGCAACGCGGGCGAGGCCAGCTACACGATTACCGGCATTTCGTCCATCGACAACCTCGCGCTGGTCAACCTCCAGGGCGCGGGCATGATTGGCGTCGCGGGCGTATCGGCGCGGCTGTTTGCGGCCCTGGCCCGGCACCAGATTTCGGTCGTACTCATTTCGCAGGCTTCCTCCGAACACACGATTTGCTTTGCCATCGACCCAAAATTCGCTGACGAGGTGCGGCAGATTCTCGAAGCTGAATTCGCCGCCGACATCCAGCAGGGTCACATTGAAGGCGTGGAAATCCAGCACGACCTTTCCGTGATTGCTGTGGTGGGCGAGCGGATGCGGCGGCACACGGGCGTGTCGGGGCGCTTGTTTTCGGTGCTGGGAAAAAACGGCATCAACATCGTGGCCACGGCCCAGGGCAGTTCGGAGTTGAACATCTCGGTGGTTATCGAAAAAAAGGACTTGTCGAAGGCGCTCAACGTCATCCACGAAAGTTTTTTCGCCGACCAACTCCAGACCCTCAACGTGTTTCTCGTTGGTACCGGCTTGATTGGCAGCGCCTTGCTCGACCAGTTGGAGCACCAGGAAAAATACCTGCGCACCTACCGGGCGCTCCGCATCCGGCTCGTCGGCGTGACCAATTCCCGGAAAATGCTCCTCGACGAAGGCGGGATTCACAAGGGCAACTGGAAGGCCCGCCTCGACGCCGACGGTCAGCCCGCCAGCCTACCCGATTTCGTCGACCGGCTCAAAGCTTTCAACCTGCCCAACTCCATTTTCGTGGATTGCACGGCGAGCAAGGACATCGTCAATTTTTACGAACCGCTGTTCAACGCCAGCGTGTCGGTGGTGACACCGAATAAAGTCGCCAATTCGGGCCGCTACGAGGACTACGCCCGGCGGCACCGGCTGGCATTGCAAAAAGGCGTGAAATTTCTCTACGAAACCAACGTCGGCGCGGGCCTGCCCGTCATCAACACGCTGCAAGGCTTGATTGCCTCCGGCGACCGCTTCTTGAAAATCGAAGCGGTGCTGTCGGGAACGTTGTCGTTTATTTTCAACACCTTCCGGCCCGGCCGCGACGGCGTACTGCTGCGCTTCGCCGACATCGTCCGTGAAGCCAAAGCCAAAGGTTACACCGAACCCGACCCCCGCGAAGACCTCAGCGGGCAGGACGTGGCCCGGAAAATCCTGATTCTGGCCCGCGAAATCGGCCTCATCCTCGAACCCGAAGACGTTCACATCACGCCCCTGCTGCCCAAAAGCTGCGACGAGGCCCCGACGGTGGAGGCGTTTTTTGAAGAACTGGAGGCCTGCAATTCCGTTTTTGAAGGCTGGCTCAACGCCGCCGAAGTCCGGGGCGAAAGGCTGCGGATGGTCGCCACGCTCGAACACGGCAAGGTGGGCATCGGCCTGAAAAGCGTCGGCCCGACGCACCCGTTTTTTACGCTGGAAGGGGCCGACAACGTCATTTCGTTTACGACCAAACGGTACCACGAACGCCCGCTGGTGGTGAAAGGACCGGGTGCCGGGGCCGAAGTCACCGCCTCCGGCGTGTTCGCCGACATCGTTTCGATTGGGAGTTATTTGGCGTAGTTTCGCGAGAAAATTTTTGGGCAAGTCACCCTGAGCGAAGTCGACGTATTGCCATGAGATTCGATGAGTTAGACAACAAAATGCGCGTTTTCGAGACGGCTCACGACTTTTGTGTGCTGCCGAACGTGTTCATGGTCGCCCGCCTCGACGGGCGCGGCTTTACCCGACTTACGAAGGAAGTTCACCACTTCGAAGCGCCGTTCGACGTGAAATTCCGGGACTTGATGGTCGAAACCACGAAGCACCTGATGAACTGCGGCTTCAACGTGCGCTACGGCTACACCCAAAGCGACGAAATCTCTCTGCTGTTTCACCCAGAGGAAGGGTCGTTTGGGCGAAAGTTGCGGAAGTTTGATTCCGTGCTGGCGGGCGAGGCGAGCGCGAAGTTTTCGCTGCTGCTCGGCGCGATGGGCTGTTTCGACTGTCGGATTTCCCAACTGCCCCGCGTGCAGGACGTTGTG
>Ga0163144_10025311_pt1 | contig 11594 bp, 7 predicted proteins | sample OliLak19BULKMAT1_FD_123175 | JGI IMG/M metagenome (GOLD analysis project Ga0163144, IMG submission 123175) | Freshwater microbial mat bacterial communities from Lake Vanda, McMurdo Dry Valleys, Antarctica - Oligotrophic Lake LV.19.BULKMAT1 | ecosystem: Environmental > Aquatic > Freshwater > Lake... | reverse complement strand
GTCCTTGCGGACCATCTCCATGCAGTTCTTCAAGGCCTGCGGGAAATTGAAGACGTGCTCGAGCGTGCCCCCATCGTACACGAGATCGAAGCGCTCGCGCAGCTCACCGCCGATGGTTTGGTTCAAATCATGCACGAACGACGCGCCTTCGAAATCGGAAACATCCATCGCGGATACGCTGGTCGAGCCAAGGCTCTCGAACACCGGATCGGCAAACAGGCTGTCCTTGCCCTGCGGAGCGAAGGCGTCCGCCGGGAAGCCATGCGCCGCGAGGAGTTGCGCCATCTTCGCGGGATAGACGTTGAGATCCTGCCGGCCCAGCATCAGCACGTCGCCGAACTTCGCTCCGCGCCGGCGAGCGTCGATGAGGAAACGAACGGCGTTGATGTCCAGTCCCATAGTCAGGGCCGTTGTCCAACGGACGATCTCAGTGGGAACATGAGAGAAGACCGCGTTATTGAATTTGATGGCAGCACGGCCGGAGCGTAGGAAATGCGTCGAATCGGTGTCCAGCCATTACCCGGAAGCAAAAGGAGAGGCCGCCGGGGCAGCCTCTCCTTTGATGAATGAATACAGCTTCAGCGCAACGGCTGTTCAACGGCCAAAGGCGTCAAGAATCTGGTCGGCAAATGCCGTCCATTCCCCGGCAAGTTGGGGATAGTCCCTGCTGACATGGGTCCTGATCTTCCGTTGGAAGTGCTCCAGTTTATCGAGAGCCTGCTTGAGCTTGCCACGCTCGAAGTCGCCCGAGGCCTTTTTCAGGGCTTCAAGCAGAGGTCGCTTGTCTTTCCGGGACAGGCTGGAGGCTTCGATTCTGGCCATCAGTTCTTCAACCAGGTCGCCCGGGGTCACGACCTCGAACGACAGCGTTGAACCGGAAGTCCGGCCTTCGTCGCTGGTGATGAGAAGGACGAGTTGCGGGCCGACCGGCAGCGTATTGGTGACCGTGGAGCCGAGGCCGAACGGTTCCGTCTCTCCGCTGAGATACCAGAGGAAGTTCAAAGGCGTGCCGTCCGGATCACTGCTGAAGGAAGCGTCCAACACCACTGCCGCTTCCGTGCCGTTCGTGGCCAGGATGTACCAGTTGGTGTCGCCGTTTCCGAACGAGAACAGCGGGCTAACCGTGGCGATGACGGTCGGCGGGTCGTCCACCGGCGTCACTTGAAGCGTCACCGTGGCGGGTGCCGATGAAAGCTGACCGTCGCTGACCTGGAACTGGAAGAAGTCCGTTCCGATGAAGTTGGGTGCTGGGGTGTAATTGAGATCCGGCAAAGTGCCGCTCAGCGTATCATGAGCGGGCGGGGTCATTATGCTGTAGGTCAGGGGATTGCCGTCCGGATCGGATCCGGAGAGGAAGACTTGAACCGACGAATCCTCGGGGACGCTCCGGGTTTGCGTAAAAGCGGCAGGCGGGCGGTTCGAGGGGATGTTGACCACGAGCAGCGCATTGGAACTGATAGCCGAGCCAGCGAGGTTCGTAACGATGGCGTAGTATTGGCCAGCCTGGCTGGGCTGCACGTTGGAGAGGAGTAGGAACGGGGAGGTACGGCCGGGCAGCGGGAGGTTCTCGAAGTACCACTGGTAGCGCAACGGCGCGGTGCCGGTGGCACCCACGTGCATCAGGACTGTTTGACCGACGAAGACATTTGTATCTCTCGGCTGAAGGACAATTGTCGGCGGGACGACGACCGGCGGTGGCGGGTTGGTAAGGATGGTGTAGCAGAAGCGCAGGACATCTGCGCCAGTATCCCGCGTGGAGGCGGTGGAGGTGCTGGCACCGAGGGCGAAGGCGCGGCTGGCGCTGTCGTTGGGCGCGGCACCGGCATCTACGAACGTGACGGCTGGCCCGCCGGAGAAGTTCCGGAAGTCCACTAGCAGGCTGCCCTGGGTGGGATCGTGCCGGAAGGGGGTCTGGAGCGGGATGATGATGTCGAAGTCTTTGGGCCCGGCGGCGGGCCCGGCGAAGCTGCTGCTCAACGGCAGGGTGCCGCTGAAGACGACCGTGTCGTTGCTGCCCGGATTCTCGGCAAAGACCGCGCTCAAACCGTCAGGAAGCCGGGGCGTGGTCGAGAGGTTGACCTGAAGGTTGGAGATGACGCCGGAGAAGGCCGTGCCGGAGACAGCACTGGGACGCAGGCGGATTTCGCTGATGAGGACGACCTGGGCCGGGAAGTTCTGGGCACCGTAAACTTCCTGGAGCCGGATGGCGTCGCGCAGCACGGATGAACCGGCGCTGGCCTCGACGTTCTGGAAGACAAGCGGAACCACGCTGCCGGGGCAGGTCGCGACGGGCGAATTGCTAACGGTCAGAGTGGCCACGGCGCTGGTTGCGGAGCCGCCGGCATTGGCCACGACCACGTCGTAACCGCCGGCTTGTCCCAGTCCAACGTCGGTCAGCAGGAGCGTGTTGTTGGTGCCGCCGGGCAGCGGGTTGCTGTTGAAGCGCCATTGATGGGTTCGCGGAAGGTCGCCAGTGACCTCGACGCTGAAGAAAGCCGACTGGCCCACCAGCACATTGGTGCTTTGCGGTTGGCCCACAATCGCTGGCGGGACGACCGGCGGGGGAGTGTTGGTGAGGATGGTGTAGCAGAAGCGCAGGACGTCTGCGCCGGTGTCGCGGGTGGAGGCGGTGGCGGTGCTGGCACCCAGTGCAAACGCCCGGCTGGCGCCGTCGCCGGGCGCCGCCCCGGCATCTACGAACGTGACGGCGGGCCCGCCGGAGAAGTTCCGGAAGTCCACCAGCAGGCTGCCCTGGGTGGGATCGTGCCGGAATGGCGTCTGAAGCGGGATGATGATGTCGAAGTCCTTGGGCCCGGCGGCGGGCCCGGCGAAGCTGCTGCTCAACGGCAGGGTGCCGCTGAAGACGACCGTGTCGTTGCTGCCCGGATTCTCGGCAAAGACCGCTCTCAAACCGTCAGGCAGCCGGGGCGTGGTCGAGAGGTTGACCTGAAGGTTGGAGATGCCGCCGGAGAAGGCCGCGCCGGAAACGGCGCTGGGACGCATGCGGATTTCGGTGATGAGGACGGCCTGGGTTGGGAAGTTCTGGGCACCGTAAATCTCCTGCAGCCGGATGGCGTTGTGCAGCACGGAAGAACCACCGCCGGCTTCGACGTTCTGGAAGACGAGCGGAACGACGCCGCCGGGGCAGGTGCTGGAGGGAAGGTTGCTGACGGTGAGAGTGGCCACGGCGCTGGTGGCGGAGCCGCCGGCATTGGCCACGACCACGTCGTAACCGCCGGCTTGTCCCAGTCCGACATTGGCCAGCAGAAGCGTGGCGTTGGTGCCCGCCGGCAGGGAGCCTCCATTGAAGCGCCATTGGAACGTCCGCGGAAGGTCGCCGGTGACCCCGACACTGAAGAAGGCTGACTGGCCGACCAGCACATTGGTGCTTTGCGGATGGCCGACAATTGTCGGCGGGACGACCGGCGGGGGATTAGTCACCAAAGTGTAAACTAATTCCAGAAGTTCAGCGCCATTGTCCACGGTGGTGGCTGCGGTGGTGGCACCTCCGAGGGCGAACGCGCGGCTCGAAAGGTCTGTCGAAGAACCGGCTGCGTCCACGAATGTGGACGTCGAGCCGGAGAAGTTTTGCCAGTCGATCAGCAAATTGCCGGCGGCAGGTTCGTAGAGGAACGGGTTGGTCAGCGGGATTCGGATGTCGAAATCCTTCGGTCCGCCTGCGGGACCGGTGAAGGCGCTGGAGATGGATGCTGCGCCCGCGAAGCCCACCGCCTTGTTCGATCCGTGATTCGTCTCGAACTGGGCATTCAACACCTCTGCATGGGCTGCCGTCGTCGAGAGTCGAATCTGGAGGTTGGATATCGTGGCGGAAAAGGACTGTCCGAACCGGGCGCTGGGCCGCAAGCGGATTTCTTCAATGCGCAGTGTACCTGCGGGAAAGAGGGCGGCGCCATAAACTTGCTGCAGCCGGATGGCCGAGCTTAACAGGGACGAGCCATTACCTTGGTCGGTCGCCGCAGCTGAGGCCGGCACGATCACGGTGGCGGCTTGCGCCGCCGGTTCAGTTAGAAGCATTGCAGCAGCGAGGACTGCCGCCATCCACGAGGCTGGAGTTTTGAGACGGTTCTTTGCGGTGTCGGTTTTCATTTGTTCTCCTTGTTATTGATGGTCTACTTGATTCGCGCCCAAGTAACGGGTCGCAGCGAGGTGTTTCCTGTCTGATTGTTACTGCGGAACGTCCAGACCCTCTCCCATTTGCGCGAGAGGGTCAACTTGGAACTCTGATATTCTGTCGGTTCCACCCACGTTTCCGCCAGAGAGTTCTCTGCTTGATTTCGCGTTAGCCCGCCTCACTCCGCCGCGCACTCGGCCAGGCGGTGGCGATTGATTTCGCGGCCGCGGGCATGAGCGGCCTTTGCCTCCTCCATCTCGGCGGGCTTGTAGGTGCGTTTCTTCTGCGACTGGCATTGGTCCATGCCCTGGAGGCCAAGTTTCCGGTTGCCGCGCCACTGTCCTGCCTTCACATTCCGCGCCGCATGATCAAGCCGCTCATTCTCAAATTCTTTAACGCGCGCGGGTTTCAAATCGTCCGCTCGAATCTGGGTTTTTCGGCCGATGAGCTTGCCATCATGCGGGCGGTGAAGGACCACACCAGTTCCGGCGCGGAGCGACTGACGGGTTTGATGAATGCCGTGCGCTACCTCGTCGCCAACAAGATACCTGGGGACTTCGTGGAGTGCGGCGTCTGGCGCGGTGGCAGCATGATGGCGGCCATGCACACCCTCGTGAAACTGGGCGACACTTCCCGGCTGTTTCACCTGTTTGACACCTTCGAGGGAATGTCTGCGCCGACGGACAAGGACGTGATGTTCGACGGTCAGAAGGCCAGTGACATCCTGCGCGCAACGAGGAAGGCGGAGGGACCGGGCAACTACTGGTGCGTTGCCGGCCTCGAGGATGTGCGAAACAGTGTCGCCTCCACCGGCTATCCGATGGAACGCATCCGCCTGGTTCAGGGAAAGGTGGAGGATACCATCCCCTCACAGGCGCCGGGCCAGATCGCCCTCCTGAGATTGGATACGGATTGGTATGAGTCCACCGCGCATGAGCTTCTTCACTTGTATCCGCGTCTCAGCCCGAATGGAGTGCTCATCATTGATGACTACGGGCATTGGCAGGGGGCGCGCCAAGCGGTTGATGAATACTTCGCGAAGCAGTCGTTCAAACCGCTCCTCACGCGGCTGGATTACACCGGGCGCATGGCGGTTAAACCGGCCTCAGTCTGAAACACCGGGTCAAAGGTCGCCCAGTTCAGCCAGTCGGGGATGTCTAATCCACCGTGCACTCCGCCAGGCGCTCGCGATACACCTTCCGCGCGTGATCGTAGGCGGCCTTCGCTTCGGCCATCTCGGCGGGTTTGTAGAATCGCTCTTTCTGCGACCAGCATTGGTCCACGCCCTTGAGGCACCATTCGGCGCTGCGCTTGGAGGCGCGGATCGGCTTGCCGTTCACGAGCACGAAGACCGGATTGCTGTGCGAGGAAGGCAGGATGCGCACCGCCACCCAACTGCTGCGCTCCAACTTCGCTTCCAGCACGATGTCCTGCAATTTCCCGTCGGCCACGATGTTCTTCTGAGCCACGGGATAGCCGTTGACGATGAACTCCACCGACACGTTGCGCGTGTCCCCGACGCGGGCCTGCTCGATGCTCCACGGGAGACTGCCGCGCTTGGGGCCGGGCTTTTCCGGCAGCAATGCGGACACCTTCACCCTCGCGCGCACGGTGTCCGGTTCGGACAAGCGAAGCTCGCTTCCCTTCTCGCCCACCGCGACGTCGTTCACCTTGAAGTCAATCAAGTGACTCTTCCCCTCGCTCACGTAGCTGCGCCCGTCGCGGATGCCTTCGCACCATGTGTCGTAGTCCAGCTTGCCGTCGAGCTTCACATAACTACGCCCCAGCCCCACGCGCTCGCCGGTGATGCAGGGGAAATCCGTCTCGCCGGCGATGCGCTGGCGGAAGCCCGTGTTCAACGTGTGATACCAGATGTTCAACTCGGAGCGGAACTGCGTGTCCACCGTCGAGGTGAAGTCCACCGCGGGCACCAGCTTGCCGTCGGGACCGGGCACCTCGTGCGTGATATCGACGATGTATTCGTTCGCGCCGATGCCGTTGTAGGGAGGGATGATGTAGTTCGGCAGCTCGTCCGACTTCACATCCAGGCCACTGCCGGAATGAGCCGGGCCGGTGACTGCGCCCTGTTTCTTGGCCCACTTCAACGTGTTCAAGCCCAGGGTCGGCCAATGGTGCTTGGAATCCCCGCCCGGGTAAATCTGCTCCTTCAATCGCAGCAGCACGAGATGCCCCGATTGATGCGAGCCGAACTGCGAGACCTCCACATCGTAGCGCAGGAGATACGGATACTCCGAAACCTTGTCCACCGTGCCGCAGAAGAATTGTTTCTGGTAATCGAAGCCGGGGCCCCACGTCAGGTTCGCGCCGATCTTCAAGTCCTCGCCCTTGATGTGGCGCAGCATCGCCTCGGGCCGCACGCCCTCGGTGGGCTTCACGTAATGCGCGCAACCCGCCGCATGAATGTGGTGATCGCCCGACCACCAGCCGAAGAGCGACGGATCAATCCAGCGCTCCACTTGGAACGACGCCTCGCGCGTCTCCGAGTTCACGACCAGCGGGTATTGCTTCGCCACCGACTCCGGCCCGCGCGTGAAGGTAATCATGTAGCGGCCCGCGGGCAGCCGCATCGTTTCGCCATCGCCGCGATACACCTGGTCCTGGAAGAAGAAATCCGGCTCCAGCCGCTTCGAGCGCAGCGGATACACCCGCCCCGACTCGTCGCGAATGTCGAACGCCGCCATCGTCGCCTTTCCGTTCTCGTCCTTCACCCGGAACGTCACCGGCTTGGCTTCCATACAATCGAAGAGCACATCCGCCTCGCCGCGGAAGCCCAGATCCTGCGTGCCCTGGCCGACGTGAAAGGAAATCTTCCCCTCCCGTTTCCCGGCGTCACGGCTGAAGAGCTGGATGATGCGATACTCCAGGGCCAGACCGCCCAGCGTCTCGCGCAGCGGCTGTTTGTCGAACATCGACAGATCCATCCACAGGTTCTCCAGTTGCGGCGGATTATTCCGGTCGCGGAAGAGCGCGCCGGAGGGCGATGTGTCCTTGCGTCCGTCGCGTTCCCAGGGCGTGAGGGCGTTGGGGCTGACGGCCTCAAGCGGCGCCGTGGTGCCGGATTCATTCTGCACCTTCACGAGAAAGGCCCGCCACCCTTGCTCCATCAGCTCCGGTTTCGCCGGGCCTTGCCGCACTTTCACGCGCATCTCGGGATTGATGTTCACCTCGAAGAGCACGCGCGCATCCAGCACCTTTTGGATCGCGGCGGCATCCTTCGCCAGTCCGGCGGCGGCCAGCGCGCTCATGTCCGCCTCCGACAACGGCGCGCCGATGCTGGTGAGGGAATCCTGCACGCGCTGAATCTGCGCGTAGAGTGGCTGCCACTCGACGTTGGTCACCACGGTCAGCGGTGCGGCGGGGAGGAGGTGGGAGGTGAAGGCCGACGCGGCGAGAACAACGGCCGCGCGACTCGCAAAGGAGAGCAAAGATTTCATGGATGATGGGATTGGTTCGCCGATGAGTGTAGCGACCGCCTGGGCGAAGGAAACGGGAATCTCCAGGAGCCGGATTGAGACTGGAGTCGTGCGTGCTAATCCCTTCTCAATCCTCCGATGAGCTGATTGCAATCCCAGACAGCCCATGCTTAGCTAAGTCCGCTCCCTTTAATTCCGCACAACCTATGATCGCAATGCACCTCAGTGTCACCTACGTGTGTCGCATCCTCGCCCTGACTCTGGCGGCGTGGTCAGCTTCCGAGTCGCACGCGGCCCCAAGCCAGATGCTTATCGTGCCCGTAAATGCCGCCAACAGCCTGGCGGCTCTCGGCTCGGGGCAGTTAAAAGCGGCAAATTACCGGATTCAGGAGGTGTATGGCGCGCCTAACTTCGCCGTGGCCGACGCGCTCTACATCACGGAATTGCGCTACCGGCCTGATTCGACCTACGGTTCAAACTTTAGCACCATCATTGGCAACATCGAGATCCGGCTGTCCACGACCACGCGCGAGCCCGATGGGCTGAGTCAGTTCTATGCCCAGAATCCCGGGCCGGATGAGACGCTGGTGTACAGCGGCGCGCTGGCGATCTCCAGCCAGTGCACCGGGCCACCGGGCCAGCCCAAGGATTTTGACATCATCATCCCGCTGCAGACGCCATTCCTCTACAATCCCGCCGCAGGAAACCTTCTGGTGGATTTGCGCAACTTCACGGGTTCGGCGGCCAGCCTGCTCGGAGGCGACGGTGATGAGGCCACTGACTGGTCGTCGCGTCTGGGCGGTCCCTTGAACGTGGTCACAGGCACCGCGGGGTCCAAGGTTACCCCCTTGCAAATTGTTTACCTCCAAACCAACGGACCGCCCATCCCGCCGTCTCCAACTTTGCTGCTCCGCGGGCCTTATCTCCAGCGCGGCACGATGACGAACATCCTCGTCTGCTGGCGCACGAGCCGTATGACGAATGGCATCGTGAACTTCGGCCTGTCGCCCGGCGCGCTCACCTGGCAGGCCACGGGCTTCTCGCCCACGAACAACCACTACGTGCTGCTGACCAACCTCGCGCCGGACACGAAGTACTACTATTCGGTTGGGGCGACGGGCACGAACTTCGCCGGTGGCGCGAACTTTTTCTTCCTCAGCGCACCCGCCGGCCCCAAGCCCACGCGCGTGTGGGTGATCGGCGACCCCGGCACGGCGGCCACGGGTTCCGGCAACCAGGCGGGCGTACGCGACGCCTACTACGCTCACGCAGGCACCCGTTACACGGATGTCTGGCTGGCCCTGGGTGACAACGCCTACTACAGCGGCACCGATCAGGAATACCAACTGGCCTTCTTCAACATTTATCCAAACTTGCTCCAGCAGACACCTCTCTGGTCGGCCATCGGCAACCACGAAACCTACGCGGCCCCCGTGGGCCAGCGGTTTCCTTATCTGGATATTTTCGAGTTCCCGGCGGAAGGCGAAGCCGGCGGCGTGTCGTCGGGCACCGAGCGTTACTACTCCTTTGATTACGGCAACATCCATTTCGTGAGCATCGACTCGATGACCTCCCAGCGGACGACGGGAGCCATGCTCGACTGGCTGGAGGCGGACCTGGCGGCGAACACCAAGGACTGGACCATCGCCTACTTCCACCATCCTCCCTACACCAAGGGATCGCACAATTCGGACGTGGAGATCGAACATATCGAAATGCGGCAACACGTCACGCCGTTGCTCGAATCCTACGGCGTGGATCTCGTCCTCGGCGGCCACAGCCACATTTATGAACGATCCTACCTGATCCACGGCCACTACGGTCACTCCAGTACTCTCACGCCCTCCATGGTGAAAAACTCCGGCAGCGGGCGGCCCAGCCAGGGCGGCGCTTACGTGAAGACCGCGACCGGTCCCGATGCTGGCGAAGGCACGGTGTACGTGGTCGCCGGCAGTTCTGGGTGGGCTACCTTTCGCACCGGCTTTCATCCGGTGATGTTTTACGACGCGCTGCTAATGGGGTCGCTGGTCCTGGACATCGACGGACGGCGGCTGGACGCGGCTTTTCTGCGCGAGACCGGCGCCATCGAGGACACCTTCACCATCCTCAAGGAAACGCCACCGCCACAACCGCTCCGTGTCACCAGCGTCAACGTGGCAAACGGCAGCGTCATACTGCGCCTCAGCACCATTCCTGGCCGGACTTACCGGATCGAACGCACCTTCAACCTCGGCCCGGCTTCGTGGTTTCCAGTGGGTGCCGACGTGCTGGCGACGGATTCCACCACCACCTGGTCCAGTCCCGTGGTGCCGAATGCCGACAAGGCGTTTTACCAGACCGTGGAGCTGTCAAACTGACCGGCCGCTCAGCCGTAGCGACCTTCGATGTATTCCGCGGTCTTGGGATTCTTTGGGGTGAGAAACAGATCGGTGGTCAGGCTGTGCTCGATGAGTTCGCCCATGAGCATGAAGATGCACTCGTCGGACGCGCGACGGGCCTGGGCCATGTTGTGCGTGACGATGACGATGGTGTAGCGGCCCTTGAGCGCGAACATCAACTCCTCGATGGCGCGAGTGCCGTTCACGTCGAGCGCGCTGCACGGTTCGTCCATGAGGATGATCTCGGGCTTGAGCGGGAGCAGCCGGGCGATGCAGAGCTTTTGCTGCTGCTCGAGCTGGAGGCCGGTGGCCTTGTCGTTGAGGCGATCCTTGAGGTCTTTCCACAGGCCGACTTCGGTGAGCGCCTTTTCCACGGCGTCGTCATACTCGGGTTTCTTCAGCCCCTTGTCGTCGTGAATGCGGAGGCCGAAGACGACATTCTCGTAAACGGAAATGGGCAGCGGGTTCGGGCGTTGGAAGACCATGCCGACGGACTTGCGCAACTCGATGAGCGAGACGTCGGGGTCGTAGATGTTCTTGCCGTGAAGCTTGATCTCGCCCGTCGTGGTGACGTAGCCGTAGCGCTCGTTGACGCGATTGAAGCAGCGCAGGAGGGTGGTCTTGCCGCAGCCGGACGGGCCGATGAGTGAGGTGATCTGGCCCTTCCTGATGTTGACGGTGATGCCGAGCAACGCCTGAAACTTGGCGTACCAGAGTTTCACGTCGCGCGTGGTGATGCCGTATGCAACTGGGTCGTTCATAACCAAATTGGCTCGCGCAAAGGCGCAAAGGCGCAAAGAACTACGTGGAGACAAGCCCCTGCAAACACTTGCTGCCTTTGCGCCTTTGCGTCTTTGCGCGAGAAAAGGCCCCGTGTCACTCTCCCCAACCTATGACTGAGAATGAAATCTCCCGAATCGTCGTCGATTGCGCCTACCAGATTCACACCAAGCTCAGCCCCGGTTTGCTCGAGTCGGTGTATGAAACGGTGCTCGCCGAACTGCTGCACAGGCGCGGGTTGGCCGTGGAGAGACAAGTGGAAATTCCAATCCGCTTCGAGGTTCTGACCTTTGACGAGGGATTTCGGGCGGACCTCATGGTCGAAGGCAAAGTCATCATCGAACTCAAGTCGGTCGAGCAAACCGCCCCGGTGCATCGCAAACAGGTCATCACCTACCTCCGCCTGGCGGACAAGCGGCTGGGTCTGCTGATCAACTTCGGGGAGACCTTGATCAAGGATGGCATCACGCGGTTGGTGAACGGGCTGGCCGATTAAGGCTCGCGCAGAGGCGCAAAGACGCAAAGGAGAATGGGCGAAAGAGTTCTCTCTCTTCTCCTCTTTGCGCCTTTGCGCCTTTGCGCGAGAAATCTTCATCCGAAAATCCCGTTCACGTAGTCGGCCGTGCGCTTGTCCTTGGTGTTGTCGGAGAAGATCACGTCGTTGCTGTCCAACTCGATGATCTCGCCGTTCCAGAGGAACATCGTGCGCGCCGCGAGGCGGCGGGCCTGCTGCACCAGATTCGTCACGAGGATGATCGTCATCTCCTTCTTGAGTTCCTTGAGCACGTCCTCGATGCGCATCGTGGTCACGGGATCGATGGCGATGCTGAATTCGTCGAGGCAGAGAATCTCCGGCTGATGCGAGAGGGC
>Ga0163144_10025309_pt1 | contig 11596 bp, 15 predicted proteins | sample OliLak19BULKMAT1_FD_123175 | JGI IMG/M metagenome (GOLD analysis project Ga0163144, IMG submission 123175) | Freshwater microbial mat bacterial communities from Lake Vanda, McMurdo Dry Valleys, Antarctica - Oligotrophic Lake LV.19.BULKMAT1 | ecosystem: Environmental > Aquatic > Freshwater >... | reverse complement strand
GGTCAACTGGTCAACTGGTCATGATGCGCCAGATGGTCCAGCCGCTGCTGGTTCTCCAGCAATTGCGCTTCAATTTTTTTGCGCAGGCTAACATCGTGGGTCAATAGCGCTGCCAGCTGCCTACCGTCGCTTTGCATCAGCGTGCAGTAGACTTCGACCTCGGACAGGCAGGAGTCGGCGCGTTTCTCATACCAGCTGAATGTGGCACCCGAACCAGCGTTGCCGATCTGCGAACCAAGGTTGCCGGGGCAGCGATCGGTGGGTGCGAAAAGCTGATCGAGTTTAAGACGGCCAAGCTGTGCACGCGAATAACCTGCACGCGATAACAGCGCTGGATTGACATCGACGACCCGCATCGACTCGAGGTCGGCCAGCACCACGCCGTTGGTAGCCTCTTCGACGAATGCGCGATAGAACAGGTTCTGTTTGGCGGTTCCAAACTTTAGCAGGCGCAGTGTTTTGGACCACATACTGTGCATGGTGTTGCGCGCGACCGAGCTCCCTGGTTAACCAGTTTTTCAGGCTAACAAGGTTTTGGAGCCTCGCCACGCGTACCAGTGCCACCGCCGTGCAGGACAGAACGGAACTGCGTCGCAGACCGATCAGTTCATTGTTTCAGGCAGCCATTCGACGCCGGGTTTTCGGACTGGCCGGCGTCTACGTCAGATGGGCAATGATCCATCAGTTTAAAAACATGGATAGCGATCAATTCAGCCTGCGAGGCGTGTCTGGCGCACCTCGCCTCGCCCGCCCTCGCCAGCGCATCAAACTCGGCGTGCCCCATGCCGTCGACTCGGCCCGAAAGCGTGAGCAGCTCGCCATGTGGCGCGTGATCAGATCTGCACCGATGCTCTCGATCGCGACCTTGGGTCTGCGCTGCCTGAGCCATCGGCAACCCCTCCAAATAGGAGTCCACTAACCGATCCCGTCTCGGCATCGCGGTCCCTCCCAACGAAAAAGGTGGCGCGCGCTCGCGCGCTCCCGCCTGCACGCTATAGAACCCAACGATAGGGGCCGCTCGTGTCCGCGTTGAGCGCGGATAGGAAAACGCAAACCACCCTGCACGCTCAGCCAATTCGTGGAACGGCCCTTGTGGTTCGGGCGAACCTACCACCCGCGGGCCTTGCCCGGTGAATCAGGCTGTCCGGAGACCCTGCCGGAATCCCGCCGCAGTGCGCGCAGCGGTCGACGACGCACGCCACCGCCTGGTGCCTCACCGCGGGCCCGGCCATTTTTTTGCGTTGATGTCCTGCAGAATGGCCTTGTCGAGGCTCAGGTCGGCTACCAGACACTTTAGCCTCGAGTTCCCACTTCTTCCTGCGACAGAGCCTCTGCTCGGAGACACCGAACTGTCGGGTGGCGTCCGCCACCGACATGCACAGCTTCGCCTGCTTCAGTACGGCCAGAGTTACGCGCCCCTGCGGCGCCCCTGCAGCGCCCCTGCGGCGCCCCTGCGGCGCGCCAAACTGATTTCGCAATCGGTACTGCAACCTTGTTCCTGTATCATTTTTCCCCATGAAACTGCTGTCTCGCCTGTTTCGCACCCGGCCGCCGCCGCCGCTCGCTACGGTAGCTGTCGAGCCTCCTCCCGTGGCGGCCGCGCCCGCACCGCCGGCGGTCGATCCGGCGGAACAGCAACAGCTGCTGCGCGCAATCGACTCTGGCTCGATGGAATCCACTGAACTCATGCGGCTCGCCGTTGAGGCCCAGACCACCCGCCTGCGGCAGGCGGCTGCATCCGCGATTCAGGATCCGGCGTTATGGCAGGAACTGCTGCCGCGCCTGCGCGGCCGCGACAAGGCTGCGTACAAGCTGATCAAGCAGCGCCTCGACGCGCTGCTCTCAGCGCAACGCAACCTGGCCCAGGCCAATAGCGACGCCGAGGCGCTGTGCGCCTCAATCGAAAAGCACGCCGCAAAACCGCATGACGCGCTGTACGCGCCGACGCTGGGGTCCTACACCATGCGCTGGCAGACTCTGCCCGCCGAGGTTGATGCTGCGATTCGTCTGCGCGGCCAGCAGGCCATCGATCACGGCCAGCAAGTCATCGCGGCGCATCAGCGCGAGCTTGCGCGCGTCGCCGCCGAGCGTGCGGCCGAACAAGCCCGGGCAGGCGCGCTCAAGGCCGAACTGCTGGCGCAGCAGCAGGCGGCCGACGCACAAGCCGCTGCCGATGCGAGCGAACAGGCTGCGGTGGATCAGGCCCGCGAGGCGGCGGCCGAGGCCGAAACACAGCTGCTCACCGAGAAGCAGTCCGCCGACGCGCAGACCCAGGCCGAGATCGTCAGTCTGATTCGCCTCAGCGGCGCAGCCTTAGGTCGTGGCGATACGCGCAAGTCCGCAAGGTTCCGCCAGTCCATCGAAGCTGCATTGCCAGAGGCGCCGGCGTTGCCGCCACACCTTGCGCGCAGCCTCGAACAGCTCGACACGCGCCTCAACGAGCTGCGGCAGTGGAAGGACTATGTCGCCGCGCCCAAGCGCATCGAGTTGATCGAGGAGATGGAAGCGCTGATCGGAGTGGACGAGGCGCCGGAAACGCTGGTGGAACACATCCGCGCTCTGCGCCAGGAATGGCGCACGCTCAACAAGGGCCTCGCGGTCGAGGCCACTGCCGAGGCAGAACGATTCGAGCAAGCGTTCACGACTGCGTTCCGGCCCTGCCAGGTCTACTTCGCCGAGCAAGCTGCGATTCGCCGCACGAACGTCGATGCCCGCAGGCAGGTACTCGAGGGCGTGCTGGCGTTTGAGGTCGGCCTTGATGCAGAGCAGCCCGATCATCCGCTGATCATGCGCGTGCTGCGCGAAGCACCGCGGGAATGGCGCAGCCACGCGCCCGTCGATCGCGATGCCAGCCGTCCGCTCGATGCGGAATTCTTCAGCGCATTGGATCGGCTGCGCGCCAAAGTCACCGCCTGGTACGCGCGCAACACCACTGACAAGCAGGCGCTGGTCACCCGCGCGCAGCAGCTCACGACGACCGCGGACCTCTCCCGCGCCATCGACGAAGTGAAGCGTTTGCAGACGCAATGGAAGACGACCGGTCCCGTTCCTCATGCACAATCCCAGTCCATGTGGGAGGAGTTTCGCGCTCTGTGCGACGCTGTGTACGAACGTCGCCAGCAGGAGTTTGCGCAGCAATCTGCAACGCTCGAGCAGGCAAAGTCCGAGGCCGCAGCCTTGTGCGAACAGATCGAACAGGGGAGCCAGCAAGGCCCGGCGGATCGCCCCAGCGGCGAAGCCACGCTGCGCGCGTGGCAGGATGCGTTCAATGCTCTGGGCGAGCTGCCGCGCAACGACGCACGCAATCTGCGCGAGCGCTACCAGCGCGCGATATCCAAGTATGAATCGCAAATCGCCGGACTCGCGCAGCGCGATGCCGAAGCCGCCGAGACCCACGCCCTCACCGCCGCGCGGCACGTACGCGCCTACCAGCGTGCCGTCATCCAGGGCGATGCCGCCCGCGAAGATCTGAGAGCATCCGCCGAAGCCTTCATCGCCAGCGTCCGACGCTGGCCGAACAAAGGCATCCTGCAGGCGCTGCGGCAGTCGCTCAATCGTGCCGACTCACCGGAGTTCACCAAGCCCGATGACGCCACGCGCGAGCAGGCCCTGCGCTTGCTCTGCATCCGCGCCGAGATCCTGTGCGGCACCGCAACACCGCCGGAAGATGCCTCCCTGCGCCGCGATCAGGAAATGCAGTTGCTGCGCCAGGGCCTCGGCCAGGCGCGGCAAGCAGATGATCGCGTGTGGGAAGCCATGGCCATCGAATGGCTCGGCCTCAGTGCCGCAGAGACTGCGGTGCATGACGAACTGGAGCGGCGGTTCATGCGGTGCTTGAAGCGCCGCGAGCGGTAGAACTGCAGCGATCGTGGAACAGATTGGAAACGCCTTGTTCACTCCCACGCATTTTTTCCGAAACTCGCAAGTTGCCATTGCTACTGCAGAACTTACGGTTGCGATGTGCGTTTACCGTCAACCTTACCGTCGAAATGCGCCGCTTGGCGGCGTCGCAGACGGACAGAGCGCGAAAGACCGGAGTCATGCCACGGTTACTCCGAGATGCCATTCAGTTCAGAGCTGCTACTGCGCCCGCCCGCATCCAACTTGCTCAGTACGCCGCGCACGAGCAGATCGGTGATATCGCGCAGTCTCTTGGCAAGCACGGCATCGAGAGTGTGCTGTGCCGGATCCACAGCGCAATGCAGAGCGTCGAGAGACCCCGCAAGCCACTCGGTGACAGCCATCGAGCGCTTCTGTGTTCGCGCCAGAATGTCGTAGTAATCCTTGCGCCCGCGCTGGATCTGCGCGCGATGGATGAACGCACGGAAAAGACATCGAGGTGTTCACCCTCGATCTCGCTGGTCTTGACCACTTCGTCGGTGAGCGTTTCCAGGCTAGCCTGATCGCGCAGCGCCATTCCAACGTCTGCCAAGCGGCCCATCAACATCCCCTGAGCAGGCGGCTTGCCGCGGTCCAAGGACTGGCCAGCGAGGTCAGGTCAAAACGCCCATTCGGTCAGTCGCGGGACTGCCAGATGTACCTGCATGCACCGCCATTCATGCGGAGTTTAAAGGCCACATTCCCCGCAGGGGCAAGTTACTCGCCGCGCATGCGGACAGTACTTTCAAACGACCTACTCTGCACCTGCCCTGCCGGCTGCGGTTTCTCAGGCAGCAAGCGATCATCATCTTGACTCAGGAGCGCATCCAATCAGCCGCGCCTGTGTGGGCGGTGCCCGTGCGCCGAGCGGCGGCTCGGCTGGGTGCTGATCAGGGGCCGTCTTCTCCGGCTGTGCCAGGATCTTCGCGATGACCTGCGGCTCTTCGATGCTGGCGAGGATCGCAAGCGCCTCGTCGCAGCGGGCGCAGGCCTCGATATCGATCCCGAAGACGCGCTTCAGTTGCACCCGCGGTGGCGGCACCAGCGCGGCAAGCCGCTGCAATCCGGTCAGCAGCCGCAGATCGCCTGATCATCACCGCGTGCAACGTCACGCCCGAAGGCTGGGAGGCAAAGGCGGTGAAAACCCAGTACCTGCTCGTGGCCGCACGGTCCTGACGCCCAAGCGCTACGTCGCCTTGTCGCCGGAGTCCGCGAGAACCGTGCCCGGTGGAATTCTCGGCTTCAGCGCGCCGCTTCGATACGCGAGTTCCAGCGCGGATTGCAGCCAGCGCAGGCGCTGCTCAGGCGTGCGCCTGAGGAATGACCAGCGGCGCAGCGCTTCGGCATCATCGTAGCTGCCCCAGCTCGGGGGCGGCGTTGGCGCATTCGGATCGAACTCAGGCATGGCCTTAGCCTACAGCAGGCGGCGCAGCGACTCGATATCGGCCTGATCCCGCTCACGACCGGTGATCTCCTTGAGGCGGATGAGATCGGCGCGTGAGGCGATGCGCACGTCTGTGTCGCCGATGCGGATGACGTCGGCGCGTGCCCAAAGTTCGGCGAACGGCACCGGAGACTCCAGCAGGACATCGACCGTCGGGCGCGTATGGTGGGAGTCCCAGAAGCTGAAGACCGTCATGCCTTTGGAATGTTGCCATTCCGCGCGACTCGCCGCGTCGGCGAGCGCGAGCGGATCGACGGGTGCGAGCGGGCGGTAGCCAGCCGAAATCAGTGCACGGACAGCGTCGGGAAGTTCATCCGCTGCGAGATCGAGGACGAGATCCGCATCCGCTGTCAGGCGATCGACGCCATGCAGCAGCATCGCAAGCCCGCCAACGACGACAAAGCGGATGCGCGTCGCGGCAAGCACGCCGAAAAGCGCGATGAAGTCCACGGGCATATCGCGATGCTGCTCCGGACCTGGGGTAGATGCAACCGTCGCCGGTACGATGCCGCGCACAGGCGGCAGCAGGCATGCGCGACGCGGCGAATGATCGACGTCGGCGCGCCACATCGCGTGCGCTCTGGCAGATTGGGTTGCGGCTCAGACCGGCTTGCGCATTGCATCTTGCGGTTCTTCATGTCCTCTGCCGCCCAGGCAAATAACAACTGACTGAAGCCCAGACCCGAGACGAAGACCACGGCTTTGCGGATCTCACCCGTCGTCATCTCGACCCAGTCGATCGTGTCACCCGCGTAATCGACTTCTACGCGCTCCGCAGGTGCAAACTCGCGCGCCGTCACCGTGGCTTGCCGGTACTGCGGGAACTTGCGGTTAAACTGCTTCCAGAAGTTCGAGTACGTGGTGAGGTGCTGCGCCTTACTCCTCCCACAGGAACTTCAGCGGATGCCCCAGTCCCAAGTCATGGATGATCGCCGGCCAGTTCACCTCCAACATCCACAGCGGATCGTTCAGCGCCTTCGGTGCATCGGGTGATTGACGCTCGCCATCGCGCACCGCACGCACCGTCTCGCGCGAACAGTCCAGCGCTCGGGCGATCTCTCGCAGTCCGCGGCCCGCTGCCAACCGTCGCTCGATCTCCGCATGCCGCCCCACCGTCATGCTCCGTGCGCCCATACCCTCATCTCTTTCGTGGTCAACCACGAAGGGTGCGGGAGCGCCCGGCACCGCGGGGCAATTGCCGGCAACAACGGCTCTCTCGTCAGACATCGACATCAGCGGACCACTCCCGCGCCCGTGCCGGGCGCCAAAAACGCCCCGCCAGTGGTACCCAACTGAGGAAATAGGGTGGGTCCGAACCGAGGAAATTCTGCAGGCGGGTTCGGGTTGCTGAAAAATCAGTGGGATTTCGTGCGGCCACTGCTCGCGAAACGATTCACTGTCATCGACTGGAATTACCGTGGTGCCGGGCAATCCGATCGGGTCTGGCCCGGCGGCGTGTTCCACCAGGACCGCTGGGTCGACGACCTCGAGCTGGTGCTCGCCCACCTCGGATTGAAAGACGTGATCCTCTGGGGGACGTCGACCGGTTCACCGATCACCGTCCGTTATGCAGCCCGCCATCCGGCGCGGGTGCGCGCGGTCATCACCTATCCGATGTTCAAGGCAGACGTAGGGTTTCGAAGTGCATTCGACGGCTTCACCAAGATTGGTGAGACTTTCGGCTACGAAGCGCTCGCGGCGCTGAGGAGCTGGATTGGTGTTGCGGCGGAGAATCTGTTTACCACCGAACACGGCCGCCTCGCGCGCTGGGAAGCCGAATGCTTCGCTGCGAAATTCAGCATCGATTCGCTGGGCGCGACAATGGCGATCGTCGCCGGCAACGACTTCACCAGTGAGCTGCCGAAGCTCAAGGTGCCCACCCTGGTGCTGATGGGGCAGTCCGGCAATCTCGGCTACGACGCCCCGGGCAATCGCGCGCTCGCCGAGCAGTTCCTGTCGCTGGTGCCGCAGGCGAAGCTTGCCATCGTGCCACGCGGCGGCAGCACCTATTGCATGCTCGAGGTGCCCGAAGCCACTGCCAACGAAGTGTTCAAGTTCGTCGACGGCTTGTAGTCGCCGAATCAGCGACGTTGTCGTTGCGTCTCATCCTGACGGTAAGTTTCGGGCTATTGCGGCATCGTGCTCGGTCAGGTCGTTCAATGGCAAGGTGCGGGATGAATGTCCGAACACGCGCCAAACCTTGTCGATCGAAGATGCGCGGCGCAGAATCGAAGCGTGGCGGGAGGAATACGAAACGACGGCGCCTCGTCCTTTTGCTGGAGCCACCGCCGACGACGTGACTGCCAATCTTGATGTCTGAACTGCAGGATTCAACCAGGCGAGGGAAACGATCGTGAAGTACCAATCTCTGTTCGGGGCCACCCTGGTGGGCTTGCTGGCGCTGCCGTCGACATCCGAGGCCCAAAAAGAGTTCAAGCCTCCCGCCGGCACCAAGGTGGCCTCGGGCAAGTCCTTCGACATCTATGTCGAGAAGAAAGAACAGAAGCCCGCATCGGGGAACTACACCCTTTACATTTACGAGGCTGTCATCGTGGTGCAGAAGACCCGGCGTGGCAGGCAGCGGCAAATTCACCGTGCAGAGGCCTTGGACGCCGATCTGCTCAAACCGAAAAGCTGGGAAATCGCCGATCTCGACGGCGATGGATTTAGACGACTACCGGGTACTCAAACAAGTCACTAAAGGCGACTGCCAGTTTTGGGATGCCCAGCGCTGGAAAGCCGATCGAGAGCGCTTCACGAACGCTGGCGTAGAGTTCGGGCGCTATGTCGATGCCAATGGCAAGCAGGTTGCCAGCTGCGCCATGCGCTAAGAACTGGCCGTCGCGGTGCAACCGTTGCGCGGCCACTCGCAGCACGGCACACGCAGCGTCGCCGAAGCCGAATTCAAGCCGGACGCCGGAGAGTTTCCCTGCGGGACTGCATTGGCGCCTATCGTTCGACGTTGATACCTCCGGAGCGCGCAATGCAACGAATCCTGATCGCGATCATGCGTTCCCTGGGCCCCGTCGCGGCACAAGCGCAAAGCGCGCCGTGCCTGCTCAAGCCTGACGAACTTGCGCCGATCTTCAGCGTCAAGTTCGGCCCGGGCGTGATCGAGAAGGACGCGAGGGGCAAGGTGTCCTGCAGCTACCCGGTGGTCGGCGGTGGGTCCGGCCGCGTTGTAATCCGCGTCGAGGATAGGATGAATGCCGAGCTTTTCGCGCGTCTGCGAAAATCCCGCGCGATGATCACCGGCAAGGACCACACGGTCGTCAGCGTAGGCGACCCGGCGTTCTCTAACGAAGGCATGTTCGCCGCGCTGAAGGGCGCGCGCGCGGTCGAGATCTTCGGCTTCCGTACCGCTGCGAAGCGCAGGGCGACGCTGTCCGAAGGCGGTGAACTGTTGCGAATCGCACTCGGACGCCTCTGATCACAGATGCAAATCAAAAGGCGCTCCAGCGCAAAGATACTTCAAGTTCGCGCGCCCGACCGCTGCCCATCACGAATTCCAGGCATCCAGATGGAAGCAAGAGCGCCCGTACAAGGCGTATTATGGTCGCCAGATGATTTGACCTTCTCATCCGAAGAGGTACCTGCGATGCCCAGAAACTGCAATCCGCGCTTTGACGTGATTCAGATGGTCATGATGGCAACGGCACTCGCGTTATGCGCGTTTGCTATTCCCGCGAACGCGGCGGAACCCAACACTTGCGTCGATTCAGCCACAAGCGCGATATTGGCCCCAGCCAATCGCGCTGCATTGTGCAAAGGCGCTGAGACCTCAACTGAGCCGGGAACCTGTTATGCGCGGGTCATGGGCGGTACCGTCAGTTTTGGCGGCGGCACGAACTGGAATCCCACCAATGCAGTGAGGCTCTGTGCCGGGGCGCCGAACGCCAACGCGCGCATCGGCTGTTTCAACGGCAAAATTGCCCAGGGAGTCACGTGGGGTACGGCAATCGATCAGTGCACCGGGAAGAGCGCGTCCATCGATCCGACGGTGTTAGCCAAGACGGGGGCGCCGACAAAAGCTCCGCGCAAAGTGCCCACCAGGCCAACCTCGGATTCGTCACGAACGTGTTCGGCGACGGAAGATTGCGACGGTGATGGTGTTTCGATTGCGAGCGGGGATTGTGATGACAACGACGCCGCGCGCTTTCCGGGAAACGCAGAACAAGCTGACTTCATCGGTCACGATGAAGACTGCAATGATTCGACCTACGGCGTTCTGGATGCCGACTACGATGGCTACACGGACGCGCGCGTCTGCAACGGTGCATCGTGCGGCCTCGATTGCGACGACACTCGCGCGTCGGTCAGCCCGGTTGGCGCGGAGCTGCCGAACCGCCGCGATGACAACTGCAACGGTTTGGTCGATGACGATCTCGAGGGGTGGTGGAATCCGGCCAAGTAGGCGGGCAGGACTGGTACAGCAGCGCCGGTGAGAGCTCCACCCTCACGGCAGGCTGCGCCTGCCTCGGTCATCCTGACCGTACACCTCTTCTGGGGATGTCACTGCATGTAAATGACCAATGTGTTTTTCAGCTTTTTGTGCGCGCGTGTAAGCGCCGCACTGGCGTCTCGCGAACGACCGAGTGCGGGGGTAGCGCAAGCAGGTCATCGCGACGTGGCGCACAGTGATCGGCTTGTCAGTGGACTGATCCGCACCCTGCCCCTTGCTGCCCATGCCCCGATGCGCCGGCGTCACCACTGCGCGCAGCTGGCTGTGCGGTGCGGTGCGGTGCGGCGCAAATACCCCGTGGTATCTCGTCAGGTGCGTCCGAGGAGGCGGCACCCGTGCGGCCAGGCGGGCCGTCAGATCCAGCGGCTCCAGCACGATGTGCGTGGTGCGGTCTCGGTACGGCGTTTTCAACTGGTAGCGCACCTGGCCCGATGCACTCAGCGCCAGTCGTTCCTCGGCCATCGGCGGCCGGCTCACGTAGCGGCACAGCCGTTCGAGCTTGGCGCGCTGTTGCGGCTCGATGTCGAGGCCCGCATGCAGCGAGAATCCCCCGGCACTCGCAGCACCTCGGCTATCGCCCTGCTGCTCGGCCTCTTCTGCTGTGGCCGGTACGGTCTGCAGCGTGAACAGCTTCTGTCCGGCGCGCGGGCCCACTGCGATCCAGTAGGTAATCGAGTGGCCGATCAGATCATCCAGCGGACCTTCCGCTCCCTGCGTGGCCAGCCAGGCGTTCTCCATGTCGCGCTCGATGAGGCCGCGCTGACAGGCAGATACACCCCGTCGAGAAAGATCATGTGAAAGTGAATGTTGAGGTTCAGCGCGGAGCCAAAGCGCTGGATCAGCGTCACCGCGCCGGGGTGGCCTGTGGCACGAGTCAGGCCTGCCTTCTTCAGCAGGAAGCCCGCGATCGCGCGGTAGACGGTGCGCAATACCAGCGTCAGCGAATCCGGATCCGTCGCCAGCAGAAACCGTAAGGCAATGGGGAGCGACAGCACCCATTGTCGCAACGGGCGTTCTGGCAGCACTTCATCAGCGAGCAGTGCAGCCGTCTCGGCCATGCGCCGCGACCACCGCAGGAAGGGCAGAAGCCGCGCTTCTTGCAGCTGAACGCCACCCGCTTCTCGGCATGGCAACTGCCGCAGCGCACGCGCAGGAATCCTTCCTCCAGTCGCCCGCACTTCAGGTAAGCGTCGAACTCCTGCTGCACATGGTCAGGTAACGACCGACCTTCCCGCCCCCGAAGTTCACGGAAGTCTGCATAGTGTTGCTCGACGAGGCGATACAGCAGCGGCGTCTCGGGTTGATGCCGCGCATGGCCCGGTGGATCGATGAACGGTGGTGCGCGTGGCCGCTGCGCACTGGCGGCGAGCATGATGCGCGTCCCGGGGACTGACAGGGACCACGCAGGCTACGCCCAGAGTTGCCGGCACCCGATGGCAAGACGCATCTTCCAGCCGTCCTCGCGCGCGCCGACGGCAGCGTGCAGATCGCCTGGCAGCAGGGCAACGAGGTGCGTTCGATGCGCTGGGAAGTCGAACGGACAACCGCGCTGGCCGTCCAGGCCAGGTGAGGGCCGGATGGGCGGCAGACGCTGTCAGTCCGGACTCTTGTATCGATCCGCCATGAACGAGTAATAGATGTAACCGAACCGACCGTACCAGTCCCGTTCACCGAAATTTTCTTCCTCGCACTTGCCGAGTTCCTGCAGCGCGTCTTCGAGCCCGGAGATCCACTCGCCGTACTTGGTCTGGTAGGTCTTGCGCAATTTGTCCGTGGCCTTTTCGATTTCCGGCCGCGCCTCGAGCGACCAG
>Ga0163144_10025307_pt1 | contig 11596 bp, 11 predicted proteins | sample OliLak19BULKMAT1_FD_123175 | JGI IMG/M metagenome (GOLD analysis project Ga0163144, IMG submission 123175) | Freshwater microbial mat bacterial communities from Lake Vanda, McMurdo Dry Valleys, Antarctica - Oligotrophic Lake LV.19.BULKMAT1 | ecosystem: Environmental > Aquatic > Freshwater >... | reverse complement strand
GGTTGGGATTGTGTGGCCAGAGCCTAATGCCTCCGCTCGACGATCGTCGCTGGTTCGACGACCAAGAACATGCTATTAACGTACACCACACGGGTTCGCGCCAGTTCGTGTTCTGTTCGAGGTGCTGATCGCGTTTCCGTGACTCTCGCCAAAGGCGCCCCCGCAGTAGACCCGTGCGGGCGCGTCTCTGGGCCGCTCTTACTCCACATGAGAAGAAACGTGGCCATTAGCAGGGCTGCGCCGATGCCAATCAGATGCTTGGCTCCGAAGGTCACGGGTAGTCTGATGACTTGCGTCACGTCCACGTCGTGCGTACCGATCGTCTCGATTTGAGCGGGCTGTGGGCCCCCCAGGACTGTGTAGGGGAAGCAGCCGGCAGGCTCCGAGGCGATGGGGCTTTGCAACCCTCTGCCCTCGAACTCAACGACAACAACCGTGATGTTGTCCTTGCCTCCCGCGAGGTTCGCGAGCTCGATGAGTCGCTTGCTCGCAGCATCGACGCTGCGGTGCGCCAGCACGCTTGCAATGGCGTCGTCCGGCACGAGGCCGTGCAGCCCGTCGGAACATACGAGCACTCGGTCTCCGCGTTGCAGGCGCAGACTCGTGAGCTCCACGCATAAGTCTTTGGTTGATCCCACCGCTTGCAGAATGACGTTCGAGGCGCCGAAGTTCTCGGCCTCCTCGGGGTTGAGCTGGCCGAGCTCGATGAGCTGACCGACAAGGCTCTGATCTTTGGTGATCTGCGTCAGCACGCCGCTGCGAAACACGTAGGCCCGACTGTCGCCAACCTGTCCGACGAATAAAGTATCACCGCGAACTGCCACGGCCGTGCAGGTTGTACCCATACCCTTACGCGATGGATTCACCTGAACATTGCGGCGAATGGCCTCGCCCGCTTCAATCACGGCGCTGCTTAGCGAGCCGGCGAATCGATCGAGGCTCGAATACGAAGGCGTCTTCGCCATGCGCTTGACGAGAATCTCGACAGTAATGAGACTTGCAACCTCGCCTGCGGCAGCGCCGCCCATGCCGTCGCACACACCAAATAGGATGCCGGCGGGACCGACACGCCGAATCGCCCGAGCGTCCCTCTTGCCCGTTGTGAGGTCGGCGAGAATGAAACAGTCCTCGTTGTGCTCGCGCACGCTTCCAACGTCCGTGGATGCCGCGACCTGCACGGTAATGAACTTGGCTTTCGGTGTCGTCATGGGATCGCACCTCGGCTTTTCATGAGACTGCGTTTGCACCCTGATCACTCCTCGAATGGATTGGGCCCTGCAGGCTGGGTCAGGAGCTCGATGCGTACGCTGTTCGTCCCCTCAGAGAGCTGAACTTGTCGCTCCTGTGATAGCTTTCCGCGTCCCGAACCGGCGCGCAGCACATGGCGACCCGCCCGAAGGTTTGCGAACTGGCTGGGCGCGTGCACGGGACTGCGCCCGTCGAGAGACACATAGCTGCCCGCGGGTACGACCACGACCGAGAGTGACGCCTTGCCCGCAGTGTGGCTGACGCTTCGTTCGAGTGTCTCGGGGACCGGGGCAGAAGAAGGACGCCCCGCCAGCGGCGCCGCTGGCGCGACCGCGATGGGAGAGCCCGACGGCGTGCGTGACGCAGAGGGCGTCCCGGTCGCCGGCGGCTTGCTGACTGTGACTAGACGTTGGCGCGCCGGTGCCAGTGATTCCGCCTGAGCGCCGCGCGTGCCTCGAACGGTGAAGGCGCCTCCGGTGATTGCCATCAACACGAGGGCCGCAACGGCTGGCCAGGACACGCGGCGCTTGTTAGTTGCAGGCTGCGCGGGGCTTTCCGCTACCACATCGGTCGTTTCGACTTCCGCTCGCGCATTTCTCACTCGCAACGAGCGGGCGTCGCCGCTGTTGCTCGTCCAGGATTCGTCCGAGTTCGACGAAAGAGAGATCTCGTCCGAAGACATCGAGACCTCCATCGAGCTGTTGCTGCTTGGCAGCCTGTACGCCACGAGACTCTGGGGGGCGCGCTTGTCAGCGCTGACAGGGACTGTGACGCTACTGGAGTCTGGTGAGTTGTTGCGCGAGAGCGGCTGCTCGGCAGCTTGCGCATGTTGACCGAGTTCGATCTCTGCCACCTGGGCAGGCAGGCTCGTGCCGGCCTCCAACAGGGCTTTGATCGCCTCGTTCGCATCGGCGTATCGATCCTCGCGCTTTTTCTCGAGGAAGCGAAAGACGATCGCGGCCAATGCCATAGGAACACTCTCGGGCAGCGGCGGAGGTGGCTCGCTTACGATCAGTCGCTTGATCTCGTTCTTGTAGTCGTTGTCGGATTCCTGATTCGAAATCCAAGGCAACCTGCCCGAGAGCATCTCGTACAGCATCACCCCCACGCCCCAAAGGTCGGCGCGGCCGTCGAGTTTCTCTTGGCGCACCATCTCCGGCGCTAGATAAGACGTGGTGCCCTTGACCGTCTTAACTTCGGTGGTCGCCTGTCGAATGATGCTCGCCTTAGCGATGCCAAAATCGATCAACTTGACCTCTCCGTGCCTGCTAATCAGTACGTTTGCCGGTTTGATGTCTCGGTGCACGATCTCATGAGCGTGTGCCCATGCAAGGGCCCGCAGCACCTCGAGAGCGATGTGCGTCCCGAGACCGGGCTCGATGCTACCCCCGCAGGCATGTTTCACCGCGCTAAGCGGGACGCCTCCGTACTCGAGCATCAGGTAGGGCACCGTGATACCGCCCTCAAGCTCGCGATGGCCGTGGTCCAAGACAGCGATGATGCGCGGGTGCCCTTGGAGAATGCCCAGCAGGTGAGCCTCATCGTTCAAGCATTGCTCGTAGGCATATGCTCCTTCACGAGCCTGTTTGATCACCACATCGCGGCCCACTCCGTTAATGCCCACGAGCCTGGCGAGGTACACCATGCCCGTCCCGCCGTTCCCAAGGAAACGTACGATGTGGACGCTGCCGCGAGTGAGTTTCAGCCCTTGCCCTTGCATGAATCGGTTCGGCCTCAGAAGTGTCTAGGGAGGAGTGCGCGGGAGGCCATTCCGGATGCCGCCCGAACCTCGAAGCTAGGCTTGCTACGGCCAGGGAGCCAGCCGTCATTGTCACTCGACCACGATTGCCGTGACGCTTTGCATGCGTTTCGATGGCCGACAGGCAGATGGAGGTGCACGTAAGGTTCTCCCGCTCACACGTGACGAAGCGTCGCGAGAACCACCACTGAAAGCAGCAAGACCAGGGAAACGCCCAACGCGACATGAGGGCCACGTATCGTTGATGTCCCCTGCGGCGCTTTGGTCCGCCCTTCCTCTGGCCGGACAGGTCGGCGTGCGGGGACCGTCCGAGTGGCCACAAACGCCATCGAATCGTCATGGTCGGGGCTCCGAAAGCATGTAGGCTCATCGGCCGCAGTCGTCGGGCCGACCATGGCGGATCTCGAGTGGTTGCGCTGATCCAGGATCGTGTTGATCGATCTCTGGAGGGCCAGTTCCTCGCGCGTGCCGTCAAAGGGCACTATTTCAAGTAGCTCTGTTAAGACAGCGAGCGCCGTCGGCCGATCGGCTGGATCGCGCGCGACCATCGCATCGACGAGACCACCCAGCCGCGGGCATAGGCCGGGAACCAAGCCACGCATCAGCGTTCGTTCTTTCGAGAGCGTTGCGCACAGCGCCTGGTGACCATTGCTGGGGATGAGATGGTGGCCCGCGGGGTGCTTCCCTGCAGACAGCATTTCGTAGAGCATGACGCCGACCGCGTATACGTCTGCTCGTCCATCAACGGGCTTGGTCTCGCACTGCTCGGGGGCCATGTAGCGAGGCGTGCCCAGGATGCGTGCGTCGGCCGCGACCGAGGTCTCGAAGTGACGGCCCTGCCCTCGCACCAGCCCGAAGTCACCAAGCTTGATCGCTCCCGCCCGGCTCAAGAAAATGTTCGAAGGCTTGATATCACGATGAACCAGCTTGAGGGGCTGCTGGTTCTCGTCACATGCGTCATGCATCCACGCGATCCCGCGGAGCACCCGCGCCGCTAGAAACACCGCCGTGGACAAGGGCACCTTGCGCCCTGCAAACGTCCTCAGGTACTGGCTCAGCGTGAGGCCGTCTACGTACTCCATCTCGAGTACAACATCGCCCTCGAGCAGATGCAGGTCGTACACATCCACGAGCTGATCGTGTCGGAGCGCGGCCTGCAGCTTGGCCTCGTCCAGCATGCGCAGCGAAAATTCGCGATCCGAGGCGTGCTCCGACTTCATGATCTTGAGCGCGACTAGTTTCTGAAAACGGCTGTCGCTTGGCCCAGAGCGCCGTGCGAGCACGGTGATCCCAAACGAACCTGAGCCAAGGCGCCGCAGAATGCGGTAGCGACCCACACGGCGACCTGGACCCCAGCGCTGATCGATAGCGGTACTCTCGTCGACAGCGGGCGTCGGACGTTTCACGAGGGTGACGGCACTTTCGAGACGAGCCGAACGTGCGCGAACCATAGGAGCGGGTAGACCGAGCGAGAGACTGAGATTCATGGCGACACCCTCCGTGCCGAGTCAACGCCCAGCGAGCAGGACGCTTGTAGCGTTGTTATTGCTAATTAGCAATAACAAATACATCCAACGACCGTTCAGCTTCGCTTAGCTTAGTTCGGCCCGCCGCAATACTTCGCGCCGCTCAGGCCTTTGCAGGGGAAGTCTACGGGGCACGTCGCCGAAGAGTTGCACGCGTAGGTGCATAGGTTGGCCACATTGTTGACAGTTCTGCAGAGCGCTCCCTCGCCACCGCACTCAGACGACTGCCCGCCCGCACATCCGGCGCCATCCTCCAGGCCTTTGATCGCTTCACAGCTCGTGAGGCCTTCGGTAATCCCGCAGTAGTCGACGGCCAAGGCACCGGAAACGCTCGCACGATTGATAGCAGCCGCTCCGTAGGGGAACGCGCATCCCGCCTGTGCGGCCTTCATGCAGTACCCGCCCAACGATTGCGAGTTGAAGAACATGGGCACGCAACGATGGCCTTCAATGCACTCGCTGTCAGCAACACACGTCAGGCAGATATCGATCGTATTCTTGGGTTTACCGGTGCACGCATGGCTCGTGGGATCACACGCCGTGCTTCCCGCGCAGCCGTAGTCGACCTTCGTATCCACCGCATCGATGCGACAATCGACGCATTGCCCGCTAACGCAGGCATCAAGCGCGGTCGCGCCATTCATGATGCCCGCACAGTCGCCGTCGTTCTCGCACGGATTGCACGTGTTGCCGTCGCACCGGGAGGCGCCGGCACTCTTGCAGTCCGCGTTCTCATTGCACTGCACGCACGCTGTCGCCCCCGTCTTACATACCTTGCTCGCCGCAGTGCACTTCGTCGCGTCGCTCGCCGTGCACTCGACGCAATCACCGCTGGGCGCGTCGCAAACAGGGGTCGAACTGCGCGCGGAGCAGTCCGCCTTCTTCGTACAACCCGTGCACGCGTTACCCGCGCACACAGGGTCGCTCACCGAACAGTCAGGGCTCTCCAAGCACGCTACGCACTCGTTCTTCGCGGAGCAGTAGTCGCCGCCCGCTTTGCCCGCGCAATCTGACATCTTGGTGCACTCGAGCACTGGGCAATTGGTACAGCTCGCATCATGACCAGCATCGTCGGTCGGGCAGCCTGGGCAGCTTGCATCGATCGCGCCGTCCATCGTGATGCCGCCTTCCATTTCACCACGCGACGCATCAGATACCGCCCCGTCGACCATGCACCACTCTTTGTCATCGGCGTGGATCGCGCAGTAGTCGCGGATCAGGTCGACACAGCGCTCGTCTTCGGGATGGGCTTTGCAGAGCTTCCCCATGGGATCGACGACGGTGGCCACTGTGGGCAGCTCGCATGCGCCCACCGTGAGAAGCACGAGTACAGACCATGTTGGGATCGCCATCAGAAAGTCCCCATGAGTGAGAGCGTGGCCGCGTTCCGCGCGAGAGCTAGTCCAGGTCGCAAACGATCTTTTTCACGTTTGAAGATGAGGGAACCGATGACCGCGGAAGTCATCCCCATGGCAGCGACAGAACCGCTCACACCGAGCCTGAGGGCGACGTTTCTCGATTCGTCACGTCGGAGGCAAAGTGGACCTTCCGCGTGCAAGCACTGTCCGCCCTTCCCGTCGGCGACTGCCACCGCCAAGTACAGGAGGCTCGAGACGGCAAGTGTCGATCCGATCGCCATCATGCCGACGCCTGTACGCTGGCTGGGCGTCAGAGGCCGCAGACCGCTGCCCCGATGGGCTGCGCTGGCGACGGATGCCTCGCGCCGCGCTTCAGGTTCCAAACGGAAGCTGAGTTCTCCGAATGACGTGGCGGACTGCAGCCAGACGAAGCGCGTCATCGGCGCAAAGCCGGTCGCTTCAACGCGAACGCGGTGTGCACCAACGGGCACGGTCAAGAAGACCGGAAGCGGACCCTTGGGCTCATCGTCGACGAACACCACGGCTCCGGCCGGTGCGCCTGTCACGCTCAGATGCGGACCTGGCCCCCGCCGATACTGGCGCAGTACCTCCCCTACGACCTGCTGAGCTTGTCGCTCCAGCGGCACCTCTGGATCGATGACGATCCCGTCTCGATACTCGAGACCTGGACTCGGCTGAAGGCCTACCTGAAATGAGGTCGCGGGCCCCTCCCCCACTGCCAAGCGATACACCCGCACCACGACCGCGGCCGTCGCGTTGCTGGCCGCGCGATAGCGTTCAATGCATTCCCCCGAGGCACACCAAGTACGCTCGGTCGGTGAAAGAAAGCCAACCGACTTGTCCGGTGTGATGACCGTGCTCTCCGCCCCAAGATCCTTTTGGATCGCGGCTACGATCCGCTCGCTGACGATCTCGCCGTCCGTTCCTTCATACACGGGAGGCGGCATGACAAAGACATCGGCACGCGCGGAACTCGCAATCGCGAGCCCGACAACGACGACATACAGCCGCATCGCGCTCATTGAAACCTACCGCTCAAGTGCACGCTGCCGAGACCGATCGCAATGTCTGCCCGGTTCTGCAGTCGTCGGCCAAAAGGCGCCGCCCAGAGCACGGTAACGCCCGAGGCAACTAATGCGGTGCTCACGCCGAGCAAGCTCCAAGTCGTCGCGTTACCGCTGACTCCAACTCGGGAGCACCCTTCAGAGCAGCTTTCTGCATTTGCGATCGCGAGAATTGGATAGATGGACGCGGCGACACCACCGATCAGAAGGCCTGTTCCAAGCGCGACATCCTTCCAACTGCGCTGAGCGCTGTGCCTGACATATTGAGGATGCTTTTCCATGCTCCCGTTGCGGAACAACGTCGTGAGTGCTGCATCTTGTGCTGTGCCTGAAATCTCGAGATCGAGGTTGCCCGTTCGGACGTCTCCGCCCTCTGTCGCGCCCCACTGCAACTGCCAGTGCCCTGCGACCCGCGACACCAAGACAAACGTCTGCGCTTCAGCTTCTGCTGCGAGGGCCGCCGCATGATCGATCGCGTCTGCTGCCGAATCTGGGGTGGGATATTCAAGAACTGTCGCTAGCGATGGAGCAGCCGTGTCCGGGATGGCAGCGTCCCCGTCCAGCCGGACTACGAGGTCCCTGGGGCCGATCACTTGAATGGAGTGAACGCGACTTACGCGCTCACCGCATTGGACCTGCAGCTCCTGCGCACCAGTCTGCACGTCGATCCGCATGGGCGTCTTGCCGATGGCGGCGCCGAACAAGAAGATTTGGCAGCCAGCGGGAGCACTCTGCACTCCCAGCGTGACGCGGTCGATCCCGATCGAGCTCTGCTTGAACGCTTCGATCACTTCGGGCTGCCAAACGTGGCCGAATTCATACTGGTCGACGAATTGGCGCCGACACTCACGCACCACGTTGTGAACCAACGACTCCGCCGCTTCTCGCAACAAGAGCTGCACCCGCAGCACGCATAGATTCCACAAGAGCGCACGGGCGTCTCCCGCCTGCACAGAGCTTGTAAGCGCGAGGGCGCGCGCGATCCTAGCCTCATACTTGGCTACCAGGTCGCCCTTACCCGCCTTGAGATCGACCAGGGCCTCCTGTCCCGTCGCCCGCACTTCGATCAGGTCTGTCTTCGTCAGCGGCTTCGAGGGCGCACTCGTGAGTGGTGCGACGACCGCCCTACCCTCTGCGCCAAAGACCCGACCAATAGACTGGAGGACTTCCGACTCTCCGTCTGGCGTCTTGCTAGCAATCTCCGTCACGAAGACGGCGACGCGTTCGTCCTGAGCGAACGCACGCGTACCAGAAAAGCACCCTAGCGCGAACAGGCCCACGAGTGTGAGCGATGCGGCGACCATCCTCGACATGTCGCGCACCATACACCCAGACGCGCACCGTGCAACAACTGCCGACTCGAGTTGCCAAATGCCTTGCGGTGACATCGCGGCGACGGTAAAACGGCTGCGTGGTCATCCCCATCGTGATTGAGTGGAAGGGCGGCGCAGTCGGCTGGCATGCTTTCACGCGCCTAGAAAACGGCACGGAGGTGACCATTAATCGCGGTCACACGCTCACCACTGTGAGACGCCGGATGCGGCGCGCCCTCGTCGAGCAGGGCATCAAGAAGCCTCAGCTCGAGGAAGAATTTCGGATTCCAAAGAGCATCGAAGCGGACCTGTCGTCTCTTCAGGCATTGCAAGCTGAACGACCGAAGCTCGATAGCAAGATCATCGACAGGCGTCTACACGTCGCGCAACGCCTGCTGATCGAGTTGAAGTTCTCCGAGCGCGAAGCGGCTGAGTGGCTCGGCATCAGCCACACGCATCTCGCAAATCAACTACAGGCATCGTCGACCGACACCGAGGTGCGGGTTCGTAGCACGGGCAGGAAGGCGCGTTCCGGCTAGAAACTGGGCGGCCACTGGAAATGCCCGGCAGCGATTGTGGAGTTTGTCTCCCTTGTCGTTGCAGCAACGACCAAGCGGGCCCAGACGGGCCCAGACGGTTGACGAGTTCGAGGGCGCTGCAACTCGAAGCGCTGGCCGAATGCTCTCGCGCGATAAAGCGTGCTTCCGACGCGATCAGCGACGCCCACCGCAAATGCGACGCCCACCGCAAATGCAATGAAACTCGCGACCGCGGTCGCGACCTTCCACATGGGTCAAAACTCCTCCTCCAACTCAGGGTGAAACCGGGTGAACCACCCCCAATCATTGCAGCGCGCTTTTCGCGTGCGTGCGATCCGCCCGAGATCGACCTTCCTGCACGACCGGTCAGAACCACCCGTAGCAGATGCGGGGTGCTTTTGCCGGCACGGCGACCAGCCCCGAGAGAGGCGCAGCGAGGAACTCGGGAGCAGAGGCCCACGTTTTCGAAGGCGCCCAATGCGCTTGCTCCGCGCCCTCGCGGCCTTCGACCTGCTCGTGGCCGCCACGAGAAGCGTGTGGTCTTCACCTTGAGCCACTACGCCACCGATCTCGCACAGCCGCCAAACGCTTCTGCCCTTTGCCGAGCAGGAGGGCCTCTTACGTCGATCTGAAACCTGAGTGTCGGCGCAGATAACGTGGTCGAGCCTACGAGCCGGGTGGCACATTGTCTCAAGCACGGGCGCGTCAAGCCCAGGTGCTTTCGTTCCTGCATTGTGGCGGACATTCGCGGTTTTTGGCGTTTCGAGTAAGCTCCGCCCGATCACGCTGCGTCTTCATCGCAGCCGTACGAAGGAACTCCGATGGCAGCCAAGAAGAACACCGCCGAGAGCGACAAGCCGATGACGAAATCCGGATTCATCAAGGGACTTGGAATTGACATGTCCGCCGACGAGATCGTCGCAAAAGGTAAGGAAGCCGGTCTTGATCTCGATAAGAAGTACGTGTGGACGCTCCAGTCCGAGATGCGCAAGGCGACAGGCGGCGGCACGGGAAAGATGACCAAGCGCTCAGCCAAGAAGCTGGGGAAGAAGGCCGTCACGGTCGCCTCGTCCGGCTCGGCGAATCTGGCCGGCGCTGCGGCACCCAAGAAGAAGTACGGATTCAAGAACGGCACGAGCAAGGCGGCGGCACCGGTAGCGGCAGCAGCTTCCAAGGCAAATGGGGGCTCAAGCGCCGAGCACAAGATGAAGGCACTGATCGTGGAGCTCGGCACTGCGCGCGCCGAGGAGATCTATCGCGCCGTGCGCACGCAGCTCAACACGATCGTGGGCCAAGCGTAGAGCTGATCGCTCGTACGAGCGCTGTGGTTCCGTAACCGCACGTGGCGCTCGACCGCCACGCTCAGTGTGAAGCCTTGGCCACGCGCTCGAACCTCTCGATCACGTCGATCACGTCACGCGCCCTGGACACGCCGAGCGCCCTGACCACATCGATGAGCGCTTGCTCCCGGGCGTCATCGGACGCGAGCCTCAGTCCCTCGAGCGCGCGCGCAGGAGTGACTTGCTTGGTGGGGCTGCGAACAGGCTTACTCTTCGGTGCCGCCGCTGCGGCGCCCAGCTTGGCCTGACTCCTGAGCGTGTAGAAGTACGATGGAGACAGCAGAATGCCGGCGGCCTTGGCCTTGGTGGCCGCTTCCGCGTAGGAGACAACAGCAGGCAGGGAGCGGACGAAGTCTGCTTTCAATGGCGCTGGGACTTGGGGGGCCGGCGTTGCACTGGCGAGCGCGGCAGGCACAGGACGCGCGACTCGCATTCCGCGTGCCCTCGCACCACTGCGGACATCGCGTACGTAGTGCGTCGTGAAAGTGAGGCCCTGCTCCTTGCCAAGCGCCACCACCTCTCCCGCACTCAGGTCCCTGGGTAGCCCGCGGATAAACTCGGACTTGCTGGGAGGTGGTGCCTTTGGCGCCTCCGCAGCAGACGCCTCTCCTTCACCGTCTTCTGTTGTCATGGCCGTTAGCATTGCGCTCTCCGTGCTTGGTTCAAGTGTGGTTGGTGGCCTCGCAACCATCCCTGGGAATAGCAGGATGCGCGCGTCCTTGGCCGTCGCAGGGGCTTCCGCGTAGGGCACCTCGGGAGGCAAGGAGCTGATGAAGGCCTCTTTCGAGCCATCTTGCGCCTGCGCAGTCACGGGGCTGGCCGGCTCGGGCGCCGCCATCGCATCATAGCGGACCTGGTATACATAAGGCTCACTGATGGTGAGGCCCCGCTCCTTCGCGCGCGCCACCACTTCTCGCGCACTGAGCTCGCGGGGTAGCCCCAGGACAAACTCTGACTTACTCACGCGTGGCGCCTGGCGCGCCTCTGGAGCAGACGTCCTTTCGAGATCGAAATCGGAGAGCGACTCGTGCTCGACGGACATCTCGTCATTGGGCAAACCACAGTCAATGGGAGCGATGCTCAGCGCACCACTACGTTCGGGCAACAGCGTGTGCATAAAGTTCTCCAACCGGCGCCGGGAGTGCGAGGGAACTCCGTCGCAGCTTACTGGGTAGTTGGATACGCGAGATGAGCGGAGGGATCAAGGGGACCTGCCATGGGGCGTGCAAAAAGCGGCTGAGCAGCCGGCGCGCATCATCACCGGCGGCCATCCATGCACCGAGTACGCAGCAGCATGATCGTGGGCCAAGCGTAGGTCCGAGCGCGCATCCGAGCCGCGGATTCCGTCACCGCATGTGACGCTCGACCCCGATGCTCAGTGTGCCGCCTCCCTGCGCCCCTCGAGCCACCGGCGTCCGAGTTCCTGCT
>Ga0163144_10025306_pt1 | contig 11596 bp, 6 predicted proteins | sample OliLak19BULKMAT1_FD_123175 | JGI IMG/M metagenome (GOLD analysis project Ga0163144, IMG submission 123175) | Freshwater microbial mat bacterial communities from Lake Vanda, McMurdo Dry Valleys, Antarctica - Oligotrophic Lake LV.19.BULKMAT1 | ecosystem: Environmental > Aquatic > Freshwater > Lake... | reverse complement strand
CTCGACGCCGACGACACCGAACTCGCCGGCCGTTCCATCGTTTCAACCACGCCTCCGGCCCTCTATCGTGACCTCATCATCGTTCCGGTACGCGTGGGCGAAGGCCCGGCACCCTCCGTCCCCGGACACATCCGCGCCTACGACGTGCGGACGGGCAAGCGTCGGTGGATTTTTCATACGATTCCGCATCCCGGCGAATTCGGTTACAATACCTGGCCGGAGGATGCGTGGAAACGCGTCGGCGGCGCCAACTGCTGGGCCGGTCTCGTCGTCGATCAGGAACGCGGCCTCGCCTTCGTTCCGACCGGCTCGGCCGCCTTCGATTTCTTCGGCGGCGATCGTCCGGGCGAGAATCTATTTTCCAACTGCCTGATCGCGCTCGATGCCGCAACCGGCAAACGCAAATGGCACTTTCAGTTTGTGCACCACGATGTCTGGGACCGCGACCCGCCCGCCGCTCCCGTGCTCTGTGAAGTGACGCGCGATGGAAAGAAAATCGCCGCTGTCGCCCAAGTGCTCAAATCCGGACACGTCTGGGTCTTCGATCGCGAAACCGGCGAATCGCTTTTCCCCTGGCACGAAATGCCCGTGCCCGCCTCCGATCTCAAAGGCGAGATCACGTGGCCCACGCAACCGATGCCGTTGAAGCCCGAGCCGTTTGCCCGACAGGTCTTCACGGAAGACGACGTTACGACTCGCACCCCGGCTGCTCGCGAAGCGGTTCTACGTCGACTCCGTGAGGCCCGCCCGCACCAGCCATGGGATCCGCCCAGCGAGCGCGGCACGATCATCCTCCCCGGCTTCGATGGCGGCGCCGAATGGGGCGGCCCGGCGGTTGATCCAAACGGAGTTCTCTATGTTAACAGCAACGAGATGCCGTGGATTCTGCAGATGGTGCCCACGCAAAACTATACAGGTGACGCGAGCGGCACGAAAGCCCTCTACGCGCAGCTTTGCATGTCGTGTCATGGACAAAACCGCGAGGGCAACGCCGCCGCCAATATTCCGTCGCTCGCCGGGATCGAGACCCGCTTGAAACCGGACGACATCATGGCGCTGCTGCGGAGCGGCAAAGGCGTGATGCCGGCCTTCAACTTCATTCCGGACCCGGCCAAACGCGCGCTGGCGAGATTCCTGATCGACCCGTCCACCGCCGATGCGCCCGCAACCGGCTCCGTGCCCGCGAACCACGAGCACGCCGGCATGAGGGAGAGCGCCGCCGGCGGGCGCAGTCCATTCGTCACGACGGGCTACAATCGTTTCCTCGATCCCGAGGGTTATCCTGCGATTCGGCCACCCTGGGGAACCCTCAACGCCATCGATCTCAACACCGGCGACTATCTCTGGCGCCGCACTCTGGGCGAGTTGCCTGAACTGACTGCGCAAGGCATCCCTCCGACGGGTACGGAAAACTATGGCGGGCCAGTCGTCACTGCCGGCGGCGTGTTGTTTATCGCGGCCACCAAGGACGAAAAATTCCGCGCGTTCTCCGCCCGCACTGGCGAATTGCTCTGGGAAACCCAGCTTCCCGCCGGCGGTTATGCCACGCCCGCCACCTACGAAGTCGACGGCCGACAGTTCGTCGTGATCGCCTGCGGAGGTGGCAAAATGGGCACTAAATCCGGCGACTCCTACATCGCCTTCGCACTGCCACGCTGAACTGAACTGCGTTCACCTCAGCTCTCTCCCCACCAACGGAAATCATTTTCATCGTCTCACTTTTCATGCCCGTCTCGTTCCAACCATTTTCGCTCCGCGTTCTGCTCGTTAGTCTGTTTGCAGTCAGCGGGTCCATCTCCCTGGCCGGCGCGGCGAACTCGCCGGCGGGCAAACCGAATATCATTTTCATCCTCACGGATGACCTGGGTTATGGCGATGTCGGCGCTTTTTTCCGCGACGGCCAGCGTCCCTCCGGCAGCCGCGGCGGCATGATGACACCCGAGCTCGATCGTCTCGCCAGCGCCGGCGCCCGACTCACCCATCATTATTGTGCGGCCCCCGTCTGCGCACCATCCCGCGCTTCCGTACTCTCCGGTTTGCACCAGGGCCACGCCAACGTTCGCAACAACCAGTTCGACAAGGCCCTCGCCCCTAATCACACCCTTGCGACCGTCCTCCGGCAGGCCGGCTACGCCACGGCCGCCTTTGGCAAATGGGGCCTGCAAGGCCTCGCCACCGGCGGTGCTCCCAACTGGCCGGCGCATCCGCAAAACCGCGGTTTTGATTTCTTCTTCGGTTACATCCGCCACGTCGACGGCCACGAACATTACCCGAAAGAGGCTCCGTATCGGAACCGCGACAACACTGCGAAGAAACGGCCGTCCGCCACCAACGAGGAAGCCGATGACGCCAAGCCCGCGCTCTTCGGCAAGGAGGTCTGGGAGAATCGTCGTGAGATCTCGGATACGCTGGATAAGTGCTACACCACCGACCTCTTCACCGCCCGGGCGAAACACTGGATTGCCGCCCAGCAACGCGCCACACCGGGGCAGCCCTTCTTCGCCTATCTCGCCTTCGACACGCCGCACGCCGTGCTCGAACTCCCCACCATGGCCTACCCGGCAGGCCGCGGCCTGAAAGGCGGACTGCAGTGGCTCGGCACTCCGGGGAAGGCGATCAACACCGCCGGCGGCACGATCGACTCGTGGACACATCCCGACTTCGCAAACGCGACCTTCGATCACGACCACAACCCGGCCACCGTGGAACAACCGTGGGCCGATGTCTATCGCCGCTACGCGACCAGTGTCCGCCGGATCGACGATGCCGTCGCCGACGTCATGCAGACGCTGCGTGACCTCGGCATCGCCGAGAACACGCTGGTCGTCTTCAGCTCCGACAACGGGCCGTCGCTTGAGTCGTATTTGAAAGAGGACTACAGCCCGGAGTTTTTCTCCGGCTACGGCCCGTTCGACGGGGTCAAGCGCGACCTCTGGGAAGGCGGCACGCGCGTCCCCACCATTGCCCACTGGCCCGCGCGTATCCGCGGCGGCCTGACCGTGGCCAGCCCGAGCGCGCACTGGGACTGGCTGCCGACCTTCGCCGAGGCGGCCGGACTGCCCGCACCGGCCAACACCGATGGCGTTTCGTTGATCCCCGCGCTGGCGGGGAACAACCTCGATCGGCGCGGGGCTCCGCTCTACTTCGAGTACCGTCAGGACGGCCGCACCCCGGACTTTCCCGCGTTTGAACCTGACCGCCGCAACCGCTGGCGCCGGGAGATGCAGGCGCTCCGCATCGGGAACCTGATGGGCGTGCGCTACGACGTGAAGTCGGCCGATGACCCGTTCGAGATTTACGACGTCAGCTCCGACCCGAAACAGCGCCAGAATCTCGCCGACAACCCGGCGCACGCCGCCCTGCAGCGCCAACTGAAGGACACCGTCCTCCAGTCGCGCCGACCCGACGCCTCCGCGCCCCGTCCCTACGACTCCACCTTGGTTCCCGCGGCGCGCGGGACCCCGGCCGGAGCGGGCCTGAGTTGGAAACGATACGTCGGCGACTTTCCCTGGGTGCCCACCACCAGTCCGCTCAGCGCCACCACCAGCGGCACGACGAGCGGGCTCGATCTGACAAAAGTCGCCCCGGTGTCCGGCCCCTTCGCGGCCGTCTTCGAAGGCTACCTGCAAGTTCCGGCGGACGGGGAGTACACGTTTACGCTCGCGACCGATAGCGGCGCCATCGTGCGACTGCACACGGCCACCTTGCTGGATTGCGATTTTGGATACGCCGCCGGCTCCGAAAAATCGGCCTCGATCGCACTGCAAGCAGGGTTGCACCCGATCAAGATCACATACCGCCACGTCGGTTCTGGCCGGCCCCTCCTCGCACTCAACTGGAGCGGCCCGAACATCACGGCGGGCCCCGTCCCCTCAACGGCCTTCCAGCAGAAACGATAACAGCGCAACCCGCGGCTCCAGATCCCGCCTCCGAGTTCCCAATTTTCCAATTTTTCGGACCTCCCGTTTCTTCTTTCTTCTTTCTCCCGTTTCTTCTTTTCCGCTTTTCCCCCGTGCACCCCATCTCCCTTTCGCTGCTCGCCCTCCTCGGCGTGAATGCCCTCGCGGCCGCAACGCCTTCGCATCGAGATATTGAATACGCCCGCGTCGGTGACCATGCCCTGAAACTTGACCTCCATCTGCCTGCGCCTGGCAACGCGCCGGCACCGCTCATCGTCTGGGTGCATGGCGGTGGTTGGCGCAATGGTTCAAAAAACGACATGCCACTCGCTCCTCTCGTCGCCCGCGGGTGGGCGATCGCGAGTGTCGATTATCGGCTCACGCCGGTCGCACCGTTTCCCGCCAACGTGCACGACCTCAAGGCCGCCATCCGCTTCCTCCGCGCGCACCAACGCGAATATGGTTTCGCGGCGGGCCGCCTTGCCATCGCCGGCTCGTCCGCCGGCGGTCATCTGGCCGCGCTGGTCGGCGTGACCAATGCCCACCCGGAGTTGGAAGGTGACGTCGGCGCCAACCGCCAGGAAAGTAGCAATATCCACGCGATCGTGAGTTTTTACGGCGCCTCCAACCTCGAGAGTATCCTCCGGCAGTCCACCCCGTTTGGCCTGGGCGTCCGCATCCCGGCGCTGCAGCTCCTTTTTCGCGGCCAGCCCGACGAAAAGCCCGCGCTGGCCCGGCTCGCGAGCCCCGTCGCCCACGTCGATGCGAAGGATCCGCCCTTGCTGCTCATTCATGGCGACCAGGATCCCCAAATGCCGGTGAACCAATCCCTCGAACTGCAAGGCGCGTATGAAAAGGCCGGCCTCTCCGTACAGTTCGTGCCGATCCACGGGGGCCTGCACGGCGGCAAGGAATTCTACGACGAGAAACGCCTCGCACTCGTGGAACAGTTTCTCACCGCCGCACTGCGTCCAACCGGTACGGGGACCGGGCGCAACTAGGCTGCGGGTGACGCCGAAGCGGGAACGCTGAAATAATTCGAAACGTTCCAGAGAAACTCACCTATCCGCTCGCGATTTATCCAATTTCCACCGTCATGATGACCTGATCTTTATTGGTTACTGCCCCGCCTGTCTTACCCCGCTGGATTCCAATCGCTCGCTCACCGCGTTCCACACCCCTTTTCCCCGAATAACTTTCTTCGCCCCGCTCTCCGATTTTTTTTATGCCTGCCTCGCCCCGCATCTCCCACCCTCGTTCGTCGCTCGCGCCGCTGACCCGACGCTCGGTGCTCAAGCACGGCCTCACCAGCATCCTCGCGTACGGCCTCGCACCGAATTTTTTTCCCGCCCGACTCTTTGGAAAAAACGCCCCCAGCAATCAGCTCACCGTCGGCGTGGTCGGAACGGGTCTCATTGCTTCCAGCCACATCGGGACGATCACCGGCCGTGACGATGCCCGCATCCTCGTCGTGTGCGATTTGATGCGAAGCAAGGCCGAGAAGGCCCGCGACCGCATCGACGCCGCCTATGGCAAGGCCAAGGCCAGCGGCACATCGCGTGGGGTCGAGATCGCCCGCACTCACGAGGAGATGGTCTCGCGACCTGACTTGGATGTCGTCTTAGTTTGCACTCCGGACCACTGGCACGCCGCCGTGGCCAAGGCCGCCATGGTCGCCGGCAAGGACGTCTATTGCGAGAAGCCGCTCACGCTCACCGTGCGGGAAGGTCGCGTGCTGGTCGACACCGCCCGGCGTTACGGGCGTATCCTGCAAACGGGTACACAACAGCGCTCCAACAAGTCCTTCCGCAAAGCCGCAGAGATCGTGCGCAACGGCTGGATCGGAGACTTGCAACTCATTCAAACCCGGTTGGGCAAGTTTCCACCCGCACTCGCTTTCCCGGCCGAACCGGTTCCCTCCGATTTCGATTACGATCGCTGGCTCGGGCCCACTCCGTGGCGTCCCTATCACCCGCAACGGGTCAAAGGCGACTACGGCGGCGGCTGGCGCTGCTTCCTCGAATACGGCAGCCGCAAAAACGGCGATTGGGGCGCTCATCATTTTGACATCATCCAGACGGCCCTCGGCATGGACAACTCCGGCCCGGTTGAATTCATCCCGGTCGGTTTCGAAGGCTGCAAATACCAGACTCACATCTACGCCAACGGCGTGCGCGTCGAGCGGAACGAGGACGGTTTGAAACCCATGATCGAGTTCCGCGGCTCCAAGGGTAAAGTCGAGGTGTCGCGCAACGATGAGTTCGCGACGACCCCGGGCGAGCTCGCCACCCGCCCCTTGCGCGGCGAGGACATTCACCTCTACGCGAGCGACAATCATCACAGCGATTTCTTCAACGCGGTGCGCACCCGGCAGCGCCCGATCAGCGATGTCGAGGCCGGCCATCGCAGCGCCAGTATCTGCCATCTCAATGGCATCGCAGCACAACTCGGCCGCGCCATTCGCTGGGACCCCAAAAAGGAAGAGATCATCGGCGATCCCATCGCTTCGCGACTGCTCGACCGTCCCCGCCGCGCTCCTTACTTCCTCTAACTTTTGCCCGCCATGCTCCGCTCCCCTTTCTTTCGCACTACGTGTGCCCTCGTGGTTGGCTCATTCGGCTTTGCGGCCCGCGCCGCCACCGCCGCCAAACCGGCCACGCTCGATCTGCACGCGCTCACCTATTCCGGAGATCAACAAGCGCTCGTCGCCGTAAACCAGGCGTTGCAGGCCGCCGGACAAGATCCCGGCCGGCTTGGCGTGCTCGAGAAAAACCTGCTCGCCGAGGTGGCCCGAAGCGACGCGACATTCGCCGCCCGCCAGGCGGCCGCCCAAAGACTCGGCATGGTCCTCGGCGTCGCCTCGGGGCCCGCGAGTGCTGATACCACCAAGGCGCTCGCTGCCATGCTGGTCGACGAACGTGACACCGATCTCGCCCGGCTCGCGCTCGAGCCCGCCGTCGGCCCGGCCATCGACACGCTGTTCGTCCAAGCTTTGTCCAAAGCCAGCGGTCGAGCCCGCATCGGCATCATCGACTCGATCGCCCAGCGGCGGATTGCGTCCGCCGTCACCGCCTTGACGCCCCTGCTGCAGGAAGCCGACGTGCTCCACGCCCGCGCCGCCGCCCGTGCTTTGGGCGAGATCGGAACCTCGGCCGCGCTCGCGGCCCTTCTCGGAGCGCCCAGCGAACTCACCGCCCAAGCCCGTCTGGCCGCCGCGGTTCGTCAGCCGACGGCCGACGCGATCAGGCTCCTGCGCGAACTCCAGATCGACAGCAGCGCGCCTGCCGCCGTGCGCCACGCTGCGTTCCGCACCGCGTTGGACCTTGATCCTGCCAGCGCCGCCGCAAACATTGTTGAAGCGCTTTCGGGGACCGACTGGTCACGCAAGCAGGTCGCGCTCGAAGCCATCGCCGCGTCACCCGCTCCGACGCTCGTCCCATCAATTGTAGGGAAACTTAGTACGTGGGATGCGCCCACGCAAAGCGGCGCGATTGCCGCATTGGCCCGCCGTGCTGATGCCCTCGCGGTCCCAGCCGTGCTCAAAGCCGCCGCTCACCCGGAAGGGGAAGTCCGCACCGCCGCGATCACAGCCCTCGGCTTCCTACCTGGCTCGACGCAAACCGCAGACGCTCTCGCCGGGATCGCCACCGGTCCGGAAGCAGAAGACGCCCGTCTCGCCCGCCAAAGCCTCACCCGTCTCAATGGCCCGGGCGTTTCCCAATTCATCCTTGAGGGCGCGGAAAAAGGCGCCCCCGCCCGCCGCGTCGTCTTCCTGGAACAACTCGCACTCCGCAACCTGACCGAAGGCCTCCCGCTCCTGATCGCGGCGAAGAATGACCCGCAGGCCTCCGTCCGCCTCGCGGCCGTGAGCGCGCTCGGCGATCTGGCTCCTGTATCCGAACAACGGATGCTGCTCGACTGGACCGTCTCCGCCACCGATGAAGCCGAGCAGACGCGCGCCCTGCGTTCCCTCGTGAATGTCACTTTGCGGAATCCCGCCACCGCCACCCGCGGCCAGATTGTCTTCGAAGCGATCGAAAAGGCGCCAGCCGACCTCGCCCTGCGCCTGCTGCCGGCTCTCGCTCGCATCGGTGGTAACGCCAGCGCGGATACAGCCGCCCGGCTGGCGGTGCGCAACGACGCGAAGCTCGCCGACGCAGCGGCGTCCGCTCTGACGCGATGGACCGATGGATCCGCGATTCCCGCGCTGGCGAGCGTGGCCGAAAAGGCCGCGTCGCCCACCGTGCGCGAAACCGCCCGGGAAGGCGCCATTCGTTATCTGGAACGTAACCGCGTTGCTTGGACACCCGAGACCACGCAGGCCGTCGGGCAGCTGCTCGGCAGCACCAGCGATCCCGCCACTCGCAAGCAGCTCCTCGCCCTGCTCCAGCGTGCGAATGACAAACGCGCCCTTCCCCTGGCCGAGAAGCTGAGCACGGATTCCGCCGTCGGTCCGACGGCGAAAGCGACCGCGGAAATCATTCGCGCCAATCTCGCCGGCGCGCCGAAACTACGCGCTTCCGGTGGAGCGCCCGGCCTGAAGAACATATTCGATTATACCAACAGCACCCGTTGGAGCGTCCCCACCGAGGGCGACGAGTGGATCGAAATTGATTTCCGGCAAAGCCGGCCGCTGAGCCGGCTCACCCTCGATCAGAGCACCCGCGAAGCCGAGTTTCCCGAACGGTATGAAGTCCATGTGACCGACGAGGTGGCCCGTCCTGGAATACCCGTCGCGTCAGGCGCCGGCCAGCGGGGGAAAACCGTCATCGATTTACCGACCGGCACCCGCGGCCGCTATATCATCATCAAGAACGTCGCCGCGCGCGCCGACAGCAACTGGTCCATCGTCGAGCTCTACGTCGATTAGGCCGGTCACCCTTACCTTCGTCATTGCGAGACATCCGACCAAGCCCGAGCGCTTGGAAGAGGCAATGAACATCCCACCTTGGCATGGCAAGAGGCGGTGGAGTGCTTCGTCGCCGAACTTCCCGCAATGACAAGTGAAAGAACCCATGGCACCGACGAACGGGGATTTTTGACCACGGATCACTCGGATGGCACGGATAGCTGAACTCATCCGTGTTATCCGTGCGATCCGTGGTTAAAGCCGAGGAACGTTGGAACATTAGAATGAGGGAATAAAGCGTTGCGCGAGGCAGGACGACTCAGGGGCTTCGTTCCCTTTGTTCTCCTGTTCATGTTTGCTCGTCACTGCGCTTCTCAAAATGACAGGGCAGCGAGGAGAAGAGTGACGCCGGAAACGAAGTGCCCAACACGTGGCCGGGCACTTGAGCGTGCCCTTGTATTCAATTAAACCAGCGACCACGGACCACGCATCGAGCGTGAGCGCATCCGGTTGGCCACGACGTCATCGACAAACTCCTCCTTCACCGGATCCCAGCGGAGCTTGCGCTTCAATTGCATGGCGATGTTGCCAAGATTGCAGACCGTCGTCGTGCGATGGCCAAACTCGACGTCTGAAACGGGCCGCTCCCGGCTCCGCATGCTCTGCAGGAAGTTGTCGTGGTGATTCGTGCTCACCGCGAGTTTGATGGCGCCCTTGCCTGCCTGCGCGTTGATATCACGAAGCAGCGCTGGATCGGACGCCGTGCTCTTGCTGCGCGAAACATCGACCCAGCCGCGTTCGCCAAAGAAGCGCACGTTGCCATCGCTGATGCCATCGTAACGCGTCCGGCAGCTCATGGTGGTGCCACTCGCATAACGGCACGTGAAATCAACCTTCGTCGCCGTCGTAAACAAACCGCTGGTGGGAAACTCGCCGTCGCCGGTCACCTCGACCGGGCCGGACTCGTCCATGCCGAGCGCCCACTGCGCAATATCGAGATAATGGGCGCCCCAATTCGTCACCTGACCCGCGGCATAATCGAGAATAAACCGGAAGTTATAATGACAGCTCTGGCGGTTGAACGGCGACCACGGTGCCGGTCCGAGCCAAAGGTCCCAATCCAGACCCGGCGGCACCGCCTCCGGTTTCCAAGTGGCTCCCGTAAACTTGTTGTTCGCGGGAATCAGAATCTCGATCCGATCGAGTTTACCGAGGCCGCCATTACGAATGAACTCCGCCGTGTCATGGAACCGCTTGGACGAGCGCTGTTGCGTGCCGGTCTGCGCCACCCTGCCGTATTTACGCGCGGCGGCGACGAGTTCACGCCCCTCCTGAATGGTCAGGGTCAGCGGCTTCTCGACATAGACATCCTTGCCGTTGCGCATTGCTTCGATTGCATTGAGCGCGTGCCAGTTGTCGGGGGTGCAGACGAGCACCGCGTCAATATCCGGGCGCGCGACCATTTCGCGGAAATCATTATAGCTGCGGCAATCCTTGTTGCCGTAACCCGTGTTAATCTTGGCGACCGCCAGATCGCGATGCGCCTTGTCGACATCACACACCGCGAGGATCCGCACGTCATCGAAACCAAGCAGCGCGTCCATATGCGGCTGGGCGATGTTGCCCGTGCCGATGAAACCGAGGGTGATTTTACGGCTCGGTGCACTTTGACCGAAGAGACGGGACGGCAGGATCGTCGGCAGCGAGAGGGCCGCGGACGCGACCGCGGAATTGCGGAGGAACGTGCGACGGGTAAGCGAGGAAAGAGAGGGTGAAATCATGGAGGGTGGCGTTGAGGGGGACTCAGGCTTTGCCATTCAGACGTTCCAGTGCACGCGTGGCTGCGGTGCGCACCTCCGCGGGTTCGGCCGCCTTGGCGGCGATCGCGTGGAGCGCGGGAATCGCCTGGGCATCGCGACGCATCGCGATGGAACCGATGAGACCTGCTTTCGCGCGATCCTTCAGCGCGTCCAACGAAGTCCGATACGCGGCGTCCACCGCGGGATCGTCGATCCCATCGAGCGCATAACGCGCGGCATCCACGGTCGTGGGATCGCGCAACAAGGCAGCCACCGCCGGAATGCAGGCCGGGGAACCGATGAGTGCGAGCTGCCGGCAGACAAACGTCCGGCCGACCTCGGTGATGGCAGGATTCGCGAGCGCCTGGAGGAGTCGTTTCTCCATGGCCGGACGCTGATCGGGCTCGGCGTTCATCACCATGGATCGAACGGTGGTGCCGAAGGTCCGGTCGGTCCCGTGATCCAGTTTTATGATTTCCGTCCAAGGATCAGGAGAAGCGACAAACCATTCCTCATAAACCCGGAACGGATCTTGCGAGGCCTTGGGGCGTGGACCGACAACAGATTTTTCAGCCATAGAATCAGGGGGACCGATCAAAGTCGTAACCAGTTAGCTGCAACAGTTCGAGCCAGAACGTATCGCCGGGCATCCGATTACCGCACCCAGTTGAGCTCCATCTATGAGACGAGGGTCCCCTGTTGGTGTCGCTTTTGGGGAACCCGGGTTCGACGTCATCCATCGGGAAAGACGTTGCCGAAATCGCCGAACGCACTGCAATGCAGAAGCCAACGTTAGTATACCCCGAATCACCGCTGACCCGAACGGGTCAAACCCTAATGTCTGCGATCTGCGAATGGACGAACCGATTTTAATGTCTTTCTACGGGGTACAAAAGGGGCTGATCCGGACGACCCGAAAGGGTCAAACCCTAACGTCTGGGGCTGATCCGAGGGGGCAGTCCGCTAGAAGTTAATTCCTCTGCGAAAGGTAAACCCGCACCGAGGCTGGTTTTCCCATGCGCAAGTGGTGGGCGAGCCAGCCGTAAGGG
>Ga0163144_10025304_pt1 | contig 11597 bp, 10 predicted proteins | sample OliLak19BULKMAT1_FD_123175 | JGI IMG/M metagenome (GOLD analysis project Ga0163144, IMG submission 123175) | Freshwater microbial mat bacterial communities from Lake Vanda, McMurdo Dry Valleys, Antarctica - Oligotrophic Lake LV.19.BULKMAT1 | ecosystem: Environmental > Aquatic > Freshwater >... | reverse complement strand
TTCGCAGGCGTCGCGCGTCGCGCACGGCACCGCATCGCCTTGGAGCTGGCGGTAGAAATTGCTGCCGATCGTCGGCGGGCGCGGCACCGGTCGCGGCGCGCGCGTTGCCACCATCACAATCGCGTTAACTTCGTCGGGCAGATCGAGGGCGATGCGGCGGCATTTGCGGTCCAGATCGGTGATCTTGAGCAGCAGGGTCTCGACGGTCTCGTCGCCCAGGTTGCGCGCCACGAAACTGGGATAACGCAGATAGGCAAACACGCCGAAGAAGCCGCTGGCGACCACCGCCAGCATCAAGGCGTAGGCCAGCGTGTGAATGTTCCAGCCGAACTCGAAGGCGCAATGCAGCGACGCGATCACCACCAGGCTGGCACCCAGGTAGACATGGGCCGAGGTCCAGCCCTTGACGGTGCCCAGACGCGAGCGGTAGCGGCGCTTGCGCACGCCCAGCAGCATCAGCCAAACGATCAACAGCGCCGCCACCGTCCCCAGCGTATAGCCGAGCCAGGTCCCGCCGTAGTGCTTGAGATACGCGGCCGGCGGCGCCGTCAGCGTATAGGCGCCAATCGCCAGCGCGCACAGCAGCAGCGCCAGCTTGACGTAGCGGCCACTTTGAAACTCGAGGACGGAATTGTGTTGTTGCATGAAGGGGTAGTTTTGATGCGCGAAGCATTCTAACAAGAATGAGGCCTGGAACACCCGGCCAGACCTAAGCAAACCTATCCAAAGTACGCGTCATGACCGCGTGCAATGCCGTGCGTCACTCGACCGCGGGGCACGGGATTGGTATCCTCGCGATCTGGCCTGAAACCACAAGGACATCCAATGCTTTTGAATGACGACGAGTTGGCGCAAACCGAGCTGCTGCGGGACGTGCCCGCGGCCATCATCGACCTGATCGTGGCGCAGACGGCGCCACGGGACCTAGACGCCGGCGAGGTTCTGCTCTCGCCGGAGCGCGACAACCATCACATCTATCTGCTGCTCTCCGGCCGACTGGCAGTGCATTTCGACACGCTCGACTCACCGCCGATCCGCGAATTGCTGCCGGGCGTCTCGGTGGGCGAGATGTCAATCATCGCCCCGGCCCTGCCCTCCGCCTACGTGGTGGCCAAGGAAGCCAGCCGGGTGTTGCCGATCCATCGCGACCTGATCCAGAAACTGGTCGCCGACGCCAGTCCGATCGCGCGCAACCTGTTACGGCTGATCAGCGCCTGGATGCGAACCAATACGCAGCGCATCGTCACCGACCGCGGGCAAATCGAGGAGCTGACCGACCACGCCAATGTCGACGGCCTGACCGGCCTCTACAACCGCCGCTGGCTCGACAACACGCTGGTGCGCCTGCTGGCCCAGGCCATCCGCGCCGAGCGGGCGTTGTGCATTTTGCTGATCGACGTCGATCATTTCAAGAAGTACAACGACAGCCAGGGCCATCCGGGCGGCGACCAGGCACTGATCGCCATGGGTCAGGTGCTCAAAAAAGCCGTGCGCTCCTATGATTTCGCCACGCGTTACGGCGGCGAGGAATTCGTCATCCTGCTGCCCAACACGCCAATCAACGAAGCCATCGTAGTCGCCGAGCGGGTCCGCGCCAGCGCCGCACAGCGCCTCGTCGCCTATCCCGGCGGCCGCCCGCTGCCAAACGTCACGATTTCGGTCGGCGTCGCGATCAGCCAGTCCGACTCTACTGCCGCTGCGTTGATCGCTGCGGCGGATGCGCAGCTTTACCGGGCCAAGGCGGACGGGCGGAATTGCGTTCGGTACGAATAGGTTCGGTTTTCGTAGGTCGGGCTTTATGCGTAGCGGTATTCCCGGGGACAGCCTGACGCTTTTCCGTTGTACAGCCACCGCGTCGGGCTGAAGCCCGACCTACGAAAACCCTCCGGTCATTTGCTTTTCATCACGACGCTGCTGCCACTCTCGCCGTCACCCAGGCGCCGCGCGTGGTAGGCGATCAGCGGATCGTCCGGATAACTTACCGCAAGCGCACTGAAAACGGAGCTCGCCTTGGCTCCGCTGGCCTCCATAAGCGCATAGGCGGCCAGATACTCCGCCACACGCGGCTCGCCGGCCTGCGCTGTGCTGAGCGGCTCAAACGCCGCGACCGCTTCGGTCTTGCCCTTGAGCACCAAGTTCCCTATCGGCCGACCGACGAAGTTCGCGCATTGCGCCACGGTGGTGCCACTGACGCAGATACGCGTGCCGATCTGGCCGTTAACGGTCTCGAGCCGGGCGGCGGTGTTGATGGCGTCGCCCAGCGCGCGGTAGTCGAGCATGGAACGGCCGCCGAAGTTGCCGACCAGTACGGTGCCGGTATTGACGCCGATGCGGGTACGGCCAAAGGGAATGCCCTGGGCCTGCCAGCGCGCACTGAAGGCGTTGGCGAAGACGTCCATTTCCAGCGCGCAGGCCAGCGCCCGCGCGGCGTGATCGACCTGGGTCAGCGGCGCCGAGAACATCACCGCCACGGCGTCGCCGACGATGCGATCAAGCGTGCCGTCGTGGCGGAAGGCGATCTGGATCATGCCGTCCAGGTAGTCGTTGAGCAGGTCCGAAAGCAGTGCGGAGTCGTGCTTTTCCATCAGCGTGGTGAAGCCGGCCAGGTCGGTCATCACGAAGGAGCATTCGCGGAATTGGCCGCCCAGCTCCAGGTGTTGCGGATTGGCCTGCAGATAGGCGACGCGGTTGGGCGAGACGTAGCGCGAGAAAGCGTCGCGAATCCAGCGCTGGTCGGATTCGGTTTGCAGGTAGCGCGGCACCATGATGACGAGGAACAGCAGGCTGACCGCCAGCGCCGGATAGAAGGGATCAAGCAAGGTCTGCTGGGCGACAAACAACCACAGGGAGCCGGCCAGCAGCCCGGCCACCGCCAGCGTGATGAGCACAACCGACCAGATCGGACGCACACGTTTTAGCAACCCGCCCAGCGCCAGCCACATGCCCAGCAGCAGTACCAGCAGCAGATCGTTTTCCCAGACCGGGCGCAAGACGACGGTGTCGGCCAGCAACTGCTCTACCAATTGCACATGGCCCTCGACGCCGGGCACCAGTTCGCCCAAGGGCGTGTGAATGTTGTCGCCCAGACCCTTGGCGGTGGCGCCGACAAAGACGATGTGGTCCTTGACCAGGAGCGGATCAAGCTTCCCTGCCACGACGTCCTGCGCCGACAGGTAGCGCTCAGGCGCCAGGCGCCGAAATCGCAGCCAGACGCGTCCGTCCGGCGCCGTGGGTTGAAACACGTCGGCGCCCAGACCGACACCCTGGATGCCCGGCACCTGGCCGTAGGCGCGCGCGTCCGCCGCGACGATCTTGAGCGGCAGGTTTTCAAGGCCGAGATACAGGCGCAGCGCTTCGAGGCCAAGGCCGGGGTAAAGCACATCGCGTATGCGGTAAAGCAGCGGCATGGCACGCACCACGCCGTCGCTGTCGGGTTCGATCGAAATGGCGCCGCTGCCGCTGGCGGCGGCGGTCAGCAATGGCAAGCTGGCGAGGCCGCCGCCGTAGGGCGTCAGCCAGTCACTGGCCTGTCCGCCAAAATTCGGGAAGCGCGCCCGCGCCGGCGGCAACGGCGCCGCCGAGGCGCCGGGGATGACCGGGAACCCAATCACCACCTTGCCGCCCGCGAAACTCTCCGCCAGTCGCCGGTCGTGCGTCGGCAGCCGCAACAACTGAGCACGCAAGGCCGGCTGCGCGGAGAAAAATTCCGCCACCTGTTCCGGCGAGGTCCGGTCGGGCTCGGAGAGCACTAGATCGAGCGCAATCACCTTGGCACCCATGCCGACCAGGCGGTCGATGATGCCGGCCAGGACGGTACGCGGCCACGGCCATTGACCGAGCGTCGCCAGGCTGGCGTCGTCGATGGCGATTACGCGCAGGGGCAACTCTTCGCGATAGGGCAAGGGCGCCAGAAGCTGCAACTGGTCGAAGGCGTTATCGCGAATCCGGGCGCGGAATTGCACGTCGCCGAACTGGATCGCCAGCGCCGCAGCGACCACACAACCCGGCAGCAGGAATCGAATCAGAAACGACGTCAGACGCGGCCAGCGCCTGCCCCCACCGCTGCCTTTGCCGCCGCCTGTACCCACCACCTTGGTCACCGGATCAGCCACGTGCCGTCAGCGACCGTTCCACGCTCGCCGTTAGAGCTTTTGGGTGCCGGGTGGCGGGGGTGGGGGTGGAGGCGGTGCTGCGCCGCCTCCTGCCGCCCCCCCTTGAGAGCCGCCCGCAGCGCCGCCCGTACCAGCACCACCAGGTCCGCCGCCTGGGGGCGCTCCCGCGCCTGGGCCGCCGGGAGCACCTGGACCACCCGGGCCACCTGGACCACCCGGGCCACCCCGACCACCTGGACCGCCTTGCGCGCGCAAATCGATCTTGTTATTAGTGGGCCGTGGAATGGCATTGGCCCCCGTGACAATGGCGTTGCTACCGGCCCCAATCTGGATCGAGCCGGCGGCGTTGGCGACTACGACGCTGCCCTGATCGACACTGACCTGCAATACGCTGTCGAGCTGGGCCGAATACTCGGTGCCGCGCACGCCCAGATTGGCCAGCCGCGTCTTGACCTGGTAGTTCTTCTTGTCCATCTGCCCAGTCAATGTATGCATCAGCCCGTTGAGCAAACTGAACTGCGCCCGGTCGCCCTTGCCCTTGCCGAACTGGAACTCTTCAACCGCAAATCGGGTGTCGCGATACAGCGTCAGCAAGGTGCCGTCGACAAACCGCACCTGCGCCTGGCCTTCGCCGGTCACCACCGTATCGCCGCTGAACAGTTCGGCGCGACTGGTTGCCGCCCGCGTCTGCCTGTCGTGAATGATCTCGACCTTGCCGGTCAGCGCCAGTACGACGCCGGCTACGTCGGTCGCCCCGGCGGCCAACGCAGGCGCGCCGGGCAGCACGGCGAAACAAAATACCGCCAGCAGGAACAGGCGGTCCAGCGTCAGACGTTTACTGTTTTTCATTGTCGAAATCCCATCGAAGTTGCATCCAGAAGGCGCGGCGGCTGTAGGCGTACAAGCCCGTCGTCGACGCGTTTCGCGTGTAGCTGTAGAGCGGAATCAGATGCCAGTTCGGACTCAGGCGATAGTCCAGGCTGGTGGCCAGATTGAACTGGTTGTCGCGGCGCAGCAGCAGATGCAGGCGGTCCTGGGAGAGATGCCGGCGTTGCTCGACGCTGGCGCTGACGGCAAACGTCAGATCGTCATTGGCGCGATAGTTGGCGCCCAGTTGCGCGCCGGTCAGCCGGTAACTGAAATGCGGCTTGGTCGAGTCCTTGGCCCGGTCATCGCCTAGATACAAGCCGTAACTCACGACGCTGCGGCCGCCATTCAAGGTCGTTTCGGCATTGGCGCCCAGCGTGCGGCGCGACGAATCGTCAATCGCATTGGCCGGATAGCGGAAATCCAGAAACTGTCCAAAGGTCGTCAGCCGCGTGGTGTCGTTTAGCGGATGGACCCAGTTGGCGCGGACGCCGAGCGACTGGCGATACGTGACGCCTGCCACGCGGTAATCCTGCGCCAGCAGGCTGGCGCCATAAAAATCCTTGCCGTGGCGCTGAACCAAGCCCAGGTCGGCGCTGATATGGCCGTCGCGGACATCGTTGCGGCTGGTATTGAAGCCTTGGCGCACGCTGCCGCCGGCCGCCAGCCATGTGTGTTCACCGAGCGACGCGCGCAGGGCCAGTCCGGTCTCCAGCGCGCGCGTATGGTCGGCCTGCTGGGCGGCCGTGCCTAGCGTCGTAGGCGTGGCGGGCTGCGTCGCCGTGCCCGTGCCGGGCAACAGGATGGCCGCCAGGTTGGGGCCACCGGTCACATTGTTATCCTTGCCCACGCCCGCGAGCACATAGCCACGTACCGAAATCCCGCTACCACTGGCCGGGACGGACCGCGCGTCCAGATCGGCGCGCAGGCGCGCCAGCGTTGCCTGCTGTCCCGTATCCAGCGCGACAGCCGATAACGGCGCCAACGCCTCGCGGACCGTGGTCAGCGCGCCGCGTTCCAGACTGATCTGAGCGATGTTCAGACGCGCCCCGATAGCGGCGGACGACGTGAGCGGCGCCGACATCACCACGCGCTCGAACGCGAACAGGGCTTCGCCGGCCCGGCCGGCCTGATACAGCGCCATCCCGAGCCGGTAGTCGTAAGCCGGATCGCCGGCGAAGCGCGCCATATCGCGCTCCAGGACCACATCCAGACTTTCGAGCCGAGGCGCTTCGGCCGCAGGCGCGACGCCGTTCTGGGCCAGCGTGACCGACGAAATCAAGGCCAGCGCGACCATGATTACCCGAGCCGGAGCCGACCCTCGTTTCATTATTTGATCATCCATCGCTTACCAACTTCCTTCTTGAGCGCATCGAGTTCTGATCGTACCTGCCTATAGTTTTGGTCAGCGTCTCGCAAACGATTTCTTTCCACCTTCAATTCCTCGAACTCCTGCTGCACTTTTTCGAGTTGATCGTCCTTCTTGCGCAAGCGCCCGGCCAGAACTTCGGAGAACAGTTTGTACAACATCGTCACGAACAAGGCCTGTTCCAGCGGCTCTTCGGATTCATTCATGAAGGAGGTATCAATCGCCAGGCACACCGTCTCGCCCATGGCCTCGGCCGACGCCGAACGCGGTTTGCCGTCCAATGCGGCAATCTCGCCAAAGGTGGCGCCAACTTCGTCGAGACGGTTGAGTTCCCTGCCGTTCTTCACGATTCGCACCGCGCCAGAAAACAGCAGATAGACCCAGGTGTCGTGTTGCCCTTCGCGGGTGATCAATTCGCCGTTTTCAAACTTGCGCAGGCGGCTGACGCGCAAAATGTTCTTGATGTACTTCTCGCCGACGCTGCCGAGAAAAGGCAGCTGCTGGAGCTTCTTCAGCAGAAAGCCGTTTTCATCGAGGTAAGGGGATTCCTTCATAAGCGTTTTGGAATGAGGCTTTCAGCGATCCATCGACGCCGGCCCCAATCTCGTCCGGCGACAAGATTATGCGTCCGTTTCGACATTTTTGTCGGACTTCAGCCCGAGGCTTTCTCGCCCGATCAGGAATCCGCGTCGGACTGTCCCCGGGGATACCGCTTCGCATAAAGTCCGACCTACGACTCCGCCCCTTAGTCCCGTGTTACCCGCAGCAACTCCGAAACCGAGGTAACGCCGGCGGCGACCCAGCGCAGGCCGTCTTCGCGCAGCGGGATCATGCCACCGGCGACAGCTTGGCGGCGTAGCGTGCTCTCGGCGGCGCGGTCGTGGATCAGCGCGCGCAGTTCGGTGTCGATCTGCAGCAGTTCATAGATTCCGCTACGGCCCTGGTGTCCGCTACCGTGGCATTGCGGGCATCCGGGAGCGGCGAACGTAGCGAAGGTGACGGAATGCGGCAGGCCGTGGCGCGTCAGTTCCTTCGCCCCTTCCGCATCCGGCTCGCGACAGGCTGGGCACAGCTGACGCACCAGGCGCTGGGCCAGCACGCCCAGCAGCGACGATGACAGCAGAAACGGCTCGATGCCCATATCCACGAGCCGGGTGATGGCGCTGGCGGCGTCATTGGTATGCAAGGTGGCCAGCACCAGATGCCCGGTCATCGAGGCTTGAATGGCGATCTGGGCGGTCTCCAGATCGCGAATCTCGCCGATCATGATGACGTCCGGGTCCTGGCGCAGGATGGCGCGCAGACTGCGCGCGAACGACAGCTCGATGCGGCTATTGATCTGGGTCTGGCCGATGCCGTGAAGCTCGTATTCGATCGGGTCTTCGACCGTCATGATGTTGAGGTTGCCGGCGTCCAGCCGCGACATCGCCGCGTAGAGCGTGGTGGTCTTGCCGACGCCGGTGGGGCCGGTCACCAGCAGAATGCCGTGCGGCTGGCGGATCAGGCCGTCCAGCCGCGCCAGCAGCGGTGGCGCCATGCCCAGATGCGCCAGATCCAGGCGCGCGTTCTGCTTATCCAAGAGCCGCAACACGACGCGCTCGCCCTGCGCCGCCGGCAAGGTCGACACCCGGACATCGACCGTGCGCCCCGCCAGCCGCAGGGACAGACGGCCGTCCTGCGGCAGGCGCTTCTCAGCGATGTCGAGATTGGCCATAACCTTGATCCGCGACACCAGCGCCGCATGCACGGCGCGCGCCGGCTCGACCACGTCGCGCAGCGCGCCATCGATGCGGAAGCGCACCACCGAACGTTCAACATAGGGCTCGATATGAATGTCGGAGGCGCCATCGCGCAGCGCCTGCGTCAGCAGCGCGTTGATCATGCGGATGATCGGCGCGCCGTCCTGGCTTTCGAGCAGATCGAGCGCATGTGGCGCGTCCTGCAACAGCCGGGCCAGATCCAGATCCTGCTCCATGCCTTCGGCCAGATTCGCGGCCGCCACATTGCCGTCGGAATAGGCGGTGGCCAGTCGGCGATCAAAGGCGTCGGCCGGCAGCTCCTCGATACGCAGCGCCAGCCCCATCACGCGGCGCAATTCGCCCAGCGCCGCCACGCCGGGCAAACCGGCCCCCTCGCGCAACAACACATGGACATGGGTGGCGTCGTGCTGGGCGACCAGAACGCCATAGGCGCGCGCAAAACTGTAGGGGACGGGTTGGCGGATCATTTATTTTTTGGGCGTCGCCCTGCCCGGCAGTTCCAGACGTTCATCAACACCATTGCGGCGCACGATCACATGATCGGTGGCCACCTTGACCAGGCCGACGCCGTCGGGGCCGGTTTCGCCCTGCATGAACACCCGGGGCGCGGCGCCACCGACGCCAAGAATGGCGGCAGGACGCCGGCCGCTAGCGAGAATGCCGACCAGGCGCAGACCACTGGCGGCGGCCATTGCTGCGGGCTCGGCGGCGCCGCCGCCCAGGGTGCCGAACCAGGGCCGGGTGGCCACCGCTCGTGGGTTGGTCTCAGCCCGCAAATCCATGACCGGCGAGGGAACCACGGGCGCCATGACGCGCCAGGACCACGTGGCGACTCGCCAGCCAAAGCCAGCCGCCAGCATCACCGCCAGGGCGACGCTGAAAAAACGAATCAGCGTCAGCGTGTCGAGGCGCAGGGAACGGATCATGGCAGACGCAGACGGAACACGCCGCGACCGGTCGGCTGCCCGAGCATCGCCAAGAGCGGCGTCAGCTTGCGGTCAGTCTCGGTAACACGGATCTCGAGTTCCAGACTCACGGCCCCAGTGTCGCTGACGCGGCCAGCGCCCGCCAGCCGCAACGGCCCGTCGACGCTGCCGACCGTAAACGCGGTGCCCTCGGGGCGCAGCGCGAGATCGACGCGATGCTCGCCCAGCGCCGCGCCGGGCAACAGCCGGCTGCTGGCCTGCTGCCATTTGAGTTGGACATCGCCCTGGCGCACGGTGACATCCCGCCCCTGCACACGCAGGCGCCCGCCCAGCCCGAGCGTCGCCAGATGCCTGTCGAAGGAGCCGAGCAACGCCGCCGGCAGACTCAAGTCGATCTGATCAAGCCGCCAACCCGCAAGCGATAAGGACAGCCGCGCCGAATCCTCCGTCCGGCTGGAACCGATGCTCAATCCCAGAATACCGCCGCCTTTGGGCGCGGCTTCGACCTGCCAGTGCAGGCGGCCGCAAGGACTGGCGAACTCGCCAACACTACAGTACAAGGCACCCGCGCCGGACCACAGCGTCCCTGCGGGGTCGGTCAGTTGCAGTCGATTGCCGGTGGCCCGCGTCAACAGCGGGCTGAGCAAGGCGGCCGGCGCTTGCGCGACCAGGCCCACGATCAAGCCCGTCAACGCGAAGAGAACAATCCAGCGTTGAAGGGTCATAGACCGCCTCATTGCCCGCCCCGACGAAAATGCAAATCGGCCGCCAGCGCGCCGCCCGCCTGTGGCTTCAAGGTCGCGGCGGCAAGGTGCAAACGCTGCGCCCGACGCATGGCGTCGATCCAGAGCAGCAGGCGGTCCATGGCAACGCCGCGAGCATCAAGCCGAACGCCCTCATCGCCATCGAGACTGGCCGTTACCGTGGCCGGCGCCAATGACGTGCGCGCCGAGGCTTCGACCATGGCGCGCAAGGCTTCGCCCTGCAACCCTAACGGAACCACGGCGGCATCCACACGAATCAACGCCGAGCGCATAGCCTCCATCGCCACCAGGCGCTGCCTTTCCTTCTGGATACGCTCAGGCAGTTGCCGCTGCGCCGCCTGCAACGGCATCAACACGCCGAACGCCACGACCAGCAGCAGCGCGGCCGCCATCGCGCCCTGCTCCCACGCCGCGCGCGCGCTTAGGAAGGCGTGAAGCCGAGAGAGATGTCGCCCGTTCATGGCGTGATCCGAACCAGCGTCGCGCCGTCGGCGACATCAAGATGGGCCGAGAATCCGGCCGCCCGCGCGGCCTGCCGCCAACGCTGACCAGTGTCGGCATCGCGCAGGCGCAACGTTAGTTGACCGCTGTCGTAGTGAATCTCGGATACGGACAACGGTGCGGCCGCACCAGCCACCGAGCCAGCCAGATTAGCCTCGACGGGATAATCGTTCGCCAGTCGCGTCATCATCGCCAAGAAGTCATGCGCCGTCGCATCGCCGGTGCCGGCTTGGCTGGCGGTAAATTTTCGCCGCAGTTGGAGCTCACCATCAACCAGCGCCGCGCTCGGGCCGAAGACATCACGGAAAGCCTGTTCCTGGCGCGACTGAATCATCGCCAGTTCGCTGCGCAGCACGGCCCAACCGACCAACCCGGCGATCAATTCAAAGCTCAACCAGGCCGCCGCAATCAGCGCTGGAACTCGCAGGGCATGGACTGCCGCCGCCGCATCCAGTCGACGCCGCCGTCGCTGGTAAAGGCTGGACCGCGCGGGAAACTCAGCCGTGCGCCAGTCATACGGCGAACGGCTCGTGATCCGCTCGCCCAGCGCACCAACCCAACTCGGCCATCCCGCCGTGGATTCAGGCACCGAAAATACCCGCACCGGCCCCGACGTTTCGCGCAAGGCAAGGCTGACCAGGGGCGGTGCGTCGTCTCCGGAAACTTGGTCGGCGCAGACGCTGCCATCGGCCAGGCGCAACACGCAACGTCCATCGGCCAGCATCAGCCCAACCTCCCCGTGAGCCAGCGGCAAACCGGCGGACTCCGCCACCACGCTTAATGCAGACACGTTGATCAGCGCGGGCGTGCGCAACAGCGCATCGCGCCAATCCAGCGACCAGGCGGCAACCAGGCTGACGCCGTCCGGGCGATGCTTGAGCAGCACCAGATCGACGCTCTCGACCGGCGCCATCAGCCGGTCTTCAACAGCGGCGGGCAACACCTCCTGAATCTGGCGCGTCGCCATCCGAGGCAAGGCGACCGGCAATACGGTAATCCACTCATCAGGGACGATCACCAGCACGCCATCGGCGGCGGGCAAGTCAGCGAGCCCGGTCCCCTGACGCACCCGCTGACGGTCGGCATCGAGCACGACCCATGGCGTCGCATCATGCAAGCCAGTCGAGTCCGCCAGTAAGCGCAGTTCGGTCCGCAAGGGAGGCCGCCGTTGGGTCATGGGTTTGAGTGAGTTTGGGTAGCGCGCGGGGGCCGGAAGGCCATCACCGGCAGGGCCAGCAAAGCCAGGCAGTCTATCGCATCCGCCCGGCCAGACCGAGCGTTCGGGCTCCCCGCGTCAG
>Ga0163144_10025303_pt1 | contig 11597 bp, 12 predicted proteins | sample OliLak19BULKMAT1_FD_123175 | JGI IMG/M metagenome (GOLD analysis project Ga0163144, IMG submission 123175) | Freshwater microbial mat bacterial communities from Lake Vanda, McMurdo Dry Valleys, Antarctica - Oligotrophic Lake LV.19.BULKMAT1 | ecosystem: Environmental > Aquatic > Freshwater >... | reverse complement strand
TTGTGCACAGTTCTGGGAGCAGTGGCAGTGAACAGACAGAAACGAGCAGTTGTTTTCTTGAGGGCCCAGTCAATTTTGATCAAAATGCACCTCAGTTTAGTTCATTGTAAGTTTTTATTTTGTGACACACACAAGCAATTGCTTTGGTGAAACATTGCAGTTGGAAACTTCAGACCAAAACAAACAAAATTGCTGACAATTGTGCTCTTGTTGACGAGTTGTTGGTGACACAATGAGCATGTTTCATTCTGCCTGTTCCTTGGTGTTAATCGTCGTGTTGCGTTGTTGCATTTGGCAAACCTCGGCAAAGAAAGTGGTAATTTGGATCTTCGGAAAGTCACGACAATGTGCATCTCGACGCACACTGGCAGTGAATTGCCAGAAGTGTGCATTTCATTTCCTGAGGGCCTGGTCAACAACCGTCAATTTGATCAAAATGCACCTCAGATTAATTTCTTGTAAGTTTCTTATTTGTGATATGTGCAGACAATTGCTTTGGTGAAACATTGTAGTTGGAAACTTTACCCAAAAACAAAACCATTGCTGACAATTGTGCTCTTTTCTGACAAGTTGTTGGTGATCAATAATCACATTTCAAGAGACTTGGAGTGACTGAGCATGTGGGCAGATGTTGATGTTGTTGGTGTCTCCAGAATGCTTGTCATTGCTGTCACAAAGCTGGTGGACCGCTTTCAACTGGGTGTTGCCTCTTAAACAGAAGAACCGGAACAAGACTTTCGCCAGAGGGCTTCCAAATTGCTGGGTGAAGGTCATGTTGGTTCGTGATGTAGCTTCATTGGCTCTTGCTTTATCTGCATCATGGAGCTACTGAGCAACTTAGCCTACCATGGCTGCAACCTGGTTAAGAGCGTGACCGTTAACCGAAGGCACTATGAGTGACTCACGATGGCAGAGGCAGTGCTGCGTGCCCACCCCAAAAGGTGAGGTTGGTGACAACTGGCTGAGGGGCGGCAATGCTCATGTTGTGGTTGGTGCGGTTGAGAACAGTCACGGCTTTCCAGCAGTCCAACTGGGCCGGCTGTCATGAGAGGAATGACAACTTGGGTGCAGAACACTTTGAATGGCATGCGGTTGTTGAGAGATGCAACAAGGTTTCCGGCAAAGGAGCAAGAACAATGACCCAACGAGGGCAAGCTAGTTCATGTCTTGCAGCATTCCTAATGGTGGGAATGTGGTCTGTTGACTCTGCTCCAGGGGCCAAGTTGGCACAGGCAGTCTGATGAGCCGCGGTGTCAGCAATGACTGTGAGCGAGTTAGTGTTGGTCACCTTTGTGAAGGCATCATCAGGCAGAACAAAAGGAACAACAGTTTCCTCCATGATACCAAGGAAACATGATTACGCGGTTATCCGAGGAGGATGGAGGTAGGGCCATCGCCGGGAATGATGGCACAAAGAGTGGGGAAAACATCGGGGCAAGCAGGAAACTTGGTCTTGTGATTGGCCGCTGCTGTCTGGGCGCCACTCTTGGCCAAGGTATTGACATAGGGATGAGTGGGGTTGCTAAAAGCTGTGCCGCCCAGCCTGAACAGGCTGGCGAAAGTCTTTGTGGCCGACTGGATAACAAAGCAGGTAAACAAAAACTAACAAACTAATTTCGTTTGCCAGGAAGACGAAAAGTGATAGATTGGAGATAAAGAAAGAATTTGTTTTTGGCTTGTTCAACATGCAAAGGGAACAGAATAGGCCTCGGTTTGGGTCCAACTGTGATCTGTGGCCAAGATTTTCTGTCTGTGCTCTGTCTTACTTAGTTGGAATGAAGTGGGCCTGAGTTGGAGCAGTTCTTGAGTGTCTAACCCAGTTGCCATGTTGTGATGAACATCAGGTACTATTATCAACAAAACAGTTAGCTGTCAGGTGGACTAACCCTTATAAGCATGTACTTTATGGTAGATCTGGTAGACGGCACGGAAAATGGTTTTCGCAGTGGTACTCATCTGCGAGTTGAGTTGCTGCATTTCGTACTTTGAAAGCATGTCTAGAAGGTAGAAGACAGATGGCATTAAACACACTTTGCGAATCAGACATAAGTCATGTTCCACGCCGTGAACAAATTCAAGCAGCAAAAATATAATGTGCTTCTTGTACACTTCTTTGTGAGGGAGCAGGAGCTCACAAAGTCTTGTGAATTGTTGGCTTCGGTCACGGACTTCCATCTCATCAAGTTCCCCTTGTAAAACATGCTGTAGAAATGCATGCAAAAGAGCGACCAAAGAAGGTGCACATGCATATAACTGTTTCGGGAAGTGCTGTACCAGCGCTGTCGTCACGGAACAACATGTTAAATGGATGACATTGTCTGGGATCCCCTTCTCAAGCATCCTGGACACCTGAGCCAGTATGATAGCAAGGTCTCTTTCTCTTATGGAAATAAGAAGCTTTTCTATAGTCAACTCAGATACAACTGACAGGGAGGTCCTGACATTCGTCCGTTTACTTCGAAAGTCAAAAGCTTCCAAGGCTTTGTGAAGAATACCTTCGGTAAAGTTCGAAACCAGTTGAACTTGCTTTTTGCTCTTCAGCTCTCGAAAAACCACCGGAAAGAGACGTAGACTAAGTGTGGAATCGCCGACTTTTTGACTGATCTTCAACAACGTTGCATGCAGGGAGTTTCCATCCAGTTCGCGTGCTAAAGAGCATATTGACCCCTCCAGCCAAGGGCCCTCGCGGCCAAGCCGAACAAGATTGTTGATAAGATGTTCTCGAATATCCGATGGTGGTTCAAGGAGTGAATAGCATGACACCATATAAAGAGCAGCGTTCAGAATTGGGGCGCTTTGGTTCTCTAAAAGCAACGCAGGGATGAAAGTACTTCCGAGCTGCCTCACAGTCGCCGCTAGCTTCGCGGAAATACAGTTGTCCATTGCTTTAGAAAGAAGGCGACATGTCTCTCCAATGAACAAACAGCCATGAAAACAAAGCGTAGGAGAAGTCTTGAAGTATACGGATTGGACCAGAACCCATTCCAAAAGAATCGAGACTAGTTCTGTCGTTTGGTCGGCTCTGCAATGAATCTGCGCATTACCGCAAAGGGGCCGCAACATCAACCTGTTGAGGATGAGCAAAATTATTCTTTCGGTGTCGGTTTGCTTCTTCTTTCTGACAAGGGATTCCATTATGTGGCTATGTAGTGTATCGCCTGACACGCTTTGAAGGTAGCACCCAATAATAGCGCCGACAAGTTCCTCTGTCGTAAATATAAACCTTCTGCTGAGAGGATTCGAATCAATGCCAGTACAATCGAGAATGCGTGCTGACGTTTCTTTTATATTGTCCAGAGCTGCTTTCAGAGCACTCGGCGTGGATGGTAACAATTTTATACTATACCTCCCCGCTAGGGTCAGATGCTTTGCCGCTGAATATTTGAGGCTACATATGAGATCCTGCAAGATTGCGTTTTGATCTGTTGTTCGGAGCTGGCGACAAAAAGCTTCTAGCCTCAGAGCTGCATCAGCGCATTTAAGGGAGACAGATGGGTTGCGGTGCAGCGGCAAGCCATTGAGCGACTTTACAACCCGAAGGGCGCCCTGAAGCAACTTAAGTGCAGCATCTGGAACTTCGGTGTTGCATTGATAAAAAAAAGTTTTCGAACCGAGTGAGTCGACAAACTGCTTAGGGCTTGAGATAGTAAAATTGTCTGCCGCAACTGGGCACAGCTCCCTGCATGGAGGGATCTTCACTTGCCGCCAGATTTTTAAAGCTTCTTGGACTAGAAGGGTGGCGGTTGAAAGTGCGCACGGCGAAAGTAGATTTGACATTTCCTGGAGCTCATGGAAAGAAGCATCCTTGATCAACGAAAGTGCTACCGCTCGTTCTTTATCGTAAACCGTAAGAGGAAGCCTGTGGCCACCTGGGTAAACCAAAACAGAACCCCTTTGGTGAACTGCAGCGTCCGATAGCCTGGAAAACATCCACCGCAAGAACGACCCCAGCTTTTCTTTACTTGAGTAGTGCACCCAAGAAGTAATGAATTGGGCCATACAATACCACCTTGAAGTGGCAACCTCGCTCTCGTCGGCCGACTCAGCCATCAACTCTGCAAGGAGTAAAGCTTCTTGCTGGTATTTTACCCGTGGCGATAATCCTGTGGGTTCCCGCAAGCTGGGCTCGTGAACGAAATAGTCAAGTTGGCGCAAACGATAACTTGCCAGCAATATAAGACCATCGGTGAGTTCTCTTTTGTCTTGGTTTGAGAATTGATCGTTGTTGTGCTGTGCCACGGCCGCTGCGAGCAGGCTCCCAATACTATGTGTCGGGGGCATTTCATTTTCACTTAGTTGGATATACTGAAGGCCAAGCCAGAAAGCACATTTCATTTGAAGATGCAATATCCACGCCCAGAGGGCGATGCCAAGCTTCTTTCTCTGAAGATTGGCTGCGGATTCAACTTTGCCTTCACCTAACAATGCGGGGACCGAATTTTTCATCAGTGTTCCACAGCAGGTGGCAATACTTGGCGCTGAACTCTTATCCACACGCACGCACCCAAGAAGGCCGTTAACAACATGCTGGATTACAAGAGCCAAAGCCATGTCGCCACTCTCAGTATTTGATCTGGTCTTTGAGGTCTGAACAATCCAGTCGCCCACTGTTGAAAACATTCCTTGGATCTCAAGTATTGGGCTGTCCTTTGAGGCGCAAGCAAGAGCGCGCTGGAGACAAGGTCGTGATATGAGCGCCCTTAGGCCTGATAAGCCCTTATAATCCCCCCCGCGATGCCATTTTGTTGTCACCCCAAGAATGGCGCTGAAAACCAGATTAATCTGTCTCAGCTTTCGGTGGGAGTCAATGAGAGCGAGGAGCAGCTTAGTCACAGGAGACCTGTTCGAGCCCTCGTCTTCCATGGCGTGCTGTTCAGCGCAAAATAAAACAACGGCTTCAACTTTGCCACGCAGGAGGCGATGGTCCAAGGACATCAAAGCCTCGATGATTGATGATGCATGCTGCGAACCGATGGAGTCGGACCACGTCTTCTCCAACACCCCCTTCAATAACGCCTCCAACACGGTGTGTCTAGTGAGCTGCTTTTGGTCGTCAGATGGGACGAAAGAGTCATGCCGAAGTAGCAACGATGAGCAAAGGCTCACTGATCGCAAACAACAGTGAAAAATCTCATTTTTCACCTTCAGATTTTGATGCGCCAATCCCCAAAGCGAGGATACTACCGTAGCGAAGAAGAAAAGCTGCATTTGAGCCACGTCAACTCCCGATTTGTTTTTTCTTTTGGCAGTGCGCTCATTTGCTTCGTCATACTTTCGCGCGTTCTCCAGGAAACCTTCAAAGAGGAGAGGCAAAAGCCTCGACGCTACGATGATTTTTGCATGGGAAAACTGTCTTCCTTCACTGTCTTCCTGGCCAAAGTCAGGGGCAAGCAAACTGGGCAGTAAATCAACGAGACTCTCCTGATAACAATGAAACGTCAAGTGTTCTAAAGGCGCTGCTTTTGCATTTTCTTCGTCCTGTGCATGTAATACCGATTTCGAAACGATCAAAGTTGGTATGCAGCGTAGCTGAACAATGGATCGAAAGCCATCTATATGATGGTTAGGATCAAACAAACTTTCCCATAGGGTATTCCGTATCAATTTAATGCACTCGAGGTCTTCTTCTCGTTTGTCTTGTAGGTCCACAAAGAAAAAGTAGGCACGGGAAAAAGCTAGAAGAGTTTCTTCCGTGGAAAAAACCTGAAAGATTGTTTTGGGGTTGCATTTCTTCAGAGATTCTTCCACAACCCGAAGCGTTGAAATCATTACTGCGCTAGCATACGTCCTTCCCTTGCTTCTTTCTCCGGTTATGATGTCTGAAACCCTCAAGAACAGTAATTTGCAGGCAATATCCAAGCTTGGCAGGAAATGCTTGTCCAACAACAAATTGAAACATGTTCTTGCATAATTACCAGCAGTATCGTCCGTCAATGCGACATCAGCAGCGTGCGGAACAAGCTTCAAAAGTATCTTGCTTGTCAGCGCTTGGTACATTCTGCTTCATTTCGTGATGGCTTTCTTTAACATCTGCATCGGGTGGCGACAGAGATGCCAATGCAGCTGCCAGTGCCCTCCAAAGAATAGAATCTTCCTGGCTGACGACATAACCAGGAGATAATACTTCCACCAGCCTTCGGGTAACCCAGGGCAAGATAATTGTTGACGTTCTCGTGGCGGCTTCCGTCCTTCTTCCTTTCTGGTCCCAATTGCTGTCATTCGGTGCTTCATTTTCCAAAAAAATTAAAAGATACCTTAGAGACTCAAACAATAGCATTCTTACGGTCCCATCGTTTTCATTTTGAAACGAAATGCTCTTTCCTAAATCCAGAAATGCCACAGTTCGGACAAGGAGCTCGTCGTCGTCGAACTCAACTCCATCTGGAGTCGATCCTGAGCGACTGCTGCGAGGGAATAGAAAAGGGTTTTTTTCGTGTTGTATTGGTTGCTTTCTTGTTTTGGTGCTGACTGAATGCGATCCCAATTTACGTTTGGGCATTTGTCGTTCGGCCGCGAGACGTAGCTCGTCTAATAGAAAAAAAATCTTTCTTGAATTCCATTCGCAAGCTTTGCCAGTAAATTGAGGGAAATCAACAATCTGAAGAATGTGGCATAACTGGAAGCCACTGATGTGGTAGGCCCCCAACATTTTTAGACCTGATGTCTCACTCATGACTGGCACCTTTCCATGTTTAAGCACTGTCTCACTGGCACCTTTTGTTATGTGAGCACTGTCTCACTGTCACCTTTTTTTAAATCAAAACTGTCCCAGGGGCACCTCCCCTTATGTGACATACATACAACCACGCCATTTTTAGTCACTTTTTGAATCACTTTTGGAGTCCCTTTTGTCAATAAAATTTGGATAGACCCCACTTGACTAGTTGGGGGCAATAGCTCTACTAGACTCTTAGTGCTAGTACTACTAGCTAGCTAGTAGCTTGCTAGCTAGCTATTAGTAGAGTAATAATAGCTATCGTTCAGTCTGGGCACCAACTGACGGCTACGCTGGACGGTGCGGTGCTCAAAGGTAAAAGACGTTTTGATTTGCTTCTGATTTCTTAATTAAAAATAGTCGGAAAAATCAACGGAGGCAAATTCCGTTGATTTCAAAAAGTCGGATATACGTTGATTTCAAAAAGTCGGATATGCGTTGATTTCTACGGCGATTTTTCCGTCAGTTTCAAAATCAACGTAAAAATCGATGGACCTTGATTCCGGTAGTTTTTTTTATGTAGTTCAATTAACACGCTAATCCGTTGATTTTTCCGTTGATTTTTGAATCGTCGGACATACAGGAATTTCTACGGTTGTTTCTACGGCGATTTTAAAATCAGCGGAACAATCAACGGAGTCGATTCCGTTAATTACATAAAATCGTAGACGACATTTATTCCGTTGATTTGCCCATCATTAATTCCGTTGATTTTTCCGTTGATTTTCCACAGTAAAAAAGTAGCACCGCACCGTCCTGACGTGGGTAGAAAATGAGAACAGCTTCAGCGTCCACACAAACAATGGCACTAAACTTCACACAAACAGGTTCGTGACCAATGTTTGTCATTTCTCTGCACCACAGCCGGAACATCCAAGTTTTTTATCACAATGTCAAATTTCAAGTGCTGGAGCCATTGGGTGTGCCATTGTCACCGTTCGTGGCACTGTCTTTTCATCTTTTGTGCACAATTTGCATCTGTGCAGCATTGACTCGTCTCTCTTGTGCTGTTGGAAATGTCCAGTTTGATCTCTTCCTGTTGATGACACCACAATCACCGTGTGCCAAACCAAAGAAACCTGTATTGTGGTGATGGAGGAAAAACTGTTGGACACATGTCTGTCCTGTCGTATGAGGCTAATCTGCCAACATGGGAGCCAATTCCGATGCGTCTTGATACAGGCGTCCCTGTTTCCGCATTGTGGTGTTGCTTCTAGAGCTATTTCTAGCGCCATGGTCGGCATCGATCCATGTATTCCATCTATTATTGGATTACTCGTGAACATGTAAGAGGAAAATTGAGTATTTTGTGAGGGTTGCCTTATCATGCAAATTGCAGGTTACGCCCTCTAATTCCAACTATATTTGTACTTAGCGAATATGTAACCATGGTATAACCCTTGTATCTTCAAGGGGGTCGTTTTCGACCATTAATGGAGTATTGCCTACTTTTAACACGGTGCGTCGCGAGGAGTTTTGATGTGGTTGCCATTTCCGACAACTTGCGATCCGTTCCTTTTGTGCTGTTTACTACACATAAGATCAGGTAAAAGCATGTGGTGCTGATCGCACGTAAAAGGCTACCATTGAGAAGTAGCGATTTCCAAACAATAGAGCAGCAAGCTGATAGAACACCAGGTCCATGAGCAGGTGCTAATTGAGGAACACTTAGCAGGGGCTACTGGACAGAGCTAATTAAACAGCTGCAGCAGGACTAGCAACAAGGTGCTCTGCAGCTGTCAATGACCCTAACCCTACCATTTCCGAACCCATATTTTTGCGACAGACAGACAGACAGACAGACAGACACACACACAATTGAAGCATGTGAGAGACACTGGCCAACAAGTTGGACCTGGTGTTAATATGAGCTTATAGTCTTACTGTACTTCTTTATACTTGAGTAGCACATTGGCTCCATAACGACAGATCTTTGCGGATGACCAAGTCTACTAGCTAGCTAGCTACTACCAGGTACTAGCTAGCTAGCTAGCTACTAGATAGCTAGTAGCTAGCTATTTTGCTAGAGCTAGCTAGCTAGAGCGGAGTTCGACCGAATATTACACGGAACAGCGCAGCATGTACGATACAGTTTCGGTTTGGTCATAGCGCTGTGAAGCACATGTCGCGACAAGCCACCCTTTGCCTAACTGCTTGCAAGCCCCTTCGTGGCATGCTGAGAATGACACTGTTGTCCTTGTGTCAATGTCTGCTACGAGCATGCTTTGAAAACACACCTGAGATCGAAGCTGCTCGCGACGGTAGCACTCACTCGCCTCATTCCAGTTCCATTTCCACGGTAGACCCAGCATTTATGTCGTACCCTCAAGCACAAGTGAACGGCTCCGAGGAAAACAATGAAGCAGGAGAAGAAGGCGACAACAGTAACATCTGCTGTTTTAACAATAACGATGCATCTGGCAGCTCGTCCGACACAAGTTCTACGAATACTGATCCAAATAATCAGACCAACAACTTTACCAATACCACGATTGCCGGAGACAACCCACAAGTTGCTGGCTTGCGTCAATTTTGGCATTCATTCCGAGAACGACTAATGCTCGGTGTGAACACCGCAAGCGACAGGGCTGTAACATCAGCGACGCGACAAATTCAGCAAGAACGGCGAGACGAACGAGTGCCTATTCTGGCACAGGCCTCTGTTTTTGATACGTCCAGAGGAGTGCCAGCAATTCAAACCGATCAAATCGTTTTACCGGGTTCGGATTTGCAACGGCAAATGGCGAAAGCTATGGTGTTGGAATTGGAAGACCAGGAGGACGAATGTGTTATTTGTATGGAGTCCTTCGATCCAACAAATCCACGAATGCCAACTCTTTGCGGTTGCGGCGAGAACAAAACATACTTTCATTTGCCTTGTATGTATCAGTGGATTCAGCAAAGTAGTGATTGCCCTAGCTGTCGGAAACGTCTCCAATGGGAAGAATTTTGAAAGCAAGTTGTTATATCGTGTCAAATGAGTCCAATCTTGAGTCCGAACGATCCGGTTCTACAACTGGCTTGTACCAATAGTGATGTAATGTGCCCCAAAAAATAGAGTTATACATTTTAGCTAGTGGCACGAGCGAAGTTGCCTCTAGTGGGATTCTCTTGATTTTTTGTTTGTCTATCTCAATGCATTGACTAGACCAAAAGCACAGTTCACGTTCCCCAGCATCAAGTGAACAATTAACTGTACAAGGGCTCAATTCACTCAAACCATTTCGAATACTTGAGTGCATGCCAGTTACACTAAAAGAAGTATGAAATTAGTACACGACGTTCACCAAATTTGGGACTACTTAGGTCTAGGTCAAAGCTGTCTTCATCCGTGGTCCTGCCCCCATCCATATAAGTAACTCTTAAAATTACAGAAATGGTCCACGAGATTCCCAAGAAGATGCAGCGGAGAATAATGACTCAGAATGCATCAAAATGCAAACTAATTCAGATGAGAAAAAATCAGTTGTTCTCTCTTCTCACAATCCTAAATTACACTAAAGTAACAAGTTTACTTTAGCTTTTAGGTGCCTCTTTCTAACAGCAGTTCAAGAGACCTGTAGGAAAGTTTACTTCTTTGCACCTCCGCAAAGAAGTTTTAGTACAGTCTTTCCCACTGTGTAGTAAACCCAACTCTACACCCTTCCGGCTGTCTCAACATTCCAGGCCACATTGGCCTAGCTTTTGGCCAAGCTGTGCTACCAGCGTTGGAAAAAGGATGCTCCAATCAAGCTCTTACCACAGTCCAAATGTGGGTCAAGCATCAAAGCATGGACGCTCAATTTTCTGGTGCCCTTGGTCCCACATGCCGTTTTGATGCGGCCTTTTGGGTCACGAACACCAGTCACGCCCTACTTTCTCAGTCCTTCAAACCCGGTTGCTATCTTGTGTCCAAAGAAGACTGCAGCAGAGTTTTCCTCACTCCATCCATGTGCTTGCTATCACTCGGGTTGAGCTTCGCCGCCGGCATTCCCCGTCTGCCCGCCACTGGCCTTGCCTCCCATCAGGTCACCCAGCTGTTGCGCAGCATCTTCTTCATCTTTCATCTCATCAGTCCTGCTACAAAACTGCACCCCATTGTTGGCTCCCTCCATAGCCCTTTCTCTCACTTTTCGCAATTGGCAGGCGCTCTCATGTGGCTTGGGCAGCTGTTTTGCAATCTCAAACATAAGATGGCAAGGGGCACTCTCCCGCTCGAGGCTCAACTGTTTTGGTCCAAAATTGTCTTGTGTGCACTGGATGATCCATTTGCCCTTCGGGACAAATGGGGGGCTGCCACTACAGCTCGCAACCTGCAGCACCCTCTTGCCACCTACAAGGCCAATTTGGTCTCCCATGGAGAACGTTGAGTTAAGGGATTTTAAGAGTGTGAAATTTAAACACAAACAATGCGCATTAGCATCACCAAAAGAGTGCTCGCACTTTCACGGTTACGTTCTGACATTTAGGCAATCGTGTTGGCTTGCTCTGTTTCCCGTGTCAAACAGACATTCAACGGTTGGTTAAGGTGAGAACGAAGCAACAAAAGAAGTGAAACAGAGTTTTTAAAATCCTGCCCAGGTGGGTGGTCAAATTTTTCGCAAGACTGAGATTTCAGAAGTCTAGAAATGAAGGTTAAGGTTAATTGACAAAGGCAACAAAGGCAGCACTCTTGTTCCTAAAACTGGCTAATTGGACAACTGTCCATTTAGATGACTTATTAGATGACTTATTAGATGACGTATTAGATGACGTATTAGATGACTCATCAGATGACTTATTAGAGATGACTAGATAGATAGATAGATAGATAGATAGATAGATAGATAGATAGATAGATAGATAGATAGATAGATAGATAGATAGATAGATAGATAGATAGATAGATAGATAGATAGATAGA
>Ga0163144_10025300_pt1 | contig 11598 bp, 11 predicted proteins | sample OliLak19BULKMAT1_FD_123175 | JGI IMG/M metagenome (GOLD analysis project Ga0163144, IMG submission 123175) | Freshwater microbial mat bacterial communities from Lake Vanda, McMurdo Dry Valleys, Antarctica - Oligotrophic Lake LV.19.BULKMAT1 | ecosystem: Environmental > Aquatic > Freshwater >... | reverse complement strand
ACCCTCGAATTGCGCTAAAATGCAGAAAAAATATTTCTAAGGCACCAGTGGGGAGACAGCCTGCGCGCAAGCTCACGTGCATCAGTCAGCAATTACCAATTTACCTCCTGCAATAATTTTATTCCCCTCCGTAAGCCGAACGAAGTATAAACCACTGGCTAGTTTTTCACGGGATAAAACAACCGTCTGTCCATTGATATTATTCAGTTGAACAACCGTCTGTCCATAAACATTGTACAAAGTAAGGGTTGCATTTGTAAGTGAAACAGCTGTTTGCAAAGTTGTTGCGGCAGAAAAAGGATTGGGAAAAATATGGAGGACAGGTTGCGTTGCGATTTCTGTTATTGGTGTTGTTACAAGCGAGCAATTTTGTTGTGCCGTAATGCCACTGCTTGCTGTAATTAGTTGCTGAAACTGCGCTCCGGCAGCGATATCTTGCTTTAGATAATAATTAAGCCAAGGCAATAATAAATTAAGGGTAGTGGCTTGCTGGGCTGCAGGAGTTATGGTAGGCGGTGGTGTACAAGTGCCTTCTCCGATATTACAAATCGCATTGGTGCCTGCAAACTGACAATGACTTCCGCCCGTAATACTTACGTACGTTTTGCAAAGCGATGACAGTGCCGTATACATCGGCAATTGATGCTGTACAGGCGGTGTTACACAATCATTGGCACCTGCAAGTACGATGGATGGAATGGAAATCCCCGCTGCTGCTGCGATAGAAGGTGGATTGGTATTGGCTGCTGCTAGAGTAGCAAGCGCTGTAATGCTTGTGTCGTATTGAACAGATAGAAAAGCCGAGCCTCCCCCCATAGAATGCCCCATTACGGCAGATGTATTGGCAACTGCACCGAAAAAAGTGGACGCAGCATTTGTTCCTTCGGCTTTCATTGCGCCAACCAAATAAGCAATGTCTTTTCCAAAATTACTATGCGATGGCGAAATACCTGTTTCGGTGGTGGGAAAAACCATAATGTATCCGCTCGGAACGAGGGTATTCCACTCGGGCGCATAAGCACTCCACACCATTAAAAAACCGTGGCCGAAAACCAACACGGGGAATTGTCCCGAAGCAATGGAAACATTATCACCTGCTGTTGCGGCTGGATAATAAATTTCTGTCGTGACATTTCTGTTGGAGCGTGATGCGTCCACAAATGTTTGTTGTTTATGCCCCACTTGAAAAGATTGTGCCCAACTTGTTATGGAACAAAAGTTAAGTAACAAAAAAAGCATTAATGGTTTGTTCATTTTTAGTTGTTTTGTATTTCTGAGCACGTGTAGAGAAATTGTTCAGCAAGCAATTATTTGCTTTTATGCATTTGCGCTGACGGGTAAATATACGTACTGTAATGTCACACTACAGCATACCAAATCTTCGAGTCGCGCAAAAATTCAAAAAAAACACCTCTAAGCTGCTGATAATAAGCCAATTAAAATATGGCCTAAACGCAAAGCTGCTGTTATGCTATCTTGCTACTGCCGAGTCCACCAGTTGGCACTAGCACTGAAAAATCGCAAAACATGGCATCCTGCTATACCTGTGCCGCAGGCGAAAACACACTGCTACGGCGTTTGGCGGACGATTTAAAATTGGGTTAGAAGACCCTGTGGGGCGGAATAAACACCAAGCAGGACATAAACACCACCGACACGGGGCGCTTGGGCCGCTTGGGCAGGGAAGGAAGGAAGGAGGGAAGACCGCACGAGGAGGTACCCGTGAATTATATAAACATCAACATTAATTATGTAAGGCTATTGGGTGTTTAAAGGTATAATTTTGCTACCTGAAACTTCTGGTATAAGCGCAGAAAACGCTTTGAATTTACCAATACCAGAAATTATAAAAATGGAACAAAAAAATTCGTGTAAAAATTTATTGACATAAATCAACGACATTACTATTTCATATAACGAAGGAGCAGCGGAAAATATTCCATTAATATTCCTTCACGGTTGTCCTATCGCTAGGTCAATTTGGAAGGGTCAATTTGATAGTTTAAAATCTTCAATTAAAATAAAAAGTTATGGATACCAAGCAACTTGAAAAATTACCAAATAGCGACGGTGAAATTCAACAAGGAAAGTCCCATATTATTGTTGAACTAATTGAATATGAGCATAACGCTGTTGTAAGCAAATCAATTATGAAAAAGGCAACAGGGTCCATCAGTGCTTTGTCATTTGCAAATGGTGAAGGGCTCAATGAAAAAACTTCTCCATTCGATACGTATGTACAAATAATTGATGGTAGTGCAATTATTGAAATTGACGGAAAACCTTCAACACTTCAAACAGGAGAGGGAATACTTATACCTGCTCATGAACCAAGTCAGATAAAACCCAATGGCAGGTTCAAATTGATTCTGACCGTGATAAAAAGTGGTTATGAATAAATGCTTTGCGCAAGCGGGTCAAAAATCGGCACTTACCGAAGATTAGAAGACCTAACGTAGCTGAAACCTATTCCAAACTCCCTTTTTCTCCATCTATCCATTTACTCAACATTACTCTTTCTGAGGCGCTTTGATGTGTGCCGCCTGCAAGAATATCCAAAAAATCGTCCCATAAGTTTTGCTTTTGCGCGAACTCTTTTTTAACATCAGCCAGTGCTATTAAATAATCTTTTTCGTATTCTTTAATCTCTTCAAGAGAATAATCGGCTGGAAGCTTAGCCAAAATATTTTTGGCGATTTCATCTATTTCTAGTGCCGTGTACTTTTTATTTTTTTCAAAAGCTTTATGCAAATTTTTGATGACTATTGATGCTCGAAGTTTCGGACTAATTTCTTTATTTTCTGACATAACCATTTTTTTGAAAATCATCAAAAATGTGAAAATTGGTTTTAAGGAGATAAAAAATTGTGGCAGTTTATTGAAAATAAATGCAGCATAACATCTGTAAATGGTTATCTACCGGCTAACATGTCACACCAAATTTATCACGATGCAAAGTTCATGGAGATTGAGCCAATAAGTGTTGCACAATTTTGGAATTAAGTTACATGATTCACACATCAAATGGGAATCAAAACCGATATCTGTTCCCGCTGCAAAAAAATGCGGCGCAAAAAAAACACCAAGCGCAGCGTAAGCCTCCCCTGCCCTATCTTCGCGGCCATCGCACGGTTTCTTTAAACAATATGCTAAGTGCTGCGTTGTCAAAAGCCATCCTGCTTCCATAATGCTCCAGCGGGTAAAACCGCCAACAGCCAACTGCCAACAGCAAATAGCCAACAGCCCATTCATGGTCAATTTCACTCGAACGATACTCCCCAACGGCCTGCGCGTGCTGGTACATGAAGATACAAGCACGCCCTTGGTAGCAGTTAATATTACCTATTATGTAGGCTCCCGCGACGAAAGCGCTGAAAAGACCGGGTTTGCCCACTTGTTCGAGCACCTGATGTTTGCAGGCAGCAAAAACGTGCCGGACTTTGACGATCCGCTGCAACACGCTGGCGGCGAGAACAATGCCTTCACCACCAACGACTATACCACTTTTTACGAAATAATGCCCGCCAACAACCTGGAAACAGCGCTGTGGCTCGAAAGCGACCGCATGTTGGCCCTGCGCATTTCCAAAAGAGCGCTTGATGTGCAGCGAAAGGTCGTCGTGGAAGAATTCAAGGAAACCTGCCTCAATGAACCTTATGGCGACTCCTGGCACCACTTGTCGGAAATGATGTTTCAAAAACATCCGTACCGCTGGCCAGTGATCGGCCTGGTGCCGGAACACGTGGAAAACGCTACCATCGAAGACGTGCGCATTTTTTACAAATCATGGTACAATCCCAGTAATGCGGTGCTTTCCATCGCAGGTAACGTAACACCCGAGCGTGCCGCGGCCCTCGCTGAAAAATGGTTTGGCAATATTCCACCGGGCATAAAACCGACGCGCAATATTGAGCCCGAGCCGCCCCAACTAGCGCCGGTGTACCGCGAAGTACGCGCCAACGTACCAGTTCCAGCCATTTTTATCGCTTTTCGTACCCCCGCCCGGCTGGATCCCGATTTTTATGCCGTTGATTTATTGAGTGATATCCTGGCGCAGGGTCAGTCCTCCCGGCTTTACCGCCGGTTGTTGAAAGAGCGAAAATTGTTTTCCCAAATTGATGCCTACATCACCGCCAACGTCGATCCGGGTTTGCTGGTCGTGGAGGGCCGCCCAGCAGAAGGTGTATCGGTAGAAGCAGCCATTGCGGCAGTTTGGGAAGAGCTGGAATTGCTCAAATCCAGCGTCGTCGAGACCAGGGAGTTGGAAAAAATCCAGCACAAGTTTGAAAGCACCGTCGTGTTTTCAGAAACAAGCGCCATCAACAAAGCCCAAAACCTGGCTTTTTATGAACTGCTCGATCGCGCGGAATTGATGAACGAAGAAGTGGGTATTTACCTGAATGTTAGCCCGGAGGACATGCACCGCTGCGCCAACGAACTTTTCCAGCCGGACAATTCCGCCACGCTGGTTTACGTTCCTGCATAATCCTATAATCTTACCAACCTTGCCGAAACAGGCTTTCGGCATTACTGCGTATGAACCGATCCTTCTTTCCCATTCGGGCTGCAACGCTCGTTTTCGCCTTTTGCATCCCACAGGTCACCTTCTCCCAAGAACAGCTCGGTATGCGCCTGGAACGCTATTCCGGAATTTACGGGGCAAGCATCAACCCGGCAAATACCGCCGACAATCCCAATAATTGGGAAGTCAGCCTCTTCACGGCGGAGGCTTTTTTGGAAAACAAATACGCTTTCCTGCGCAATACCAGTCTGCCCCATACCCTGCGCAATTCCGATAATATAGTGTCTATCCTGGATACTTCCCTAGAGAATATTCCACCAGCGGATGCCATAATCCTGGATTATTTCGATCGAAAACGCAAGCTGTACGCCGTCGCGCAAGCCCGTGTGACCGGGCCTGGTTTCAGTTTTCGTTTCGCGGAAAAAAATGTGATCGGACTGACGACTGCCCTGCGCACGGAGATGTCGGCCTACAAAATCCCGGAAATATTTGCGTACCGCACGATTTCTAACTTGCCGCGCAACCAAGCCATCAACATGCCACCCGCGGGGTTTGCGGGTATGGTTTGGGGCGAAATTGGCCTGCATTACAGCCGCAGCAGTTCCGATGGGGATGTGCAAAAAAGCTGGGGCATTTCGCCAAAATTGTTGATCGGCCTGGAAGGCTTTTACACCCGCGCCCGCAGCAACTTTGACTACACCCAGCGCCTGGGCGATACCGCCGCATTTGGCAGTGCCAACTGGGATTATGCGCTCAGCCTGGGCAATGCTGCCGACCCCGACAACACGCGGCTGCGCAAACAAGGCACTGGCGTGGGCTTAGACCTTGGATTTACCTGGGCAAGCTTGAACACGACCAATGAAAATGAATACGCCTGGCGTTTCGGGGCTTCCATCGTCGACCTGGGTTTTGTGCGTTTCAACAAAACTTCTGAACGCCACCACATCACTTTTGACACCTTGTTGACGGTCAGCGATGCCGATTTCCCAACCCGCAACAATGCGGTGGAGGTGCTGCGCGATGCAAGTCAGGCTTTTTTAGGGGATCCTACGGCTTCACTCGTTGGACAATCGTTTGCCATTGGCCTGCCCACCGCACTTTCCATGCAATTTGATGCACAAGTGGGGCAACATTTTTATGTCGCCGGCCTGCTCCTGCAACGGGTACCACTGCTGCAATACAATGTAAAAAGGCCGAATACCCTGGCCGTTGTTCCGCGCTTTGAAACCCGTTGGGCCTCCTTTTCTATGCCCTTTGTGCTGAGTGACTGGCAATCGCTGCGCGTGGGCGCGGCCGCTCGACTGGGCTGGCTCTATATTGGCTCCGACAACCTGGGCAGCTTTTTCACGAAGCATAAGTTGACGGGAACAGATATTTACATTGGGCTGAAAATCAATGCCTTTTCCTTCCATTTTAACAGAGGGAATCGATTGACAAGGGAAAGTAGCAGCAAGCGCGGCCGGCAGCAAAGGAATAAGATAAAATGCTATGAGTTTTGAGGTTTGGACAATTGTCCAGGCTAGATGCCTGAACAAACCGCAGGATGCCAAACCTCAAAAACAGGGCAAAATATCACTTTGTTTGTGGGCAACCCTGCTGGTAGTATTGGAACAATGCCCTCCCCTTTCCTTGGTGCTCCTTATTCTTTCACAAACTTCCCTGAAAACATTTTTCCGCTTTCACTGCGTGCCAAAGCAAGGTAAAACCCTTTGCACAACGTTGAAATATCCAATTCACCGTTTTTGCCAACACCATGACGCAACACTTCCCGGCCCTGCATATCCAGAATGCTAACTTGAAAGACAGCGCTTTCAGGAATACGCATGCTTATTACCTGCTGTGCCGGGTTAGGAAATATTTCCAAGACTTTTGAATCGAGCGCGAATGGCGATATTACCCCAACGATTTCAGGCGATAACTTGACTACCCAAATATCTTGGATGCCTTTGTTTTCTGTGAGGTCGCCGTCTTTGGAGTAGGTGTAGCCAGCGACGACGAGGCCGCCATCGGAAGTAGTAGCTATGGATTCACCTCCTTCCACAAAGGAACCACCTAAGCATTTTTCCCAGACAAGCTCTCCGTTGGCATTTAATTTCACGATCCAAAGGTCTTTTTGGCCGTTGTGATTCGTAACATCTCCATCAGTTGAAACGACAGTTCCGACAGCAACATAACCGCCATCCGGGGTAGGGGTTCCGGCATATATCCAATCGGATTTGGTGCCTCCTAATGCTTTTTGCCAAATCAACTCACCCGTTTTGCTCAATTTTATTACCCAACCATCCAGGTAGCCGTGGTACCCGGTAACATCTCCGTTATTTGAGCCCATATAGCCACAGGCAATATAACCGTCGCTTATTTCATGAATTTCACAACCAACGTCCAGACCACTACCGCCAAATGTTTTTTGCCATTGGAGAGTGGGTTGGGCAGGCAGCAGATAGATTGCAATAAACAAGACGTTGATGGGGAGGAGGAGGATGTTTTTCATGTGAAAGGTATGTTAATTTTAAATTAAATAGATGGCAGGTTCAGGGTTCAAGTGGACTGGTGTATATAATAAAGCAGCTCTTCGTAATGATCAATTAGTCTTTATGACTTTCAACGTTTGTATGTTGTATTTATCTTCAATTTTCACAAAATAAACACCAGGGATAATCCCCCCTGTATCGAATGTAATTGGCTCTGGAACATTTGTAAATTGTTTTTCCAAAATAGTCTCAACCTCCATTATGAAGGCAAATTAACACCAAACAGGTGTCTCGTTATTGTCGAAAACGCATTGGCAATAAATGAATTTGAATGGGCAATGGAATTCCTTGAAACAAACAAAAGTCTCATACACGGTGAAAACGAAAGTCATGACATTTACCGATACATCCAAGCACGCTATCTTTTTGCTACGGGTAAATATGACCAATGTTTGGACATGCTCCCGGAGACCTCTCTTTATCTTGAGTTTTTGCTGCTGGGTCGACGCTTGGAGATCAAGGCATATTATGAACTGGGTTCTGATTTGTTTCAGTACAAACTGGATGCGTTCTCCGTATATTTAAGCCGGACTTCTCCAAAAATTCTTTCTGAAAAATTCCGACAAGCAAATGTCCTGTTTACAAACTTTCTTACGCAAATAACCAGTTCTATCCCCGGAGATATAGACCGGGCGAACCTTGTGTACAAACGCATCCACAAGAACAGGCAAGTCATAGATTGGCATTGGCTGCTCGAAAAAGCCGACGCATTGAAATCAAAAAGATAATCAGGCAAAAAAAACGAGCATAATGCCCACTACAGACATTATGCTCATCAAAAGCAACATACGGCGATATTATGCGGCTACATGCGCCTTATACGTATCGGCATCCATCAAACCACTAAGATCGCCCGGATTAGCGACCTCGATTTTAACGATCCAGCCATCACCATAAGGGTCGCTGTTCACCAATGAAGGATCACCGCTATCGCCAACTTTATCGTTAAATTCAAGGACTTTGCCCGTGAGGGGCATAAACAGTTCAGAGGTGGTTTTTACGGCTTCAACGGTGCCGAAAACATCACCGGCCTCTACGGTTTCACCGACAGTTTCTACTTCGATGTACACAAGTTCACCCAGTTCGCCCTGGGCATAATCTGTGATACCAACATAAGCGGTATTTCCGTTTTCGACGCGTACCCACTCGTGGTCTTCTGTGTACTTGCAATTGGCTGGAAAGGACATGTTTTTTTAGTTATGAGTGATGAGTGATGAGTGATGAGTGATGAGTGATGAGACTCCTTTCATGCTTGGCATTGGGAATAATGGATGGGCAAAAGTAGTATTTTTGGGGAGGGCCGTGGTTCTCCCGGCAAAAAAAAGTGTGGGCAGGGGCAGAATGGCGATATTTGGTCGAAAGAAGCCCTGTTTCAATTTCCGCATGTTGGCTTTTTTCCTAAAACAGCCCTACTTTGGCGGCTCAAACATGTAATTTTACCCGAAACCAGTTTTTTCCACCACACAAACAGTCCCGCAATGAAATATCAGCCGCTGAGCTCCGACCTGTACCGACACAACAGAAAACGTTTTACCGCCCAAATGAAAGCCGGTACCGTTGCCATATTTAATTCCAGCGACCAAGCACCGCGCTCGGGCGATCAATACCACAACTTCCGCCAAAATGCCGGTCTTTTCTACCTCACAGGCATAGACCAAGAGGAAACCATGCTATTGCTCTTTCCGGGTTGCCCACGGGAAGAACACGAGGAGGTACTGGTTATCCGCCGTACCAACGAGCACCTAGCCGTTTGGGAAGGACACAAATATACCAAAGAAGAAGCCCGCGCTGCTTCCGGCATTCAAAAAGTGTATTTCCTCGATGAAGCCGACCAAATGATCAATGAGCTTATTATCCTCTCACAAGGCATCTATTTGAACCTCAACGAAAACGACCGTTTCCTTTCGCCTGTTGAATACCGCGACCTGCGCTATGCCCGTCAGATTCAGCAACGCTACCCTGCCCATACCATCCACCGCGCCCAGCCAATCTTGAAACGGCTGCAAACCGTGAAAAGCAAATGGGAAGTAGAAGCCAGTCAGACCGCCATCGACATCACCGAAAAAGCCTTCAAAAGGGTAATGAAATTTGTGAAGCCCGGTGTTTGGGAACACGAAGTGGAAGCTGAAATCATCCACGAATTCATCCGCAATCGCGCGACGGGGCATGGCTACACGCCCATCATCGGCTCCGGCGCAAATGCCTGTGTGCTGCACTACATCGAGAACAACAAACAATGCCAAGATGGCGACGTGCTGCTAATGGATTTCGGCGCAGAATACGCCAACTACAACGCTGACCTCACCCGCTCCATTCCGGTCAACGGCCGTTTTACGCAGCGCCAAAAGGCTGTGTACAACGCCGTATTGCGCGTGATAAAAGAGGCCAGTGAAATGCTGGTGCCCGGCACCATTTTTATCGAATACCACAAGGAAGTGGGCAAGATTATGGAAAGCGAACTGATAGGCCTCGGGCTCATTTCACACGATGATGTTGCCAAACAGGATAAAGACTGGCCAGCCTACAAAAAGTACTTCATGCACGGCACCAGCCACCACCTCGGACTGGATGTACACGACATCATGTACCGCTACCACAGCTTCGAAGCTGGAAACCTGTTCACCTGTGAACCAGGCATTTATATTCCAGAAGAAAAGCTCGGTATCCGCATTGAGAACGACATCCTCATCACGGAAAACGGGAACATTGATTTGTTCAAAAACATTCCGATGGAAGCCGAGGAGATTGAGGACTGGATGAATGGGTGAGCGGAGCAATTTTGATCATAGTTTTTTTAACACATAGGGACATTGAAAACATAGTTTTTGAGTACGTACCGCTATGTTTTCTATGTCCCTATGTGTCTATGTGTTAAAAAATACGTGATAAAAAAAACCAACCTAGTAATGCTCCACAACGACCATCCTTGCCCCATCCTTCCCCACAATCCGCAGCCCATACGCCCCCGCTGGCATCTGAAGCCCTCGAAACAACTCATTCTCTCCTGTTTGCAGCACCCGCATATCCCGCCAGACTACTTGTCCGGTAAACTGTAGCAATTCTATCAACACGGGCTCCTGCGGCGGCGCGTCTGTAAACAACGCCAAACGATCATTAAAAGGGTTGGGGGCCACCAAAATGCCATCAAGGATTGATTCCGGCGTGTTGGTAGCCACCGTCGCGCAGCTCGTGCGGTTGCACAAGGCTGGATTGGTAACGAAAGGGCTGAAAAAATCCGCTACAGTTTGGAGTCTGACATAAGGTTGATCTACATAATGATAGGAACCATTGTCCCCGTACCGAACACATTCAAACAGCGCCAGGCCCGGATTGAAAGCGGGGCAGATCGTAAATTCTGTTTTAAAGCATATTGGCTTCCCAGGCATTGTTTCCAAGACAGATGCAATCGCTCCTGAACCATAAACATGCGGTGTTTTATAATGCCAGGGCGTACAACCCAGGTTACAATACTGAGAAATAACCTGTAACGGCTGCCCGTAACCAAAAGGTACAATACCGTCGCAGGTTTGATGATAGAGGTACACGGCGGGCGTATCGGGGCCTTGCAGCCAATTGTTGGGCAGCGCTTCATACGGCATGCCGCCAAAGAAGTTGATTACACCAAGTACATTGGCATCTGTGCCGTTTTGATTCAGGCTACCGTCAATAGAGCCTAGGTTGGGTCTTGTTAGTTTTGGTGCTGTAATGGTAAAGCTTGTAAGCGCGCAATTTTTCAATACCGCCTGATTGTACATATCTGGGTCCGGCGGCAGCGCATCCGGTAAGTCAAAACAGCAGAGTGGTTTTTCCGAAGGTCGATCCAGAAAACCCACCGCCAGGGCATTGAAACCACCCGCGCTGAACCCGCCGACTAAAACCTTGCAGGCATCCACAGAATCGAGTTGTGCACGACCCTTAAGCCATCGAATGGCCCCTTTTACATCCTGCTGCCCCCGGTACAAAGCGCGAATCACCTCACAGGAATCATAAGGATACAAGTTGCGCTGGGTGCCGTCAAACAAGCAAATTGGCGCAGCCACATTATTGTCTTTGTGCCAGCCAAGCCGATAGTTAGGGCAAGCCACCACATAGCCCCGGCGGGTCAAATCAATCGCATAATCTTTGATATCTTCCTTACACCCCGCCAACCAGGAGCCGCCGTAAACCAGCACGATCAGCGGCCGTTTCGGGTTATTGTCCCCCAGAGGCTTATAAATATCGATTTCAAGGGTGTCCGTTATCCCCACATAGGTTTGTGCAGAGCCATATACAAGGTCTTTTTGTACACGGTAGCCATATTTGTTGGCTGTGGTGTAGGGCAGTTGGGCGGAAAGGGTGGCACAGGAAAGGCACCAAAGTAGCAAGCAAGAAGTTAGGCGCATGGCAGAATTACAGTTTATTGGTGAGCAATAAAAGTTACGGCAGTTGCAAAGCTGCAACAATGAATGCACACTGGCCAAATTTCTTTGGGGTGAGTTTTGAAAATTGGCGGAAATCCGTGAGGTGCTAGCGGGTTACAGGCAAAGCTTGTTCAAAGGGTACTTT
>Ga0163144_10025299_pt1 | contig 11598 bp, 10 predicted proteins | sample OliLak19BULKMAT1_FD_123175 | JGI IMG/M metagenome (GOLD analysis project Ga0163144, IMG submission 123175) | Freshwater microbial mat bacterial communities from Lake Vanda, McMurdo Dry Valleys, Antarctica - Oligotrophic Lake LV.19.BULKMAT1 | ecosystem: Environmental > Aquatic > Freshwater >... | reverse complement strand
GCGGTCAGAATCCCCTGGCGGGGATTGAGGTCATGGAGAGGGCTCGCGTGGGGAGGGCTTTGTGATGCCCGGCGCGGGGCCTTGTGCGCGGCGGGGGCGCAGCACCGCTGTGTAAGCTGCGCAACAGGCGGCGAGCGGCCCTGTCGCGAGCAACATTGCCGCGTCCTGATGCGGTTGCGCGGCATGTGGCCAATGGTACGCTCAAACCACGTATACGTCAAGGCTGCGCTCCACCGGCGGCCCCGCGCCGATCAGTTCCACCTGGGCGACACAGCTCGCGCAAAGCCGGTAGATGCGCAGCCGGTCGCCCTCCGCAGGACGCAACTGCCGCTCCAGACGCCGTCGTAGTGCGCTGTATGCCCGCGTCTCTAGCTCACACTCGAAGACACTTTCCAGCACACGCTGGCCGCATCCCTCTAGGAGTCTCGCCAGCTTTGCGCGCCGTTTGTCTACCCCGATGTCGTAGCTGATCAGGTATAGCATGACGCCCTTCCTCTGTCAGCGGGCCGTGAATGATGTATAGCGCGCGTCGTCGCGCACTGCCCGCGCCAGTTGCCGCGCTTGTAGCTCCAGGCAGCGCAGGTAGCTTGCCCGCCCTGGCCCACTGTCCGCGCCCTGCGGATGGGTCGCCTCGGTACGCATGCGCTCTTCGAAGGCGGTAAGAAAGCGGCGCATGCCGTCTTCGCCCAGCACAACCGGGCGCGCCTCGTCGCCCAGCGTGAAGTCACCCTGAGTCACGCGCCCGTCGCCACACAGCCGCAACACCAGCGAGTCGACCAGGATCGGGCGAAACTCTTCCATCAGGTCGAGGGCCAACGAGGGCCGCTTGTATGCGTGCTGATGTAGGAACCCCAGATATGGGTCGAAGCCTGCTGCCTGCACTGCCCCCTGGGCCTTGTGGGCCAGCAGGGTGTAACCCAGCGAAAGCAGCACGTTGACCGCATCCGGCGGCGGGCGACGCTGGCGGCTTGTGAACTGCCAGTCGGGGCCGATGAGCGCCCGCAGCCCGCGAAAGTAGCGCGCCGTGGCGCTTCCCTCGATGCCCAGCAGGCTGCTCAGGGCCGTGGTGCGCCCCACCCGCTGGATGTCGCCGTCAATGGCGTCGGCTACCACCGTCACCTCGGCGGGCGCATGCGCCCGGTTGCGGCTAAAGCGTTGCAGCACCGCGCGCTGGTTGCGCAGCTTGCCCTCCACAAAACACTGCGCCTGCCGCAGTGACCAGGCCCCGTCGGCTGCCCGCGCATATTGGGCCTGCCGCAGCACCACATGCGCCGTGGCCTGCCCGATCAGCCGCCCGTGATAGCGCCCGTCCATGGTGAGGAACACCACGTCGATATTGCGATCCAGCAGCCGCTTGATCGCCGGCGTGCTCAGGCCCACGTTGCCGAACACCACGATGTCGTCGAGCTTTACGAGCGGCAGGCTCGCAAGCACCGCCTGGTCGCGCCGCACCTCAAGGCGCTCGCCGTCGCAGGCGAGCACGGCGCCCTGCTCGATGATGTACAGTGTCGCCAATGGTGTTACCTCGCCGCGCTGAGCCGCGCCTGCCCGAAGCCGCGCGCCGTGCCTGCGCCCACCCCGCTGTAGAAGGCGAAGCGGGCCAGAGCGGTGATGCACGCCTGCCAGTAGCGATCTTTGGTGGCCGCCACGTAGGTGCAGCGCCCCACGGCGCCGATCTGCAGCGCCCCGCCGCTCGTAGCCCCCGCCACCGTTCGCAGCTCGTGGCGGCTCACCGCCAGGCACTCCTCGGCGTAGCGCCGCACCTCGTCCGGCAGGGCCAGCGGCGCAAAGGCGTTCCACTTTTCGAGCAGGCTGCCAAACACGAGCTCGGGCATCGGCAGGGGCACGTTCACCCCACGCCGCCGAAACGTCACTGGCGAGGCGAAGCTCAGCTCCCAGCGCGCCGGCAGCTCCGCCGACCGCTCCAGCAGCGGCGCCGCAAGCTCCTCGTAGCTGGCCGAGCCCGCCCAGGGCTGCTCGCCCGCCGCCGTCGCGCGCCCCACCACCCGCCAGGCATGTCCGTCCAGATCCAGCTCGCCGATCGTCTCGGGCGCCCAGCTCGCCGCGATCGCTTCCAGCTCGGCGCTTAGCAGCGTGACCCGCACGCTGTAGCTGCGCCCCGGCTCAACCTGTGTGAACCGGTCAGGTCCCAGCCCGCTTACGTTCGAGACGGTCAGCGGTTTGAGGCCGTCCTCGTCGTGGACCCGCGCCGCCAGCGCGCTATCAGCGTCGCGGATAAGCCGCAGCACGGCGGCGTGCGTCGCCCGCCCCAGGCTCGCTGGGACGCTGCCCGCACGTAGCGGGCTGATGGTGTAGACAATGGCGCTTGGCATGGCAGCTTTCTCTTCAAGGGCGCCCCCGCCGCGTTGGCCTGCGGAGGCGCGCTGTTCCGTCATCAGTGTTCGTAGTTGGTAAGGTACCCACCGCCCTTCCGGGCGGCGCGTCGGCTGATTATGGCCCGTCCACATGGAGCAGCCGGTCGAGCAGCCCGTTGATCGCCAGGAAGGGCGAGGGCGGCAACCCCCGCCCGGCGACGCGGGCGTACAGCTCGGCCAGATACGGCACGATGCGGTCGGCCTGCCCGGCGGGTGCGGACTGCCGTCCGCTGAAGCGCGCGGCCAGCTCGCCGCGCCGCACCCCGTCGAGGCTGTGGGTAAGATCATTGCGCAGGTAGACCAGGGGCCGTAGCCCGTCGACCGCTCGCAGCAGCTCGCTCAGATCCTCGTCGCGCGCGCGGGCGAGCTCGCTCGCCAGGTCGCGCAGCAGCGCCCGCGAGGTCGGGATATGCTGCTCGTCGTCGCGAGCGCCGCGCAGCGTGAAGGGCTGCGCCCGCAGCCAGTCGTGCTGGAGCAGCGAGCCACTGGGGTCGTCCCCGCCATCGCGGCGCGTGGCAAAGCGTGCGCCGCGCTCCAGGCAAAGTAGCCGCAGCAGATTCTCCTCGAAGCGCACGAGCTGGGTGAGGAAGTCGGCGTAGAGCCCGGCGTCGTAGCGGGCCGCAGCACCGTGGACAACCTCAGCTAGCAGATCGACGCGGGTGGGGGCAGCGACCTGCGCCGCCAGGGCGTCGAGCTCGGCCCGCCAGGGCCCGATGGCCGGCAGCGTGGTGAGCACTGCGCGGGCGCCGGGAAAGTCGAAGCTGTAGCGGCAGTGCGCGTAGGCCAGCAACGCCTCGATTGCGCCCTCCGCCCCGGGCGGCAGCCGGTCACAGATCGCCGCGCGCTGCTCGCGAAAGGTACGCAGCGCCGCGTCGTAGGCGCACGTCGCCGCGTTGGAGCGCAGCGTCGCCCGCAGGGGGGCGGCCAGCAGCCGTCGCCCCGCGCCCAGCGCGGCGGGCACCTCGCGCCGTGGGTGGATGGAAAGCAGCTCGGCCCGCGCCCCGAAGATCTCCGTGCCGGCGATCAGCAGGCCAGTCGTCATCGCTGGGGTGCCGCCCGTCACCTCCAAAAAAGCCGCACTGTTGGGATGCGCGACGGCCAGCCCGGCCAGCCGCCGCTCCAGGCAGCGCAGCACCAGATCGTAGTCGGAGGGGTCGCCGCCGTGGCCAGCCTCGTCCGCAATGATCCAGGTGCTGACGGTAGCGGCAGGCAGCAGGGGCAGCCCGCCGCTGCCGTCAGCAAGGCAGCGGGTGATCAGGGCCGCCGTGCGGCAGGTGTCGCTCTCCCAGAAGCGACGATCAGTCACGCTGGCCGCAGGCACGGGCTGATCCGAGGCGATCAATATCACATGCTCGGGCGGCGACTGCTGGGCAACAAGGTAGCGCAGGGCCTTGCCAATGATCGGCAGGTGCAGCAGCGGGCGCAGCTCATCGTAGCGCGCCAGTGCCTCCTCGGCCCAGGCACGCTCGCCCCGGCGCTCTTTGGGCAGCGCGGCGCAGAGCACGTCGCTGCCGCCGACATTGCAGACCAGCAGCGTCATCGGGCTGCCCTCCGCAGGCTCTCCGCCGCAGCCTCGGCGATGCGGTCAAAGGGTGAGACGGCCTGACCCAGGCCGAGCAGCTCAAGCACCTTTGCGAGATCCTGCATAATGCCGACGGCCTCGCCGCCGTAGGCCCGGTCGAGCTCCTCACGCGAGACGCCGGCGAAGCCGTGGGCGATGATGCTCTGGTTGCGCAGCTGGGCCAAGTTTTCGAGCTTGTTGAGGCGGCGGCGCAGCTCGCCGAAGCGCCCAAGCTCGGCCTTCTCCAGGTAGGGGCGACCATCGGCGCGCACGCCTCCAGCGGCAAGAAAGCTGAGCATTGCGCTCATCACCGTGCGGTTGGGGCCATCGGCGTAGCGCAGGGGTCGTTCGTCGATGCGCTGGGCATCGAGGTAGACCTGGAGCGCGGGGCTGGCCGCAATGCCTGCCTGGTAGCGCGCCAGGTTCGGCGCTTGTACGGTGGCGCCCATGTCGGTAGGTAGCTCCAGGCGCGTCTCCACGATGTGGCGCAAGGTTGCCTCCTGAAAGCGAAAGATGCGCCCGAGGAAATCGGCGTAGCGCTGATTGTCCCAGGTAATGCGCGCGCTGGCGTAGACCTCAAGCAGCAGGGCGGCGCTGTCGGTGCGCTCGACGAGCTGCTCCAGGTCGGGCTTGAGGGTGTCCAGGAAGATACGGAATCGGCCGCTGGCCGCGCGCAGCCCCTCGCCCAGGGCCACGCGGGCGCGCACAAAGTCGAAGGCCTCGCGGTAGCAGGCGTAGCGCAGCAGCGCCAGCAGCGCCGGATCGGGCCGCTCCAGGGTCTCGACGCTGTGTAATGCGGTGGCGAAGTCGTGGCGCGCCAGGGCGTCGAGGGCGGTGGCGCGGCGAAAGGTGGCCTGAAGCTGCGCGCCAACCCGTAGCTCGTAGGGGTGTCCGCCCTCGGGCTGGTACACGAACCGGCAGCGATCGGCGTAGGCGCCGAGGGCGTGGAGCTGGAGCGCGCTGTTGCAGGCCGGGATGCCGCCGGCCATCAGCACAAAGCAGCTTGTGTCGTCCGGCAGATAGGCGCGGGCGATCAGGTCGCTATAGGCGTCGAAGGCCTCATCGTAGAGGCTTGGGTTGATCGCCTCACCGTTGCCCCGCTCGACGCGGCGCAGCTCGACGCTGCCCACCCGCGCATCAAAGCGCTCGTGGAGCAGACGGGCGGCGATCTGCGCATACCAGACCGTGTCTTTGTCGCGCAGACGCACGCCGAAGCGGTCGGCGGTCATTGTCTCCTCCGTCTCCGGCTGATCGGTGTAAAACAGCACCACCCGCGTGATGTTGACGCCTTCGGCGAGCAGCTGCGCCAGACAGGGCTCGATCAGCGGCAGGGCAAAGCTGTGGGCCTCGAACTGCTGCCAGAGCAGCTCGCCCTCGGGGCGGGGGCGCCTGGGTCGCTCCCCGTCCGCCGTCAGGTCGCTATTGCCAAGGTTGCCTACCACAAGTGCGCTCATCGCCGCTCCTCGCCGATGGTGATCTGGAGCCAGCCGAGCGGTCGCCAGGGGCGCTCGCCGTTCAGGGCCAGCTTGCGGGTGTCGGGGAAGCTGCCGCCAGCCCGGAAGGCCGCTGACTTGTGCTTCTTGAGGTTGAAGCGTTGCACAGCAGTTGCGAAATCCTCGTCGGCGGCGCCCTCGCCGCGCAGGCGATCGTCGAGGGTTTTGCTGCGCCAGCCAGCGCCCCAGCCCACGGGCAGCATGAAGCTCTGCGGCCCCAGGCCCGCCAGGCGCTCGCGCAGCTCCTCGTAGAAGCGGCTCACCTCGGCCGCCTCGGGGAAGCGCTCGAAGAACGTGCGCTCACCAGCGATCAGGGCTGCGGCCCGGCGGCGGCAGGTGTCCGCCAGTGCCTCGGGCGCCAGACGCGCCTGCCAGGGGCCGAAATCAAGCACCCTGCGCGCCTCGGCGCTCTCGAACGGGTAGCGCTCGATCTGAAGCGTGGCGTGGAAGCTTGCGCCCGCCGGGATGGCCTCGACAGCCAGGGGCGCCTTGACCGAGCTGCTGCGGAACACGCGCACCGCCAGCAGCGCGGGCGCGCCGTCGGCTGGGGCGCTGTCGCCGACATGCAGCGTCCGCAGCACATCGCGGACGGTGCTGTTCATACGGCGTAGATCGTGGCCAAGGAAGATCGCCTGCTCGATTTCATCGTCGGCCATTTTGGCGCTGCGCTGGCTAATCTTTTGGTGCGCAACCGGGACGAGACTCGCTGCTATATCCCATGCCAGGGCGCTCCTGAGCGCGCCCTTGAGCGAGGAACCGGGGAGGTACAGGCGGTCGGCAATGTCTTTGATCTGCTCGTACAGCTCGCCTGTGGCCGGGCGGCCGCCCAGCACGTAGCGCACGAGAGGCCGGTCGTTGTGTGCTACGCCAGCGCGCATGTCGTTCAGGGTCAGCCAGCCAGTTTTGAGCAGATCGGCCAGGCCGCTGTTGTGCAGGATGGCGTCGGGAAACGGCGCGGCTGCGGGAACACTGGCAGCGTCAAGCTCTGCGGCACGTGCCTTGAGCTGCGCACGAAGCCCCTTGATCTGCTCGGCCTCCACGCGCAGCCGCGTCTCCTGCTCCTGGCGCTTGCGCGGGTCTTTGGGCGGCGACTGCTCAAACTGCTCCACGCGCTGCATCTGCTGCTCGCGCCGACGGCGCAGCCGCTCCTCGTCGGCGCCGAGCGTCGCCCGCTGGGCCTGATACAGCTCCTCGGGCACGGGCTGGGCTGCCTCCCAGCGGCTCACCACCAGCTCAAGGGCCACATCACTGTCCACGACGTAGGTGTGCTCATTATCCACTGCGTAGTCGAGATCCGGCGCGAGGCGCGTGCCAGAGTCGATGTGAACTGGCGCGAGGGCGGTGATCGTCAGTGGAAAAACCCGGTTGCGGAGCGTCATTGGGGCTCCTCCCTGGCGGGAATCGGCAGGGCCAGCGCCAGGCCACTGCGGTAGACTGGGTGCTCGGTGCCGGGGCCGCTGCCGAGCTGCGGGTGAGGGCGGCCCTCAGTGTAGATCGGACGCACATCGACAACGCGCCCGCGTACCTCGTCCGCTGCCATGGCGAGCACCGCGCCCTCAGCGACCATCATCACGCGCTGGCGGCGCTGCGAGGGCCGCCCCATGCTGAAGACCCAGCCGTCGACGCGCACCAGCTGGTACGAGGCGCCCGCGCCCCGCAGCGCGTCGAGCTCCTCGTCGCGCGGGAGGAAGCGCGAAAGCAGCACGGCTCGCCCACCAGGCTGGCCCAGCTCCAGAGCCAGCTCCGGCCCTGGTTGCCAGCTGAACGCCCCGTAGCCGCTGCTGCGGCGACCACCCAGCCCGCTCTCGGCCAGCAGATCGAGCAGCTGCTCGAAGGTTGGGCGCACCGTCTCATCATCAAAGCGCGCCAGCAGGGCGAGCCCGGCGCCAGGGGCGTAAGTAACGCGCCCGACCTCGTAGTAGGCCGAGGCGCTGCTGGCGCGATCTACCGTCACACGCGGCACGGACTCGATGCTCCAGATCGGTGTCTCGGCGAGGCGCTGGCGCCAGGCGGCAGTGCTCTCGCGGGACGCAGGGCACCAAGGTTCCGGCAACGCTGTGGCCTCGGCGGGCGTCAGCCAGACCTTGCCACCCTGCATAACCAGCGGCTCGTCGGCGAGGGGGCGTCCGGCACAGACAGCGGCGAAGAGAACGGGCGACAGGTAGCGCAGCTGCTTGAAGCCCTTGCCGATCCGCTGGCGCTGCTGCTCATCGAGCACGGGCAAGCGGAGGGCCGGGCGCGGCAGCAGTGGCAGATCGCCCAGGCGTGGGAACAGCGAGCTGAGCGCGAAGGGCGGCGTGCCATGCACAAAGGGGCGCGCAAAGGCGAGCACACCATCGGGCTCGGGGGCGGCGAGCAGGGCGGCCTGCGTCACCAACGCGGCGAACAATGAGTCGGAGGGCAAGCTTTCGCCCACCTCCTCCAGGCCAATACCCTGGCGCCCAAAGTGGAAGCTCAAGGTGGCCGCGCCCGCTGGCGGCGCCAGCTTGTAAGTGGAAAGCCCGGTCATAGGGCGCTCCTACGCAAAAGTGGCGGCGAGCCAGGTTTTGAGCGCGGCGCGGTCGAGGTCGGCCAGCTGCGCGAGGGGAAGCTCGGTGAAGGCCATCGGCTTGCCGTAGCCCTCGGCGGTCATGCAGCGGGCACTGACGGCGAGGTTGCGCAGGCGCACCTGGCCGTTGCCGCGCGAGCCCATACCGCCCAGGTAATCGTCCTCCAAGTGGCCCAGCGCCTCGACAACGTGGTCGAAGAGGCCGGCGACCTCGGCAGAAGCCTCGCCGGTGCCAACATAAACGCTGAAAATCAGCTCGGCAGGGCCAAAGACTGCGCCAGCCGGTACACGCTCGATCTGGCGCGGCGCGGCGGCGGAGGTTACGCGGTCAATCGCGGCCTCCCACTTAATCTCGGTGAAGGGCAAATCGGTGCGCATCCGGCTCAGCTCCACTACCGAATTGCTTGTCAGCTGCACATCACGGACTGTCAGCCTGGTGGGGTTGCTGATGCGGAAGCCCCGGCGCTCAGGAAGCGTGCCGAAAACGCCAGCGATCATCCGATGCTGTCGATACTGTTCGGCGCTCTCCGGGAGGTGGACAAACACATCCCGGTTGATGGAGAAGGTCTGCGGCGCACCATAGGCCTTCTCAGTAAGCGAGCGCAGCTTGCCCTTGAGGGAGGAGCCGGGAATGTAGGGCTGTCCGGTGCGGGCGTTGCGGATCACCGGCTTGTCCACACCACCAATCTCCAGGCCGCCAGCGGCGCCGCCAATATGCAGGCCGGTAATCAGCTCGATCTCGGCGCGCAAGAAGACGCGCCCGTGGAGAATGACAACACGCTCAGTCATTGCGGGGCCTCCTATTAGTTCGTGCGACCGCCGTAGCGGCGGTGGTAAGCGAGGATGGCCTCGAAGAAGTCCATGAAGTTACGGAAGTACAGCACGCTCGATCCGACTAAGCTGATTGCCTCGGACAGAATATGGGTAAGACTGCCCATTGGCTCTTTGCTCTCACCGCTGGCTCGTCCATACTGGTAGGCCAGCTTCGGACGCAGCATCATGAGTGCGCGCTGGACGGAGATGGGGAGCGGGGCCGCCTCATCAAGTTTCTTGGTGTCCTGCTCAATGGTACGGACGGTGCCGAAGATATTGCGAATCTGGGATGTGGTAACCGAGCGTGCAAGCGCTTTGCCGATTTTTTCAGCAGTGGTTGTCAGCGCCTCGATCGCCTCGGTCGTATTCCCGGTGATGATCAGGCGCAACGTGTCGGGTGGCGCGAGATCTTTAGCGAGCTGCTCGCCAGTCGGCCCCTGGCTTCTAGGGTACGTCATCGCTCCTCCTTGGTAGTGCTACGCTCACGAATCAACAACTGGGCCCAGCGGGCGGCGAGCCCGGCCCGCTCGATGGTGCGGGCGCGAACGCCTTCGGCGCCAACAATGCGCTCGCGGAGGTCTTCGATCTGGCGTTGCGCGTCGCCCGGTGCGCGCTCAGCCAGGCGGGTGAGCTGGTACGCGCCCTGCCAGACCCAGGGGCCGTGGGCGAACTGGGCCGCGCCCTCGCGGGTGCGCCGCTGGCGACCCTGGCGGTATTGAGTATCGAGGCGCTGGATCGCCATGAGGAGGCCACGGGGCGCTCCCCGCGCTTGCACCAGCTCTACCAGCTCGGCACAGAGCTCCATCGCCTCGGCGAACTGCGCCCAGCCCAGGGTGCGCCCAAGAAACGTGATCGCGTCCTTACCTCTGCCATCGGCGCGTTTGAAGGCCTTTGCAGCCTGGAGCGCCTCGGCGGCATCTTCGGCGGCCTGGTAGAGCGGGTAGCCGGCGCCATGCATGGTCAGCCCAGCCGAAAGGCTGATCGGCGGTGCCTCGGCTCCCTGGAGCGGCCGACCCAGCACGTAGCGGGCGAAATCCTCACGGATCGCCCGCGCCAGCACGGGCATGCGGTGCCACGAGCCAACGATGAACAGATCGTCTCCGCCGCTGTAGACAGCGTACACCCCACCGTTGGCACCGTCCTGATTCTGCCGTCGGCACAGCTCACCCACCCAACCCTCGAAGAACCGGCTGAGGGCGGCACTCAGGGCGGCTGTCGTCGCCAGGCCCGCCACACCCTCGGCCCGATCAAGGTTGCGGAACAGCTCGCCCAGGTCGTCCACATCCATGCGCAGCACGCCGAGGCGCTGCACACCCTGGCTCTGCGCGGCAAGCAGATCGAAGGGCTTGACATGGCCCGCGCGTAACTCCTGATCATCGCTAGCCAGGCCACGTCGCTGGTATTCCTCTACATCGGCGGCGGTGGCAAGCGGCGCCTCAGTGACGGTGTAGCGCGTCCCAACGACATCCTGTGGCCCGAGTAGGCGCGCTAAGTCGGGTGGGCGCTCGTCGCTGAGCAGCAGCAAACGCCTGCGCTTGCTGCGGTCGAAGTGATAGACTCCCTCGTCATCGAGGAGGCGCGCGCTGAGGCCCAGGCTGGCGAGCACCGCGTGTGAGACAGCATCACCTCCGAGGGTATGGGGCGAACCTGGCGCGGCCAGCAGCCCCAGGGCGCGGCTGAGCCTGCTCCCAAGCTTCTCCAGTGACTCGCCCATCGCGTCGGGGGGCTCATCGCCCTCGGCGGCATCATCACGGGGTGGTGGAGGCTGACGGGGCGCAAACAGCGCCTTGAACCGCGCGGCATCCAGCTCGGCGAAGCGCCGACGCTTATCCTGCTCGATCGCCTCGTTCAGAGCGACCCACGTCTCAGCACTATAGTCCGCCGGGCTGAAGGAAACTCCGCCGAGGGCCAGGTAGAGGGTGCCGCCATGGGCATCGAGCAGTCTGGCGCCGATCTCCCGGCGCTGCCTCGCGATGCTCGCCAAAGCGACGGCTGGCAGCAGGGCATAGAAGCGCCCGCCGCCTGCGTAGAGCAGATTACACAGCGGCATGCCTGTAGCATGCAGCACGGCATGGGCGCAGGCATCGGTGAGCAATTGGAGGTACAGCGAGCGCCCGCGCAGCTGCCTGGTGGCACCAGCGGCTGGCACACTGTAGATAAACTCCTGTACCCCTGAGAGATCGCCCCCAATCAGACAGATATTCCCTGTGTGGTCGGCGGCGAGCGCAGCGGCGAGCGCCGCATGGGTGCGGGCAAAATCGTACAGCGAGACCGCCGCGACCGGCGAGGGGAGGCTCCAGGCGTGGCGCTGAAGCACAAATAAAAGCCCCTCAAGCCGCGCTTCCGGCCCCAGACTGCGTCGGTCAAGCTCGGCCAGGGCGGCATGGAGCTCCGCTACAACGCCATGAACGGGTGAGTCTCGGGCGGCAGCCGCGTCGGCAATGGGAAAAAGCAGCTCATTGTGAAGCTGGAGCGAGGCAGGTTGGAACACAGCGGCGGGCTGCGGTTCCCCACCAGCCTGCGTCATGCGGCTAAAGATCGATAGCAATGGGCCGTCGAGGAGTTCAGGCCAGCGCGTGCTGGGTACAGCGGAGACACCGGCGGCCATCCTGGCGCTCTGACGTAGCAGCACGCCAACTGCCTGATCGCTGTCTGACAGATCGGGGAGGTCGGCCGCGATATGTGCCCAGTGCTCCATTGCTGCGATAGCTACGGTGTAAGTTTGAGTGTTCATTACTCCCTTTATCGCTTTACCGCTGCGGGTGCTGCATTGAGCATACACTGAGGAATAGGGCGCAAATGCGCCCT
>Ga0163144_10025298_pt1 | contig 11598 bp, 7 predicted proteins | sample OliLak19BULKMAT1_FD_123175 | JGI IMG/M metagenome (GOLD analysis project Ga0163144, IMG submission 123175) | Freshwater microbial mat bacterial communities from Lake Vanda, McMurdo Dry Valleys, Antarctica - Oligotrophic Lake LV.19.BULKMAT1 | ecosystem: Environmental > Aquatic > Freshwater > Lake... | reverse complement strand
TCCGTGGCCCAATCGGAAACCTGCGCGGCAGCGGGCTGGACCGCGTCGTAAACTCGCCGCGCCAACGCCGCAAGGCGCGACTCCGACGGAGCTTCTCGGCCTACGGCGAGTGTCGGTGCGGGCACATGGATACCCAAATCGGTCGTGTTCGGTTTCGGATTTATCAGCACGCCGCCCCTGTCGAAGTCCCGGTGGGCGAAGTGCGGCGCCATAGGCTGAACCCCGCCGCTCGGGGTGCCCGCGGATTTGTCGTCTTGGAGCCAGGCGCTGGCGTCCTTCATGCGGGCGTTTGCCCGGGCAGTGGCAGCTTCGCCCGTGCCGTAACGTTGCTCAACCTGCAGCGAATTCAGCCAGCGTTCCCGAGAGTGCGGATGACTGCCGTCGGGGCTTTTTTCGTCGGAGCGAACATCATCAAGGCCGTAAAGCTTTGTCAAAAAATTCGAGAATAAGCCCGGCTGAAAGCCGGCGGCGTGCAGCATCTGGATACCGATGGCGTCCGCTTGCGCCTCCTGGCGGCGTGAGCGAGAGGAGACGAAAGGCTGGGAAATGTGGCAGTTCTTTACGTGAACTTTCCAGTCGAAGTAGCCTAGCCGGACTTGAAGAGCGTGCCCTAATTCGTGCGCGAGCACGGCCGCGGATGCGTCCGCGTCCGCGCCGAACTTCTCGATGAAAGCGCCGTTGATTCGGATCTCTTTCCTCTGGGTGTAAAATGCGTTCGGGGATTGGCCGGATGCGATATCGCACGAAAAGCCCACAGTCGCGTCCAAACCGGCCGCCGAGCGCAGTCGAAAAAAAACGGCCTTGTAGCGGCTCATGGCGAGGCAATCCGGGTCGGAGGCGGGGAGGTCCTTGTAGTCCTTGCGGCAGAAGCCGCAAGTGGAATTTTCATTCACGAAATATGGGGACATGGTCTCGGCGCCGGCAACGCTGGCTAAGAGCACCAGCACATGGAGGGGGCCCATGATCAAAGTATGATCCCGTGAAGCGTCATTGTCAAGGACGCGAGCGGTACGCTCGCGGCTCTCGGAGGAAGCCGGTGCTACGGCATGACCCGGGCCTTCCAGGCCTTGAATTTTTAACGCTTTTCGCGCCATACTCGGTTAGGTGATGAGACAACGGCGAGATGACGGCGAGGCGCCCGCTCCGTGATCGGCGGCATGCACCCCATCTTTCTCGTGATGGCCGCCATCGGCGTCGTCACGGGTCTCCATGCTCTAAACGATCGCCTTCCGATCATCATGCCGGCGCTTTTTTTCGTCAGCGTGATCGGCATCGTCGCGCGAGCGGCGGCGCTCAGGGCGAGAAAGCGAGGGCGGCCGGAAGGCAGCATCGACTATCAGGAGCTCGGCCGCAGGGACTTCATGCCCTACGCCTCGTGGCTCAAGGACAACATCAGGGGACATGACGCCGTGATTGATCGCGTCTGCCAAAAGCTACAGCAAGGCTTGGCGCTGGCGTCCCCGAACCAGTCGCTCGGCTCGTTCCTCCTCGTCGGCCCGACCGGAACGGGAAAGACATTTCTCGGCGAACTCGCGGCCCAGGCGCTCTATCCGAACAGCGAGTCCGTCATCCTGCGCATGAATCAATACAAGGACCCCGACGATGTTTTCACGCTCCTTGGTCCTCCTCCCGGCTATCCCGGCTATGAGGTCGGAGGAGCCCTCACGCGCCCGATGCTCGACAACCCCTATCGCGTCGTGATCTTGGACGAATTCGAGAAGGCTCATCCCAACATCGGACATTGCCTGTACGACATCCTAGACACCGCGAAGTGCCGCGAGAAGAGCTCGGGCAAGACGGTGAGCTTCGGCGCGTGCGCATTCTTCGCCACCTGCAACGCCGGGGTCGAGGCTCTCCGCGAGATCTGGAAAAAGACCGAGGACCCGAGCCGGCGCAGGGATCTGGCGCGTGAAGCGTTGTCGCGCGAGGGCTTCGAGCGGGCCTTGCTGGCCCGGTTCGACGAGATATTATTTCTGGACCATCTTCGGCCGATGGAAGTGGCCGAGGTCGCCTGCCTTCAGCTGGCCAAGCATTGGCGCCAATACGGCATCGAGCTGACCTACGCTTCGCCGCATATCCTCGTCGAAGCCGTCCGGCGCAACATGAACTTTCCAGAGTACGGGGTTCGCCAGCTGGCAAACTGCATCCGCGAGATGACGACGACATCCATCGAGTCCGCGAGGAGCTCAGGCGCCAAGCGCGTGCGTCTCGAATGCGACGACGGCGGCCGGGTGACGGTCACGAGGCTCGATGAGCGCTGATCCCGCGGCGGGAAGGATTCGCGATGACGCCTGGATCCAGGTCCTCGGTTTCCTGGCGCTCGCCTCCGGACTGTTTTCCGCGCACTACCTCCGCGCTTGGCCGCGCCCTCCCGCGGCGGCGGTCCCTTCGGCGGCCGAGGCCGCTATCGCTCCTCTCGTTCCCGTCGTTCCCGAGGCGGCGCCCGCGCCGGCGCCGGTCCTTCCGGCCGCGCCCGCCCCCGATGCTCCCAAAAAGCTCGTCGCCCGCCGCGCCGGCCACTGGGTCGTCGACGCGGCCATGGGGCCGGGCGCCGACACGGCGAAAATCGCCGAGGCTGTCGCCAACGCCGCCGATCTCGACGTCATCCTCGTCAAGCCGGGGGATTATCGGGAAGGCCTGAAGATCGCCGCCTCCGTGACGATCGTCGGAGATTCCGGCGCGCCCGGCGACACCCGCCTCAGCTTCGCCGGGTCGGAGACGATCGTCGTGGCCGGCGGCTCCGTGATCATGAAAAATATGACGTTGTCCAATGACGGCAAGTCCGGTGAATGGGTGATCGCCCTGAACCGCGGCCGGCTGTCTCTCAAGGACGTGGCGCTGCGCTCGTCATCCCAAGGCATCCGCGTCTCCGACGGCGATCTCGACGTCGCGGATTCCACGCTGGAGGCGAGCACGGCCCTGTTCGTCGAAGGCAAGTCGCGCGTCACGATGACGGGCGTGACGGCCACCGGAGGGGAGGCGACGATCCGGGCGGACGGGCCGGACGTGCAGCTGACGATCCGGCACGCGACGGTGCGCAACAGCCGGGATACCGCCGTCGCGGCCGCGAATTCCGCCCATGTCTTTCTCAGCGAGATCCGATTTCACGACGACGCCGACGCCATCGTGGCGCAGTCGGGGGCGGAGGTCAAGGTCTCTCACGCCAAGATCGAGAAAAATCACGGCTGCGCGGTCACCATCGGCGGGGGCGCCACGGTGATCCTCGAGCAGACCCGCTCGGCGAAAAATCGCTGCGGCGTCAGCTTCACCGGCCCCGGCACGCTCGACGTCACCGACAGCGAGTTCGAGGATCTTGAGCTCGGAGCTTTGATGATTAAGCCCGGGATCAGCGGCGAAGTGATCGTGCGCGGGGCGCGCAACACCGGGATCAAGATTCCGCGGAAGGTCGCGGGAGTCTCGCCCGTCTATTGATGCGCGTTCTCATCGCGCTCGCCGCCGCGCTCTCGGCCGCCGCGGCTCCGGTACCGAGCGAAACCGATGAATCCTGGGGCGCCTACCGCATCCGCCATCTTCCCCTTCCCGGAGTGGTAGGCGGGATGGCGCTTCTCAAGGGCGGCGGCATGGCGGCGGCCTGCGGCGACGGCCAGCTCTATTTTCTGGAGCCGGACGGCCGCCTCCGGGCTCAGTTCTCATTGGACGGATTCGCGCGCGGGTCGCCCGTCATCCTCAAGGACGGGACCATCGCCCAGCTCGTGCCGAAGCACGACGACAAGCTCGGTTACGACGTTTCCGGCAAGGTGCTGTTCGTGGCTCCCGACGGCCGCAAGCGGGGCGAGTACGCCGTGCAGGGTCAAGCCTGGGCGCTGACGGCGCTGCGCGACGGCGGCGTCGCGGTCGGCGTCCGTCCCCCGGGCGTGCTTTTCCTGGGACCGGCCGGAGAGCTTCGCGGAAAGCTCGACGGCGCGTTCATCGCGCGCCAGCCGGACGAATACGCCGGAGTCTCCGGCGTCTTTCAGATCCTGGAACTGCCGGATCGGCGCCTCTTGTTGAGAACGACTCATGCCTACATCCTCGACCGCGACCGCCGGACGGTCCGGCGCTGGGCGATCGAGGGAGAGACCAGCGTCCAGCCTCTCTTCGTCCTCAAGAGCGGAGCGGTCGTCGCCAAGGGACGTAAGGGGCTGGTCCTGACGAGCGCGGCCGGGACTGCTCAAATCCGCGTCCCCATCCGGGCGAACGGGACTTCTCAGGAAGAGCATGGGACCAATCCGGAGCGCGAGCTCGGCAGCGTGTCCGAGCTCGCGAACGGCGGCTTCGTCGTGGGCACGCGCGAAGGCTTCATCTACGTCGTCGATAAGAACGGCCGCGAGAGGTGGCATTTCAAGGCCAGCGGCCCCGTCGTGTCCGCCGCCGCCGAGCTGCGCAACGGGACCATCGTGGCGGGTTCCGACGATCATCGCCTTTATTTCTTGACCGCGGACGGCGCGCTCCTGGGACGGTACAAAGCGGAGGTTGCCATCGCGGGCCGCGCCATCGAGCCCCAAGAGGGGGTGCTCGCCGTCGCCGCAAGCGGCGAGTTCGGAGCCTCCCACAATTTATACCTCTTCACGCCGACGGGCCGGCCTTTCGCCGATACTCCGCCCGCCTCCGGCCGCAAATGCCGCGTCGTCGGCGGAAGCGCCGCAGGTCTGGGGGGCGATGCGATGCTTCCTTGTTCCGATCCGGAGGAAATGATCCGCCGCTTTTCGATCCAAAGTTCGGCGGAGGCGTACTGCGCGAGGACGTACGCCGACTCGCGCCCGACGAACATTCGAGTCTTCCGCTGCGCCGGCGGCGAGGCGACGATCCCCTACGATTGCGAGGTCTGCTCGGATGCGCCGTAGCGCCTTCCTGGCCCTGACGCTGCTCGGCGCGGCCGCACGCGCCGACCCGCCGGACCCCGAGGTCGAGCAATGGGGCGCCTATGACGTGCGCCATCTGCCGCTGCCCGGCGTTTTTTGGGACATCGCCGCGCTCGCTGACAGGACCGCCGTCATCCCCTCGGGGGATCAGGTCTATCTGATGAGCCCCGCCGGCCGGATGGTCGGCCAGCTCTCCCTGGACGGCCAGGCCAGCCCGTCCGTCACCGCCCTGCGCGGCGGCGGCTTCGTCGTCGGCGCTTTCAAGCACGATCCGAAGACGGATAAAAGGATCGACAAGCTTATCTTCGCCGGTTCCGACGGGCGGAAGCGCGGCGAATACGTCACCGACGGCATAAGCCAGAGCGTCGTCGCTCTGCGCGACGGCGGGCTGGCGATCGCCTCGGGCTTTAGCCTGATCTTCCTGGGTCCCGATGGGCGAAAGCTCGGACGGCTGGGCACCGAGGGGTGCTGGGGCCTGCCATTGGGTGAACCAAAGATCACGGGAATGTTCCGTTCCTTCGTCGGGGTTCGAGGGATCATCGAGCTCCCCGACGGCAGGCTGCTGGTCAGCGGCGGGATTACGCTGCGCAAGAAGGCCTCGCGCTGGACGCACAAAGGCTACTGCGTCCTAAACCGAGACACGAAGGAAGCGCGGCTCTGGACGCCGAAGACCCGCGGCGCTCCGCGTTGGATTCTCAAGGACGGCACCATCGTGGGAACGAGCGCCGACGGCCTGGACTTCATGGACGCGAAAGGCGCCGTCGTGCACCGGACGAACGCCCGCGTCGCCGGGCAGCCTCCGGACTTCAACTTGCTGACGGAGCTGCGGGACGGCGGCGTCGCCGCCTGCAGCTCCGCGACGGGCCTCGTCCTCGTCGCGGACGCTCGCGGCCGCGAGCGCTGGCATTTCAAAGCGGGCGGCGCCGTCTGGGGCGCTCCGCTCGAGCTGAGCAACGGCAGCATCGTGGTGGGCTCGGAGGATCATTGGATCTACTTCCTCGGCAAGGACGGAGCTTTGCTCGGACGCTATCGGAGCGAAGAGTCGATCCACAGCCGCCTGCTCGAGCTCGACGACGGCGTCGTTCTGGCCGCCCTCACGGGGGCGAGGACCTCGTCCCATAACCTGCTCCTCTTCACCCCGACGGGCCGGCCTTTCGTGCCCCCGCGTTCGCTGTCCGGAAAGCACTGCCGCATCGCCCACTCCTCGGCCGTCCCCTCCACGCTGGAGGGCCGGCAGGCTTGTCCGACGGATACGGAGACCGTCCCCGTCGTCCGCGACAGCTTCTCCTTTATCGAGTCCACCTGCCTCGACTACGTCGCCGGCTCGCGGCCGGTCAACCTGCGCGTCCTCGGATGCCGTTACTATGACGCCGGCGCTCCCGGAAAAAAACAGACGATGACGGCCGTCGAGGTGGCGTACGACTGCGAGGCCTGCTCCGATGCTCCTTGAGCGCGGGCGTCGCGGCGCGCTGGCGCTGGCGCTGCTCGCGGGCTTCGCGCGGGCGCAGCCGGCCGCCCCCGAGTTCGAGTCCTGGGGCGCCTACGACGTGCGCCACCTGCCGCTGACGCCCGTCGGGCAAGGCATCGTCCTGCTGCCGGGCCCGACCGTGGCCATCCCATCGGGGGAGGTCGTGTATTTCTTTCGTCCCAACGGAACCCTCGTCGGCCAAGTCTCCGCCGAGGGCCAGATCCGCGGCTCGCCCGTCGTTCTGCGCGACGGCGGATTCGCCGTCAACTCCTTCCGCATCAACGGCGGCGTGGACCGCGTGACCGACCTGAACGACCTGAACGACAAGTCCATCACGCTCTCCTACAAGATCGTCTTCTTCGGGCCCGATCTCCTCAAGCGCGGTGAGTACGCCGCCGACACCCTAACCGGGGCCATCACCGCCTTGAGCGACGGCGGCGCCGCCGCGAGCGCGAACTTGGGCCGCAGCCTGGTGTTTCTCGGCCCGGACGGGCGGCGCCGCGGTGGGCTCAGCCTCGCGCCCTGTTGGACTCATCCCTGGAACCTCGCATCGATCGTGGAGCTGTCCGACGGCAGGCTGCTGCTGCGGCAGGATATTTATCCCCAGCGCGCGTGCGTCGTGAGCTCCGACCGCAAGAAGGCCTACTATTGGACGATCAAGAACGGGCGGGCCCGGTCGGCGGCCCGCTGGGCGTCGCCCTCCTGGCGCCTCAAGAGCGGCGTCCTCGTGGGCAGCGACGCCGGCGGCCTCGCCTTCATGAACGAGAAAGGCGCCGTCCTGCGCCGCGTGAAGGCGGCGATCGGCGATTCGGCCGGCATCATGGATGGGCGCCTCTGGCTGACGGAGCTCCAGGACGGCGGCGTCGCCGTCGGCAGCGCCGTCACCGGGCTCGTCCTCGTCATGGACGGCCAGGGCCGCGAGCGCTGGCGCTTCAAGGCGAGCGGGGCCATCGGCGGCGAGCCGCTCGAGCTTCTCGACGGCGGCATCGTCGTCGGCTCGCGCGACCACTCGATCTATTTTCTGGGCAAGGACGGCGGCTTGCTCGGCCGCTACCTGACCGAGGGCGAGGTTTTGAGCCGCCTGGTCGGGTTCGACGACGGCACGATCCTGGCTGCGATCGGGAACTCGAACGGCGCGTCGCACAACCTGCTGCTCTTCACGCCGACGGGGCGGGCGTTCATCCCTCCGGCGTCGCGGGCGGGCAAGCACTGCCGCGTCGTCGAATCGTCGGAGGTTACCGACACGATCATCGGGCACAAGCCTTGCCCGACGGACGTGGAGACTCTCAACATCGTGCGCAGCTCGCGCTCCTGGATCGAATCGCTCTGCACCAGCAAATTCCCGGGCTCGCGGGCGAGCAACCTGCGGATCCTCGGCTGCCGCGCGATGCCTCCCGTGAAGGGCCTGCCGAAGACCAAGCCGGGCTACATCTCCTTCAGCCTCGAAGGAGTCAATGTGCCGTTCACCAAGGTCGCCGTCGGCTACGATTGCGAGATGTGCTCGGACGAAGCGGCGCCCATGCCTACGGCGCCTGCGAGCCGCTGATGTCGAACGCGCCCGTCGGCTGAGAGGTCTTGACGTCCATCGTCTGCCCGGGCGCGAGCCGCGCGGCCGTCCAGGACTCGCCGGAGTCGGCGCGGACGGTGAGGTTGGTCCAGTCCTTGCTCGTGTTGTTGGCGACCTTGTAGAGGTAGAGGCGGTCGCACATCTCGCTGAATTGAGCGGGCTGGCGCAATCGTACGACGCCGGGGGGGACCGCCGGTACCGCGAGCGGAGCCGCGGGAACGCCGCCCAAGCCGGAATAGTCCCGCGCGTTCATGACGGGCGGAGGCTGCGCGTAGCGCCGCGAGGCGTAAGACCCCGGCGCCTGCGAGGCGTCGCATCCGTTGCAGTCCTTCGAATAGAGGGGCTCCGCCTCGCGCAGCGGCTCGAGGACGGAATTACCGGCGATGATCCGGGGCAGCGGGGCGGGCGCCGGCGCCGGTTCCTCGACGGCCTGGACCCGGCGAACGGGAGTCGGCATGGGAACTGGGACCGCGATCGCGACAGAGGCGGCGGGTGAAGGCGCCGGAGGCTTGGCGGACAGCATCGGGAGGGAGATCGCCAGACCTCCCAGGAGAACGAGCCCCGCGATCAGCGGAGTCGAACGGTGCTTCTCCTCGGATGTCGACGGGTCTCGCGACTCGTCGAATTGGCGGCGGGGCCGTTTGCGTTCCGGCTCGGCGTCGGGCATCCCCCAGTGTAGGGCCGGCGCCGCCGGATTTCAAGTGGCATCAGCGAAGCATCGGCACGGTACGTTGCTCGGTTTGTCCCGGGGACGCAGCCTCGCGGCCGGCGGGTTCGTCGGAGCAGACTTCGCAATCGAACTCGACGGTCGCCTGCGTCTTCCTCTTTCCCGAAAGGCATTGCGAGATGCTGAAATTCGTCGCCCGGGAATCCGCGTAGAATTGCAGGCAGAGGGTGTCGTACCCTCTCGGGGCCTCGCCCGGCGGGTCGATCAGCTTTTCCGTGTCGGAGCAAGAGGCCACCCTGGTCGTGAAAGGCCACGATTGCCTGCCGGCGACGCGGCACCGGGATCCCGAGGACGCCGGCATGGCGGGAAACGGCCTGCCGGTGGGCGAAAAAACATGGAGATTGTGCGAGGCGCCGAAATTTCCGCTCGTAACCGCGAGCAGCCGGCCGTCCTCCAGCTCGATTGGAGCGGCTAGGAACGATGTCTCCGCCTGGTAAGCCCCGAGCAGTTTGCCGTCCGAGGCCAGGAAATAGAGGCGATGGTCTTGCGAGGCCACGACGATGCCGCCGTTGCTCAATTCGACCGGAGTCCCCAGGCCGGCGCGGCCCTTGAAATGCCACTTCTCATGGCCGTGCTCGTCGAAGACGTAGACGTAGCCCGAGGTCGTCGACAAGGCGATCCGCCGGTCCTTCAGCTGCACCGCCGCCCGGGACAAGACGATCCCGTTTCGCAGATCCTCGCAGCCGACGCCCATATCCGCCGCGACGGAGCCGCCGAATCCCGCCAGCACGAGCCGGCATTCGACCAGCTTGTTGATCCCCTTCAGCTTTATCCTTTCGGCGAGCACGCGGCCGTCGTTCAGGACGGAGATGGCTCTCAAGCTCAACCCTGGAGCCCAGCGCCGGACGGACTTATGGTCGCGAGCGACGAGGTACGTCCCGAAGATCGTGGTCGCGAGCATGCGTCCGTCGGGCAGCTCGAAGAGATCGGAATCGGGAATGAACGGGGACGGCTTCGTCGGCGGAGGGATGGGGAAAGCCGCGATGGGGATCTCACCGACGAACGTGCCGGTCGAGCTCAGAAACACGATCCCCGCTCGGGAGGATTCGACGGCGCCGTTGCCGACGCCGCGCAAGGCGGCCGCGGCACCCTCGCTGATCCAGTCTTCGACTCGAGGACCGACGAGAACCGCGGCGCCGCCCCTGCGCAAAGGCGCCGCCGCCCAAGGCCTGCCGCGCGTCTTATACTCGCCGCGGATCCGCCCGTCGGCATCGAGGAACAAGACTTTTCCCGCATAGCTGTCCACGTTTGCGATCACGGCCACGGTCCCGTCGCTGAGCAGCACGGGCGATTCGCGGCCGGGCCTCAACAGGAATTTTGTGGCGGTCGCCGTCTGGCTTCCGGTCGGGACTTGCGCCACGACCCGGCCGTCCGGTTCGAAGAAAAACAACGCGCCATCCAGACCGGCGTTCGCCGCGATGACGCCGTTTTTGAGCAAGAGCATGTCGCCGAATACGCCGAGGAGGGGATGACGGCTCACGTCATAGGGGCCCCAGCGCTCCGCCGCCGGCTCGGCGGCCTTCGAGGAAGAGCCCGCCGTCGCGAGCAGCAGGGCCAAGACGACGTTCCTTTCTAGCATTGGACCATCGCCATGATAGGCACGGTAAAGCTTGCCCCCTACGAGAATCGAACTCGTGTTTCAGCCTTGAAAGGGCCGCGTCCTAACCGTTAGACGAAGGAGGCGAAATCTGTGAGCCGGGTGGGAATCGAACCCACGACCCCATGCTTAAAAGGCACATGCTCTACCCCTGAGCTACCGGCTCGGTAGAAGTTTCATTATACCTAATGATCGCGGCGGCCCGACCGCAGGCTAGTTCTTTTCTTCGCGGCGGCCGAGCTGGTCGAGCGTTCGGCGCCAGACCTTGTAGAGGTCGGTCGCCTTGCGCCGGCCCGGGGGGAGCATCTGATCGAGCGTCTGCCACCAGAAGCCGCCGCAAAGAGAGCGCGGCATGGCGCAGGACGCGGTGGCGTACAGGATCACGAGGTCCTTGCGCGCGCCGTCCGCGTCGTCGGGCGCGAGCCACCAATATCCCTTGAGATCGTCCTTCTCGACGTAGCCCAGGCTCGAGACCATCAGCTTCTGCGCGGGCATCGCGTCTCCGACCGCGTCGAACGCGCGCTCGAAGCCCATGCCGAGGGGATTCTCCTCGGGCTGGATGCTGAGGCCCACGACATCGAGGTTCCGTCCGAAGCCGCGCTTCACCTGGGCCGGGAGCCAGCTCGAGAGCGCGTGCTCGCGGTCGGGAGCGGTTTCCTCCCACGCGTACAGCGTGGCCACGGTCTCGAGCTCGGGATCGAGCTCCTTGACCTTGTTCACGCCGGCCGTGTAGGTGCGGTAGACCTGCTCGGGCGTGAACGGGTCCGACGCGCCGCCGAGCCAGTCGCCGTTGAGCTCCGTGCCGACCTCCCAGCTCGAGATCTTGCCGCGATAGTGCAGCACCAGGTTCTTCACGCGCTCGGCGTACAGCTCCGGCGTCATGGTCTTCGGCCACGCGGTCGCGTCGAGCACGCAGCCCATGACCTTGATCTTGTTGCGCGCCAGCTCGTCGATGACGCCGTCGTACTCGTTGAACGAGCGAAGGGAGCTGTAAAGAAAGTCCGAGGAGTTCGGCCGGAACACGAGCCGCACCCAATCCGCGCCCGAGCGGCGGACGGCCTCCGCGATCCATTCGAGATCGTCGAGGCGCTTGAGGAGGTTCTCATCGAGAGTCAGCCCGAAGCGCAGGCCCGGAGCGCGGTGCTCGTCGAGCGCGTGCTGCAGCCCGTGCTCGAACAGCATCTTCTCCCACGCCAGAGCGGTCTTCTGCAGCGCCGTCTGGTACGCCTTCACGCGGGCGGGCGTTTCTTTCTGGCCCGCGGCGGCGGCCATCGCGTTCTTGGCGTCGTCCGCGAGCTCCTTCGCCTTCTTGCCCGGCTTGTAGAGCGGCTGCCAGTCGCTGATCCGCCGCTTCCACGAATCCTTGAAGCGCGCGTA
>Ga0163144_10025296_pt1 | contig 11598 bp, 10 predicted proteins | sample OliLak19BULKMAT1_FD_123175 | JGI IMG/M metagenome (GOLD analysis project Ga0163144, IMG submission 123175) | Freshwater microbial mat bacterial communities from Lake Vanda, McMurdo Dry Valleys, Antarctica - Oligotrophic Lake LV.19.BULKMAT1 | ecosystem: Environmental > Aquatic > Freshwater >... | reverse complement strand
CGCAGGGGCTGTTTGCCGTCGGCGCGGCCGTGACGCTGGTGGCGGCGGGGTTTGTGGTGCTGGCCGGGCGCGCGACGGGGACGACGAGGGCGCTCGTGGCGGTGGAGTAAGACAAAACCTTTGGCCACGAATTACACAAATGGTGTTGGGAAGAATAGAGGCTCGGCGTAACACAGATGGGGGAGCGGGCAGCGCCTTCCAGTCGCCTCCCACGCGCCTCGCGCGGCACGCCACACATCGCGCGGATTAGAGCAGCCTCCTGTCTGATTTACGGCGTATGCTGAGTAGCGAGCGCGGGCGTTGAGTCCTCCGCGATGCTGCGGTGGATTGAGGGTGAGATTTCCCCTAAAGGGTGCTTCGCGATCACCCGCCCCAGGGCAGCGTGAGGGCCAACGGCCTGAGGCGGGTTCGAAATGACAGGGACAGCGATGACGGGGCGGTTAGTTGGTGCTACGGAATAAGCGGCAGTTCGACGACTGTGCCGGCGACGCCGGCGACGGTGACGGCCTGACCCGGCTCGGCGGCGGCGCTCTTGAGGTAGGCCAGGGCGGCGGGGCCGTAGTCGGGCAGGTCGGCGGCGCTGGTGATCGCGCCAACGACGGAGTCGCCGGCTTTGACCGCGGCCCCCACGGCCACGGGCGCGGCCAGGCGCAAGCCCACCAGGCGGCGAGCCAACTTGCCGCGGCTCTCCATGCGGGCGATGATCTCCTGCCCGATGTAACAGCCCTTCTTGAAATTCACTGCCGACCACAAATTCGCTTCGAGCGGAATGTATTTTTCGGTCAGCTCCTGCCCGGCCAGGGGCGTGCCCTCGACCGCGCCTTCGGGCTGGCCGGCGGCGAGGCGCAGCCATTGGTAGGCCTGCTCGCCGGCCGGGGCAGCGCCGGCCGCCAACGCCTGCGCCCAGAGCGCGCCGATCTGCGCGGCCGGGGCCAGCACGGTGAAGCCGCCACCGGCCAGCGGACGACGGCGGGCCACGACTACCTCACCGGTGTCGAGAAAGCGGTTCTCGGCCAGGCCGGCCGCGCCGGGGGCCAGCGCCTCGGCGATCTCGGCGGCGCGCGGGCCAAACAATCCAAACTGGCCTAGCTCCGCGCCGACGTCTTCAAACTTCACTTTGTCGTTGTAGAAGATGTAGCCCGCCAGCCAGCGGCGCACCAGCGGGGCGCGGCCGGGGCCGGTGAGCAGCAGCGCCGTCTCGCCGCGATTGAGCACCCAGAGCAGGTCCACCATGCGGGCGATGGCAGTGGTCAGCACGGTGTAGCGGGCCTCGCCCACCTCCATGCTGGTCAGGTCGTTGGTGGACATGCGGTGCAGCAGATCGAGCCGGTCACGCCCGACGGCGCGCACGCGGCCCTCGTGCGTGCGCCAGACGGCCACGGCCCCCTGGCGCGCTGCGGCGTGCTCGGCGGCCGGGTCGCCATAGTCCAGGGCGATCGCAGGCGCGGCGGGGGGCAGCGTGTCAGTCGGCATCGGGCGTGCTTTCACTGGCGGGGTGAGCCGGCAGCCAGGCTTGCAGGCCGGGCAGGTGCTCGGCCTCGTGGTCAACGACTTCTTCGACGATGTATTGGCTGAGGGTCTGGCCGCGCAGCCAGGACACGGGGGTGGCCAGGTCCTTCTCGGTCAGCGCGGTGATCTTGCGCAGCAGTTGGCGGTGGACGCCGTCGTAGTCGTCTACCACGCGCTCCAGCGGGCGGGCGCGGTACTGCTGATACCAGGCCTGGTTCTGAGCCTCGATGGCGGCGTCATCCCAACTGGTGCGGCCGGGCTTCTGGCCGCGCGCCGCCAGGCCGAGGTTAGTCAGCAAATCTACCTGGCAGGCGGTCAGGTGGGCGAGCACGTCTTTGACCGACCAGTCGCCGGCCACGCCGGGCAGTTCGAGCGCCGCCGGGGCCAGGTCGGCCAGCACGTCGTCAATTTGGGCGCGGCTGTCTTCGAGCGCCGCCAGTAACTCAGCTTTGTTCACGTCACCACCACCATTACAACAAACTGCGCCAGGCGTCCGGCGGCTATTTCGTCAACAAGAAGGCGATCACGTCGGCAAGCTGCTGGGCAGTGAGCCGGGTCAAATAGTCCTTGGGCATGAGGTCGGGCTGGAAGGTGTCTACCACGAAGGCATTTGGGTTGACGATGGATTCATACAGGTAGGCTTCGGCCGAGTAGCCCGGCTTGCGGGTCGGGGCGCGCTGGCTCAGGCCCGCTTGCGATGGGCCGACGAGGCGCACATCCGGCTCCAGCGAGTGGCAGGCCGAGCAGCCGCCCGTGCCCTGGAAGACCAGCTCGCCGGCGCCGGCGGCGCCGGCCGGCAGCTTGTCAAAGTCGGCCTGCATGATCTCGGCCGGGGTCGGCGCACCGGGGCCGGCGGTTGGCGTCGGGGGCTGAATGGCGGCGATGCGTGTGGCCTCGATGGCGTTGTCCACCGCCGCCACGCCGGAGTAGGACGGCAGGACGTAGAAGGCCACGATGCCGGCGATGACCAGGAACAGCAGCACGTTCAGGCCGATCAAGAAGCCGTCTATCGGGTTGCCGGGCAACCGCTTGGGGCGCGGGGCGCGCAGCGCTTCGAGGCGCTGCTCGACCGCCGGAATGATCCGATCCACCGGGGTGTTCTTGTATTTGTCGGCCTGGCGCACGGTGGTGTCGAGGCGGGCAAAGCCCTGGGCCAGCCCAAGGCCCATGGCGGCCACGCCGACCACGGCCAACCCCAGCACACCGATAAAGGCGTGAATGGCCAGCAGGTTGTCGCCCGGCCCGGCGATGAAGGCCGGCAGCCCGTTGATGTGCGACCCCGGCAGGCGGAAGAGCACGATGGTTGAAAGCGACTCCAGGCTGGGGATGTAGCCGAAGGGGGCCACGCTTGGCGGCTGGCCGAGGTAGCGCAGCGACTGGAAGCCGACCACGATCAACACCACGGCCACCCAGAAGATCGCCAGCGAGCGGTTGCTGGTGAGGGGGATCGCCAGGCCCTGATCGCCGGTGTTGGACTTGGGCGCGGCCGACTTGGGCGGGGGGGCCGAGATGGCCGGGTGGTGGGCGATGAGCAGGGTCAGGCGGTAGAAGGTAATCGCCAGGACGAGGCCCATGCCAAGCGTGGTGACCACGATGCCGCCCACCGCCAGGGCAAAAATCAGGGCCTGTAGCTGGCCCGTCTGCGGGTCGGCGCTGAGGGTGGGCACGTACGGCCCAGGAGTAATAGACGGGTTGCCAAAGGCATTGGTCACCGCCAGCCCGCCCACGAGCAAGAGGAAGAAGAGCAGAATAAAGGTCGGCAAGTAGCGGCGCACAATGCCCTCCGAGACAGAAAAGTGAACGGGAAAGAGCCGGGGCTAGTGGGGGGCCAACAGGCCGGGCACTAGCGAACGCTCAAGATTAAGAACCAGACCAGCGCCGCCAGCAGCAGGCCGGCGACGACCAGGCCGGGGCGGAGCGCGGCCGGCAGCAAGCGCCCGGCGATCCAACTCCAGCCCACGGCCAGCAGCAAGATCAGCCCACTCAGCGCGCTGCGGCCATTGACGTTCAGCCACTCGACGGCCCGCACGTTCCAGGGCAGCGGCGTGCCCGCGGCGCGCACCACCTCATCTACGGCCACTTGCAGGTCGAGCGTGCCATAGTCCGGCACCGACGCGCCGGGCCGCGTCACCTGCACCACCAACTGCCAGCGCCCGGTGTGATTGACGCCTGGGCCGGTGGCGGCGTAATTGCCCGCCCCGATGTCGCTGAGGGCTAGGTTAGTGTTCAAGCCGCCGTCCAGCGCCTGAAAGCTCAAGGCCACTTGCGCATCGGGCACTGATTGGCCATCGGCTGCGCGCACGCTGAGGGTGTACACATTCGAGCCGAGCCGCGCCGGGCTGATGCGGCCGGTGATGGGCAAGTCGCCGGCGGACAACTCGAACGCCAGGCCGGCTTCGTCCGATGTGCGGTTGCTGGGCGAACCGGCGGCCAGCGCCCCAGCGGCGGGCGGCAGATCCACCAGCCAGGCGGCGGCAAACAGCACCACCGCCACCAGGGCCGCCTCGACTGCCACGCGGCCGGCGGTGCGTTCGGTGCGCCCGGCCGCGGCCGCCGCCAGCCGCCGCAGGGTGCCAAGTGAATTATACGCCCCCGCCGCCAGCGCGAGGGCCACAACTGCCAACTTGAGTAAAAGCGTCTGGCCGTACTCGGTCAGCAGCAGCGCGTTCCAGGTGGTCACCTGCTGCCAGGCCAGCCACAGGCCGGAGGCCAACAGCACCCCCACGCTAGCCGCCGCCAGGCCTGAAAAGCGCGTGACCCACTCGGCGGCCAACCGGCCACGCGCGGCTGGTTCGTTCGCGCCGCGCCGCAAACTGAACAGCGCCACCACTAGGAGCAGCAGCCCGCCGGACCAAATGGCCGCCGCGCTCTGGTGGGCGAAATCGGCCAGCGGCCCCCACCACCCGGGCCACGCGCTGCTGTGGCTGGTGAGGGTGCTAGTGAGTAGCAGCGCCAGCCCCAGCGCCCACCCCAGCCAAGCCGGGCGGCGGCCGGTGAGCAGCCCTTCGAGCAGCAGCGCCACCACCAGGGCCACGAGAGCGCGCGCCACCCAAATGACGCCCCAGCGGGTGCCGAACAACTCCCAAAAGACCACCCCGGTGGCGCGGGCCTGGACGTACAGCGCGCCGAGGATGCCGGTGATGAGCGCGCCCACCAGGATGTCGGCCACCACTTCGAGCCAGCGGCGGGCTTCGGCCTCGATGCCGGCCCGGTCGGCCAGCCAGCCGGCGCGCTCGGCGGCGGCCAGCCCCGGCGACCAGACCAGGCTGCGGAAGGCCACCGCCCCCAGAAAGACCATCTGCGCCAGCAGGCCCAGATAGCGAATGAGATGGGTGGTCAGGTCCGGCTCGGGGTTGGCGGCCGCCCCGGCGGCGAAGGCGGCGGCAGTGTCGGGCGCGACGCCCACGCCAAAGGCGAATGCGCCGCCGACCGCGTGCCCGTCGCCCAGGGCAATCACGCGCCAGACCACGACGTAGCTGCCGTTAGGCAGCGGCGGCAGCGAGACCACGATGCCGGCGGCCCCGGCGGCGGTGGGGCCAAAGGCCGGCACGTACTGCCCGTCGAGCTTGTCAACGCGGTTGCCCTGCCCATCATAGACCGAGAGATGGGCGTAGGCCGGCTCAATGTCCTCGTCGAGCCAGACCACGACCTGGGCGGGCGCGGTGGCGAGCGCGGTGTTGGCGGCCGGCTCGCTGCGGATGACGCTGGGGTGCGCCCAAGCCACCCCCACCCACCCCAGCGCCAGGGCCAGCGCCAACAGGGCAGCCGTCAGTCGCCATGCCGCCCGATGCACAACGCACCTCGGCCGAGGCTACTCAGCCAGCCCCGAAAATTCGGCCCGCGCCTCGCGGACCCAGCCGATGAGGGCCGCCACGAAAATGACCGCGCCAATCGCTATCAGCGGGCGGCCGGCGATGATCAGCCCGAACAGCGCCATGACCAGGCCGAAGTCCGTGAGGAACGGCCAGACGCTGCGGCGCTTTTTGGGCGGCGAGAAGGCCGGCGGGCCGGCGGGTTCACCGGGGCCGAGGTCGCGGTCGTCGGGCGGCAGGTCTTTGGCGGGCGCGGGCGGGGTGGGAGTTAGAGTCGCCATGTGAGTCCCTTTAGCGCGGCAGGCTCATGACGATCTGAATGGACCAGACCGCCGTAAAGCCCATCCCCACGGCAATGCCCACCAACAGCAACCCGGTCAGCATGTTGCGGACGGCTTGTTTTTTCTTCATGGCAACACCCTCAACCACCACTGATAAAGCGGTCAGCGACCAGAGCCGCAAAGATCAGAGCCAAATACAAACTGGAATATTTATACAGCCGCCAGGCGATCTTGTTGCCGCGATTTTGCAAGAGCCAGACCGCGCAGAACAAGAAGCCGGCCCCCAGCAGCGCCGCCGCCAGCAGGTAGAACATGCCGGCCACGCCCGCCGGGGTGAGCAGCAACGAGAGCGCGACCACCAGCAGCGTGTAGAGCACGATGTGGCGACGGGTCTCTTCGTCGCCCCAGATGACGGGCAGCATGGGCACGCCGGCGCGAGCGTAATCGTTCTTCTTGATCAGGGCCAGCGCCCAGAAGTGCGGCGGGGTCCAAAAGAAAATCAGCGCGAACAGGAAGAAGGCATCCATGTTCAGGTGGCCGGTGGCGGCGGCCCAGCCCACCAGCGGCGGCACGGCCCCCGCGCCCCCGCCGATGACGATGTTCTGCACGGTGTTCTGCTTGAGCAGCACCGAGTAGCCGAGCACGTAGTAGAGGTTGCCAAACACCGCCAGCACCGCCGCCAGCGGAGTGACGAACACCGCCAGCACATAGAACGAGGCGATACTCAGCACCAGGCCAAAGGCCAGCGCCGCGCTTGCGTCAATGCGGCCCTCGGCCACCGGGCGGCGAGCGGTGCGGGTCATGTGCTGGTCGAGGTGGCGGTCAATCACCTGATTGAGGGTGCTGGCCCCGCCGGCCGCCAACGCCCCGCCCAGCATGGTCCACCAGAACAGGTCGGCGGGCGGCCAGCCATGCCCGGCCACCACCATCGCGGCGGCGGTGGTCACCAGCAGCAGCACCATGATGATGGGCTTGGTGAGCATAAAGTAGTCGGCTACGGCGGCGCGCAGACTGCGCGCGGGCACCCGGGCCGGCACCGGAAACTTGAGCGGGCTCAGGCGCACGTACTGCATGGCCAGCACCGCGAAGACCACCATCCCAGCCCAGACGGCGGACGCGGTGGCGATGTGCAGCCCGTTGAGAAAGACCGGGAACGAACGCAGCACGTTGAACGCGCCCACCACGATTTGGGCCACGAACAGCGTGCCGGTGACGGCGGCGGCCACGAGCACGGGCGCGTCGGCGCGGCGCAAGCGCCAGGCTTGCAGCACCGCCGCGACGACCAGCAGGCCGACCGCGCCGGCCACGTAGCGGTGGCCCATGTGCAGCCAGCCCAGCGCGGTGGTGGGGGTGAGGGCGCCATTGCACAGCGGCCAGCCCGCACAGGCCGCCGCCGCGCGCCCGGCCGTCACCAGCGCGCCGGTGATGATCAGGCCATAGACGCCCAGCGCGGTGACGCCTACCAGGCCGCTGAGTTTGTCGAAGTGAAACAGCGACTGGCCCAGGCGCGGGTCTTTTTCGTACTGGAAGGCGACGACGGTGACGACCAGCAGCAACGCCAGCAGCGCCAGGGCGTTCGCCAGATGCAGCGCCACGATGGCGGGCGGCAGCGCTAGCCTGACCGTGAGCGCGCCCAGCAGGATTTGCAGCACCAGCAAGGCCACGGCCCACAGCGCCGGGGCGACGATCCAGCGCACATGCTTGTAGCTGCGCCAGGCGAAGAAGGCGGTGCCGAGCACCAGCGGCGTGACCAGCGTTGTCCCCAGCCGGTGCGAGAGTTCGATGAAGGTAGGCAGGTCCAGCGGCGGGAACCACAGGCCGTTGCACAGCGGCCAGTGGTCGCCGCAGCCCATGCCGGAGCCGGTCACCCGGACGATGCCGCCGATGACGATGAGACAGAAGGTGGTGACGGCCGCGCCCAACGCCAACCACCGAAAGCGGCGGGCGTTGGGCGGGGTGGGCAGAGCAGTGGTCATAACCTAAGCGTGCGCGCGTTGGCCGCCGTCAGCCTGGCGCTCGCGGTCGAGCAGCCAGAGCGGGTCGCGGCCCTTGACGGGCGGGATGACGTCGAAGTTGTAGGCCGGCGGCGGGGAGGTGGTGGCCCACTCCAGCGACGCGCCGCCCCACGGGTTGCTGCCGGCGGGCGTCTTGCGGCGGGCGCTGACGAAGAAGTTGATGATGAACACCAGCACCGAGGCGGCGATCAGGAACGCGCCGATGGTGGACATCAGGTTCCAGATTTCCCAGCCCTGGCCGGAGGCGTAGGTGTAGATGCGGCGCGGCATGCCCAGCAGGCCGCTGATGTGCATGGGGAAGAAGGTCAGGTTGAAGCCGATGAGCATCAGCCAGAAGTGGGCCCGGCCCCAGCCGCGCTGCATCTGCCAGCCGGTGATCTTGGGCAGCCAGTAGTAGAAGGCGGCGAACATGGCGAAGATCGAGCCGCCAAAAAGCACATAGTGCAGGTGGGCGACCACGAAGTAGGTGTCGTGCACCTGCCAGTTGACCGGCACGGCGGCCAGCATCACGCCGCTCAGGCCGCCGATGATGAACATGGAGATGAAGCCGATGGCGAACAGCATCGGCGCGCGCATGTCGAGCGCCCCGCCCCAGATCGTGCCGATCCAGTTGAAGATTTTGACGCCGGTGGGCACGGCAATGATCATGCTGGCGGTGGCGAAGAAGGCATTGACCGCCAGGCTGGAGCCGACCTGGAACATGTGGTGGGCCCAGACTGAGAAGCCCAGGACGGCGATGGCGACCGACGACCAGGCGATGAAGCTGTAGCCGAAGAGCGGCTTGCGCGAGAAGACCGGCAGGATTTCGGAGATGAGGCCCATGCCGGGCAGCACCATGATGTAGACGGCCGGGTGGCTGTAGAACCAGAACAGGTGCTGCCACAGCAGCGGGTCGCCGCCCTGGGCGACGATGAAGAAGTGCGTGCCAAAGTGCCGGTCGGCCAGCAGGAGCGAGATCGCCACCGTGAGCGAGGGCGTGGCAAACAGCACCATGGCCGAGGTGACCAGCATGGACCAGACGAACATGGGGACTTCGGTCAGCTTCATGCCGGGGGCGCGCATGTTGAGGATGGTGACCAGGAAGTTGATGGACCCGATAATGGACGACGCGCCCAGCAGGTGCAGCCCCAAAATCCAGAAGTCAATGTTCTGGCCGGGGTTGTACAGAATGCCAGACAGCGGCGGGTAACCGGTCCAGCCGGCGTTGGGCAGTTGCGGGCGGCCGTCGGCCCCGGGGAAGAGGAAGGACGAATACATCACCAGGCCGCCGAAGACCAGCAGCCAGAACGACAGGGCGTTGAGGCGCGGGAAGGCCATGTCGCGCGCGCCGATCATCAGCGGCACGAAGTAGTTGGCAAACCCGGCCCAAATCGGCACGACCACCAGGAAGATCATGGTGGTGCCGTGGAGCGTGAACATCTCGTTGTAGGTCTGCGGGTCGAGCACCTTCAGGTTGCTGCCCGCCAATTGCGTGCGCACCAGCAGGGCCTCCAGCCCGCCGATGATAAAGAAGCTGAAGTTCACCACCAAATACATGATGCCGATCTTCTTGTGGTCAACCGTCGTCACCCAGTCGAGGATCTCGGCCAGGACATTGCGGCTGGCAGGCACGGCTTGCGCTTGGGCAGTCATAGGCGTCCTTTGGTTCGCGCGCTACTTGAGGGTGTTCAGATACGCCACCAGATCGGCAACTTGATCGGGCGTAAAGGTGTCAGCGAAGTTCGGCATGAGGGTGCCGGGCTTAAAGCTGGGCGCGTTGTGAATCCAGGCGGCCAGGTTCTCGGACGTGTTCGCTAAGACGCCGCCGGCGATGAAGCTGCGGCTGGCGATGTGGGTCAGGTTCGGGCCAGTCTGGCCGCCGGCCGGGCTGCCGTCCACGGCGTGGCAAGCCACGCACTGGCTGCTGCCGGCCATGAACAGGTCGTGCCCGGCCAGGGCGCCGCCCGAGAGCGTTTCGGGCGGGGCGGCGGGCTGCTGGAACTGCGCCGCCCAGGTCTGGAAGTCACCGGCCGTGCGGACCGAGACGGCGAAGCGCATTTGGGCGTGCGACGTGCCGCAGAACTGGGTGCATTGGCCGCCGAAAAAGTCGGCGCGGACGGTGTCGGGGGTGAAGCGCACGCGGGTGGTGTAGCCCGGCACGGCGTCTACCTTGCCGAACAACTCGGGCGCCCAGAAGCCGTGCTCGACGTCCACCGACTCGACCGAGACTTCGATGACGGTGTTAACCGGCACGACCAGCTCGTTGGCGGTGGTGATCTTGAGATCAGGGTAGCGGAACTCCCAGAACCACTGGTGGCCGATGGCCGTGACGTGCATCACGTTCTCGCTGGTGACGGCCTTGACCTCGCCCATGGTCTTGAAGGTGAAGCCCAGCAGCACGGCCAGGATGATGGCGGGCGCGGCGGTCCAGGCGATTTCGAGCTTGGTGTTGCCATGCACCTGGACGGCCATCTCGGCCGGGCGGTTGCGGAAGCGGAAGACGGCGAAGAACAACATGCCTTCCACCAGCACAAAGATGATGGCGGCGATGACGAGGATGAAGCGGTTGAGCTCATCAATCCGGGCCGTCTCATACGAGGCCGGCTGGAAGATGGACGGCATGTCGAACGAGACCATGCAGTTGGGCGGGCAGAGCACCGTCGGGCCAGATTGCGCCAGGGCAATCGCCATCGGGATCGCCAGGGCTGCCAGCCCAATAAATATTAAAGCGATGAGCCAAGGGCGAGAGAAACGCTTTTTCAAACTAGCCTCCGGGCAAAAGAGCGTTGTTTTTTGGATTGCTGCGGGTAACAGGTTTCAGGGATTATATGCAAAGGACTGGATTGCGTCAAATATCACCAATAGCGAGACAACTTGCATCTCCCGGCGATGATGATAGAATGCCCCCGTCTCTCACTGACCTCTCAAGCCCAGCGCAGGAGCACTCGGAATGGACCAACCGTTAGACCCGCACCTGGCCGAACACAGCCAGGGCATTCACTTACCTAAGCCGTCGTTCACGCCCATGCTGCTCGGCCTGGGCCTGGGGCTGATGGCCTTCGGCGCGCTGATCGGCTTTATCACTGGCAGCTTTTGGCTGGTGGCGGGCGGGGTGGGGCTGATTGTCATCGGCACCGGCGGGTGGCTGGTGGGCAACGTGCGCGAGCGCATTCATGGCTCGGAGACGCCGGCGGTGGCGGCCAAGTTTGCGATGTGGTGCTTCCTGGGCACCGAGGTGATTATCTTCGGCATGCTCATCAGCCGGGTGATCGCCATCTGGCTGGTGGACCGAGAGGCACACGCTCTGCTGACCGAGCCGATCGCGTCGCTGCTGCTGGTGTCGGTCAACACCTTTCTGCTGCTGGTCAGCAGCCTATCGGTGGTGCTGGGTCTGAACAGCATTCAGGAGGGCAAGCGCGGCGGGCTGGTGCTGTGGCTGGTGGTGACCACGCTGCTGGGAGCCACGTTTGTGGGCATTCAGGGGTACGAGTACTCCAAGCTGGTGAGCGAGGGGTTGACCATCGGCTCCAGCCAGTTTGGCTCGGCCTTCTACCTGCTGACCGGCAACCACGGTCTGCACGTCATCATCGGCGTGATCTGGTGCGCGGTGCTGATTGGGCGGGCGCTGCGCGGCGGCTTTACCAAAGAGCAGCACCTGGGCGTCGAAATCTTCGGCCTGTACTGGCACTTTGTGGATGTGGTCTGGATCTTGATTTTCACACTGGTCTATCTCATCTAGGATTTCAGCATGAGCGCACACGCCCCTACCACCGCCCCGGCGGCCACCCATCACATTTCGACCCGCACTTACCTGATCGTCTTCGCCTGGCTGGCGGTGATGACGGCGATCGAGGTCGCCATCGCGGCGCTGCCCATTCAAGAGGAAGTCAAGGTGATCGCGCTGATCGCGCTGGCCGTGGTCAAGGCGGCGCTGGTGGTGCTGTTCTACATGCACCTGCGCTACGACAGCAAGTGGTATTGGATCACGCTGATCGTGCCGAT
>Ga0163144_10025295_pt1 | contig 11599 bp, 10 predicted proteins | sample OliLak19BULKMAT1_FD_123175 | JGI IMG/M metagenome (GOLD analysis project Ga0163144, IMG submission 123175) | Freshwater microbial mat bacterial communities from Lake Vanda, McMurdo Dry Valleys, Antarctica - Oligotrophic Lake LV.19.BULKMAT1 | ecosystem: Environmental > Aquatic > Freshwater >... | reverse complement strand
GCGTTTTTCTTCGCGTTTTTTGGCGTTCTTCGCGGTAGAAAGTTTTGGTTCTGGCTTGTCCAGGTTAGGATTATTGTAGCCTAAAATGGTGCAAGAGTCTAATCAATGGGCAATTGTCAACGGTTAATGGCTAGGGGTAGGCTGGGCAATTTTTTGTGCAATAACGCACTGATTACATAGCGATTCGCTGGAACTGTGCTATACTAGCAGGCTATATGATCTTTCCGATGCATCTTTTTGAATAAGTGATCGGCGAACAGGTGTGTAAGGAATGCCGTGCATACACCTGACTGTCCGTTTGCCTACCTATGATCAGGAGTTATCTATGCCACGTGAGGTTACGGTTGCGCTTGTCCAGATGGCACCAGTATTGGCCGATCCTGAGGCAAATCTACGCAAGATGGGCGATTTTGTCGAGCGGATCTGTAGTGAACAAAATACCGATCTGATTATTTTCCCCGAATTGAGCTACACCGGCTCTGAATTGGGCTTGCGCGCCACAGATTTAGCCGAACGGGTGCCCGGCCATGCCACCAATTATCTGGCCAAGCGCGCCAATGATTTTCAAACCCATGTGGTCTTTGGCCTGGTGATCAAAGAAAAAGTAGAGAGCATTCTGTATAATGGGTTGGTCTGTTTGGGTCCCGAAGGCGATGTTGCCGGCGACTACCGTAAGGTGCATCTGCTGGGCGAAGAGCGCCAAGTGTATCGCAGTGGCTTTCGTTTTATCAATGTGGAAGCTGAATGGGGACGCTTTGGGCTGAGCATTGGCAGCGATCTGGCCTTCCCCGAAACGGCACGCAGCCTGACCTTGGAAGGCACAGAAATGCTGGTGGTCAGCGCCAATTGGGAAGAACAATATGCCGATTCGTGGCGCGCCCACATTATCAGCCGGGCCTGCGAAAATGCCATTTATGTCGCCGCCACTAATCGCGTTGGCGAAGAGCCCACCAGTCGCTTTGCTGGTGACAGCATGTTGGTTGGCCCTTCTGGCGAACTCTATACGGCGCTTGATGAAGCCATTGAAGGCTATGCCGTGGCAACCATTGATCTGGACCGCGTGCGCACGGTACGCGAAGAGCGTCAACTGATCCAATATCGCGAACCAGGGGCCTATCGCGCGATTGTCAAAAAGTATTGAAACCGGTTATTGAATCTATCTCAATGGATCTATTACGTAATCTCGTCAATGGCGAATGGCAGGGCACACCTCACCGAATTGATTATCGTGCCGAATGGTTAAGCAACTTGTTGGTAGAACGCGTGACGTGGGATGCAACTACGCCTACGCGCCTGCTTGGTGAACGGGTAATTGCCAATCCTGGCTACAGTTGGCTACGGTTCTGGCTATTGGAAGAAGCGCTTGTGCTGGATAAATATTTCGATGCTGAGCAGCAACCCATCGGCTATCATCTGCCCATTTGTATGCCCGTGAAGCGGCATAATAATGACCTACAGGCGTTATCGCTCTATCTCGCACTCTGGATGACGCCCGATGGCCGCGTGACGGTATTGTACGAGGAGCAGTTTGAGGCTGCTGTTACCAGGGGTGACGTAGCGCCGGTCGAGGCTGAACACGCGGAATATCAGATCCGTGAATTGACAACTGTGATTGCGCGCAACACTTTCCCTCCGGCTATCGTGCGCAATTTTGCCCTTCAGGGGGATACTGGCAAAAAAGACTGACCTTTTCCCCACGCTTTTGTCACAGATTTTCTCTGAAGTAACTGGAAAGAGAAGGTGGATATGATCGCGATTATCGACTATGGCGTTGGCAATCTGCGCAGCGTCTATAAAGCGTTTGAAACCGTCGCACAGCCTTTGCAGATTCCGGTCGATATTGTGGATGCGCCCACCGACTTGACCCAATGGCGCGCCGTGGTGTTGCCGGGGCAGGGGGCGTTTGGCGACAGTGTGGATAATCTACGCCGGCAGGGCTTTGAAGCGCCACTGCTGGATTTTGTGCAGACTGGGTTGCCGCTGTTGGGTATCTGTGTCGGCATGCAACTGCTCTTTGATGGCAGTGAAGAGATGGGCCAACATGAGGGCTTGCACATCATTCCAGGGCAGGTGCGCCGCTTTGCCGAAGGCATTGCCGACCCGACCCACGCTGGCCACACCTTGCGCGTGCCCCAAATCGGTTGGAATCGCCTGCACCAGCAACGCACGGATCCGTTGCTCGACGGTGTGCCCGATGGCGCGTACGCCTATTTTGCCCACAGCTATTTCTGCGATGCCGCCGATCCATCGGCAGTCCTGGCGTTGACCGATTATGGCATCGACTATCCGAGCATTGTGCGCTACAAAAATGCCTGGGGCATTCAGCCTCATCCCGAAAAGAGCCACACAGTGGGGCTGCGCATCCTCGCCAACTTTATGCGCATGGTCGTCGGCATGCCCGATCCACTGGCACAAGTCGCTGCCTGATCGATGCGCCTTTTTCTGATTACACACGCGCACACCCAGATCCAACCGGCGCAAGCTGCTACACAGTGGACGCTGTCTGCAATCGGGCAGGCACAAGCTGAACGTTTGGCCACCTTGCCCCTGTGGCATACGGTTGATCAAATTGTCTTGAGCAGCGAACCCAAGACGCGGCTCACGGTTGAGGCTGTGCTGGCGCAGCACAATCTACCTGTGCGGGTCGATGCGCGTTTTGACGAGTTGCAGCGCCCCGGGTGGATCGAGGATTACGCAACCCAAGTGCAGCGCGCCTTTGCCGAGCCAACGCAAGCCGCTGGCGAAGGGGAACCGGCAGCAACCGCCTTGGCGCGCTTCCAAGCGGGCATTGCCGATCTTTGCGATCAATGCGCAGGCCGGACCTTGGCCCTGGTCGGTCATGGTCTCACCCTCAGTCTCTATCGCGCCCATCTGCTCGGCCAAATGCATGTGCATTTTGGCGATTGGCAGCAACTTAGTTTTGCCGCGATCGCACTCGTTGATCCGGTTGCCCCGCAATTGCTCCAACAATTGCTCCAAGATTTTCGACCTGTGGCCAGCCAAATCGCGCGCACTGGATAGCACACGCGCGCCCATGAATTGATTGATCCTCGCCAACGCGGATGGGATGTTACGTTTATTGGAGCGAATCCTGTGATAAAGTGACTACAGCATGCTCATGCTGATTTGGCTATTGCCATTGCCTGGGATGAGCGTATGGCAAGCTGTCACATATCGTATTCCAGTAAATTTTTGTACTGCATCCGGCGCGGATGGAACAAATTTTTCTGAATAGCTACCACCGGGTTGAGGAAGTGCCTTATCTATGATTATTTATCCCGCCATTGAGCTACGCCAAGGACGTTGTGCCCGTCTGCGCCAGGATAATCCCGATGCGGAGATCGTCTTCAGCGCAGATCCGGTAGCGATGGCGCGTCATTGGGTGGCAGAGGGCGCAGAATGGTTATACGTGGTTAATCTGGATGGCATGGTGGGCGCAACCCAAGCCCAACTGAGCGCGCTTCATCGCCCAGCCACTATCTGGATCAAGCGCCCCGGCGCGGACAAGCCAGAATCGCCAGAGGCCGATCTGTTGCGTCAACTGCCCGTGAATTTGCAACAGCTGCGGGCGATTCGCCAGGCTGTTGCTGTGCCGATTCAATTTGGTGGTGGGTTACGTACACTGGATGATATCCAGTTAGTACTCGAATTAGGCGCGAATCGGGTGGTGTTAGGGACGATTGCGTTGGAGAATCCAGAACTGGTGGCCTTGGCCTTGGAACAGTGGGGTGCTGATCGCATTGTCGTCAGCATTGATGCGTGTGAGGGTAAAGTCGCAACCCATAGCTGGAAATCAGTCTCGCAGGTAGATGCCGTAGATCTCGGCTACCGGATGCACGCAATCGGGATTAAGCGTGTACTCTTTAGTGATATCAATTGTAACGGGGGCGTGAATGGCGTCAATGTTGAAGCGAGTGCGCGCCTGGGCGATATCACCGATCTCTATGTGATTGCCAATGGCGGTGTGGCCGATCTGCATGATATTGCGCGGCTCAAGGCGTATGAGCATTATAATATTGACGGTGTCGTGATTGGCCAGGCGATCTACACCGCACAATTGAAGCTGCGCGAAGTGGTTGCGCTGGGTCATCAAGCATTACGCCGCCGCAGCGCTGGGATTATTCCCTATCGACTTCATGAGGGGCGTATTGAATTTCTCTTGCTCTTCAATCTCTTTTTTGAACAGTGGCAATTTCCGCGCGGCGGCATCCAAGATCACGAAGATGACCAGCATTGTGCCCGACGCGAGTTTGCCGAAGAAACGGGTCTACCGATCTTGAAATTCCACGAAGCGTGCCGAACTGTGTTACAGTATACGGCGTCTATTCGCAACTATCAGATTGAGCGGACCATTATTTATTATCTGGCCGAGGTTGGTTCCCAAGAAGTGCAGCTTGGGCATGAAGATCATTGCGAAGCGCGCTGGTTGAATGCCTATGAGTGCTGGGAATTGTTGACAGAAACTTCGCCAGAACAACTGCCGGCTTTGGATGCGGCTGTCGCCTACTTAAACCTAGAAATCTAACCCTACCTAGCCAATCTGCCGTAGAAATCACCTATGTTAGCCAAGCGCATTATTCCTTGTTTGGATGTTAAAGATGGTCGCGTCGTCAAAGGGGTGAACTTTGTCGATCTGGTCGATGCTGGCGATCCCGTGGCGCAAGCCCAAGTCTATGACCAGGAAGGGGCCGACGAACTGGTCTTTTTGGATATCACCGCTACGCATGAAGCGCGCGATATTATGATCGATGTGGTGCGGCGCGTGGCCGACACGGTCTTTATCCCCTTTACCGTCGGTGGCGGCATCCGCACGGTGGAGGATATGCGCGCCTTGTTGTTGGCCGGTGCCGACAAAGTGAGCATCAACAGCGCGGCTGTGCGCGATCCCCAGTTGATCACCGAAAGTGCCAAACGTTTTGGCAGCCAATGTATTGTCGTGGCGATTGACGCGCGTCGCCGTCAGGGCCAAGAACTGCTGGAGCGGGGCGAAGGCTGGGATGTCTATGTAAGCGGCGGGCGCATCAACACGCGGCTCGATGTGGTGGCGTGGGCCAAGGAAGCCGAACGGCGCGGGGCGGGTGAGCTTTTGTTAACTTCCATGGATGGCGACGGCACCAAAGAAGGCTACGATGTCGCGCTCACGCGTGCCGTGAGCAGTGCCGTGAATATTCCGGTGATTGCCAGTGGTGGCGCAGGGCGTGCCGAAGATTTTGCAGCAGCCCTGACCGAAGGCGGCGCCGCGGCGGCTTTGGCGGCCAGCCTCTTTCACTTTAAGGAATTGAGCATTCTCGATGTGAAAGAATCGCTGTTCCAGGCAGGCGTGCCGATCCGTATGCCATTGGAGCTACTCTAATGACCGCCCAAGACTTATTCGCCGCGCTCAAATATGACGCGGATGGGCTGGTAGCAGCGATTGTGCAAGACGCGCAAACCGGACAAGTCTTGATGATGGCGTGGATGAATGCGGAGAGTCTGCAACGTACCTTGGACATTGGCGAAACCGTCTTTTGGAGCCGCAGCCGTCAAGAGTTCTGGCACAAAGGGGCCACCAGTGGCAACACCCAAACAGTGGTCGATATCAGTGTGGACTGTGATGGCGACACACTGTTGCTGCGTGTCGCGGCCGCCGGCCCCGCCTGTCACACGGGGGCGGTCAGTTGCTTTTTTCGCACTTTATCTAATGAAAAAACTTCTACAACAATTAACCAACGAACCAATTAGATCGATCAATCATGGCAACTGTACTGCAATCACTCTTTGAAACAATTCAAAGCCGGAAAGCGGATCCCACGCCCGGCTCCTACACGGCCAAGCTCTTTGCCACTGGCGAAAATGAAATTTGCAAGAAAATTGGTGAAGAAGCGGTCGAAGTGATCATTGCTGCCAAAGGTGAAGGGGACGATCGCATTATTTATGAGATGTCGGATCTGATCTATCACTGCATGGTGCTGCTCGCCGCGCGCAACCTCGACTGGGCGGAGATTGAGGCGGAATTAGCCCGCCGCGTGAAGTAAGGTAATGGGTAAGCAGCATAGGTCGCGTTTGTAACGTGACAATCCACTAAGGCCGCAACACCACCCTAGAAAAGTCTTGATCAACGATGCTTGTGCCGTTAGTTGTGTAACGTCGATTGGAAAAGGCCAAGGCCATAGGAGCGTCAAACCATGCAACTGCAACCAGGAACAGCAGCAGAAGTGGGAATGTCGGCAACCAGAATCCGCCGCGTGGCGAATTTGGCGGAAGGTTGGGTGGCACAAGGTATGACGCCGGCCTTGGTCGTGCTTGTGGCGCGCCGAGGGGTGATCGTCTTGCATGAGGCGTTCGGTCGCCTGACCCCTGACACCGCCGCACCAGCGTTGCCGCGGGATGCGATCTTTCCCATGGCCTCGATCAGCAAGTCGATCACGGCAACGGCAGCCATGATTTTGGTAGAAGATGGTTTGCTAGGACTCAACCGTCCGGTGGCAGAATACATTGCCGAATTTGGCGGGGCAGGTAAGGAAGCCGTGCTCGTCCATCATCTGCTGACGCATACGTCAGGGCTCAGCGATGAAGATGTCGCAGCCCATGCCGAAAAGAAACGTGGCTCGGTTACCATCCCACCTGTACCGGCGACGCAACATCCACAGATTCACGATTATCTGTTGCATGGCTACGACACACCCTTGTGGAAACCGCCGGGGGTGGAGATGGCATACTGTAACACGGGCTATGAACTCCTCGGCGAAATCATCCGTCGCGTGAGTGGGCAATCGCTGTCTGCCTTTTGCGCGGAACGCATCTTTGCGCCGCTTGGGATGAATGACAGCCACTATGTCTTACCGGATGCAGCGCAGCCGCGAATCGTTAAGCGCGCCCCCGATAACCCGAGTGCTGGATTGGATGATCCGGCCTTCCATGCAACGCCCTGGGCCTGTGCCGGTCTGCTTACGACTGCGCTGGATCTGGCGATCTTTGGTCAAATGCTGCTCAACCGGGGTGTTTATGCGGACGCACGCCTCCTCAGCCCTGCTACCGTACACACCATGACACGCAACCAGATTCCCGGCATCAGTGCGTACAAGGATGGTGAGTTCTTCCCCGAAGCCGCTTGGGGTTACGGGTGGGATGTGTGTGGCGACAAGAAAGCCATGTACGACGGGGCACTCTACTCGCCGGCCGCATTTCAACATAGCGGCGCTGGCGGTGTCAACCTGTGGGTGGACCCGACTTACGAACTGGTGGGGGTCTATTTCTCGGTTGTACTCGGCAACACGGCCGATGGTTTCCACCGCGTATCGCCGGTGGATCTGTTTATGAATGCGGTGACGGCATCAATTATCGATGAATGACCAGCGGATTACAAGAGAGAACCGCTAATAAGCAAACCAACTCTTGATCATCGTCAATGTCATTAATGCATGGTATGCAACGGACGCTGTCAACGGATTTTGAGAACGAATTAAGCCGATGGTTGGGCACAAATCTGTTCTATGGCTTGCCCAAGAACAGATTTGTCGTCCATGAATCCGCTCGGGAACCCTTTGGGTGCCGCTCCCAAAATCCGTTGACAGTGTGTAACCTACATCGGGCCTTAGTTCATGGCAACGATATTTTTTCCACCCTCTTCTGTCCATATATCAAACTGCTCGACCACTTCTTGGCGGAACTGTTGCGTATAGAGCCGATAGTAGCGACCCTGTTGGCGCAGCAGTTCATGGTGGCTGCCCATTTCGGCAATCTGGCCATTTTCAATCACCAAGATGCGATCGGCGTTGCGAATGGTCGAAAGGCGATGGGCGATGACAAAGCTGGTGCGCCCTTGCATCAACTTGTCCATGCCCCGCTGAATTAACCCTTCGGTCAAGGTATCGATCGAACTGGTCGCCTCGTCCATGATGAAGATATCGGGCTTGGCCAAAATGGCACGCGCCAAACTCAACAGTTGTTTTTGCCCCACCGACAGCAACACGCCGCCCTCACCCACTTCTTCGGCATAGCCCTTCTCTAGCGCCATGATAAATTCATGGGCGCCGACCATGTGCGCCGCTTCCTCGATCTCGGCATCGCTGGCATCGAGTCGGCCATAGCGAATATTCTCGCGGATCGTGCCGGAGAAGAGGTGCGGCGTCTGCAAGACCATGCCAATGCGCGATTGGACGGTGTGTTGGGTGAGCTGCGTATAGTCATGACCATTGATGAAAACTGTGCCATCCTTGGGTTCAAAGAAGCGGCAGAGCAGGTTGACAATGGTGGACTTGCCGCCACCGGTTGGCCCCACCAGCGCAATGGTTTCGCCCTGTTTGACATGTAGGTTGAAATCGCTCAAGATCGGTTCATTGTTGGCGTAGGTAAAGTTCACCTGATCAAAGACAATATCGCCACGCAGGGTGTCGATCGCAATCGCGCCGGGGCGGTCTACAATCTCTGGCTCGGCATCGATCAGCGAGAAGATGCGCTCGCCCGACGCAATCGCCTGCTGCATTTCGGCATAGACGCGCGCCATCTCTTGGATCGGCCAGAGCATAAAGACGACATAGGAGATGAAGGCTTGAATGCCACCAATACTCATCCCGCCAATTGTGCCCCCCGCAATGCCGACACTGCCACTATACCAGATGATGAGGATGACCCCCAGCGAGCTGATCATCTGTACGACTGGCAGAAAGAGGCTCGATAGCCAGACCGCGCGGTAGCTGGCCTGATACATCTGGCCGGTTAATTGGCTGAATTCTTCTAGGTTGCGGTCTTCGCGGTTCAACGCCTTGATCACGCGCACACCGGTAATGTTCTCATTGTACGATCCGGTGAGCTTCGAGTTGATCTTGCGCACATTGCGGTATTCGCCGATGATGCGCTTCTTGAACTGCACCGCAATCACTACGATCACGGGAATAAGCAGGAAGACAATGCCCGCCAACCGCCAGTTGATCAGCGACATAAAGTAGACTGCCGCCGTGATATTTAGGATACCCCACGTCACATCCAACAAGCCCCAGGTGACCAATTCGGCCAGCCGCTCCGTGTCCGACGTAATGCGCGACATGACCCAGCCAATCGGCGTGCGATTGTAATAGGAAAGTGACAACCGCTGTAAATGATTAAACATGACGCGCCGCAGATCATAGCGCACACGTTCACCGAGTAAGCCGGCGACATAGATAAAGGTAAAGACGCTGATCGCTTGCAGCACAATCAAGCTGCCATAGATGGTCAGCAGTCGCCACAGCGCATCCACATCGCGTGCAATGATGCCTTCGTCAATAATGCCTTTGCTCAAATAGGTGAAGTAGGATTCCAAAAAGGAAACAATGCCTACTCCCGTCAAAAAGAGCAATACCCACTGCCAGTAGGGCCGCAACTGCCGCAAGATGCGCAGAATCGTCCCACCGGTAAATTGTGTTGTAAATTCTTCTTCTTCAAATTCGATCATGTCAGACATGATAGCGTGCTCCTAAGATTCTGTGTCAAGGTTGAATCTGTTAGGCTATTCCCAAAAAATAATGATCCAGTACGGGCATGCGGTGTGGCGGGGTAAAACGATGGGTGTCCACAAGGTCTCTTTCCGCCACACCTCGTGCCCCTACGTAAATTGGATCGTTTAAATTTTGAAATAACCTTATTCGGATAAAGCGCTGGGCGCGCTAGCGCTTCGCTAAATTAATGGTAACGATTCGGGCACCCCCACCCACCCTCCCCCAGCTTGGGGAAGGCGCTAATATCGCAGCCAATAGTTCCCTCTCTTCTCAGGGAGGGCTAGGGCGGGGTTAAAAATGTCAAAGCTTATTTGACAGCGTACTAATTGTTGATGGCATTTAACTGGGCCTCAAGTTCCTGCTCCATGCGCGTCTGCGCTTCATAGATGCGCCGGTAGAAGCCATCCTGCGCCACCAACTGTTGATGGGTGCCGCGTTGGACAATGCTGCCTTGGTGGAAAACCAAGATCAGATCAGCGTCCATGACAGTCTGGATGCGGTGGGCAATGATAAAGGTCGTGCGCCCGCGCATCAGGTTTTGCAGCGCTTGGCGGATCTGCGCTTCGGTCTCGGTGTCCACTGCGGAAGTAGAATCATCCATAATCAGAATGCGCGGATCCTTGAGCAGGGTGCGGGCAATCGCAATGCGTTGCTTTTGCCCACCCGATAGGGTGATGCCGCGCTCGCCGATCAGCGTGTCGTAGCCCGCGGGAAACTTGCTCAGAATGACATCGTGAATGGCCGCGGCCCGCGCGGCCTCTTCCACTTCGTCTTGCGTCACAATACGCCCCACCCCATAGGTGATGTTATCGCGCAGCGTGCGCGAGAAGAGAAACGGCTCCTGCTCGACAATGCCGATCTGCTGGCGCAAGTAGGCGCGCGCATAATGATTCAGTTCTACGTCATCCAGCAAGATACGCCCGTCGCTATACTCATAGAAGCGCGGTAGCAAGTTGACCAGTGAACTCTTGCCCGAACCGGTTGGGCCGAGCAAGGCAATGCGTTGCCCAGGCTTGCAGTGAAACGAGATATCTTTCAGCACCAGCTCATCCGTCCCCTCGTAGTGAAAGTTGACATGGCTAAAGATCAACTCGCCGCGCAAGGGTTGGGTTGGCTGATAGTCGCTGCTGCTATGCGGTTCGCGCTCGGCCTTGATCACTTCGCCCACACGGCCAAGCGAAACAAGCCCGGTTGACATCTGCACAATCAGCCGCCCCAAGTTACGCATGGGCCAGATGATCCAGATCACCAGCCCGGCGTAGGCCAGATAATCACCAAGGGTGATTTCGCCGCGGATCGTCATGAGCCCGGCAAAGGCAAAGCCGCCGATCATCTGCGCGCCGCAGATCAGGTCCGTCACCGGCCAGAAAGTGGCGTGGGTGATGAGGAGCTTTTTCCCCAGCGTATATTTGCCCCAGTTGATCTTGTCGAACTTCTTCGTTTCATATTCCTGGCGCGCAAACGCCTTGACCACGCGTACCCCGCTGAGATTTTCCTGTACCGTGGTCGAGAGCAACGCTTCCTGGTTTTGATAGGCTTCGTAGCGCTTTTCGACCAACTGAAAGAAAAAGTACGAGACGACCAACACCGGTGGAATCACAATCACCGAGATCAGCGCCAACTGCCAGTTGATGTAGAAGATGGCGGCAAAGTTCACCACAAAGAGCATCACCACGCGTCCGCTCTCAATCGCCTGATCGGCAAAGAAGCGGCGAATGGCATCTACGTCCGACGTGGCGCGCTGCAACAGATCGCCGGTCTGCATCTTGTCGTGGTAGGTGAACGACAGGCGCTGAATGTGATCATAGAGATAGTCGCGCAAACGCCTGGTAATGCCTTCGGCTGTCTGTGCCGCCAACTTGCGGCTCTGGAAGGTGAAGAACGCTTGCGCCCCTGCGAGGCTCAGGAAGCCCAGCAAGATCAGCCACAAACCCACCGCTTGCGCGCTGCCACCCAGGTAGTCATCGATAAAATAGCGAATTAGCAGATAGGTGCCGGTGTTGGCAAAGGCCGACAGCCCCAGACTGATGGTCGCGCCGATATAGTGCCGATGATAGCCGGTCATCAAGCGCCAGATGCGGCGCAGCTTGCTCTCCTCGGTAACGACGCTCTTGAGATCAAAATTTGCTTGGTTACGTGCAATC
>Ga0163144_10025294_pt1 | contig 11599 bp, 12 predicted proteins | sample OliLak19BULKMAT1_FD_123175 | JGI IMG/M metagenome (GOLD analysis project Ga0163144, IMG submission 123175) | Freshwater microbial mat bacterial communities from Lake Vanda, McMurdo Dry Valleys, Antarctica - Oligotrophic Lake LV.19.BULKMAT1 | ecosystem: Environmental > Aquatic > Freshwater >... | reverse complement strand
GAACGATCCGACGAGCGACGAGAAGCTGACGTAGGCCTTCTCCATCTCGCGCGCGAGGCCGTCGGCGAGCGCCGGGTCCGCCTCGCGGCGCTCACGCAGCGCAGGGATCAGCGCGTCGGCGAGCCGCTCGCCTGCGAACATCGCGAGCGACACGCCCGACGAGAACACCGGATCGAGGAACAGCGACGCATCGCCGATGCACGCCCAGCGCGCGCCGCGGCTCTTGGCGTTGCGATAGCTGAAATTGCGGATGACGCGCCCGGGCGTGCGATGTCCACCCGCGGTGAGCCGCGTTATCAGCGGCGACGCGGCGATCATCTCGTCGAGCAGCGACGCCGTGACGCCGGTGCGACGCGTGACGACGCCGACGGAGAGGCGCCCGCCATGCAGCGGGATGAGCCACATCCAGCCATCCTCGATGATCAGCACGCGAATGTTGCCAGTCGCCGAGAGCTCGCGCTCCGCCTCGGCGTGGAGGCCGTCGAAGTGACAGAACACGGCCGCGATGCCGAAGTCGCGCAGCGGTACGGTGCCGTGCAGCTTGCGCGCGAGAAACGCGTCCTGACCGGTGGCGTCGATCGCATAGCGCGCGCGGTGCGTGCCCTCTGCGGTGGTGACGGTGACACCGTCGTCGTCGGGGACCACATCGGTGACGCGCACGCCGTCGTTCACCACTGCGCCGACGGCCTTCGAGCGCTCGAGCAAGAGGTGATCGAACTGCGCGCGCTCGACCTGATACGCGTGGGGCGGCGTGCCCGCGAGCCCATCGCGGAACAGGTATTCCGCGTAGTCGCCGGTGCGCTCGTCGATGAACTCCGCGCCGCCCTTGTAGAGGTATGGCTGGCCCTCGAGCGACACGCCGAGCCGCGCGAAGATCGGCAGATCACACGGCAGCAGCGACTCGCCGATGTGAAAGCGCGGGAAGCGCTCCTTCTCGAGGACGAGCACGTCGACGCCCGCCTGCGCGAGCAGCGTCGCGGCGGTCGAGCCTGCCGGTCCGCCGCCGATGATGATGACGTCGCGCTGCGTGTCGTGGGTCATAGGGTGTGAGCTCATGAGGGCGGGAGTCCAATCACCAGAGAGGTATTGAGCCCGCCGAAGGCGAAGTTGTTGCTCATCATCCGACGCGTCGCGCGCAGGGTCGGTGTACGACCGACGTAGTCGAGCGATGCGCAGCGCGGGTCGACGTGCTCGAGCGTGCGATTCGGCGCGAGCCAGCCCTCACGCATCATCGCGATGCAGAACGCCGCCTCGATCGCGCCACAAGCGCCGAGCGTGTGGCCGGTGAAGCCCTTGGTGGAGCTCACCGGCACGCGATCACCGAGCACGTCGAGCATCGCGTGGCTCTCGGCGATATCGCCGACATCGGTCGCGGTGGCGTGCGCGTTCACGTAGTCGATCTCGCGCGCGTCGAGCCGCGCATCGGCGAGCGCGAGGCGCATCGCGCCCGCCATCCCGACCGACGACGGCTGGGTGACGTGGGTGCCGTCGCAGTTCGTCCCATAGCCGAGGATCTCGGCGAAGATGGTCGCGCCGCGACCCATCGCGCGCTCGTGATCTTCGAGCACCAGCGTGCCGGCGCCCTCACCGATGACGAGCCCATCACGCGCGGCATCGAATGGGCGCGGCGAGAGCTCCGGCGTGTCATTGTACTTGCGTGAGGTCGCGAACATGATGTCGAACACTCCCGCGTGCGTGAAGTGCATCTCCTCGGCGCCGCCGCAGATCATCACGTCTTGGTATCCGTCGCGCACTGCCTCGTAGCCGGTGCCAATTCCCTGACTCGCGCTGACGCACGCAGCGCACGTCGAGATTACGCGACCGCGCACACCGAAGAAGAGCGCCAAGTTCGCCACACACGTATGCGACATGAACTTCAGGTACGCGCTCGAGCTGATGCCCTTCATTCCGTTGTGCGCGAACACCGCGCGCGCCCACTGCTCGAACGCGCTCGAAGACCCGTGCGTGCTGCCGTAGGCGAGCCCAGTGCGGCCGTTACCGAGCGTGTCCGCGTCGAGGCCGGCCATGCGCACCGCGTCTTCGGTCGCGGATGTCGCGAGCAGCGCGACACGCCCCATCGTGCGCACCTGCTTGCGCGGCCAGCGCTCGACGTCGGCTGTCGCGGGTGCGGCGAGGCGCGTGTCCAAGTTGGCGATCGCCGCCCACTCCGGCATTCGCTGAATGCCGTGCAGGTCGTGGCGCAGCGCGTGCGACACGGTCTCCAAGTCGTTGCCAATCGGTGAGACCAGGCCGATACCGGTCACCACCACCCGTCGACGCGTCATGCCAAGCCTCCGTTCACGCCGATGATCTGCCCAGTCATGTACGACGCGGCGTCGCTGACGAGGAACGCTACTACGCCAGCGATCTCGTGCGGCTGACCGACGCGACGCATCGGGATGTGCTTCACGATCTCGTCGACCGGCGCGCCCGCGAGCATGTCAGTCTCGATGAGACCAGGCGCGACCAAATTCACGGTGACGCCGCGCTTGGCCACCTCGAGCGCGAGCGCGCGCGTCGCCCCGGCGAGGCCAGCCTTTGCGGCCGCGTAGTTCACCTGACCGCGGTTGCCAATCGAACCGGAGACGCTGCCGATGTTGACGATGCGGCCCCAGCGCGCACGCACCATCGGCATCACCAGCGGGCGCGTCAGATGAAAGAAGCCGTCGAGCGTGGTGCGCAATACGGCGTCCCACGCGTCGGCCTCCATCGCGGGGAACGGCGCGTCGCGGGTGACGCCGGCGTTGTTCACGAGCACGCCAATCGGCCGCGGATCTTCGAGGAGCGTGGCGATCGCGGCCGCGCTCGCCGCGCGATCGGCGACGTCGAAGCGCGCGAGCTCCACGCTGCCGCCGGCTGTGACGATCTTCGCGCGGACATGCTCGGCGGCCGCGTCGTCGCTGCGATAGTTGAGGATGATCGGGTGGCCGGCCGCTGCGAGCGCCTCTGCGATCGCCGCGCCAATTCCGCGACTCGCACCACTCACGAGCGCGCGCGGCTTGCTCATTCGCCCTCGATGCTGGCCACGGATCCCCTGTATACGCTCAACGTCCCCGCGGCGACCACTTCTCCCTCGCGCAGCACCTGGCACTCGAACGAGCCGCGCACCTCGTCCTCGACGATCACCTGCACCCGCACTTCGAGCGCGTCGCCGACGAGCAGCGCGTCGACGGCGAACGTGACCTCACGCGCGCCGATGAGAAAGCCGCTGTGCGTCGTGTGTTTGCGCCGATGCGCGCGCAGTCCGAGGTGTGCGGCGACGCTCTGCGCCATGTACTCGAGCGCGACGATGCACGGCACGCTGCCGTCGCGCACGAAGGTCGATGTCGGGCGGATAGTGAGCGCGCATACGATCTCGCCCTCCGACGCATCGCGCACCTCGTCGAGCAGCAACATCTCCGGCCCGTGTGGGAGCAGCGACGCGACTGGCGGAAAATGACTCAACTTTGCCCCGAAAATGCGACATCCACGCCGAACGGTGCGTCGCCGTCGCCGAGCACGATCGTACCTGCCGTCGACGTGGCCAGCGCGTCGAGCAGCGGCAAGATCCGCGCGGCGGGACACCGAGCGAGCGCCGCTGGAAGCTCGGCGCGCTGCGCACCCGGCAGCCGCCGGACCATCCCGAGCGTGCCGAGCGAGGCGCGGCCCTGGCTCGAGCGCGCGAGCACGAGCGCGGCCGCGAATGGCGGATGCGCGATCCCCGGCGCGAACAACGACGGCGGCGACTCTTCGGCGACGGCGACGATCACCGGTCGATCGGACTCGGCGAGCCAGCCCATCGCCTCGAGCAGGCACATCGCGAAGGTGTCGCCGCCCGCGGCGATCGCGGTCGACGGCTCACGGTTGGCGCAGGCGATCGAGACGAGCCCTGCGGCGGCGTTGTGCACGCTGTTCTTGAAGCGCGCGGGCGAGAGATTGCCGTCGGCGCCGTGGCGCATCTCGAGCAACGCGAGCGCGGTCATCACCTCACCCCAGGCCGAGCCGAACACCAGGCGCGCCTCGCCGAGCGCGACGACCGGCCCGAGCGCTGCGCTGACGTCGACGAACAGGCGACACAACACGCTGGTACCACGTCGCATTCGCGTCGGGACCAGCTCGGCGCGAGGCAGCGCTTCGGGTGCGAGCCCGCCGATCAGGAATCGCGACGCCGGACTCGCGAGCGCGGGCTGATCCATCGTGCAGAAGATCGACGCGCCGAGGACGTGTACGGGCGGAGCGCTCACGGTGGGGCCCCGAAGATCAGCGCTGCGTTGCTGCCGCCAAACGCAAACGAGTTGCTCGCGACGACGCGTACGCGCTGCGCGGTCATCTGCTCGCTCAGCTGCAGCTCGATCGTCGGGTCGGCCGGCGACGCGCCGAGGCTCGCCGGCACGAAGCCGTGCTCGATGCAGGCCATCGCGATGACGGCCTCGACGGCCCCCGCCGCGCCGAGCAAGTGCCCGGTGAAGCCCTTGGTCGAGGCGACCGAGACACTGCGACCGAAGATCGCGTGCAGCGCCTGCGCTTCTGCGGCGTCGTTCTGCTTGGTGCCCGTGCCGTGCGCGTTCACGTGGTCGACCTCGCTCGCGTCGAGCCCCGCCCGCGCGAGCGCTTGGCGAATCGCCGCGCTCGCGCCGTTGCCGGTCGGCTCCGGCGACGACATGTGATAGGCGTCGCTCGACTCGCCGTAGCCGCGCAGCACGATCGGCGCGTCGTCGCCGCGCTCCAGCAAGAACAGCGCGCCGCCCTCGCCGATGTTCATCCCATCGCGGTCCGTTGCGAACGGCCGGCATGCCCGCCGCGAGAGAATGCCGAGCGCGTGAAAGCCGCGCAGCGTCGTCTCGCAGAGCGCGTCGACGCCGCCGGCGAGCACCGCATCGACGACGCCGAGCTCGAGCAGGCGCGCCGCCGCAGAGAACGTCTTCGCCGCAGACGAGCACGCGGTCGAGACGACATAGCGCGGGCCCGTCAGCCGAGCGCGCGCGGCGAGGAGATCGGTCAGCGCGTGAAACGCGTGCTGCCGCTCGAAGTCATAGTCGGACGGCATGACCCCATTGCGGCGCTGCAGCGCAAACGCCCACTCCGAGCGGTCGAGCCCGCCGGTGCTGGTGCCGAGGATGAGCGCGATGCGGTCGCTGCCGTACCTCTGCGCTGCGCGAGCGACGGCGGCAGCGACGCCATCGAACGCCATCAGCGCGATGCGCGCAGCGCGTGACTCGTGCCCTGCGAGCGCGCTCGGCAGCGGCTCGAGCGGGTCCGGTATCGTGCCGGTCACCGTCTCGAACGGCAGCTCGTACGGCGACGCGCCAAGCCCGGAGCGGCTCTCTCGCAGCGCGCGGACGAGCGCCCGCTGCGTGGTGCCGATGGCACAGGTGACCGAGTGAGAACGAATGGCGATCGGCGGGCGAGCGGCGATGACGTCATCCGGGGTGATTGGCACTGCCATCGGCGCGTCGGGGTAGCCTATTCGACCGGGCGATTCAACGCGCCGCCTCAGACTCGAGACGTGATTGAGCTAGAACGTCAGCGAACCGGTGAGCATGCCGCCGGCAGGCAGCGGCACGACGTCGAGCGAGGCGCGGACCCCGTAGTTGGCGAGCTCCTGGCGGATCTCCTTGATGCGACGCCCATAGGGCCGCCGCTCGGCGGAGCGCCCGACGAGCATCACGATGCCGCCGACCAGCATCGCGATCCCGACGAGCGTGAGCACGCCGCTGATGATCAGTCCACGCTGCACTCCGTCATCGTCCGATACGGACGACACGAGGCCATAAGCCATGAACGTGAGGCCGGCGATGCCGGTCAGCGCGCCGCCGACCGCGATCAGCGCGATCGAGCCGCCGAGCGAGTACTCCGAATATTGCGCCTCGACGTTGAGCAGCTCCGCCTGAAGCTGTCCAACGCGCAAGTTGGGCCCCTGCTGCTGGTACGGCGCGCCGTACACCTGTTGAACCTCGATGACCTGGACGGGCGCGTAGCCCGCGGGCGCTGGCGGCGTGACGACGATCGTCGCCGAGCCGCTGACTTGCGTAGGAGCGCCGAGCGGCGGCGGCTGCTGCGCGTGCGCCGACGAAGCACCGAGCAGCGCAGTAGCGAGCGTGAGGGCGAACAGTGAGCGGACGGCGAGCGAGGCCAAGCGAAGTAGTGTCATGCGATCTCCCTTGTCGCGCAGCATGCCAAGCTTTCCTGCCGCGGCCAACGTCCCCGCGTTCGGAACTCGGCGACCACGCCCAACCGACGCACGACGCGAACGCGGCCGGCATCCGACGCGCTGCACCCCGCGCGGCTATGCTGGCGACGCGGAGGCTTTATGAAGCGGCTCGTCGACAACTTCCTCAAGGGCTGTTTGGTGCTCGTACCCACCGTCACCACCGTCTACGTCGTGTGGTTCGTCCTGCAAAAGATGGACTCGCTGTTCCCGCTGCCGATCCCGGGACTCGGCCTGTTGCTCGCGGTCGTCGCCATCACCGCGATCGGCTGGATCGCGTCGAACGTGGTCGGCCGACGCGTCGTCGAGTGGATCGAGCGCCTGCTGAAGAACCTGCCGGTGGTGCGGCTGCTCTTCACCTCGATCAAAGATCTGATGGGCGCGTTCGTCGGCGACAAGCGCACGTTCGACAAGCCAGTGCTCGTGCGTCTCGATCCAAACGGCACGACGCGCATGCTCGGCTTCGTCACGTGTGAGCGCTTCGACGACGCACGTCTCGCAGGCCACGTCGCGGTCTACCTGCCGCAGTCGTACAACTTCGCCGGCAACGTCGTGGTCGTGCCACGCGGACAGGTCGAGTCGATCGACGCCGACGGTGCCGAGTTCATGACCTTCATCGTGTCGGGCGGCGTCTCCGGGATGAGCGCCGCAAAGACGTATCTCGAGTCCCCGCTGCTGCTGCAGCAGAAGAGAGCGAAGTAGTGCGCGCGTGTTTCGCGGCGGCACTGCTGTCGCTGGTGGCGTGTGGGTCGGGCGCAGGCGCGGAGCAGAGCCGGAGTCAGGGACCGATTCGGAGTCGAGAACAGGGACAGATGCCGAGTCAGGGGCAGAATCAGGAGCAGAATCCGGATGCGGAAGAACAGATTCTGCCACAGGATCTCCCGCTCATTCACCTCGACACGCACATGGACACGCCGCAGCGGATCGTCGATGCGCATGACGATCTGACGCAGCGACTCGCGGACGGGCACGTCGACTTTCCGCGGATGCGCGAGGGCGGGCTCAGCGGCGGATTCATGAGCGTGTGGGTCGATCCGCGCAGGTACCGCGGCGAGGCCGCTTGGCAGCGCGCGCTCGCGCTCACGCATGCCATTCGTGGGCTCGCCGAGCAGCACCCGGAGCAGGCGGCGCTCTGCACGACGGCGCAGGAGGTACGGAGTGCAGCGGCGAATGGTCGTATTGCCCTGCTGATCGGCGTCGAGGGCGCCCATGCGCTCGGCACCGATGACCCGGAGCTCACCATCAGCCGTCTACGCGAGCTGCATGCGCTCGGCGCGCGCTACATGACCATCACGTGGACCAACGACAACGCGCTCGGTCACGCGTCGACTGGCGCACATCCTACGCGCGGTCTCACCGAGCTCGGGCGACGTGTGATCGGTGAGATGAACCAACTCGGCATGATCGCCGACGTCTCGCACGTCAGCGATCAGACGGCCGCCGACGTTCTCGACGTGACCACACGGCCGGTGCTCGCCTCGCACTCCTCCGCGCGCGCGCTCAGCGACCACCCACGCAACGTCCCGGACGCGCTCCTCACGCGCATCGGACAGAGTGGCGGCGCTGTCTGCGTGAACTTCTATCCACAGTTTCTCGACGCCGACTACGGCGCACGACGTCGCGCGGTGACGAGCGCCCACCGCGCCGAGTTCGACGCGCTCGAGGCGAGCGGCAACTCGTCGACCTCACGCGGCGGTCCGGCGCGACTCGCGCTCGCGCGGCAGCTCGAGCCGAACCTGCGCGTTCCAACGCTCGCCCTTCTGGTCGAACATATCGCGCACGTCGCGCGGGTCGCCGGCCCGGCGGGCGTGTGTCTCGGCTCCGACTTCGACGGCATCGGTGATCTGCCCGATGGGCTCGACGACGCGTCCGACCTCGGCCGACTGCGCGACGCGATCACGGCGCGCGGCCTCGACGTGCGCGGCATCGCTGCGGAGAACGTCCTGCGCGTGCTCGCCGCGCAGACCGCGCAGACCGCGCAGACCGCGCAGCAGCCAGTCGATCCGCGGGCTGCTACACCAGGGCCGCGATGAAGACTCCTTACCGCTCGGTGCAGCGCGTCTATTTCGACGACCTCGACGCCCTCAACATCCTGCACAACGTGCGCTTTCTGCTGTTCATCGAGCGCGCGCGCGGTGAGCTCTTTCAGGCGCTCGGCTTTCTCTGGGAGGACGATGTGACGGTGAACCCCGACAAGTTTCACGTCGTCGCCGAGCACCACATTCGTTACCTGCAGCCGGTGCGCGGCGAAGGCGAGCTGCACATCGAGCTGACGCCGACACACCTCGGTACGACGAGCTTGATCATCGCCGCGCAGGTCCGCGCGAAACACGGCGACGAGGTCTACGCAGATTCGACGACGCGGCTCGTGCGCCTCGACCCAGCGACCAATACGCCGAGCCCGTGGAGCGAACGGATGCGGCAGCGCATGGGCCCGATGGTCAGCGCTGCGCCCGCAGATCCTCGGCCGCCTGCCCTGCGCTGAGCGGCCTCCGATGCTGCGACGCGCGCGCGTGCGGATCGGTCAGACGCGCGACGCGGAGACGTGAAAGACGTCGGGGCTGCCCTCGATCGCACGCAGGATCTCTTCGGTCGGCTCGCCTACGACCTCGACGCGCGCGCACGCGGCGTGTGAGCCGGAGAACACGATGTTCTCCATCCCCTGCACGTTGTGCTTGGCCACGCTGAGCACGCCGAGCACATGCGCGAGCACGCCGACGCGGTCCGCGTGACGCACGACGATCACGTGAGTCGCAGCCGAGCGCACGGCGAGGTTCACGCAGTTCGGGATCGGCTCTGCGTTCTGATACGCGCCGACGATGCGCACGACCTCTTCGCCGACGGCCTCTTCCGCTTCTTCCGTGCTCGCGCCGATGTGGTGAGTGCCATAGACGTTGGGATGGTCAGCGATCGCGCCCTCGAACGTGCCTTGCGCGGACGATGGCTCCGACGCGAACACGTCAAGCCCTGCGCGGATCCCGCGCGTCGTACACGCCTCGAGAAGCGCCTCCTGGTCGACGACCTCGCCACGCGAAGTGTTCACGAAGTAGGCGCCGGGCTTCATCGCGGAGAACACGCTCGTGCCGATGCGCTTCTCCGTCTCGGGCGTCAGCGGCAGATGGACGGTCACGGCGTCCGCATTGGCCACCGCGGCCTCCGCGGTGAGCGCGCGGACGATGCCGAGAGACTCCGCCTCGCCGGGACGGAAGTCCGACCAGCCGACGATCTGCATGCCGAGCGCGCGCGCGCGGCTGATTACCTCCTTGCCAATCGCGCCGACGCCGAGCACCGCGAGCGTGCGTCCGCGTAGGCCGCGCGCCTCGCCGAACGCCTTCTTGTCCCAGCGATGCGCGCGCAGCGCCGCGACGTTGTCGGAGATCCGCCGATCGAGATTCAGCAGGTGACCGATGGTGAGCTCGGCGACCGCCGCAGCGTTCTTGCCCGGGCAGTTCGTCACGTAGACGCCCCGCGCAGAAGCCGACGCCATGTCGATCGTGTTCACGCCAGCGCCCGCGCGCACGATCAGCGACAGCGTGCGCCCCGCGTCGATGTGCGCCGCGGTGACCTTGGTGCTGCGCACTACCAGCACCTCTGGGTCGAACGCGCGTACACGCTCGACGAGCGCAGCGCCCTCGAGCTTCGCGTCGACCTCGACGCGCGCGCCGAGATCCTGCAGCCGACCGGGAACGAACGACGCGAGCTTGTCGGCGACCAGGATGCGCATGCGAGTGTCCTCCTCCGCCAAGTCGGCGGCGCCGCGAGGATACGCCGACGCGAATCGCGACGGGGGGTTGAACGCGCGTGCCGGGCGCGGAAACGCACGCGCGACGAGAGAGCCGCGCGGTCTCAGCCCCTTGGAGGGCCGAACTCGAAGCGCACTTTCGTGAGGCGCTCGGAGACTTCCCAGAGAGCGCGCGCGGAGTCGACATCACGCGACGCGGCGTTCGACTGGCTCACGACGGGATAGCCGCGCATGCCAAAGAAGGCGCGCGGTCCGATGTACTCCGCGCCGCGCACGTTCGGCTCGACGGCGGCGTACAGCGTCGGCAGCGCGCCCATCTCCGCGGACTGCGCGAACACGGCATTCCCGACTCCCATGATCGCGCCCATCAGCATGGAGCCGCTCATCCGCGGGCCCACGCCCTGCAGGTTGGTCGCCGAATAGCCCGGATGACACGCGACGCTGAGCAGCTTCGTTTGCGCCGCCTTGGCGCGGCGGTCGAGCTCATACGTGAACAGCAGATTGGCGAGCTTGCTCATGCCGTATGCGCGTTGCTCGTCGTAGACGCGTGGCTTCGGTATGTCGTCGATGGCAAGAGTGCCCATCGCGTGAAAGATGCTGCTCACGTTGACGACCCGCGGCGCTTGCGCGGCGAGCAGCTGCGGCAGAAGCAGGCCAGTCAGCGCGAAGTGCGCCAAGTGGTTGGTGCCGAACTGCATCTCGACGCCGTCGAGCGTCTCCCGATACGGCAGGAACATCACCCCGGCGTTGTTCACCAGCACGTCGATTCGCGGGTAGCGCCGCGCGATCTCGCTCGCAGCAGCGCGCACCGCGGCGAGCGACCCGAGATCGAGCGTGACCTCCTCCACCGAGGCTGACGGGCTCTCCGCGCGGATGAACTGCGCCGCAGCCGCCATCTTCGCGGCGTCGCGACAGGCGAGCACGACCCGCGCGTTGCGCGCCGCGAGGACCTTCGCTGCCGCGAAGCCGATGCCGCTGTTGGCGCCGGTGATGACGAACGTCTTGCCCGTGAGCTCCGGGACCGCTGCCGCCGTGAACGCCATCGCCACCTCGTGCGCGGGAGCGTACAGGAGAGCGTGCTCAGCCGACGAGCGCCCGCGGCCGGCCGCCCCGGTCGACGAGGAGGACGACGTTGGTGCCATGCCCGACGAGGCCGTAGTCGAGCCCGAGCGGTCCTCGTAGCGCTCGCTCACGCGATAGCCGGTGCCCTTGCAGCGTGCGCCCGCAGTCCTGCCGCGCTCGCCCGCTCGAGTGGCGTCGCGTATCGTTCGCCGCGATGTCGGGCCTACCGCTGTTCTTCGAGACGCGCGCGCATCTCCTCGTGTGTACGGGCCCGTCGTGCCGACGCGCGGGATCGCTCGCGCTGTTCGCCGAGGCGACCACCGATCTCGAAGCGCGTCGGCTCGCCTATTATGCGGGCGGCTCGCTGCGCTTCACCGAGAGCGGCTGCCTCGGCGCGTGCTCGACCGGGCCCACCGTCGCTGCGTATTACGCGGACGGAGAGACACTGGCCCAAGCCTGGTACACGCGGATGGATCGCGAGAAGGTGCTCGTGCTGGCGCAGGCGCTGCACGACGGCGCAGCGCTGCCGATCGACGGGCGCTTCGATCGCTGAAGGGCGAGGACGATCGCGAGCGCGGCTCGACGGCCGTACAGCGCCGCGGTCAGCG
>Ga0163144_10025293_pt1 | contig 11599 bp, 6 predicted proteins | sample OliLak19BULKMAT1_FD_123175 | JGI IMG/M metagenome (GOLD analysis project Ga0163144, IMG submission 123175) | Freshwater microbial mat bacterial communities from Lake Vanda, McMurdo Dry Valleys, Antarctica - Oligotrophic Lake LV.19.BULKMAT1 | ecosystem: Environmental > Aquatic > Freshwater > Lake... | reverse complement strand
CAACGGAGCCGGCGTGCAGTCGTGGGATTCCGGGTTGTCGGCCACGCAGTCCATACGCTCCGATCCATTGAAAACAGCGAAGAACCGCCAATTTCTGCCGGACATTTTCCAAATGCGCAATCTGGTGTCTCCCCGGCGCAGTGATGATATCTTACCGAAGGGACCTCCGAACGCCCCTCGCCGACCGCACGTTTGGGCAAAGATTCTCAATTTTATGGCGCCCGGATCATCTAGGCGACGGTGCGCAAATCTGCGATCATGCACCGCTGCTCCGCTCGGCAATCGGAGGATTTTTCCGCGACCGCTCCCCGTCGTTTGCTGGCAGATTCCTCCACTCCCTCACCTGCGCGAACCTCCCTCCTGCTTTCATGAGCCTCAAAATCATCGGCCCAGAGATCCCCAATATTCCATGGCACCCCGCGCCCGCAGGCTCCACGGACCTGGTTTGGCGCTACGACGCAAATCCGGTGATCGGGCGGCGGCCGATTCCAGGCGTGACCGGCGTCTACAACAGCGCCGTGGTGCCGTTCGAGGGTGCCTTCATCGGGGTCTTTCGCACGGAGGGCATGGATCGCATGCCCCATCTCCACGTCGGCCGCAGCCCGGACGGCTTCGCGTGGACCTTCGAACGCACGCCGATCGCCCTGCGGAGCGAGGACTCCGAGGTCACCCGCCACGAGTACGGCTACGATCCGCGCGTCACCCGGATCGGGGACGACCATTACGTGACATGGTGCAACGGATACCACGGCCCGACGATCGGCGTTGCGCGGACACGGGACTTCAAGCACTTTGAGCAGCTCGAGAACGCCTTTCTGCCGTACAATCGCAATGGCGTGCTTTTTCCCCGGAAGATCGACGGCAAATTTGCCATGCTCAGCCGTCCCAGCGACACCGGCCATACACCGTTCGGCGACATCTTCTACAGCGACAGCCCCGACATGATGTACTGGGGGCACCACCGTCACGTGATGAGCCGCGGGGGCCAGTGGTGGCAGGGCGCGAAGATCGGAGCCGGACCCTCGCCGATCGAAACTTCCGAGGGCTGGTTGCTCTTCTACCACGGGGTGATGAGCATCTGCAACGGCTTCAGTTACTCCATGGGTGCCGCCTTGCTCGACCTCGAGCAACCGTGGAAGGTCCGGGCCCGGCTCAATCAGGCGTTGCTCACCCCGGAAGCACCCTACGAACTGGCGGGGCTGGTTCCCGGAGTTTGTTTTCCGGTCGGCTGTCTTTGCGACGCACGATCCGGGCGCATCGCGATCTACTACGGAGCTGCCGACACGGTTTCGGCTCTCTGTTTCTGCGAGGCGGATGCGATCGTGCGCCATATCCTCGAGAATTCGATGGAGGTCTCGCGTGGCTAGTCCCCGCCCGTCCTGAGCCAAAGATTCTCATGCTCCCGGCAAAGGGTCTCATACCCCCGCGCTGCGCTTCTGTTAGGGTTGGACCCACCACGCCGGCCCCATGAAGAACCCCACCGTCCCGCGGGCACCTGCTCCCGCCTCGCCTTTTCCCGCCAACTTCACCTGGGGCGCGGCGACCGCGGCCTATCAGATCGAAGGCGCGTGGAACGTGGACGGGCGCGGGCCCTCGATCTGGGATGCCTTCTCCCAGGAGCCGGGAAGAGTCTTCGAAAATCACACCGGCAACGTCGCCTGCGATCATTACCACCGATGGCCGGAGGACGTCCGCTTGATGCGCGACCTCGGGCTCCAAGCCTACCGGCTTTCGCTTTCCTGGCCGCGCATCCTCCCCGGCGGCACCGGCAAACCCAATACGAAGGGGCTTGCGTTCTACGATCGCCTGATCGACTCGCTGCTCGCGGCCGGCATCACCCCGTGGGTGACGCTCTACCACTGGGATCTGCCGTCGGCGCTGCAGCACCGGGGCGGATTCCTCAACCGGGACCTGGTGGAGTGGTTCGGCGACTACACGCGCATCGTGGCCCAAAAGCTTGGTGATCGGGTGCGTCACTGGATGACGATCAATGAACCGCCCGTCGTCATCGGCCTGGGACACCAGGAGGGAGTCTTCGCGCCGGGTCTCAAACTCTCGTTTTCCGACTGCCTGCTGGGTGCCCACCACCTGCTGATGGCGCACGGCCGGGCGGTGCAGGCCTTGCGGGCGGAATGCCGTGGGCCGGTGAAAATCGCCCTCGCCCACACGGGACGGGATCGAATCCCGGCGACGCTGAAAAAGCGCGATGTTGAGGCAGCCCGGAGCGACACCTTTGCGAGCACGGGCCGAACGATGTCGAATCTGGCCTGGTGGGCGGACCCGATCGTCTTTGGCCGTTATCCCGAGGACGGCGTTACCGCCTATGGCGCTGAAATGCCCCGGGTGACCGACGCCGACCTGTCGCTGATCTCGCAGAAAACCGACTTCTTCGCCTACAACTGCTACTCAGGCTGGCCGGTGCGCGCGGGTGCCAACGGCCTGCCGGAAAAAGTCCCCGGGGGTTGGGGTCCGGGCAATCCCCGCGGCACGCTGGACTGGCTGCAGATCGCGCCCGACTCGACCTACTGGGCGGCTAAATTCATCACCGAACGTTACCGCCAGCCGATCGTTTTTTCCGAAAACGGCTTCTGCAACCCGGACTTCGTCCACCTCGATGGACAAGTCCATGACCCGCAGCGGATCGACTTCATCCGACGCTATCTGCGCGCGATGAAGCGGGCGATCGACGAAGGGATTCCCGTCGAAGGCTACTTTTACTGGTCGATTCTCGACAATTTCGAGTGGGCCCAGGGGTACAAGGATCGTTTCGGCCTGGTGCACGTGGATTTTGCGACCCACGTGCGCACCCCCAAGACCTCCTTCGGCTGGTACCGGGACCTCATCCGGTCCCACGGAGCGCACCTTTGAAGACCAAGCCGGCGGTGCCGAGGCAGAACCCCGACAATCGTCGGGGTACGGCTTGCCAAACTCGTCGGTCATTGGCAAACGGGAGCTTGTTGAGACCCCAAGTCCTGCTCGTTTTCCTCCCGCGTTTTGAAGAGAGCACGATGATGCTCCGAGGAATCGCCCATTACGAGCGGACCCATCAGATTTGGGCAGGCTTCCACGACGATCAAGCCCGGGCCCTCCACGACCCAGGCTGGCTCCGGAGCAAAGCCTGGCAGGGTGTGATCAGCCGTCACACCACACCCCTCATGGCCAGAGCCTGCGCGGACCTGGGCATCCCGCTGGTTGACTTGGACGACACCCCGGTGATCCCCGGAGTGCCGAAAATCCGACCGGACAATGTCGCGCTGGGGCATATGGCCGCGGAACACTTTCTGGAGCGTGGCCATCGCCATTATGCGTTCGCCGGCTTCTCCAGCGAATCCTATTCATGCGAGCGCCGGGACGGGTTCGTCGAGGCGTTGGCGCTCACCGGCCACTCCTGCGCGTTGCTGGAGATGGATTATCCGGGTGATGACAAGCCGGTCTGGGACAGCCAGCAAATCGAGTTGCTCGCCGCCTGGTTGAAGCGCCTGCCCAAACCAGTCGGGGTGCTCGCGTGCATGGACTTGCGGGCGCAGCAGGTCATTGAGGCCGCCCTCGAGTCGGATTTCCTGGTGCCCGACGAAGTGGCAATCCTCGGAATCAACAACGACATCAACCGATGCGAGCTTTCGTATCCGCCGCTCTCGAGCGTTGCCACCAACTCATTTCAATCGGGATACCGTGCGGCTGACGTCCTGGGCGGGATGCTTGCCGGAAAAAAGCTGGGGACCGTGGACGAGCGGATTGAGCCGTTGGGGGTGATCACCCGGCGCTCCACCGACGTGCTGGCGATTGCCGATCGAACGGTCGCATCCGCGCTCGGATTCATCCGGGAGAGGGCCTGCCAGAACATCTCGGTCGACGAAGTGGTGCGTCACGCCCACACCTCGCGGAGTCAGCTCGAGCGGAAATTCAGAGATCATTTGGGGCGCACGCCTCAAGCGGAAATCCGGCGGGTCCAGGTGGCCAAGATCCGGCAATTGCTGCAGGAAACGGACTTCCCTTTGAAGAAAATCGCCGATCTCGCAGGATTCGAGCACGTCGAGTACATGTGCGTTCTCTTCAAACGGCTGACCGGTACTTCCCCGGGGCTTTTCCGGAAACAGAGCCACGTCGGTATTTCTCAATAGCGGCCGACGCTTCCGAGCCTGGGGCGTGGTTCCCCACCGAGCAATTGGCCGTTTCTCCGGACGGCAAAATTTCTCAAGCAAGATGTAAGTGATCTCATTTACCTTATGAGGATAGATCACTATGCTGATCATTCTGGAAGTCCTCCTTCCAGCATGGCCCGAAACTGGATTCGTCCAGATTCGCCATGAGTGATTCATCCCCTCCACCCCCCCAATGACCAAGTACCGCGTGTTCTCGCGGGTAGGCGCGACTGCGCTTCTACCCGTTCTCAGTCTGCTTGCCGTGGGGCGCCTTACGGCGCAATCCACTCCGACCAACCCTGCGTCAACCGAACCGGCCGAGGAAGAGGCAATCGAGCTCTCTCCGTTCGTCATCGAGGCGGAAGAAGACGAGGGCTATTCGGCCAAAAACACCCTCGCCGGAACTCGTCTCCGGACTGAGCTCAAGGACGTAGGGTCGGCGATCAGTGTCGTCACCCAGAAGTTCCTCAAGGATACCAATTCAAAGAGCTCGGCCGACCTGCTGGTTTACACCACGGGCACCGAGGTCGCCGGACAGGGCGGTAACTTCACCGGCGGCGGCGATGGCAATATCATCAACGACGGCGCGTACGTCCAACCCGTCGCCAATACCCGCGTTCGCGGGCTCGCGGCAGCGGACAACCTTCGCGATTTTTTCCTGACCGACATTCCGTGGGACTCCTACAACGTCGGGCGTGTCGATCTTCAGCGCGGGCCGAATTCGATCCTCTTTGGTATCGGTTCACCCGCCGGCATCATCAACAGCAGCCTCAATACCGCGAGCTTCCGTGACGGTAACAAGGTGGAGCTGCAGGTGGCCACGTTCGGATCGGTTCGCGGCACGGTCGATTTCAACAAGGTGATCCTGAAGGACGAGCTCGCGGTTCGCGTCTCGGCCCTCATGGATGAGACCAACTACCGCCAGAAACCCGCCTTCCGCGACGACCATCGCGTGTTCGGCGCCCTCAACTGGCAGCCCAAGTTCCTCGCCAAGGGCAGTGCCCGCACGTCGTTCCGCGCGAACTACGAAAAGGGCGACATCAATGGCATCAATCCGCGCCTGACTCCGCCCATGGATGCGATCACGCCTTGGTTCACCTCGATGAACAAGGCGACCTACGACTGGCGCAACATGAACGAGGTCACCAATCGTGCGAACGCCCGCTACAGCCCTTACGTGGGTGCCGCCGGCGGTCGCATCTTCGACGGCAATATCGTCACGTTCGAATCAGGAAGTCCCACCCAGGGCATCGCCTTCGCAGCCAGCCCCTACAGTTTCCCAAGCGGTCAGCCCCCGGCGGCCAACGATCCCTCCAACGGTTCGTATAGGGGCATCACGACCTACGACAATATCGCCCGCAATCTCCAACTCCCTGGTTTTGCGATCAGCCCCTACAAGGCGAAGTCGCTGACCGACTCGAGCATCTTCAACTTCTATGACAACCTCATCGAAGGCTCGAATCGTCTGAACACGAGCGAGTTTGACGCCTACAACGCCACGATCAACCAAACCTTCCTGAACAACCGGATCGGGTTTGAACTGGCCTACGACAAGCAGGACGCGCAGTGGGACTACCGCAACTTCCTCGCTTGGGATGCGGCCGCCATCACGGTCGATCTCATGAGGACCCTGATCGATGGTTCACCCAATCCGAATGTCGGTCGTCCGATGGTCATCGGCGGCGGCGGGTCCGCCGGCAGCGGCCGGGTCAAACGCGAACGCGAATCCGTGCGTGCCACGGCGTTCGGCGAACTCGACTTCCGCGACGTCTTCGAGCGCGACTCGCGTCTCGCGAAATTCCTCGGGCGTCACATCCTGACCTACAGCGGCTCGAGGCAAACCAATGATACGGTGCGGACGAACTGGAACAACTGGTTCATCGGATCGGGTTACGCGCAATCGGCCGCTTCTTCGGTCGGTCAGGCGAGTCGTGACGCCGCCACCCTCACCTATCTCGGTGGCAGCCTTGCGGGAGCGACCTCGGCCAGCGGACTGAACCTTCCTCGCGTCACCGCCAACCAAGTGGCGACCTCGACCACGATCAAGAACTGGGACACACTCACCCGGACGTACAAAACCTACGCCCTGCCCATCGTGAACGCCAACGATATCGCGTTCAACGAGAACAACCGCCCCTACACCCAAGCGAGCAAGACCCGCGATGAAATCAATTCGCAGGTTTTCGTCTGGCAGGGTTATTTCCTCAAAGGCTCGATCGTCCCGATGATCGGCTGGCGCAAGGATGTCGCCGAGAACTTCAACGCCGGCTCGCCCAACAAGGAAGGTGGCCTCGTGTCGAACTTCACGGACCCCGAGTGGCGCATCCCGACCGGTCAGATCGAGGCCGGCACGGGCAAATACAAGGAGCGAATCTACAACAACGTCGAAGGTCAGACCCACACGTTCAGCATCGTCGGTCACGCTCCCAAGTTCATCATGGAGAAGCTGCCCGGTGGTTTGACCGCGAGCGTCTTCTATAACCGCTCGGCCAACTTCCAGCCCGACGCGTCCCGCAAGGACATCGTCGGCGGCATCATCCCCTCGCCTTCCGGCAAGACCAAGGACTACGGCGTCGCGATCACCGCGCTGAACGGCAAGATCGCCCTCAAGATCAATCGCTACGAGACGTCCGTCGCGAATGCGACGTTGTCGGGCGAGCTCGGCAACGCCTACCTGATCGGCGCTGGCGAGGCCTGGGGCCAGGCTGCCGCTTACCAGCTCAAGGCGGACAACAATGTCTGGCCGGGTAACGGCAACTACGGCACGACCTCCGCCGCGTCCAAGTTCGGTGCCGGCAAGACCCTGCGCTGGCAGCCTGCCGACGCCGGCAATTTGGTCGTCGACAGCGGCGGCCGCGCTCCCGGCAACGCCGGTTACCAGCAGACCTACAGCCAGGCTTCGGTCGACCGTCAATACGACATCCAGCGCGCCTCGAGCGACGACTGGCTGGCCAAGCCGGTTCCGGCTTCGTTCCAGCAAGCTTGGGGCATGACGGGCTATGCCACGGGCAGCGGCAACTGGAGCATGAACAGCGTCGCGGTCACGGGCGATACGCTCTCCCGCGGCACGGAGTTCGAGCTCGCGGCTCAACCGATCGAAGGCCTCGAAGTCTCGATCAATGCGTCCAAGACGTCCGCCAAGCGCCTCGCCATCGGCAAGGCCTACTCGGACTGGCTCGACAAGCGTATCGTTGACTACGCAGGCCCGATGGGCGACATGCGCCTTTGGGGCAATGGCAACTGGGCTCTCAATGTCGGCTCCGGCGGAACGGTGCGCGACAAGTTCCAGAACGAAACGCTGCCGGCCTACAAACTCGCCCTGGCACTGAACAACAGCAACGTGTCCGAGCTCCGTCCCTGGCGCTTCAACACCACGGCTAACTACTCATTCAAGACGGGGCGCTTGAAGAACGCGAACGTGGGCGGCAGCTACCGCTGGCAGGATAAGCAGGTCACCGGATACCGTCTGAACGCAACTCGCGATGGCTACGAGGTGAACAACCCTTACTACGGGCCGACCGATGATTCGATCGATCTCTGGATGGGCTACCAGACCAAGATCTTCTCCGATCGGGTCAAATGGCGCATCCAACTCAACGTGAGGAATCTGTTCGCTTCCGACACCTTGATTCCAGTAACCGTGCAACCCGATGGCTCGCCGGGAGCCTATCGAATTGCTGAACCGCGGGTGATCACGCTCTCAAACTCCTTCGAGTTCTAAGAGCCGGTCGCACGGCGACGATCAAAAGTTTCTTCAGGCCGGTGGCTTTCGCCACCGGCCTTTTTCGTCCCCCCCCCCACCCACCTTCGCGCGCACTCGATGAAGGACACGCCTTCCCTGCCTTCTGGCTGATTGCACTCCGGCGTTTCCCGCTTTGACTCTGAGGGTCACCACGACCTGCGCTCCGGGACTGAGCTTTTTTACCGCATGGCTCGTCCTCCCGAAGCCCAATTCCTCCCCTTCAGCAAGATGCCCTGTCACCCAGCAACGGATCGCCCCCGGTCAGGACCGACGTTCCAGATTCTCCTCCTCCTCGCCGCCGCGGCATCCAATTGGAGTGGTTGCGAGCGTCCACCGACCAGACCGATTCCGCGGATCGAAGCCGCCCCCATCAAGGTCGATCTCGGACGTTTCACGCCCCAGCCGATCGGTGCCGCGATCGAGGGCAAACCTTGGATTTCACACGTCAACACCGCGGATCTGGACCGCGACGGACGGATGGACGTCCTGGCCTGCGACGATCAGCTCAACGCCGTCGTCTGGCTCCGGCAGACGGCCCCTGGGCGGTTTGAGGAGTCCGTCGTCAAGGCGGGCCTCACCTCCCCGGTCCACGTCGAAGCCTGCGACATCGACGGCGACGGCGACCTCGATCTGCTCGTCGCCTGCATGGGCCAGGTTTTTCCCAACAACGACAAGATCGGCTCCGTGATCATTCTGGAGAACGACGGACGGCAGGTCTTCACGTCCCACGTTCTCCTTGAGCGGGTTGCCCGTGTGACCGATATCCGTGCAGGCGACTTCGACGGCGACGGCAAGCTGGACCTCGCAGTCGCCCAGTTCGGATACAATCAGGGCGAAATCCGCTGGATGCGGAATCGCGGAAACTGGACGTTCGAGAGTCAGATCCTGCTCAGCCTGCCCGGGGCGATCAACGTCTGCGTGGCCGACCTGAACGGCGATCGCACCCTCGACATCGTTGCCCTGGTCTCCCAGCAGTACGAGGAAATCTACCTTTTTCAGAACAGCGGATTCGGCACGTTCACCAACAAGATCCTCTTCGGCTCAACCAACGAGGACTACGGCAGCAGCGGAATCAGCCTGTGCGATCTGAACCGCGATGGTCGCCCGGATATCCTCTACACCAACGGGGATGGTTTCGCCTATGCCGATCCCGGGAAACGTCCGTGGCATGGCCTGCAGTGGCTGGAGAACCTCGGTGAGGGATTCTTCAAATTCCATCGAATTGGCGATATGGCCGGCGCCTACAGCCCGATCGGAGTCGACCTCGAAGGCCGCGGGGTGATGGACATCATTTGTGTCAGCGGCTTCAACGACTGGAGAAATCCGAACGCGGCGTCCCTGGTGCTCTTCCGCAACGATGGCCGGCAGGGGTTCACCCAGCATGTGCTCGCGCACCAGCCGATCCAGATGATCTCCGTCGCGGCCGGCGATCTCGACGGTTCAGGTCGCCCGAGCCTCGTCACCGGCGCCTTCTACGCTTACCCGCCGTTCGAAAACATGGCTCGACTGACCCTCTGGCGTCCCCGGCCATGAAGACCCGGCTCCCCCGCTCCCTCCCTTGGCGGCTGCTCCCAATCATCGCGCTCGCGGCCACGATCGTCGCCGGAGCCGCCTGGACCTGGCGAGCACTTGAACGGCGGGATCAAAGCCTGGCGTGGATCCCCACTCCGCCCGCCCTGTCCGACTCGGCCGAAGCCTTGCGTCAAAGGCTGACCGCAGCCACGGCCCGCGCGGGAAACCCGTTCTCGGCAATCGATGGTTTGGCGATGCTCAGTCAGCTGTATCATGCCAACGGCTATTTCGCGGAAGCGATGCAGGGCTACACGGGCCTGCGAGAGTTGGACCCAGGGAACGCACGATGGCCGCACCTGCTGGCCAATCTGCTGGCAGGCTCCGGGCGCCTCGACGAAGCCTTGCCCCTCTGGCGCGAAGTCATCCGCCTCGCGCCCGATTACGCGCCCGCCCGCCTGCGACTCGGCGACATCCTGCTTAAAACCAACCAGGTGGATGAGGCGTCTCGCGTCTATCAGGACGTTCTCAAGATCATCCCCGACCAGCCCTACGCGCTTCTCGGCCTGGCGAGAGCACGGCTTGCAGAGAACGATTGGAACGGTGCGCGACAACACCTGCTGCGCGCCCAAGGGCGTCACCCCGACTTCGTCGGCACACTCACGTTGCTGGTCACCGTCCACGAACACTTCAGCGACTTGGAAGCGGCCAAAGCCGTCCGCGCCGCCATCGGCATGCGGGAGTTTCATGACCTGCGTGATCCCTGGCTCGATGAGCTGCTGGACGAATGCTATGATCCGTACCGCGTCAGCGTCGGGGCGGCGGTCGCGGCCTACGCCGGGGAGCCTCAAACAGCCGTCCGACTCCTGGAGCGCGCGATCACGCTGGCTCCCACCGAAGGCACCTACGCGCGTCAGCTCGGCAAGCTGCACTACCAACTCAACTCCCATGCCGAGGCGCGCCGCTCCCTGGAGAAAGCCGTCGCCCTCAGCCCCGAGGACGCCGACGCGTGGTCGCTGCTGATCGATTTGCTCAATACCATGGGCGACGCGCCCGCGATGCAGCGAGCCCTGGCGAAGGGTCTTTCCCACTGCCCCAACTCACCGTCCTTGAGATTCGCCAACGGCAGCCAGCTCGCCAAAGCCGGACGAACGGGCGAGGCGATTGCGGAACTCAAACGGGCCCAACGCCTCAAGCCCGACGAGGTTCGCCCTTTCATCGAGCTGGCCCTGATTTATTTCCGCCAGGATCGGATCGAGGAGGGTCTGAGCGAACTCCGCGCCGCGCTCGTCGCTGAGCCGGGACACCCACTCGCGATGAGTGTGCTCGCGCGCCACGCGATCGAGACGGCGGATGAGGCGCAAGCCCGCCACTGGCTCGGTTTGCTCCGAAGCCAGCATCGCTTCTCCCGCGAGGACCTCGCCACCGTCGTCGGCGAATTCCGCGCCCGCTTCCGCCGCGAACCGTGGTAGAACGTGCGGCTCGAACGTCCTGAAAGAACAGCAGTCGAAACGCGTTCCAGCACCCATCAAACTGGGTTGGTCGCGACAGACGACGCCGCGTACGCACATGGGCGTCCACTTAAGGAGATGACCTGGTTGGATCGATTCAGTTGCTTTGCCATCTGGTGGAGGGTCCCGCGGCCGCGGGATCACCCTCCATTCGGAGCTAACCCTTGGAGGCTCTTCGACCGGAAAAGTTATCTTGGAAGCCTGTTAAGTTGACGCCCCCGCGCGCACGCGGGAAGGCCCGGATCGCAACCAACGTGGGGTGGCACAGCCCTTGTTACCCACTGATAACAAAGGCGGCACCGCCTCGCGGTGGTTGGAGTCTGGATGGGGGGCCATCCCGCAGCGGCGCATACGCGTCAACGTAAGACCCCACGCAGGGTGGGCGTTGATCCCGGGACTGGTGGGCAAGGTCTGATCGGGGTGGAAGCCACCCTGACCGCTCCACGAACCCCGGGGGATGCGGCGCCTCCACCCCCAGGGTTCGTTCCGCTGCAGTGCCGTTCCGCAACGACCCAGGGACCGCGAGGGTCGTTACGCGGGCAAAGGAAACGCAGCGATTTCCCCTGCTCACCTCACCGCCACGCGCGTGGCGCAGGCTGACGAAACACCTTGTTGTCGAGCGCCCGCCACGGCCGTGGCTCGCGCCCCAAGCATCTCCCACGGCTGACCCGGGATTGGTCCAGATCAGCCTCACT
>Ga0163144_10025291_pt1 | contig 11600 bp, 8 predicted proteins | sample OliLak19BULKMAT1_FD_123175 | JGI IMG/M metagenome (GOLD analysis project Ga0163144, IMG submission 123175) | Freshwater microbial mat bacterial communities from Lake Vanda, McMurdo Dry Valleys, Antarctica - Oligotrophic Lake LV.19.BULKMAT1 | ecosystem: Environmental > Aquatic > Freshwater > Lake... | reverse complement strand
TCTTGAACTTGACCGGTGAGGTTAGTTAAGGTAAACGATTCAATATCCTTTGAAAGTGTTAAGACATCCATCACTGGATTTGGATAAACCATTGTGTTTAAAAAATCAAATTTTTCAATTGATGCGGCATGAGTGGGATTTGCAGTTTTTGTACTTGTAACTGTTTTACATCTGTTGATAGATTTTAATATCACTGAATAAGCTTTACCCATTGGATAGGTGTGTACAGGATTTTTAGCCCCACTGCTGTCTCCATCACCAAAATACCATTTATAAGTGCTTGCATTCTGACTTGTATTGCTAAAAGTTACAACTCTATTATTTTCAAAAGCCGTAAAAACGGATGTCGGGTTGCCTAAGACTTTAACTTTTCCAACCACAGAATCGCTTTTCCCGCAAATATTCACTGATTTTACATTGAATAAATAGGGGCCTCCCGCCGCTGTCCAACTGATTTTTTTGGTATAATGAGTGTTACTAATCTCAGCTGCTTGGGGTGGCATATTCCACTGAAAACTTACAGAGGCATCCATAGAATCAACGCTTAAGGTGGTGAGTGCAAGACATGCAGTATCGCTATATTTTAAATTTAATGGAACTGGAGGTTTAGAGGGCAATACCGTTACATAATTTGTTTTTATGATGGAGTCAATTCCAAAATCATTGCTTACAATTAATTTAATTGTTTTATTTCCTTCGGTGCTGTATAAAATATTATGTGGACCTTTTCCTGATAATGTGGGCGTATTTGCATCAGCACCAAAACGCCAGAAGTAATTTTTTACAATTCCTTTGGATGTATCCGTAAATGTAACAGAAGCATTGGTGCAGGCTGTTACTAAATTAGCTCTAAAACCGGCCAATGGTTTAGTGTAACCACAATTATTGCTGTTAAGCGCCACTAACCTTGATCCAGAGCAAACATTTATTTTTACACTTTTATCCATAACATAATTTCCACCTGCGAGATCATTGGTACTTAGGGTAGACTTTCTTTGACCATTGCTGATGCTCCAGTGCATCATTTCGGCACTTGCAATAACGTGACCAAGGCAATGGCCGTGACCAAGTTCATGAGACATAACAGATTGAAAATCATACTCAGTACTTGCAGGGTTGCCAGTTCCATAATACCATTTAATGGTGCTATCTACCTCAATATCCAATTCAACTACAAACCACTCCATATTGGTTCCTGTACCTAAAAAACACCCATTAAAATAGGAATAACAAACAGCCAGTTTGCTATCAGCAAATTTGGTAAGTCTTACAATATTTACCTTATCACCATTGGTTACTTTAATACCAGTATCTCTTCCTACATCCCAGTTCATTAAAGTACCACAACGCCAAGTTTCTAAGGATGTCAGGAAAGAATTGACCATGCCTGAATTGGCCTTAAATCTTGGATTTAATTGAAAAGTATATCCTCCCTTGGCATTATCGTTTAGATGATCTAATGGATAATATTGTTCAGCATTGCCTGTAGGTTGGTAACTTGCATTCATATGGGCAAAATTCACTTTAAAGGATGTAAAAGTGGTGAAAGTGCCACTGTCGTTGGTTGCCACTTTGATACTTCCTGATCCAGCGCGAGATGGGATTCTCACCTTAATTAAGGTATCTGTCCAAACGGAATAATCTGCACTATAAGGTGTTTTGAATCGTCTACCGTCTCCGAAGTTTGCGTCAAGAAATTCGATGCGACCTTTACCCCTTTTACTTCCAAATCCTTGACCTACAATTGTTATGATATCACCTGTTCCGGAATTTGCATTTGCTGGGCTAAAACTACTGATGACAGGACTGGCAGTTGGTCTGTATTTTAAACGATCCGGATTATATCCTGATGATTTGATGTTCAGGTATTTGATTTTGGTTAAATTTTGAAGGGTCTCATAAAATTCGGTTTCAATTCCATAAAAGTTTCCTAAGCCATCATGAGCCACATTTTCATCTAAATCATACCTGATAAAAGATTGCTCACTTGCTGTTCCCTGAAATTTTGATTTACCATTGTTTTTAACAAAACTTGGCAATTCAACAAGATTTTCTGTCAATAGAAATACACCCATATCCCCTTTTTGCAATTCCAGTTCAGGGTCGGCTCTATGTTTTTCCATTCCTATTTGTCCACCAAAGGTTATTATTTCGATATAATAGGGTGAAGCAGGATTTCCTTTAAACACTTTGTAAACTTCAATAACCGAGGCAGTATAAATGGCGTTTTTGCCTAAGGCTCGAAAGGGATACTGATCAATCACTTTACCTTCAATAACTTCTTTAGAAAGAGAAGTTCTCTTTTCCAAAGACCAGTTTTGAATGGCGCATTGGCTGCTGACATGATTGGAAATTAAAGCGAAAAGAATAACTGCAAGTAGGTTTTTGGACATATTTGTTAAAAAAATCAAATTACAGCTTAAAAATTATTATTTACAACATTAGCAGAAGATAAAAATTAACTTTGTGACCTTAGATGCGACAACCTTTTCATCCAGTTATTGGAATTATTGGCGGTGGACAATTAGGCAAAATGCTTATAGAAAGTGCCTTGCCTTGGAATGTTCAGTATAATGTGCTTGATCCAGACAAGAACGCACCCTGTAAAGATTACTCAGTAAGTTTTATTCATGGAAGCTTAACGAATGCCGAAGCCATTAAGGAATTGGCCGCCATAAGTGACGTTCTCACTTATGAGATTGAACATGTAAATACAGCAGCCCTATTAGAATTAGAAAAGGCAGGAAAGATGATTATTCCTTCACCTTCTATTTTGCAAATTATTCAGGATAAAGGCCTTCAAAAGCAATTTTATCTGGACAACAATTTACCAACTGCGGCCTTTAGATTGGTTGAAAAGAAGGAAGATTGGAAAGACGCACTGACACATATTCGCGGTGAAAAAGCCGTAGCAAAATTGCGCAAAGGAGGTTATGATGGAAAGGGTGTAACTATTTTTAATAAGAAAGATATTGAGAATGACATTTATCCATTTGACGAACCCTGTGTTATTGAAGAATTATTAACAGGTTGCCGTGAGATAGCCATCCTTGTAGCAAACAATGGCAAAGAAACTGTTACTTGGCCAAGCATAGAAATGGACTTTGACCCCAAGTTAAACCTTGTTGATTATGTATTTTCACCTGGAAATTTGGAAATTAAAATCGAGAAGAAGGCAAGTGAAATTGCTATTTTTGCCATACAATGTTTAAAAGGGAAAGGAGTATTTGCTGTTGAAATGTTTTTAACGCCAGAGGGTGATATATTAATCAATGAAATAGCACCGCGACCACATAATTCAGGACATCACAGCATAGAAGCCAACATCACTTCTCAGTATGAACAGCTGAACAGAATTTTGTTAAATTTACCTTTGGGAAATACGGATCTCATAAAACCTGCTGTGATGGTTAATATTATAGGGCCAGATAATCTGAGCGGTCCTTATAAAATAGCTGGTTTGGATGAAGCCATGTTAATCCCAGGCTTTTATTTGCATGTGTATAAAAAGAATGAGAGCCGTCCAGGAAGAAAAATGGGACATTTTACAGTTTTGGCTGACACGCTTGATGAAGCCATTTCAAACGCAATGCATATTAAAAAGTTGATAAAATTACTTCCAATTTAAAAATAGATATATGAAAGTAGCAATAATTATGGGCAGTGACAGTGATCTTTCAGTAATGAAGGAAGCGGCCATCGTGCTTGAGCAATTTGATATAGAATACGAGCTGTCGGTTGTTTCGGCGCATCGCACACCCAAACGCATGTATGATTTTGCCTTGGAAGCACATAACCGTGGAATCAAGGTAATAATAGCAGGAGCTGGTGGTGCTGCGCATTTGCCGGGTATGGTTGCCTCCCTCACCCATTTGCCAGTAATTGGGGTTCCAGTAAAATCGAGTAACTTGAATGGCGAAGATTCCCTTTTATCAATTGTGCAAATGCCACCAGGCGTTCCTGTTGCTACGGTTGCTATTAATGGTGCAAAAAATGCCGGATTGCTTGCTGTTCAGATTCTAGCTACAGCGGATGAAAACCTCTCTAAAAAGATGATAATTTACAAAAATACCATGAAGGACGAAGTAGAAGAAAAAGCTTTTCGTTTGGAAAAAGAAGGGTTTGAATCTTATTTAAAACAGTTGTAGTTTTTAAGACATCTAAAAAAACATTTCTAAAAATTATGCTAATTGTTGGAGAAGCGCTGGTATCTGAAGATATTATTGAAAAACATTTTGTTTGTCATTTGGAGAAATGCAAAGGTGCCTGTTGTGAAATAGGTGACAGAGGCGCCCCCTTGGTAGAGGCTGAAATACCTATTATTGAAAGCCATTTGGGAAAAATTAAAGCCCACATGGATGCCGATGGTTTAAGTTTGTTGGCCGCCAAAGGCTTTCATGAAATTGATCCAGATGACGGTGAATTGGTGACTACCTGCCGCGATAATGGTGCTTGTGTGTTTGTGGTTTATGAAAATGGTTCAACCCAATGTGCCATCGAAAAAGCGTTTATTGCAGGTGAAACGGACTTTAAAAAACCAATGTCGTGCCACCTATACCCTATTCGTGCTACTAAATACGGGGATTACACTGTTTTAAACTACCACAAGTGGGACATCTGTAAATCTGCCTGTAGTTTTGGGGCAAGTCTCAATGTGCCTTTATACAACTTTTTGAAGGAACCTCTGATTCGAAAATTAGGTAAAGGCTGGTATGAGGAAATGGAAGAAGTAGCGAGGGGTTGGGAGAAGGAGAGGTGAGAGTATTTCGAGTTCTAATTTCTTTTGAACCTCAGGCGGATTTCTGCGTAAAAAAACCTGCCGCGCACTAAACGGCAGGTTAAACATTGAATAGAAAATAACGCTAATTCGTCATAACTTCTGAACTTCCTATAAGTCCTTCCTTTTCGTTATAAACCATTACTTTATAAACCCCTTTCGATTTCAATTTTTTAGTTGGCTTTATATCAATCACTGTTTTCTTTACGGTCCCATCCAATTTTACTATCTGTGATTTTGTGTAAGTTATTTTCTCACCTTTAATCATTACAGGCGTAATATAAGGAGCAACTATGTAACCATCAGGATCTGTGATTTTAACATAAATTGTTTGTTCGCCACCTACTTCACCAACAAGATCAAAATATAGTTGGATGTTTTTAGTTTTATTTGCTTTAACGGTCAACTTATCAGTATTTTTCTTTTGCAGTTCTATTCTGAAATTCTGAGCTGAATATCCTTTCTCTATTGGCTTCTTAGCATCAGCGAGTTCTTGTTCTAGTGATTGAATCCTGTTCTTTAATCCCTTGTTTTCTGTACTAAGGCTTTTGTTTTCGTTCGACATTTCATCCAACTGGCGTTTTAGGCCATCGCGAATCATTTTGAGTTGTTTCAATTCTTTACGTAAACTTTTTACATTTCCGTTTTCTTTTCTAAGCTGAGCAATGGTTTTGGTTTTTCCAGCTAGCTCAAGACTTATTGCTTCAATTACAGAGTCTAATTTGTGATTTTTTCCCTTTTCTCTATTCAATTCAGAGGTTAATCCCAGAATTTCTTTGTCGAGTAAAATTTTGGTAGAGAGAATTGAATCATGTTTTAATTTTTCTCCGTTGAGCTTTTCCTTAAGCCCAGAATTGGCATTATAAATTGACCCGAGAAAGATGAGACTTGCTAATAGAATTATTGAGATGACAATTAAACCTCTTTTTGTTGATTTGTTTGATTCCATGATTTTGATTTAAATTATAACTTCAAAATTAAAATCAAATTATCCTTCTGGCCTTAGACTTTGCTTAGAATGTCATTAGAATTATTATTAAAAATAAGAATAAGAGAAGTTCCCTTTTTTTTATTACAGTCAAAAAATATCTTAGCATGATGTAGAATCATGATTTGGTTTACTAATGCTAATCCAATTCCGTGTCCTTTAATTTCATGTTTAGAACGACTTCTGTAAAAAGGTTCGAAAACAAGTTTTTGTTCTGCAACTTCAATTCCTGGCCCATTATCATTAAATACAATTCTTGCTTGTGCTTTGTCACAATCCAAAGTTACTGTTACGCTTTTGTCTTCTGAAAATTTACAGGCATTATCTGCCAGATTTAAAAACATTGTTTTAAGCAATGTCTCGTTGCCCAAAATAAACAAATCACTTTCATCTTCAGGAAGATTTAATATGCTAAAATCGCAATGATAGTTTGGATATTTCAAGGTGAAAAACTCAATGGAACTCCATAAAATAGTATCAATTCTTATTCTTGTAAATTGAATATCTCTGCTATCATAACTTACGCGGGCAAGCTCCATTAATTGGATGGTAAGTTTATTCAAATCCTTAATATCCTCTAATACTGAGGCCATCGTGTCTTTGTATTCCTGATTTGTTCGGTTCTTTGCTATACTTACTTCTAATTGCGCCGTGATTAGCATCAGGGGATTTTTCAATTCATGTGACGCACTTGCGAAAAACAATTTCTGAATCTTAAAAGCATCTTCTATTCTCTCAAGAAGTTTGTTAAAATTGTTTATTAGTTTTCCTATCTCATCATCGTATTTAGTTTCTTTTAAACGAATACTCAAATTATGTGGTGAAATATTTTCTGATTCTTTTGCCAAGGCTGAAATTGGTAGTAAGGCTCTTGATGCGTATATTCTTCCAACTACAGCTACCAAGGCAATAATTAAAATAAAGAGTATGAAAAGTGTATTTCTAAGGTTTCGAAGTTTGCTTAAACCAAACGTATCAATGGCACCGGCAATTACAATAAATCGGTTATAGCGATCATTATATGTTAGGCCGACAATTTCATATTTACCTTCTTGGTATTCAATGGTTTCATTCAGTCTGATTTTATCTAGCAAATCTTTGTTAACCTTAAAATAAATTGAATCATTATTGGTATATATTTCCCGATTTAAGTAGTTATAAATACTAATATTTTCATTTGGCAAGTGATCCTTTTGTGTCCTATCAATTATTTTAAGTAATGATGAATCCACTTGCTCCACTTTTATCAAAAACTCGGCTGTAGTGTTCGCTTTATTTTTTAAACGATTGTAAAATTCCTGCTTTCTGTAGGATGAGGAAGAATAGTAAATTATTACAAAGCTAATAAAAACGATAGGCGCAACCACTAAGATAAACTGAACAGTTAGCCGTGTTTTAAGCTGCAGAATCATTCGATAACTTTTAAAAAATATCCTTTACCAATTTTTGTATGCAGCAATTTAACCGGAAAGTCTTTGTCAATTTTATTCCTTAAATAGTTTACATAAACCTCAATTACATTGGTTCCGGTATCAAAATTTATATTCCAAACTTTTTCAGCAATTTCAGATTTTGAAATTACTTTTTCCTTATTTCTGATAAAATATTCCAGCAATGAAAATTCCTTTGGTGTTAGATCTATATTCTTTTCTGCTCTTAAAACTTCGTTTGTGTCAAGATTGATAGAAATATCGGCAAAAAATAACTTATTGTCGGTTTGAATAATATTTTTAGACCGTTTAATGAGAGATTTTACCCTTGCGAGCAGTTCATCAAATTCAATGGGCTTAACCAGATAATCATCGGTACCTGCATTAAATCCTGTAATTTTATCGGAAGTCATACCCATTGCAGTTAGCATTATCATTGGAGTATTTATTCCTTGTTCCCGGAGACGTCTGCAAAGTTCAAAGCCATTCATACCTGGCATTATAATGTCAGAAATAATAAGGTCGTACTGATTTCTAATTGAGAGCAAAAGTCCAATTTCACCATCAAAAGCAAGTTCGACTTCAAATTGATTCTCCTCCAATCCTTTTTTTAGAGTATCTGCGGTTTTAACTTCGTCTTCAATTATTAGAATTCTCATTTTAACAGCTAAAATAGAGGAATTAGTTAGGAAATGGTATTAAAAAGAAATTAGAATTATATTAGAGTTTGAAATTTTTTGGTACTTGAAAGACCTTGTTTAAGAAAATTATTCAAAATAATTTCGGCAAATCTGAAGTAAACTCGATATTCTTTATAGTTCAGGTTTCTATCTCCATCTCGTCAGCGCCGAGACCAACTTCAAAATTATTACGGATATCCATTAAAGAGCTTCAAAAAGTCCAAAATTTTGCAGTTCGCACTTCTCTTGGATGTCAGCTTACCTAGTGCTTCGAACCAACTTTTCATGGAATGCCTTATTTACAGTTATTCTGGTTTCTTGGTAATATCTAAATCTATGAAGAAAGAGCGACCGTCTATTTATCATTCAGCATCTCTATCTATTTTTTCACAAATAAATAGGCAATAAGTCCAACATATAGAACAATGAGTACAAAGGTATCGATACCTAAGAGCCAAAGCCTTTTCTTCTTTGGTTTAAAAAGAAGGCCTAAACCAACAACAGCAGTCATAATAATTGTAACAAAAACCGATACTAAATGCGAAGACGAGATATCTTTAAATAAAGAACCCTTTAAATAAAACATATCATCTACGGCCAAAATACACATATTAAACACATTACTTCCTAATAAATTTCCGACTGCCATATCTAACGAACCCATCCTTATTGCGGCCAATGAAACAACCAATTCTGGTAAGGATGTGGCTAATGCAATAAATATAGTGCCAAAAAAGGAATTACCTAAACCTGAATGTTGAGCGATTGTTTCTCCAAAATAAGGCAGAAATAAGGCTGCACCTACAACAATCAGCGCATGTAAAATATAAAATTTGATTACACTTCTAAGCTCTGCTGATTTCGACTTTGAGTTTAAAACTTCTTCTACCTTTGATTCAATCGATTCAGTTTGTTCGTATTTAAAAATTCCAAGAATTGCTAGAAGATAAATGCCACATAACATAAACGAAAAACAACTGATCCAAAATATTATAGGTGCATCTTGCGCAAGAAATATTGCCATTCCGGCGACTGTCAATAGTATAATCCCAAAAATTGCAGTTAAAATATGACTGGATTTAACCATAGAAAACAAGGGTTGCTTTATTCTAGTATCAAGAATTGAAAGTATTATCAAATTAAATACACAACTACCAAAAATATCACCTGCGGCAAGGTCTGGAGCATTTACAATTGTAACAGAACTAATTCCAGTAATTAACTCTGGCAATGAAGTAATGGATGCCATAAGGATAAGACCCACCCATGCCTTACCCATATTTGTGAGGTCGGCAAGCTTATCTCCATAATATGATAGTTTGGTTCCACTTAATATTATGACCACCGCACAGGCAGCAAAACCTAAAATATTCAGATATATGTTTTCCACAGATGTCTCTTCTTCCAAAAATATTTATCCTTCCAAAATATTTCCAATCGCATTTTCATATAAATTCTCAAATTCAGAAATTAATCCGAGCGAATGTCCGTCAATGTGCATTGCATTTCCTTTTACGACACCAAGTGCATAAAATGATGTTCCTGATTTGTTAAGCTCATCTTCCAGTTTGGTTTTATTTTCAGGAGTTACAGAAACTACTATTCTACTTTGTGATTCACCGAATAGGAAGGTATCGGTTCGGAAGTTTTTATCTGTCTTTACATCGAAGCCCAAGCCACGGTGCTTGCCTGATTCAAAAAGGGTAACAAATAACCCGCCTTCACTCAGGTCATGACAACTTTGAAGGACATTACTTGTAATTAAATGATAGGTTACTTGTTGTAAATCGTATTCTTTATCGAGATCAAAGTAAGGTGCCGGACTGTTATTAACCTTATGATATTTAACAAGATACTGCGAAGAAGCAATATCGTCATGACTATCTCCTAAAAGATAAATCAAATCACCTTCGTTTTTAAAATCTAAGGTCATGATATGCTCCGGTTTTTCTATTATTCCAACCATCCCGATGGTTGGCGTTGGAAATACCGCAACTCCATCGCTGCTTTGATTATAAAAACTTACGTTACCACCTGTTACTGGGGTTCCAAACTTAGTACAAGCGCGGCCCATGCCATCAATAGAATGTTTAAATTGATAATAAACCCCTTTATCATAAGGGTTTCCAAAATTTAAACAATTGGTTACTCCACTTGGTTTACCGCCCGAGCAAACAATGTTTCTGGCCGCTTCCGATACGGCAATGGCGCACCCTACTTCAGGATCAGCCCAAACATAGCGGCTATTACAATCAACAGTTAGAGCCAAAGATTTGTTGGTACCTTTTACCATCACAACCGCTGCATCGCTTGGGCGATTGGTACTTTGATTCACGGTACCTACCATGCTATCATATTGATCATACACCCATTTCTTGCTGGCAATATTTGGCAACTGAATCAAAAATTTAGCAACCTGGGTAATTTTATCGGTTTCAATATCAGGAATTGAATCTAATTTGAATTTTTTGTTTTCAGCTATATAGGAAGGTTCTGCCCATTCTCGTTTATAAATAGGGGCACCTCCGCCGAGCACTAAACTTTGAGCTGGAATATCCGCTTCAACCTGTTCGTGCATAAAGTACTGAACTCGGCCTGAATCGGTTACTTCTCCTATATTTGCATACGTAAGATCCCACTTTTTAAAAATCTCTTCGGCTTTATGCTCTTGTCCTTTGTGCAGAATAACGAGCATTCTTTCCTGGCTTTCGCTCAATAAAATTTCCCAGCCTTTCATTTCTGCTTGGCGCATTGGAACTTTATCGAGATACACTTTCATTCCTGTACCGCTTTTGGCAGCCATTTCACTGGTACTGCAAGTAATACCCGCCGCACCCATATCCTGCATACCAACCACAGCACCTGTTTCGAGTAATTCAAGGGAAGCTTCCAAAATCAGTTTTTCCCAAAATGGGTCACCAACTTGAACAGACGGCAAATCTTTTATACTGTCTTCTGAAATATCCTTGCTTGCAAAAGCAGCCCCGTGGATACCATCTTTCCCTGTTGAAGCACCGAAAATATATACTGGATTTCCTACCCCGTCAGCTACTGCGCTTACGGTATGACCAACCTTGGCTATACCCACACTCATGGCATTTACCAAAATATTTGTTTCGTAGCAATCGTCAAAATAAACTTCGCCACCCACTGTAGGAATTCCAAAGGCATTGCCATAATCGCCTATTCCTTTAACAACCCCTTTAACCAACCATTTAGTCCGGTCGGTACTAATATTACCAAAACGCAATGAATTTAATTGTGCAATAGGTCTCGCTCCCATGCTAAAAATATCGCGGTTAATTCCACCAACGCCTGTCGCAGCACCTTGATAAGGCTCAATTACGCTAGGATGATTATGACTTTCAATTTTAAAACAAACGGCTAAGCCATCACCAATATCAACTAAACCTGCATTTTCATCGCCTGCTTTAGCCAGCATGGCCGGACCATCTTTTGGCAAAGTCTTTAACCATACAATGGAATTTTTGTATGAACAATGCTCACTCCACATGACTGAATAGATTGATAACTCAGTAAAATTTGGTGTCCTACCCAGAATTTCCTTTATTTTTTCAAATTCTTCAGGCAAAAGTCCAAGAGTTTGCGCTTGTTCAAGCGTTGCTAGAGATTGTGTTGATGACGTATTCAAGTTGATATTGATTTAAAAAAATGAAGCCGCAAAGGTAGGTTAATTTTAGATTTTAGATATTAGACTTTTAGAT
>Ga0163144_10025289_pt1 | contig 11600 bp, 8 predicted proteins | sample OliLak19BULKMAT1_FD_123175 | JGI IMG/M metagenome (GOLD analysis project Ga0163144, IMG submission 123175) | Freshwater microbial mat bacterial communities from Lake Vanda, McMurdo Dry Valleys, Antarctica - Oligotrophic Lake LV.19.BULKMAT1 | ecosystem: Environmental > Aquatic > Freshwater > Lake... | reverse complement strand
CATCGGCATCGCCTGCCCAAAGGGCTCGTTTGCCATCGGCTAATAACTTCATTTCGTACCCATTATAAGCAACGCTGCTGTTCCATAACTGTGCTGCTATTCTTGTGCTAAAGTCCACGCCAACACCACAGTTTAAATCGTCGGCGCTTACGGCGGTAGCGGTCATTACCCCCAGGTGGTTGCGGTGCCTTACGGCTACATAATAATCGTCGCTTACCAGCGATGGAAAGCTTACACAAGTGCTACCATCTACATCTACAACCGAGCCATCTCGCTGCACTATGGCCGAGCGGGTACCCAATACAGTGGCAGGGTTTGACTTGCTGCGGAGTTCTATAAATATCCAGTCAACAGCCGAAGTGGTGCCACGGCCGGCAAACATGGTGGCAGGGGTAACGATGGTTTGGAAATCGGGGTTGGTGCCATCGCCCACACGGATGAATTTGGTATTATAATCGGCATTTAAAGTGTAAGGATCAGTAACCGGTATATAATTAGCGGCGGTAAAGGGGCTGTTACGCAAATTATCCCGCATGGTGCTTATAAATGGTGCAACGTTACCAATGGTGGCACCTTCTAACAATACCTTGATGCGAAGAGTGGTGCTGTTTTGTGAGAACGGCATATTGATGGTTTCTGCGCTGGCTGGCACACCTGCATTATCATACACCTGGTAATCGAACGATGAAGTAACGGCACCATCGGCAGGATTTAATGTTACGAGTGCAGGGTCAAAGCTGCTGAAATCGGTGGCAGTATTTACGGGCACACCGTTATAATAAAGCGTCCCGTTGATAGCTGGTGATAAACGAACTGTGCGGCCACTTAAGCCAGTTGTATATCCACCTGGTGCATCTTCACCATCAGTACCTGTAAAGGCGGCACTGGGTATTACAATGGTATTGGTACCGCCGGGGTTGGGTTGCGAAGCAGCCGTATAATCGGCACCTACTGGTATGCGGTTAATACCAAAGTCTTGGCCGGTATTGATATTGGAACCTGCCACCGAAACTGTTTTTAAACCATCGGTTGCGGTGCCATCGCCCAAGCCGCTGCCTTGTGCAGTATGAACCCAATTGGTAGGCAATACAGAAGCAACAGGCTGACCAGTTGTGCCTTGCGTGGTGCTTAATACCAGGCTGTAGTTTGTATTAATCTTAATGCCACTTGCATTGCCCAAAGTGTAAGTACCATCAGCATTTACTGCCACTGAACCTACTACATTATCGGCTACCACTGCATGTACATATAATTGCGTAATGGGGGTAGCAGATGCCGGTGAACCTATGCCGGTTCCATCTATTAAACTATTTACAACACCGTTGGCATCGTTATAAACTATGCCGCTCACCGTAAGATCGGTAAACGGTAGCGTAATGCCTTTTACCAAACTAACCACACCGGCATTATCATACACCTGATAATTGAATGCAGGTGAAACACTACCATCAACAGGATCCAATGTTACCAATCCGGGGGAAAAGCCAGGAAAATCAGTAGCTGCATTTACGGGCACACCGTTATAATAAAGCGTACCGTTGATAGCTGGTGATAAACGAACGGTGAGGCCACTTAAGCCGGCAGTATAAGTGCCATCTTCACCATCCGTTCCTGTAAAGGCGGCATTGGGTATTACAATGGTATTGGTACCGCCGGGGTTGGGTTGCGTGGTAGCCGTATAATCGGCACCTACTGGTATGCGGTTAATACCAAAGTCAACACCAGATGCAACATCTGTTGTAACTACAGATGTAGATCGTAAACCATCGGATTCCGTCCCATCGCCTGTTCCACTACCCTGTGCAGTATGTAACCAACCTGCAGGTAGTAAGCTTGTAACAGGTTGACCTATTGTGCCCTGAATGGTGCTTAACACTATACTAAAGGTTGAATTCGCGGATGTACTCAGTGTAAAGCTACCATTGGCTGCCACAGTGGCCGAGCTTACTACATTGCCACCCGAAACCAGGTTTACATATAACTGCGTAATAGGCGTGGGCGATGCTGGCAACCCTATGCCCGTACCATCTATTAAACTATTGGTAGTACCATTGCCATCGTTAAAAACCCTTCCTGCAATAATTACCTGGCAATTACCCGTAACAATATTAACCAGAGATGCTGAAGATGGGCAACCACCTACAGAAATATCGCTTGAATCAATAATCGCAATTAGGGTAGTGGCGCTTATAAAATTAATTGCCGACCGGTTGCGGACTGTATTAGATACGGCCGACAAATCAGTACAACCGCTGCTCACATTGACTCTGTAAGAAACCGTACCACTTGCATTAATGGCTACTGAACCACCTGCGAATGCAGTGGCCCCGGTACCTAACCTCATAATTACTTTTTTATTTATAGCATCATAGTCGGCCTCATCGTTTCCTGATACATCAGATTTTGCAACGCCATTTATGACCAGTGAATTTGATTTGTAGATAGTGCCTGCGGGAATAAGATTGTTGAATATGGTACTATTACTGATATCGCTGCCGGTATTGGAATAGGTAAATGAATACTGCAGCTCATCCCCGGGTGCAACAGCCCCACCATTAACATCTGTAACCGTCATTGTGTGGGGAACGTCGGAAATTTGTGTCTCAATAGATGAAGTAACATTTTGAAGGGTATAATTTTCAGAGGGGCTTGAGATCCTGATGATACCCGAGGTTTTATTATTGCCCAATGCTGCTACAGGCAGCCTGGTAACATCCACATCGTAACCGAGTGTATTATTATGTGCAGGGTTACGGGATGTAACCACCTGGCTGGCATTGGCAACAGCATTAAAAAAAGAAATGGTGCTATTAAACGCATCGCCATTGCCACTTGTGCCATTTACAGATGTGAGGGCAAGGTCAACAAACGATCCACCCGACTGCTGGAACGAAAAGCCATCGGAGGAACCCCTGTCGCCATCTAAAATTACGTTACCCAGTTTAGCTACAAAAGATCCGGCTATAGGCGTTTGAAAACCGCTGATAGGAACATCTACAGTTGTACCTGCACCCACCAACGCATTGCCATCAAAAACGGTAAGGTTACGAAGTCGTTCGGTTTCATCTTTAAAAATAACCACAAGGGTCCAGCCCCCGCAAGCATTATTTATGCCTATCGGCCCAATAACATCTGCTACGCAATAACTGCCTGCTGCCGATGTGGTAGTGATTAAACTGGTAACATCTGCAAAGCACCCATAACCAGTATGGCTGGCCTGCTGTGTGCGTATATCTGTTTGGGTGGAGTTTACCGTAACATAAGCACCACCTGGCTTTTTAAATTTACAACTGGTGAAACCAGCAGTTCTCCAAGTTCCGGTTGTATTACTACCGTCATCTGCACCCCAATATAAGCCTGCCCATAATACTTCTGCACAGCTTGTGGGTAATGCCAGGTCGGCAGTAGTAGAACTAAAAGTGACGTTTACAGGAATGCCTTCCATACTCATCGAAAACACCTTGTTATCATCTTTATTGCCGGTGCCCCAATCCTTATCTTCCCTATGTACTTCAACTGATATTGTATTAACCGAATTAGCGGTAAAATTTGCAATTGGCAGATCTATAGTATAAATGTCCTCGTTTGTACCCCTGTCGGACGACGCTTCGTCATTAAAATTCACACCGCCGTTATCAATGTTTTGCCGTAGTCTTTCAGTACCATTTATATATACCACAAATCCATCGTTCACAACTCCCGAAAGCCTGATTGCAGAAAATTGGCCGAGGCTGCCCAAAGTTATTTTCTTCCGGAAAAGTGTGGTAACATTCACATCAGTGTTATTGCCTGGGTTGGGCGGCGTTGTAGGTACCGTAGTATTTACGGTAAAACCGTACCCATACTTACCGCCGATATTGCCTGCCCCTGTTGAATCTACCCAGCCGGTATTACTAACGTTTGTTTGCCAGGTGGCAGGGTAGCCGGTACCCACAAAATATTGAAACCTGGAGTTACCAGCACCCGATCCGGTAATGGCGTTGCTAAAAAAAACGGTGTTAGGCCCATTGAGGTCCACATCCAGGTACTGCCCATTCCCATCATTATCAAGGCTTGTTCCGCCAGGAGGCACTTCGGTGGTTCCGGTAACACCGCTTGCTGTAATAATGTTGTTGGCCACATACCTTATATCGCCCCGTAATGAAGGGTACGACTTTCTTACTGTGAATGCCCTTAGAAGCTGGGCATTTGAAAAAGTGCACAATAATGTAACAATAGCTGTTACAAAAATTGCTTTTAGCCCGATTCGGCTTTGGAGCCGTACCTGGGGGGCTTTTTTGTGTAATGTAGAATTTGGTAGCATTTGGTTGCTTGTTAGGGTTTAATGATTGTTATTAGGGTTTTGATACTGCAAACAATATTAATTGATACATTTTGGCAAATAGAAATTTGGAGGTCACGGAAAATAAATTATTGAATTTAAAGAATGACCAATAGAAAAAACTACTTCGCTGAATATCCCGCCATATCCATCTTACAACCTCATGAAAGGAGTGTAGCTGCGGATAGATACAAAGCATACGAACAGCTATGAGCAATGGCCATTAGTACGGTAAAAATTATCTTGTAAGAAAATGCCAGACTTAAAAAGTGCTTATGGCGTCTGGTAGCAAGTGTAACTTGCTACTGAAGTTTATTAATTGATTTTAGATTTAAGGGAAAAAATATTAGAACAGTGTGGGTGTCAATATATTGGAGTAAAGATCGTAGTAAATTTTTGTAAGTGCAATTTTTTTAAAACCGAACAAGGAAAGGTTCTGGTTTTGCTGTTCGTAGATACCCACAAGTAACCAACTTTGTCCTGAATAAATAGAGGTACAACTGAAAGGTTTTTGTTCCTGTCCATCGGTAAAGCAATCGGTGGACGCCCTTCCCCGAAGGGATATCGGCCTTCGTAACAGGTACCGCTACAGTCGTAATACAACAACCTTACGTAATGTATTTGATACAAAACAACCGGCATTTAATTAGCCGGTTGTATATCTGTATGGATGCTGCCGTTTACTATTGCTCTGTGTATTCAGCCACCTTATTTCCTTTGTAATCGGTATAATACCGAACGCTGTCTTTTACTACAAGCAACAGATTTTTGCCCTGCGGGATAATACTGGAGTATTGGATAGGCAAAAGGATTTTATTGGTTTTGTCCACGATGCCTTGTTTGCCATTTTGGGTTAATAAAAATACATTGTCGGTAAGCATAATGATGTCTTCTATTTTGGCATCTTTAAAAAGCGTGGTACCATCTTTATTAAGGATGTATCGGCTGCTGCCGGGTTCGCTTACTATGGTGTAGCCATAGTCGCTAAAGCCAAAAGTTTCGGCAAAGCGGAGGCCACCAAAAGCTTCTTTACCGTTAACATCAATAAAGCCTTTCTGGTCTTTATCGTTTTGTACATGGGCGTACCCGCCACTAAATTCGTTCACTGTTTTGTAGGCCATTGTAAATGGTGCCAGCACTTTATTTGCGGTATCTACTATACCCCATTTACCATTCTTTTTGGCTGTTGTAATGCCGCCATTAAAATCGTTGATGGCATCGTATTCAAAAGGAATGACAACAGTATTTTGCCTGGTAATAGTACCCCATTTGCCTCCTTTTTGCACAATAGCATAGCTGCCGTGATCGAACCATGAAATTTTTACTTCACTATAAACCGGCGGTACTACTTCATTGCCTGTTTTGTCTAAGAATCCATACAATTCTTTGCCATTCTTTATAATCCTAAAAGATGAAAGTCCGTTTTCGAAGCCGGCTGCATAATCGTACTTGCGAAAGGGGAATAACTCTTTACCCGTTTTATCTATAAAGCCAATCAGGCCATCTTTATCTACCACTGCTGCACCTTCTTCAAAACTGCTGGGTTTATCATATATACAAGGGATCACTTCTCTACCTGTGCTATCGCAAAAGCCATATTTCTGATCTTTCATCACACCGATTAAGCCTTCACGATAGTCCCATACATTATCGTATTTGCCTTTCAGTTTTGTTTTCATTAAAGCACTCATTAGTTCATCTGAGGGTGCTTCTGCTGTGGTAACATTGGTTGGAATACTATCGTTTCCTGTTTTGGTGCCGGGTGTTTCGTTGCAGGCATAAAATAGGGTAGTGGTTACTGCTACCCATACTGCTGGTTTAAAAAAAAGGGTCATAGAAGGTTTTTAGGGTTAATGTTAAGTGTCAAAAGTAAACAACCTGCTGGCAAACAAGCTAAGTAGAGCAGGGTATATTTAAGAAACCATTTACCCACACCTCATCAGGCATTTCGGCTAATGTCAATGGTTTTAAAGGAATTTAATTGCCTTTATTAAAGGAATGAAAAACATAAGCACTCCCATATAAAATGAAACAGGGGGTAATTTTTTTGATTGAAATATATTTGTAAGCAAGGCTCCAAACTAAACTTTTAACTCTTTATCTTGCGGTCAAAGAGCCCATTTTTGTAAATGGCATTGACCAATTTAAGAATCAATAATTCTCCTTTATGCTATTGGCGTTCGTAACCATTAAAGTTTACTATTTTCTGGCAATTTGTGGCGGCTGTTTTGCTATCGGTTTTCTCATTCAGGAACGAAAGGTGAGGTATTATCGAGAAAAGCAAGTTCTTGCTGAAAAGGAAAAATTAAAAATGCAGGCTGATATGCTTGGGTTGGGAGATTTGATCTAAACGGGTATCAGAATCCTTTTTCCTTTGAAGAGAAAGCCTGAATTATTTGTATTGATAATCTTCGTTTGTTCTTAGTGTGCCAGAGGTTGGCAAAAGTTATTTGTTTAAGTGAAGGTGGGCTTACCCATGAGTGCTGGAAAAAAGTCTTACTTGGTTGGTTTTTTTGCCTTGCAATAACCGCAATACAAAGGGCTGTTTCAACTTAATGAAACAGCCCTTCTATTAGTTTAAAAAAAATAAACCAGAATTATTCGGCGGCCTTTGTTTCTTCAGCAGCGGGTGCTTCGGGCGTTACCACTTCTACTTCCGTTACTATTTCTTCAGCTACAGGTGCAGTAACATCTGCAGTTGCTTTTTTAGCACCACCTGCACGGCGGGTACGTTTAGCTGGTTCGGCTGTTGTTGTTTTAGCTATACCGTTGCCATAAATTTCGTTGAAATCAACCAACTCAATCATACCTCTTTCAGCCGCATCGCCTGGGCGAATGCCGAGCTTAATAATACGGGTATAACCACCCGGGCGGCTTGCTACTTTTGGAGCAATAACAGTGAACAGCTCTTTTACGGCGTCCTTGTTATTCAGGTCGGCAAACACCAAACGGTGCATGTGTGTAATTTGCTCTTTTGAAGCTACTTTCTTCGTTTTTGTAATCATCGGCTCAATGTATCCACGCAATGCTTTAGCCTTGGCCAAAGTGGTAACGATACGTTTGTGCGTGATTAACTGGCTGGCAAGGTTGCTGAGCAACGCTTCCCGATGGGCTTTTTTACGGCCAAGATTGTTTTGTTTGTCTCCGTGACGCATGACGTAAGTAATTTGCTAATTCGATAATGTGCTAATTAGCTAATGGCACATTCAAATTAATTTTAAAAAATGGGTTCAGTTGTACCGTGTCAGGAATTACAACCTACTTAAGAAAATATGCAGATGTGCAAATAAGCAAGTGTGGAAATGGAATGTGGAAGTGAGTAGGAGTGAAAATAAGAAAGGGCAAATTTGCAAATTATCTCATTTGCAAATTTGCCCAATAGTTTTACAATTCTTCTTTATCTACGCCTAATTTGCTCAAATCCATACCGAAACCCAGGCCGCGTTCGCCAAGCACCTGCTCTATTTCGCTAAGGCTTTTTTGGCCAAAGTTGCGGAATTTCATAAGGTCTTCCTGCTCATATTGTACCAGTTCGCTAAGGCTGTTAATTTTGGCTGCTTTCAGGCAATTGAAAGCACGTACAGAAAGATCCAGATCCTCTAACGGTGTTTTCAAAACCTTACGCAATTGCAGTTGTTGCTCATCTACCACATCTTCTTTCTTTTCTTCTTTGCTATCAAAAGTGATGTTTTCGTCTGTAATAATCATTAGGTGCTGTATCAATATACGGCTTGCCTGTTTTACTGCATCTTCAGGATTGATGGTACCGTCTGTGGCCACGTCCATAATTAGTTTTTCGTAATCGGTACGTTGCTCCACACGGGTATTTTCAATCGTGTATTTTACGTTTTTTATGGGGGTAAAAATGGCGTCCATGGCCACGTAACCAAATGGAGCATCTTTTACCTTATTGTCTTCGGCGGGCACATAACCACGGCCTTTGGCAATATGTATTTCAATGTCGAGTTTAGAACTGTTATCCATGGTGCAAATCTGCAGTTCGGGGTTCATCACCTCAAAACTTTGCAGTGCGTCATTAATCATACCGGCAGTAAACTCCGTTTTGTTTTTGAGGCTCAATGTTACTTTTTCAAAAGAAACATCACCTTCAACGGTTTTCTTAAAACGAACCTGCTTCAGGTTCAATACTATTTCAGTAACATCTTCGGTAATACCTTTTAGCGTAGCGAACTCATGGTCGGCTCCTTCTATTTTAATACCAATAATAGCATGGCCTTCCAAAGAGCTGAGTAACACACGGCGAAGTGCATTGCCAATGGTTAAGCCATAACCAGGCTCTAATGGACGAAATTCAAACTGTGCATCAAACTCGTTGGTTTTTTGCAAGACAATTTTATCAGGCTTCTGAAAATTTAATATGGCCATAACCGATTTAAAATTTTTAATTTACGATTTACGATTTCCTTTTTTGGTAAAATGCTTACAAATCATCAATCACTAATGATTACTTACTATACAATTCCACAATCAATTGCTCTTTAATATTCTCAGGAACGCTTTCACGTTCAGGGTAAGCAATGAAGGTTCCTTTTTTGTCAGTGTCGCTCCAATCTAACCATCCAAATTTTGGGTTCTTGCCACGAATAAAACTCAGCAAATTAGCATTGTGCTCAGTCTTTGGTTTTAAACCAACCACATCACCCGGCTTTAACTGGTAGGAAGGAACGTTTACCACATCGCCGTTAACGGTAACATGCTTATGGCTAACCAACTGGCGGGCAGAGGGACGGCTTGGGGAAATACCCATGCGATAAACAACATTATCCAAACGTGCTTCCAGTAATTTGATTAAGTTTTCACCAGTAACACCTTTTTTCTTACCAGCTTCTACAAATGTTTTGCGGAACTGTTTTTCAAGCAAACCATAAGTGTATTTTGCTTTTTGCTTTTCTTTCAACTGCAAAGCATATTCACCCGGAGCTTTACGCTTTTTGGTGCCACCATGCATACCCGGAGGATTGCTGTTTTTGCTTAAATACTTTGCGTTGCCTAAAATAGGCTCACCGAACTTGCGGCAGATTTTTGTTTTTGGGCCGGTATAACGTGCCATGATTGTTTGTTAGATTTTTGCGTTCCTGCAAGCCATGTAAAAATCTTAAAATTTGTATGGCTTACAGCTTGATTATAAAAAGCCAAATTCCCGCCATTGCGGGATTTGGAAATAAATGCTATAATTAAACCCTTCTTTTCTTTGGTGGCCGACAACCATTATGTGGTAAGGGTGTCACATCTTTTATCATCGTTACTTCAAGACCGCTATTGGCCAAAGAACGAATGGCACCTTCACGACCAGAACCGGGACCTTTTACAAATACATCAACTCGTTTTAACCCTGCATCTACTGCCACACGGGCTGCATCGGCTGCGGCCATTTGGGCGGCATAAGGTGTATTTTTCTTAGAACCCCTAAAACCCATCTTACCAGCAGATGACCAACTGATAACCTGACCCGTTTTGTTGGTTAAGCTGATAATGATGTTGTTGAAAGTAGCACTTACGTGTGCATCGCCATGGGCATCCACCTTCACTATTCTTTTTTTAGCGGCAGTTTTTGCGCTGTTTTGTTGGTTTGCTTTTGCCATTTTTTTTAATTGGAGGTAATCTGTGAATGTTTATTGTTAAGCGCCCCTCCTGTTGTAGTTGCCTATAATTATCCAGGGCGAATCGTAAGTTTCAATGTTTAAGTCTTATGCATCTAAATCCAGAAGACATGTGTTATGAAACTAACCGGGTAAAATATACAATTGAACGTGGCATAACGAAATTGTGTATTCGAAATCTTAAATCGTAATTATTTCTTCGGTGCCTTCTTTTTACCGGCAACTGTTTTACGCTTGCCTTTGCGTGTACGGCTGTTGGTACGTGTACGTTGACCGCGAAGCGGCAAACCTTTACGATGACGCAGACCACGGTAACAAGCGATATCCAATAAACGCTTGATATTGGTAGAAACCTCACTACGCAACTGCCCTTCAACCTTAAACTCGTTGGTAATGGTATTACGGATATGAGCCAACTCATCATCGTTCCACTGGTTCACCTTCTTATTCACATCAATATTACCCTTGCCAAGGATGTAACGGGCAGTGCTTGGGCCAATACCAAAGATGTAGGTAAGACCAATCTCCCCACGCTTATTTTTTGGTAAGTCAATACCGGAAATACGAGCCATTATTTTTTATTTACGATTTACGATTTATGATTTGTAATTTCAATGAAGCCGAATACAAACTGCTAACTTAATCACTCCCAACTGATTTATCCCTGACGCTGCTTAAAACGTGGGTTCTTTTTGTTTACCACATACAGCCTGCCTTTACGACGAACGATTTTACAATCAACGCTGCGTTTTTTAATGGATGCCCTTACTTTCATAACACAAAATTTTGCCGACAGCAAAGCCCTCAGCGAATGATTAATTGTTTAATACCCTATTTGTAGCGGAAAATAATCCGTCCCCTCGTTAAATCGTAAGGACTCATCTCAACCCCCACTTTATCGCCTGTCAAAATACGTATGTAGTGCATCCTCATTTTACCAGAAATGGTGGCCAGTATTTCATGACCATTTTCAAGGCGAACACGGAACATGGCGTTTGACAGTGTATCCACTATGCTTCCATCCTGTTTAATAAGTGCTTGTTTCGACATACTTTTTTTGGGAGTGCAAATATAGAGGGTTGAGTTTAAGATTTGCAAAAAATATAGTAAGTTTTTTAAGATAGCTCCGAAATTTGTAAGCGAACAAAAGATCACAGCAAAAAAGAGTGCAAGTCAACCGTTTCTTACATCACCTCACTAAGGGCAACATCTTTTCCCCAACTAGGGCCGCCCATATAGCATGTTCTTTACCAGAGTAATGAAGGCCATCTGACGCTATAAGTGTAGCATCGCCTATTACATTTCGGGTGGCAGGGGTTATATCGGTATAACTAATACCCATTTGAAGGCATATTTCTTTATAAATGGCATTAAAGCGGTCTATTTCTATAGCCATTTGTGCGGGGTTGCCGGTTTGCCCAAAAGGCGTGGCACCCCAGTCGGGTACACTTAGCACAAAAACCCGGTTGGTGCGGTTGCCGCTAAAGCCAATTGCCTGGTTAAGGCATTGTATAAACTGTAACCGGTACTCTGCCGTATCCCGGCGTTGGTATTGATTGTTTACGCCTATCAGCAACGTTACCAAATCGTAAGGGCCTGTAGGTGCAGGGGTGGCATTGGCAATTCCGTTTAGCAAGTTGGCTGTAGTCCAACCTGTT
>Ga0163144_10025288_pt1 | contig 11600 bp, 7 predicted proteins | sample OliLak19BULKMAT1_FD_123175 | JGI IMG/M metagenome (GOLD analysis project Ga0163144, IMG submission 123175) | Freshwater microbial mat bacterial communities from Lake Vanda, McMurdo Dry Valleys, Antarctica - Oligotrophic Lake LV.19.BULKMAT1 | ecosystem: Environmental > Aquatic > Freshwater > Lake... | reverse complement strand
ATCTCCGCGTCATCGCCGATGAACTTCTCGATGATGGGTCCGACAAAGGGTCAAAAGATTGGAAAGATCATTTGTTCCCCCAAATGAAACCGGTTGGACGTGGTGAATATCTGTCCATTGCCGACACCCGCAACGACTGCCCCGAGAAGTTCTTCCCTGACATTCCCCTCGGTCGCGCAGCATTACTTGATGGCGAATAGCAGTGGGGATTGGTGCGCGAGTTTGTCTGGCGACTTCCGAGGAAGTTTTCTGAATAGTTCGATGAGCATTACTCAGACTTGTTGATTTGGCTTTTGCGGCTAACTGTTTCTGCGTGATGCGCTCTGCGCGTTGGACGGGATCTTTTCTCTCTAGGAATAATGCCGCCATCTGCTCAAGCGCCTGCTCCAAGTTGCACGGCTTAGAAGAAATCTGAGCCACTAACTCCTTCACCCGCTCCAACTGTTTCTCTAGTTCGCGACTGATGCCAACAACGAGCATCGATCGGTTTTCGGCGACGGGTTTCACCATTTCCTTCACTGCTTCTTTGGGGTTCACAGTTGCCACCGCCCGTTCCAAGTCTTTTTGTCTAAGGGTAGCCGCCTGTTCAATCCACAGATCTGCATTCTCTTGAGTGATGACTTTTCCAATACGCTTCACAGCAGAGATGCTCACCACGCCCGCTTCAATGGCTGCTTTTACTTTTGGAACATGGGTGCACGTCCTCGACACATTAATCAGCTCATAGGCTCTGCTATCGGAAAGCTTGAGGCGTCCAACGCAATACTCATGCATCGAGCCATACCCCATGGTTTTGAAAACACGTTTGGCTTCAATTTCCTGCAAAACAGAATTGAGATTTTTCTCTTCACCACGATAGCGTTGAACAATCTGTGCGGCCTGGTCATCAAGTGGGTGCTGCTTCATCGAGACCTCCTTTGCACCGCTTATACACCTGGATTTTTCGCGGCTTTGGTTGCGGCTCTGATATGCGTTTGTCGGCAAAATCTCTCAACGAAAGAGAAGGTTAGTAATCTGGATTTATGGAGGCAACTAGAGCGGCAGGATTTGAAACTAATTTAGCGCTCTGCACGAAGAAAAAATGTTGGATAAATCGCGTCAATAACAAAATCTGCTTTTTAGGAAGCGCGTTTTCCGCCAACGTTTCGTTGGTTGGCCGGCGGGCTACCTGTGCTCTCTTTGCTCTCTCTACAATCGGCGAGCAAGCCGTGCTCTCGCTTCGCTCTACAAACCCGCGCCTTCCCACCCCAATCCATACCAACCCTCCCCAGCAAACTGTCGAACAAGGCAGCCCTCGCAATAGCTTTCCCCCTCTCGCACTCAATCAACATGCACAGCACCAGCCACGCATCACTCGTTTTTTTTTATGCTTGCTCTAACTCGATCCACTCAAGCCTCAAGACTTCGCCTCTTCAGCGCTGTAAGATGTTTATTTTTGTTTTTTTGGGGAAGACGAAACGGCTATCAACAAGTCTCAAGTAATGTTCCGACCAATCTTTGCGAGGACCGAAGGTCCGAAGCAATCTCCGAAAGCTCCGAGATTGCTTCGCTTCGCTCGCAACTACTGGCCAATAAAAACGGGAGCTAGCATCTGCCAGCTCCCGCTCTTGAAATAATATTCTATCGACGACTAAGGTAGTGGATCGCTTTCCACGCTACTACCAGGACCTTGGAGAGGCTCTGGTTCTTCGTCTTTAGGCTGTACCTTTGCGATTTTCGGCGCATCAGTTACGTCCAAGGTGAATACACCGCTGAGGCCCATCGATACGAACAAGCGATCGCCTGCAGGATCTAGAGTCACAGAAGGATTCGCCGAACCGTACCATCCCCAGTAGTACCAACGTCCCGTTCCCGGGATGCGAACTACGAGAGAGTTATCAGCCGACTTGGTGTTGTATTCGTCATACGAGTACAGGCCTTTTGGAGTGAGATCCATTGTTCCCGTCTTGTATTCGTACACTTGAATGCGACTGCCGCTACCAATCGGAAGAACGAATTCATCGGTCTTTCCTGGTTTAGCAATCACAGTTAGCAACGAGCCGTGTCCTGGCAATGCATACCGAGGCAACACACGAGCATCGAGTGCGAGTTGGCCAGAGGCGCTCACTGTCACGATTTCGAGGTTTGCTTTGGTAGTGGTGGTTCCACGTCCAGGGCGACCTGGCATGACATCCATCATCATTGCGCGTCCCCATACCGGTCCCCAGCTTTGCTGTTGTTCCGATTTGAGAGACACCAATGCATCGCCAATACGACGATAACCATTCTGCGCCAACTCATTCGACTGCATAGAGTCGCTGAGCGAAGCAGTGTCGGCACCGAGTGTTAACGATTGCAGGTAAGGAGCTTGGTTGGTGCGATAACCGGTATCGCCTTCTTCCAAGATATCCGTAACTGCGCTTTCACTGGTAACGATTACGCCATTCGAAGCGAACAAGCCCAAGGGATTGCCGGGAATGTTCACGGCTTTGCCTTTTATTTGAGCGCTGCTTCCGTCGGTGGTTGTTTCAACACGAGCAAAGAATCCGCGAGCAACGCTTAAACGTCCCCAGCGATTTTCTTTTTCGTTCTTCGCTTCCACACTGACTTCTTTGGAGTAGTACACAGCGAGTTCGTCGCCGCCCATCGCCATCAAGCGAGCGCTATAAACGCCGTCTTTTTGGCTTGGCAATCCACCAATATCGAATTTCTTGGCGCTGATTTTTGTCAGGTCAGAAGTATCGACTTGGAAGACCAAGTAGCCACTGTTCCAGAGCAAGTGCTTGCCGAAGGAAACTACGGTTGGAAGCTGAGTGGCAGGATCGCCGCCCCAGGAATTGAAGCTCAGCTCGTTTACATCGCCGCTGTCGCTTTTGTTCTCCCAAGTGTTCTTGGAGAGAATGCTGATTTTGGACGTCGCTGTATCCAATCCGACAACATAGATGCCGAACTCCGTAACCCACTCATCCCACGGACGGGCTTTGTCCGTCGAAGGACGCGAGAAATTGCGGTTGCTGAACACGAGGAACTTCTCGTCGGAAACTGCGTAGTGACCGGCGTAATTGCCCGGGATGTCGATTTTCGCCGTTACTTTCGTAGCGTCGGTATCGGCATTGGTTCTGGCTACCAAGCGCAATTGCGTGGAAGCTTTTTCCGAGTAAGCACCTTTGCGAACTACTTGCAGACCTTTGCCATCGGCAACTGGCAAGAACGCGATCATGTCACGTGCAAGCTCAATACGACGAATAGCATCGAGTTTTTCATCTGTGGTCTTTAGTGCATCAGCGAACGATGGGAATGCTGCGATTTCTTCGTTCGATAGAGTGCGCAACACTTGGCTGCGGCTATCTTCGAATACACGCTTCATCCAACCGGACTCGCCGAGAATCAGCGCGCCATCTTTGAATACAGAATCATCCGAATCAATGTTGGCTAAATCGAAACCGACGATTTTGCCACCAGAGAACGAACCTTGTTTTGCGCTGTAGCCGCTGACGGGGAAGAGCACAGCACCTTTGCCGGTCTTAGCGTCATAGCTAAAGGTGATTTCTTTGTCTTCACCTTGAAGATCTGCCCAGATGCCTTTGTTGGCTAGGGTCATATCATCGAGCTTTTCGAGTTTTGTTTTTTTGCCGCTGCCCGATACTTCAAACAACAGAACTTGTGGATAACGACGCATTTGCGGATCGTTGGCCTTTACGATGTAGCCCAAGGAAAGAATCAATTTCTTCCCATCGTGCTCAAACGGAATGGCGCGCTCTGCCCAGCCGTCGTATTGTAGACGCTTGGTGTAGGAGATTTTTCCGGTGCTGGTATTCAACTTAAACAAATCGAATGGATCGATGTTGTTGTTTGGAACCCAGAAGGCATAGATTTCGATGCCGTCTTTTCCTTGACCGAAACGTACGTCGCGCAAGTTAGCCGACAATCCGGTTGTGTCACCCGATGTATCGACGCTATCTGGTACATACTTGCTCAATACACCGTCTTCCATGCGAACAAACACATTGCGAAGACCAATCGTAGCGTCGTCGTAAAGTGTGTCTAATTTTGCGGTGAGTTCTTCATCTTTCAAGCCTTCGACTTTGGTCTTAATTTGATCAAGACGGTATTCCGCTTCAACCTTCTTAATGACTTTGTCAGAAGCTGTTGGGAGTTTGAACGACTCAGCTGCGAGTCTCCATGGTTTGCTCCAACGGTCTTTCAAGTCGGTTGGGTAGTTGCTGACTGCAACGACGTAGCCGTTCGAGAGATTTACCTGAGTAGCTTTTTGGATATTGCCTTTGAGGCTCGTGCGGAAGATCGGCTTCACTGCACCGTTTGCATCGGTAATATCAAAAACTTCTACTTGGCTCGCACGACGCCACCACCAGCCGTACTCGTCGACATCTTGTGGGCTCACAGCAAGTGCGAAGTACTGGTACTTGCCACCTTGCTCTTGTTCCACGATGCGGATCATGTTGCGTTGGCCGCTCTGCAATTGAGAGTCGACGCTGCCGACAACACTTAGGTCATCGAGATTGACCGAGTAAACGCGGCCCTTAGGCTCTTGAGAACGACGGCTGCTTGGGAAAAATCCCCAACGGCTGTAGTTTTCTTGTGGATATACGCTGCTGGTGATGTAGAGAACTTTTCCCACCACACGGCTGTCGACCACAGTTCCTTCAAGAGGAACAACTTTGTTCACTTTGGGACGGTCAGGTTTAGAAATATCGTACTGGACGATCTTAGTGCTGTTGCGCGATGCATCGGCACTACCGTTTTCAGCAAACGCCTGTTCCCAATCTTGTTCGAGAACAACCAACGTTTTTTTGTCGCTGAATAGATACATCATGTCGGGGCGGTTGCCAGAAGCAGCCACACGGCCAGTGATGTCATCGTTCTTATCAAGAACAATAAGTCCGCGATCGTCAGTTAAGAGATAGAGGTTCTTGGTTGCTGGATCGACTGCGAATACGTCGGATTCGACGATATTGCGACGATCTCCGCCATCTGCTGAAGCGCTTTCTGCTTTCGCAGAGGCACCACGTGCACCACCTGGGGCATCTGCTAATGCGTTAGGCGCATATTGCAGGTCCAGGAATTCGGTTTGTCCGGATTTGCGTAGTAGTTGTTTTTTTGCCTGCTCAAACGTTAGTTTTTCGACTGTCGGCACGTTGCCGCGTGCAGGCGCCGCGACTGTTGCCAAGGTGGAGACGACGACTGCAGCACTTGCTGCGTACGCGCCCAACCAATTTGATCTTACTTTCATGAACTCATCCTCCAGGTTCAGGGACGGGCGGAAAATTTCACTTAATGGGCATGAGCGGCAAGTTAGGTTTGGTCGATTTGTAAAAAAGTGAAGACAGTGAAGACGCTTTGAACAGTTTCGTGAAAAAAATTCACGATATCTTGCTAGCGCATCGAGTCATTGAGGCGATAGTGATAAAATATAAAATCTGAATCCCCCTAACAACACATCCAAGAATTCAATTTCTATCGTCTATATTTTCGCGGGAATAGTCGCGGGCGCGCTAGTGACGGGTTTTTTCGTGCGCAATCCCGACTCGATTGAAATGCGCGTACAGAAGTTTCAACCGCTCGATACGATCGAAGTTGCGGTATTGGGTCCAAGTTATGTGCGAAATAATTTCAATCCAGAAATTTTTGATGAAGTTAGCCGCGCACTTGGTTTCAACGGCCGCTCTATAAATCTTGGGTATGAAAATAGTGGAGAGGTCGAAATTCGCCACGATATTACCGAGCTTTATGCACTCAAACTTCCAGCGCTTAAGCTAGTCGTGATCGATCTGACTCTTCCACATATCGCTCTAGAGAGTTGGAATCAACTTCACCCGCGCACTTTAGCGACTAACGAATCGCAAGATGTCAGCGAGGCCGTGCACCTCTATCTTCATAAGAGCGAGCACGTAACGGTTGCCGATATCTCTCGACGCAGTCTTGCAGTGCTCTCCGCCTTTCTCAATCTCGGAGTCGGCAATGCACAATGGTCCCAGTGGCTGCGCAATGACCCGATCAAATCGGGTTTCGCGCCTGTCCAAGAACCGATTACATTTGACCCCGAGGAGTTTCGCGCCTCGCGCAATGAGTTTGCGATGTCACCGGTCAACCCTTGCCAACAGTATGCGCACATGCGGCGCAGGTTAGAAATCCTTGAGCACTGGCAAGAGAGGTTTGGCAGCCGAGGCGTAGAGGTCGTTGGATTGATCGCTCCGATTTTCTTCGTCCCACTCTGTAAAGTCGAAGAGCCAAAACTCGCAGAACGATTCATCCAATTAAATGACCCCGAACGATTCCCAGATCTATTTCGTCCGGAAGATCGCAGAACGTTGACTCACCATTTGCCTTCTGGTGCCCCGCTGTACACTAAAACCGTCGCTCGGGAATTGGCCTGGGTGTGGAAAGGGCGTGCTAAATGATTTTTGCTTCGGGAGCTTATCTCCTTTTTCTTCCCATCGTTGTAGCGGTCTATTGGACTTTGCGGGTGAACCAGCACCGCAAAATATTTCTCATTGCTGCCAGCTTGTTTTTCTATGGCTGGTGGGATTATCGATTCCTCGTACTTCTCGTTGGGGCTTGCTTGGTAAATTGTGGATTAGGAATGCGGCTACTTATAGACCGGCCCACCCAACGTTCGCGCGCCATCCTCGCTATCGGCATCGTGTTTAATCTGGCTGTCCTCTTCACGTTTAAGTACGAGAGCTTTTTTGTGGATAGCTTGGTGACGCTTCTGCTTTCTCTCGGCGTGGCCCCCCACTTAGAAGCGCTCCGATTAGTTCTGCCATTGGGCATTAGCTTTTTCACATTCCAAGGCATTAGCTACCTCGTCGATATTTATCGCGACAAGATCAAGAAGGCCCCAGCCATTGCTGATTTTTTTCTCTACAAAGTTTTTTTTCCTCAATTAATTGCCGGTCCGATCGTGCGCGCAGTAGATTTTCTTCCACAGCTCAAAGAGAAAAAAAATTGGAGCAAGATCGACCTACGTTATGCATTAGTATTGTTGCTGTTGGGATATTTTAAGAAGAGTGTGCTGGCGGATTCCATCGGCCATCTGATGGATCCCTATTTCTACTCGTACTCGCTTTGGTCCGGAGGAGCATGCGCAGTCGCTCTAGTGGGCTATACATGGCAGATTTATTTCGACTTCTCCGGGTACACCGATATGGCGCTCGGAAGTGCGGCGCTTTTTGGCTTTCGTCTGGCGAAAAATTTTGAAGCGCCCTATACGAGCCTTTCACTCACGGAGTTTTGGACGCGTTGGCACATCAGCCTAAGTACTTGGTTGAGAGACTATCTCTATATTCCTCTCGGCGGAAATCGTGCGGGGGTAGGGAAGCGAAACTTTAATCTGCTCGCCACGATGGTGTTAGGCGGCCTTTGGCATGGAGCTTCGTGGAACTTCTTGAGTTGGGGCGCGTTGCACGGGTTCGGATTGATTTTGGAAAAACATTTCCCGGTGCGGGTGCCTGCATTCTTCAAATGGCTTGGGACGTTTGCTTTTGTTTGCCTAAGCTTTGCGTTCTTTCGGATTCCATCGTTTCAAGCCACGCTGGCTTATTTGAAGCAGGTACTCACGCTTGAGCCAGGGAAGCCGATGTTGCACGCGGAGTTTTTTATTCCGTTTTTCTTAGTGATTACTCTGATTCACTGGACGGGAAGGTTGCAGCGCCAGGAGCTCATCGCTTTTGCTGACAGGCTATCTGCTCGCGCCTTTTCAATGGGATACGGTCTTGCCGTATCCCTTGCGCTTACTTTTTCAAACTGCTGGCAGCGCCCGTTTGTGTATTTTCAGTTCTGATTATTCGGACTGAACTTTTTTGACGGCGTCCGACTTGCGGCGCATTAGTTCTTCAGGATCTTTCGTAGCAGCTTTTTTCATCTGCCATACTTTGTATCCGTTAGGTCCATCGACCCACTCGCCCTTCGCTTTGGTATCGTCGGGATTGAGGCCGTGCTGCACGAGCGCAGTTTTGTAGTTCTCTTCGCAAGAATCCAATTTGTCTTTAAACGAATCGTATTGATCGGTCAGCATACGTTGGTGCTTTTGATAACGCTGCAGGCGATCGTCTAGAGCTTCTTCCGAAACTCCCACCAGATTATTTTTCTTATCGGCTTTGAAAAAAAACTGTTCGTCTAGAGAAGTGACGTTCTGCCATTTCTCCATTGGCTCGGATTTGCCCGTTGCACCTAAGCGCGGATCCGCCAGACGCACGCGGCAATCTTTGAGAGCAGCGTAGAGTCCACCATGATCGGTGCGGGATTTTCCGTAAACTGTGCGCTGCAAGTCATCCACTTCCGACTTCAACGTCCAGAGTTGTTCCTCTAAATAGACACGTTTCTGAACCACTACTTTGTCATCGCGCAGGCCGACCTGCTCTCGGTTATCGCCGGTCGATGTGTTGTAAGTCTTTTCCAGCTCGCCCGGACCTTGGGGAGTCGAACTGCAACCAATCAGTGTGATCGCCGAAATGGCGGTGAGTACCGCGAAATACAGAAACTTGCCCATACACGCTCCTTTAAATAGATTTGGTACATAACACTGACTACTAGGTTCACTCAACCATTAGCCCCGCGGGACACCCAGAGGCACACATTAGGGACGCATGAATAGCAAGATTCGTCACGCAACTGAGTTTAATTTCGATGGCCTCGTCGGCCCAACGCACAACTATTCGGGTCTTTCGACTGGAAATATCGCGTCCGAATCCAACAGTCAGTTGGAATCGAATCCCAAAGAAGGCGCGCTGCAGGGTTTAGATAAAATGCGCCAGCTTTCTAAACTGGGATTGGGTCAAGCGCTTTTGCCGCCGCAAGAACGTCCCGATATGCGGTTCCTGCGCAGTTTAGGATTTGCAGGGACAGACGAACAAATTCTCAAAAGAGCTCTTTCCGAAGCCCCACCCCTTTTATATGCAGCGGGATCAGCCAGTTCAATGTGGACGGCAAATGCAGCGACTGTTTGCCCAAGTACCGACAGCGGTGATGGCCGCGTGCATTTCACGCCGGCAAATTTAAATAACAAACTTCACCGTTCCATTGAGCCGCCAACCACTCGGCGCATCCTCAGTCAGATTTTTAAATCTCCGACGCATTTCCAGGTGCATGAGCCGCTTCCGGCTAATCCACATATGGGCGATGAGGGGGCTGCAAATCACACGCGCTTTTGTAAAGAGCATGGAGACGTAGGCGTGCATTTGTTTGCCTATGGACGAAATGCTTTTGGCAGCGGCAGCAGTGAGCCCAAGAAATATCCGGCGCGCCAAACGCGAGAGGCATCAGAGAGTGTTGCGCGTTTGCATGGCTTAAAGCCAAGTGCCGCCGTGTTTGCGCAGCAATCGCCAGAAGTGATTGATCTCGGAGTTTTTCATAACGACGTTATTTCCGTCGGCAACGAATGTGTCTTCTTCGTGCATGAAAATTCTTTCGTCGATACCGATGCGGTTCTGAAGGAGCTGCGCACCAAAGTGGAGCAGACCTGCCATACGCCGCTGGTTGTTGTGAAAGTAAAAGCCTCTGAAGTCTCGGTTGCCGACGCTGTGAAGAGTTACCTATTCAATTCGCAATTGGTCACATTGCCCAATGGCAAGATGGTGATCATTGCGCCTACGGAGTGCCAACAAAATACAGCCGTTGCGAACTACCTCACGCGGTTAGTGGAGGATGAGTCCCACCCTATTGGCAATGTCGTCTATATGGATGTGCGCCAAAGCATGCGCAATGGCGGTGGACCTGCCTGCTTACGTCTGCGCGTTGTGCTAGGCGAAGAGGAAAAGAATCAAATCGGCGCCCAAGTTTTTTGGAATGAGAATCTGGATGCAGATTTGCGCAGGTGGGTGGGTAAGCACTACCGCGATCGCTTGCTGCCTCAGGACTTGGCCGACCCCAAATTGATCGTCGAATGCCAAACTGCGTTAGACGAGCTGACTCAGATTCTAAAAATCGGTTCTGTTTATCCGTTCCAATTGGAACGCGACGCACGTTGACAGATTCCCCCGAGTCACGAGAAGGCTGGGGCTTAGGGGGATTTATGGGCGAAGTAAAATCTGGAAAACTTTTAATCAATAACGAGTGGGTGAGTGCGCTCTCGGGCAAAACCTTTTCGGTAATCAATCCGGCAACAGAAGAAGTGCTGGGTGAAGTGGCACAAGCTGGTCCAGAGGATGTGGATAACGCCGTCAGAGTCGCCCGTCGCACTTTTGAACAAGGCGCTTGGAAGAAAATGTCTGCCCGCGAACGGGGCAAACTGCTCTATCGCCTTGCAGAATTGATTGAGCGCAATACCCAAGAACTTGCCGAGTTGGAAACCAAGAACAACGGCAAACCTATTCGCGAAACGACCGGAGTGGATGTGCCATTCGTCGTCGATACTTTCCGCTATTACGCCGGACTCGCCGATAAAATTCACGGCGAAACGATTCCAGTGAGCGGTGACTATTTCAATTACACTCTGCGCGAACCCATGGGAGTAGTGGCGCAGATCATTCCGTGGAATTTCCCACTGCTCATGGCCGCTTGGAAATTGGGGCCAGCATTGGCCACGGGTTGCACGGTCATTTTAAAGCCTGCCGAGCAAACGCCGCTGACCGCGTTGCGGTTGGGAGAGCTAATTATCGAAGCGGGTTTCCCGCCTGGTGTGGTTAATATTTTGCCGGGCTTTGGTGATGCGGGTGCAGCGCTTGCTCGTCACATGGACGTCGATAAAGTCGCTTTTACGGGTTCCACAGAAGTCGGCAAGCTCGTGATGCAAGCTGCTTCGCAAACCAATCTCAAACGCGTTTCGTTGGAATTGGGCGGCAAAGCGCCAAATATTGTTTTTGCTGATGCCGATATCGACGCAGCCGTGCAGGGTGCTATCGATGGCATTTTCTTCAATCAAGGCGAAGTCTGTTGCGCAGGCTCGCGTCTATTGATCGAACAAAAAGTGCACGAGCAGTTCCTAGATAAATTAAAAACCCGCGCAGAAGCTCTGCGAGTGGGCAATCCACTCGATCCGTCGACAGAGATGGGTGCTCAGGTTTCGAAGGAACAATACGACAAGATTTTGGGATTCATTGCGACTGGCAAAGCAGAGGGCTGCCGAGTTGTTGCGGGTGGAGCCCCGGCATCGGATCGCGGTTATTTTATCAAGCCTACGGTGTTCGATTCGGAAGCCGGTAATTCGACGATATACCGCGAAGAAATTTTTGGACCCGTAGTCGCCGCTACGGCGTTTAAAGATATCGATCAATTGTTGGAACGAGCGGATCACCCGTTCTACGGTTTATCTGCTGGCATTTGGACCAGCGATGTCAAAAAAGCCCATCGCCTGGCCAGAACGGTGAAAGCGGGAACCGTTTGGGTGAATTGCTTTAACAAGTTCGATGCTGCCTCGCCGTTTGGTGGTTATAAGCAAAGCGGCTTTGGCCGCGAGCTAGGTCACCACGCCATCGAGCTCTACACCCAAGTGAAATCCGTTTGGATGAGTTTATAGTTTGCTTCCCAGTCGTTGCGAGCGGAGCGAAGCAATCTCCGCGTCATCGCCGATGAACTTCTCGATGATGGGTCCGACAAAGGGTCAAAAGATTGGAAAGATCATTTGTTCCCCCAAATGAAACCGGTTGGACGTGGTGAATATCTGT
>Ga0163144_10025287_pt1 | contig 11601 bp, 7 predicted proteins | sample OliLak19BULKMAT1_FD_123175 | JGI IMG/M metagenome (GOLD analysis project Ga0163144, IMG submission 123175) | Freshwater microbial mat bacterial communities from Lake Vanda, McMurdo Dry Valleys, Antarctica - Oligotrophic Lake LV.19.BULKMAT1 | ecosystem: Environmental > Aquatic > Freshwater > Lake... | reverse complement strand
GACGCGTGGCGGGATGCGCGAGCTGCTGAAGGCGTTGGTGTCTTCCGATGCATCACCCAGCGCGAAGGTGCTGCTGTGCTGCGCCTTTCAGCACTCCCATTCTCCATTCGATTTCAGTAACATCGATCTGGACTACGCCGATCCACTAATCCAGATCCGTACCCAGCCAGCGTGGGCGGAAGCAGAAATCGACAAATGGCTGTTTGGCGCGGAATTCGGGCTGCTATGGTCAGAAGTCCGGGAGGCGGGTCGCTCAGCCGGATACGGCGACTTGCGGCAAACTGCTCCATTCAAGACATTGGCATTATCGATGGCGGCGGCATTGCAAGCCGCCTGGAAGAAGGACTTTGAGCAAGTTCGATGGAAGGCGGAGCATGCCGCATTCCTGACGCTCAAAACGATGTTGCCTGCCGTCGAGATTGTTCAACATGCCAGACCAATCTGGCTCGCACCTCAGCACCTCGACATTTACCTGCCCACTCAAAAGGTGGCGATCGAGTATCAAGGGGAACAGCATTACCGGCCGATCGAGATTTTCGGCGGTGTTGAGGGCTTCGAAGCGACCGTTCGCAGAGATGAAGCCAAGCGGAGACTGTGCGCACTTGCCGGAGTGCGGCTCGAGCATATCCACTTTGCTGAAGATTTGGATGCCCGCTTGCGGCAGATCGCCGAGACTGTTGCGGCAAAGGGTGGTTGATAGATGCGCGTTGTAGGGAACAAAGCCGCATGACTGGCAAGGTCTACATCGCCAATTTCGGCGAAGGCAACGCGCTGTGGCCGATCGCGAAGGCCAATCAGACCGTCATCACCATCGACAACATGGCCGTGCATGGTTTCTGGCAGTCAGGGGATCGCGATGTCGATCCCCGGCTTTCCGCCGGGCAGCGGTCGACCCTTGGCGAACTTCAGCGTCCAGCGCGCATCGGTATCCTTCTGGGCGGCCTTTGTCGGCTGGTCGGGCCAGATCTCGGCGGCGTTCTTGCCCGCCTTGATCGCCGCCTTCTCGGCCGCGGTGTTACGCTGCTTGGGTGCCGCCACCAGCGTCGCGTCCACGATCTGGCCTCCCATCGGCAGATAGCCGCGGTCCCGCAGCTGCCGGTCGAAGGCGACGAACAATGCGTCGATTGCGCCGGCGCGGGTCAGTTTCTCGCGGAACAGCCGGATCGTGTTCTCGTCGGGTGTGACCGCGCCCAGATCGAAGCCGAGGAACCGCAGCCAGCTCAGCCGATCGCGGATCAAGAATTCCATGCGCGCATCGCTCACGGTGTTCTGGGCCGCCAGGATCAGCACTTTGAACATCGCCACCGGATCGTAGGGCGGCCGTCCACCCTTCGCGCCGGCGCCGTAAGCCAGTGCCTTCTCAAGCGCCGGGCGGAATATCTCGAAGTCCACCACCCGGCTCATCGTCTCGAGCGGGTCGCCACAATCCGACAATCGCTTCAGTTGATCCGATAGCCCGAACAACCCCGCCTGACGCATATGCTGCCTCCTGTCAGGCGCAGTGAATCATCTCCGGCCGGATCACGCCAGGGTTATTGGGGGTGCCCAGCTGCCGTCGAAGGCCAAGCCAGCGAACGGCGGGCTTTGGTCGGCAAGAGCCTGAGGGGATTTACACTTTCCCGCCTGCGGACTGTTCTTCAAATGGCCAATCCGGCCGTAGGAGAATAATCATGGAGATGTCTGAAACCGAATCCACTGCGACAAAGCGCCAAGTTTGGAATGCCGGACGGACCGTCGGCGCGAAGCGCGCGCTCAAACCGAAGCAAATTTGGGAGATCCGATTTTACCTCAATCAACGCCGCCGCTTACGAGATCGGGCGCTGTTCGACCTCGCGATCGATAGCAAACTCCGGGGCTGCGACCTTGTGCAAATGAAGATCCGCGACCTTGTCAGCGGCGGGCAGATCCGAACGCGTGCGATTGTGATGCAACAGAAAACCAGTCGGCCGGTTCAGTTCGAATTGCTTCCAGACGCTCGGACTAGCCTGCTGGCGTGGCTTGAACGGCGGGGCGGCACGGTGGACGACTATGTCTTTCCCAGTAGGGTTGATCATAATGGGCATCTCAGCACCCGCCAGTATGCACGGCTTGTCGATGAATGGGTGACCGGCGTCGGTCTGATGCGAAGCGAGTATGGCACGCACTCGCTTCGCCGAACGAAGGCATCGATCATTTACAGGGCGACCGGCAACCTTCGTGCCGTCCAGATCCTTCTTGGTCATAGCAAGATCGAGAACACAGTTCGCTATCTTGGCATCGACGTGGAGGACGCGCTTGCCCTTGCCGAGAATACCGAAATCTGACCCGATGGCTCCTCGCCTTTGGCGAGGGGCCACTTCACCGTGCTTTGGGACTTAACAGCCGTACCCTCAGCAGGCGCCGAACGGCGGGTCTGAACGACTGCTGCCGCCAACATTGCAGTCATTCGATGATCAGCGTCCTCGTTGGCGCAGCCGACCACCAGTTTTAATGCGACCGCTTCTTTGACGGTCACTTCGCGCCCGCCGAAAAGCTTTTTTATATGATGTCGAGGCGGAGCATTTGCTCTTTTTCAGATATCCGCGACCGTGTTGACGAAAACTTGCACGAGCTTGGGCAGTCGGCCCTGGGGTGGCCCGCCTCGGACGAAGGCGAGCCACCGAGACATTTGGTGCGTTAGCGGTAGGTATTCAGGTAATTGCGCGCTCGGCCAGGAGCGTCGGTCAACCAAATATCCGGACGGACGAGATAGCCGAACTCGTTGTTTGGGTCTGATTGCCGCCCCGTCATGAATGCAGGGTTAGCACCACGGAGGAATTGTTGATACGAAGGACACCATGCTTTTTTGACATCCCACGGGTAGCCCTCGGTATTGATAAAGCATTCTCCGTTACGCTGCAGCAACGTCGAGTCAGGATAAAGGTCTGTACGGAGAACGAGATATCCATTTCGGTGGGCCCAAGAGCCGATCTGCGCAATGCCAGCGACGTTATTGCTGGAGAAGTTGGTATCGTCGAAGCCAAGGAACGTCAGGCCACCATGAGCAGGTCTCGCGTGCGTTCCCACAACTGGGCCATCGGCGGTGAATATACCGTGCACCGCCGCAATCCGAGCAGAAACAAGCTCGCCGGTCCAAGGATCTCTAACAGCTCCTGTGAAATCCGTATCGTTAAAAATGTTTACTTGTAGCTTCACAGGTGCATCAATGTTGCTACTGTCGATATTTGATTTAACGCTGACATAGCGCTTTATAGCTGGGAACAATGCTAGACATCCAACGCTACTTCGCACGTTCTTGTCTTTTAATACCTTAATCACACTAAAGAGCGTTAGTTTCTCACCAACCGTAAGTGTGTTAAAAAATTCATTCTTTTTTAGCTCGTTACACAGGTCGCTGAGATGGATCGTGAACCACGTGTATTTCAGTCTTTTGCCATATGTAAAGCCATTGTTTGGTAGTTTGGTATTTGAGAGCTCGTTGAAACGTTGAGCAATTTCTGTTATATCTGGAAGCGACCGAATATGTAGTTGGTATACTGAGGGACCTACATAAGGCCATGCATAGTCGCGAACAAAGTCAAAGAGTAAAGGCACTTTTTCACTGCGTGGAAGTGCAAACTGGTTACCGGGTCGATCCCATACTGCTTGCCGAAGAGAAGAGATTTGCGAATAATCAAGTGAGCTTACTTGGATTGGGGGAATATGGCTCAATTGTCCAGCGGTAGACGGGCTATGATACACCGGAGAATAGGCAGCATACTGGGGAAGGTCGGCCAGAACAAACTGACGGTTCAGAGTTGAGTCGTGGTTGAGCACCCATTTTCCGTCACGTGTCCTTCTCGGGTCAATTTCCCATATCTCAGGTTTCCATTTATAAGCGTCATTACACTGCGCAGTGCCATTTTTACCCAGCTCACTTTGCTCTGCAATTGCCCTCTCATTGAATTGGACACAATTCCAGCCTGTACCGATAGAAACATCGCCGCCATACGTCGGAAATTTCTCATCAACTAATACCTCACCGAGATTGTTATAAATCAATCTTGACTTCACTGTGTGGATACCACGATGAGCCGCGATGTAGGTCTCTGAGTCGCAACCTCTAACCCGTCTTCTCGTGATGCCGTTAGCAAGGTCCCTTTCGACGTCATAATTGGAACGATTGAAAGCGCCGGTGCATCGCGCTTCGACCGAAAAATCCTCCAAGCGCTCTTTTTCAGGGGCATCGATTGGCGGCTGTAAGTAAGTTGCTGAGCCCCAGTCTACAATAGTCGCTGTTGCCGTTGACGCTGAAAATCCCCTTGGTGCTGCTGAAGGTGGCGCTTCGGACACGACATCGGGGGCCGCGCCCGAGTTTATTAATGTCAAGGTCGCAGCACCGGCCGCTGCGGCAAGCCCCGCCCCAGCGACGATTAATATTCGGTGGCGAGCTAAAAAGTTTCGAAGCATTTGCTTTATCCTTAGTGAGACTGGAATGCGAAATAATCAGCAGACGACGCGCTGGAAGGTATGGGCTCAAGGCAAGACGCAGGGCTCAGCGACGCGCGCTCAACAAAGCGACTGCGGGAGAATGTGACCCGATAATTGCCCACACGGGGATCGCGCACGATGTAATTCGTGCTGATCCCATTGGCACCCGATCTGAGCGCCAGAAGCCGCAAGGTCTTCAGTTTGCGGATTGGCAGCCCTGATTTATAGTCACTAGTTGTTTGAACAATGTATCCCGCGCACCGGAGTAGAGCGATGTCGGGTGACGACGGGTCCAGGCGCTCAATGAACAGCGCCCCTTTTTCCCCTGCCGGGCCGATCGGAAAAAACAATCGCCCCCTCAATGTGGGATCAAGTGCGCGACAGGCTTCCGCTAATGCGTCGTTCGTGAGCACGAAAAGGATTTTGCCGCGCAATTCTGATAGTCGTGGCCACCCTGCTGCGACGATACGCTCTCGCGGTGAATCATAATCCTGACGAATAGTGTCGGGGGTTATCAATTTGTCCCTCCCCACGCGTGCAGACACATGTTGCTCAAGATTGCGAATGGCATCGATATCGAAAGGGACAACCGTGGAAGAAGGCACGCCCTTTATCTCCCGTGCAGGTCCCGATTTCAGATCGAGATTGACGATGATGGGGAAGTGCTTGGGATGGCGGATCGACCAGTTTGATATTTGAGACAGGCACAGGTCGAACGTCGGGCAGGTCGATCCCCAGTCCACATCTGGATCATGCATAACTTTGAATCCAGGACGCAGCATTAATGCGCTGCGGTCGGCGGACAGCCGACCCTGTCCATGGTGACGTTCAATCACCAGCAAAGCAGCCGGGTGTAGGAATGCTCCGCCCTTGCTGTCGATGTAAACGTCAAGTTCCAGCTGCCGGACGCCGAGATCAAGCTGACGGATTAGCGACGGGTGCGAGTAACTTACGGCGCGCACGAATATCGCGGCTTCAGGATCACCACTGTCGAGCAAGACTTTCTTGACCGCTGCTACGGGCTCGACGTGGTAGCTGTTGTGAGATCCGATCGTGCGATATTCGTTGAATGGCGCATTGCCTAGCCCGCTATCGACACTTCTGGCTCGTCCGCCCGCTGCAGTGGCAATAAAAATGCACGTTGCGGCAGCAGCGGTCCGGCGTACGCTGATTGCCATCAGAACTTGGCCTGGAGCTTGACGTAATAAAACGCTCCTAAAAATCCCATTTGGTTGTTTGAATAAGGCAGGCCGCCGTAATAGGTGTTCCGGTAATCCTGCGCGTCAGGATAAATGTCGAACACGTTCTGGCCGCCGACTTCGCCCGTTATGCCATCCGTCAGCTTTTTCGACACGCTGAGGTCGATTGTCCATTTTGCGGGAAGGGTTTGGTAATCGGCCGTGCGGCGGATCGGAATAAATTCCTCACCCCAGCGCGTGCCTCGGGCAACGAAAGATAGCCCTGAGCTATCATAGCTGGCCGTTAAGATTGCCTTGTTCGAAGCAAATGGCGAGACCGTTGTCTGGTACGGGAGGGGTGCGTAGCCGAGGCCGCTGAGGACGGCAGGGACTTCGAACCTATTCGAATTTGCCTTGCTTTTACCCGTCGTCAGATCACCGCCGAGCGTGGCCTTCCCGCCCAGCAACGCGAAGCGGTAGCGTGCCGATACATCGAATCCATAACGCGTCAGTGCAGCAAGATTCTGCAAAAGTTGCACGGCCTCGACTGCCCGCCCGGTTTTCTGGAGGATGAAGGCCGAGACAGGCGCGCCGGTTATGATCGGGTATGCAGCGAGCGCATCGCGCAAGCGAATATTGTAATAGTCGATTGATGCTGTGAAACCGTTCGACGCAAATACCGCACCGACACTGACGTTCGTCGACTTTTCAGGGCGCAGGTCAGTGAAGCCCAGAACTTGCGCAATCTGGCCACCGGGCGCTGCCGTCAGGGTGGCTACGAGCCCCGTCGCATTACTATTGAACGCTGTCGTCGAAACCTGCGTCGTCAATTGAGCCAGCGAAGGCGCGCGATAGTTAGTCGAAATCGCACCGCGCAACGCCAGCATTGGTACGATCTCCCAGCGCGCCGAGAGCTTGCCATTAGCAGTGCCTCCGAAATCGCTGTAACGCTCATACCGCGCCGCTGCGCCGAGCGTGAACCCGCGCGCGATTTCCGTCGACAGATCGATATAGGCGCCGCCAACACTGCGGGACCGCCGACCAGTGTCGATCGGAGGAACGCCGGGGCCCGCCTCGGCGCCGATCGGCTGTATCAACGGACCTGCTTGATAGGACGCGGGATCGCCGGGATAGGTCCGAAAGCGCTCGAAGCGATATTCTGCACCGAGCGCAATCACGACCGGGCCTGCTAAGCCAATGTCATATTTGCGAACGAAGTCGGCATTTGCAGTCAGCTGTCCGAACGTCGCGCCATAGAGGTAGAAGCTTTTGGGACTAGCGGCTCCCAGCGATGGATTGAGGGAATTGCTGACGCGCCAATCAAACTTGTTCTCGCCCGACGTAATCGAAAAGTCGGCATCCCAGCTGCCGAACGTGCCCTTCAGGCCGCCCGTCAGTCCGAAGTCTCGGCTCGCGCCCTCCGTCAGCGGACGATAGCCGTCAGGATAGACCGGCCCCGGATTGCGATTGCCGTCAGGGCCGCTACCGCCCCAATCGGCTGGCCACCGGAAGAACGCAGCACCCTCGGTTTTTCGGTAAGCGACCGTGCCAAACGCATAGATCTGCCACGAGTTGGCCAGCTCATAGTTGCCATTAAAATAGCCGCTGGCGCCTTGTGACTGGCCATCGCCCGCCGTCATGACCCGCCCAGCCAGAGCGACGACCGTGTTTTGCGCTGAGTTAGGCAAGAACGGGTTTGCATCGAATGGGATCGGACCCCGTACCCCGGTTGCGCTTTGGGTGTAGCCGGCGCGATTGGTCGCATTGCGGAAGAGGGCCTCGCCTCCGATACGCAAGAAACCGCTGTCGCCGAGCTTGAATCCATAGTCGCCGTTGACGGTTACGGTTCGACCGTCATTTAAAGTCTGCGCGATCGGCGCGAACTTGCTGTGGCGCTGACCATAGCTCGCCGTGAGTTGCCCCCCGGTCCGACTGTCGTCGAGCACGATGTTGAGCACGCCCGCAATGGCATCGGACCCATATTGCGCCCCTGCGCCCTCGCTCAACACTTCGATGCGGCCGATCGCATTGGTCGGGATCGTGTTGAAATCGAAGGGAGCGGTGTACTGGCCGTTGCTCCCTTCGACGGCAAAGACCGCAGTGGTGTGCGCGCGCTTGCCGTTGACCAGCACCAACGTCTGATCGGGCTTAAGGCCACGCAACTGGCCCGTACGCGTCACATCCGCAGCGCCGTCGTTGCTGAAGCGTGGAAATTCGAAACTTGGAACCATCGCCGACACAATCGCGCCGACTTCGCCGGGGATTGTTGTCGACCGTTCGACCTCGCGCTTGCTGACCGCGCGCACGGGTGCGGCGCTTTCGAAGTTCGTGCGGCCACCTCCACGCGAGCCAATCACTATGATCTCTGCTTGCGAAACCGGTGCCTCGCCTTGAAATCGCAACAGGATGACGCCGTCACCTCCGGCTTGCGCCGCCAATCCGGTTCCCGCCAACAACTGCGCAAGCGCATCTTCAAGCGTCATGCGGCCAACGAGACCAGCGGTTCGCCGCCCCATAATTTGGTCGGGAGTGAATACGATTTCACGTTTGGAGATTTGCGCAACGCGGGTCAGTGCGTCGCCTAGATCGCCGCCAGGTATCGAAAATTGCTGTTTCCCCTGCGGAGCGGCAATCGCAAGTCCGGGCACGCCAAGCGCCATCACTGAACTAATCATAGCTGCGCGCGTAAAATGGCTATTAAATGACATCTGTATCTGGCCCCGTGTGATTGCTCACTCTACCAGACGGAATATATTTAAATTACCGCAACAGAATTTTGTTTCATTATTGTTACCTAATTGAACTCATAATGGGTTGACCATTATTTGAATATTCGAAGCGCACCGGAAATAACTTTGTCATTACTTTAGCGAAATGCTGTGGATCACGCGTCTGAAAAACGCCTGAAACACGAAAGGTTTCGCCAGAGATTTGCTTAAGTTGGATCGGGTTGGTCGTGTAGCGATTGATTTCGGCAACAGCATCTGGGAGCGAGGTATCGCGGAAGACCACTGTCCCGTCCTTCCAGCTCGCATCAGAATTGGTATCCCTTGCGATAATGCGAATTGGCTGACCCGGCGCCACGGACAAGACTTCTCCTGCGACCATGCTCAGTGCTGGGGCTGGTGCGGCGCTCCGACGCGCAACCTGTGGCTGAACCAAGACTTTTCCTTCCAACATGGCCACTTTGACGGTCGACTGGTCAATCCGGACGTTAAACTTGGTGCCGACCGCCGTGATGCGCTGGCCCAGTGCATAAACTTGGAATGGTAATCGTTGGTGCTTGGCGACCTCGAAGACCGCTTGCCCGCGGTCCAGCTTAACCCCACGCTCGAAGCGGTCATAATTAACGATCATCGAGGAGTTGGTGTCGAGTGTTGCAACCGACCCGTCGGGCAGGGAAATGGTTTCGCGCTCACCGATCGCCGTTGTGTAAGCCTGAGGCTTGAGCGGCAGCTTGGCAATTTCGTCGCTTACTGGATCGCCCTTCCAGGGAATGTTGATGGCAAACGTCGATAGCCCGACCGTTGCGATCAAAGCGGCTGCAACCTTTATCATCGTCGACCAGGAGACCGTCAGTTCGGCGCTTTCCAGTGCGCGTTGACGCATGGCCATAATCTGGTCCGTGCCAGCGTTCTGGTCGAGGAGTGAAAGCACATGTTCCGCATCGGCAAATGAATCGGCGTGATGTTTGCTCGTCGAAATCCAGCGGTCAAATTCAGCATCAGCAAGTGCCTTGGGTTCGGCGCTCGCCCGCAGCAGGGCCCAGGCTGCGGCCTGCGCCTCCCGATCAGGTTCTTCCCCACCGCCCAGGATCGCGCGCAAGCGGTTCAACGTGGCGCCCTTCCCAGGCGTCGCATCAGATGCGTCGTCGCTTTAATCATGTACTTCTCCACAGAACTTTTCGAAATATCCAGGTGGCGCGCAATTTCGGCGTGGGTAAAGCCTTCTAAGCGGGATAGGATGATCACCGCGCGCACCCGCTCGGGCAATTCGCGTAACGCCAGGGTCAGTCGATCTAGCTCTTCGCGACCCAGAAGAACTCGTTCTGGCGACAAGGCCTCCGGCGCGTGCAGATCGTCGTCGTACTCAATCTGGTCCCCAGCTCTGCGTACAGTAGCTCGGCGATGGTAGTCGATGACCACGTTGCTGGCGGTCCTGAACAAATAGCCTTCAATCTGGGTGACGGCTGATAGCTCGCCTGCGCCAGCCAGCTTCTCAAAGACATCTTGGGCGGCGTCCTCGACGTCGTCGGGTCTCAATCCGCGACGAGCGAGATACCGATGCAGAGAAACGCCAAAACGTCGCGATAGCTCCGCAACGGCCGCGCTGTTTTCAACGGAGATTTCTGCTCGGCTCATCAGTTCGTCGGACCTAGCATGCAGGCGATGTCACCAATAAGACGCAGCAGAAGCCGATTACCGCATTCGACATTGAACACTGCGTGCAGCGATGCCCGTGGACCACCAATTGGGGGGCATTCTCTCGAAAAACTGAGTTCCATCAGCGATCCCGTCGCGAAGCATGCGGTGAAGCTCACCTGCCGCCTGTGAATAAGTAGCGTTGGGTCCTGGAAAGTTGTGATCTATGCTACCATTCCTTGAGAGTTAGGGTGGCGCTAGCGGCAGCCGTACCGATCGTGCATAAGCTAAGCCATGCATCTTCGACAGCAATGGCGGCTAGCGGCCGCTCTCGTTCCCGCTCTCGTGCTAGGAACGGGCGTCGACCAGCATTTCCGAGATCTCGGATGCAGCGAGTTTGGCGCCCGTGCTGCGCAATTGTCGGTATCTCTCATTTTTGGGATCACCATCCTCTGGATTTTGGCCAAGTTCTGGCCCTCGAATAACAAGATTAGCTAGCCACCCCGTCAAGGCCTTCGAAAGCGCCGACCACATGCGGTCCGGCTGGCAATCTGCAGGTCGGCTTTCGGGGTTGGAATAACAGCCTTGGAAGGGCGACAATTGGGGCGGCTGGCGACTTGCAGCTTCGCTAAGTGCGAACGACCGCTTCTGTCAGAGCAGGACGTTCCCGCCGAACTCAGCGAACGGCGACATCTGGTCGATAGTGCTCATTCGATCGCCCACACCGAAATCCCCATCTTGCGCGCCTTGTCGACGAGATTGGCATTAATGCCATTACCCGGACAAGCAACGACCGCCTTGGGCAAAGCTTCGATCATCTGATCGTTGCGGCGGAATGGTGCTGCTTTTTTGAACCGGTCCCAGTCAGGGCGGAAGGGCACATGGGTGATCTTGCGCGCCCGTGCCCAGAGCGATGCAATATGCTCGCCGCCCGTTGGATTGCCGCCGTGGAACAGAACCATGTCGGGATATTTGGCGAGAACCTTGTCGAGCACAGCCCAGATGCGGTTGTGATCCTGATAGGCGGGGCCAGACGTAAACGCGATGCGGGTTCCGGTGGGCAGCATGGGTTCGGTTTCCGAGCGGCGCTTGGCGGCAAGGAAGTCGCGGCTGTCGACCATGGCGGCAGTCAGGGTGCGATGATTGACGAGTGAGCCGGTGCGCGGGGTCCAGGCCTTGCGGAAATGCATTTCGAACTGGTCTCCGGCGGCATCGCGCATGAATTCCATTGCGTTGCGGCGTTCGATCAGGCCAATGCCTTCGCGAAGCAGCCGTTCGAGCTCGACGGATTTGACCTCGGAGCCATCCTGCTCGCGCTGACTGCGTTTTTGGGCGTCTTCATTGTCGTCAAGCTCGCGCTGGATGCGGAATTCGGCGCGGTGGAAGAGGTTGGCGAGCGACCAGCACAGGTCTTCGAGATCGGGCTCGATCCGGGTGTCGAGCATGGTGGCGATGAGGGCGTCGAACATGTCGGAGACGGCGCCTGCTGCCATGCGTTCTTCGGGCAGCGGTCGCGGATCTGCTTCATCGGAGAATGGACGATAGCCGTAGAGGGCGATTTCATCGAGGAGATAGGCGGTGGGCGAGGCTCCGTGTTCGGGTTCGGATGCGGT
>Ga0163144_10025284_pt1 | contig 11602 bp, 10 predicted proteins | sample OliLak19BULKMAT1_FD_123175 | JGI IMG/M metagenome (GOLD analysis project Ga0163144, IMG submission 123175) | Freshwater microbial mat bacterial communities from Lake Vanda, McMurdo Dry Valleys, Antarctica - Oligotrophic Lake LV.19.BULKMAT1 | ecosystem: Environmental > Aquatic > Freshwater >... | reverse complement strand
TTGCCCATCGCCTGCTCGGGCGACATGTAGTGCGGCGTGCCGAGCAGCGAGCCGGTCTGCGTCGCGCTGCCCGCGCCCATGCCGACCTGCAGCTTCGCGATCCCGAAGTCGAGGACCTTGGGTCGCCCCGCAGGGGTGAGGTAGATGTTGTCGGGCTTGAGGTCGCGGTGGACGATGCCCTTGCCGTGCGCGGCGCCGAGCGCGTCGAGCACCTCGGACACCAGGCGCGCGAGGCTGCCGAGCGGCAGCGGCCCCGCCTTGCCGATGATGTCGGCGAGCGGCGCGCCGTCGAGGTACTCCATGATGATGTACGGGCGGCCGTCGGGGAGCGTCGCGAGATCGAGCACGTTGACGATGCTCTCGTGGCGGATCAGGTTGACCGCGCGCGCCTCGGCGAAGAACCGCTCGACCAGGTCCGCGCGCTGCGCGCACTCGTAGCTCAGGACCTTGATCGCGACGCGGCTGCCGATCTGCGGATGCACGCCCTTGTAGACCCGGCCCATGCCGCCGACGCCGAGCAGCCGCGCGATCCGGTAGGGCCCGAGCGTCGTGCCGATGATGTGGTCGTCGCCGCGCGCCGCCATCGGCGTGCCGTCGGCGGGACAGTGGGCGGCCTCCGGCATCGACACGCCGCACTCCGGGCAGACGTACATGGTCTCGAGGGTAACACCCCGCCTCGGCGGACGCCCACCGGACATCGGCTGGCCGGCCCACCGGACGGCGTGGGCGCCTGCCGGACGGCGTGCTCGCGATCTCGCCGACTTCGCGGTGGCGCGAGAGTTGCGAGGTGACCGCGCATGGATGACGACGACCGACCGCGCGAGCGCGTGATGGCGCGCGGTGGTGACCACGTGAGCGACCGCGATCTGGTGGCGGTGATCCTCGGCACCGGCTCGCGCGGGCGCTCCGCGGAGGTGCTCGCCGACGACATGCTGCGCGCCGCCGGCGGCCTGATCCCGCTGTCACGCGCGTCGCCGCGCGAGCTGGTCGGCGTCTCCGGGATCGGCGAGGCGCGCGCGCTGCGGGTCGCCGCGGCGTTCCACCTCGGGCGCCGCGCGTGCGAGCGGTCGCGCGCCTCCGAGGTCGCGCTGATGTCACCCGCGGACGTGTGGAACCGCCTGCGCGCCCGCGTCGTCGGGCTCACCCAGGAGGTGTTCTACGTGATCGCGATCGACGCCCGCAACGTCGTCCTCGAGGAGGTCGAGGTCGCCCGCGGCACGCTGACCAGCGTCGACGTCCACCCCCGCGACGTGTTCCGCCCGCTCGTCCGCATGGCCGCCGCCGGCGCCGTCGTGGCGCACAACCACCCGTCCGGCGATCCCACACCGAGCATCGAGGACGTCGAGCTCACCCGCCGCCTCCGCGAGGCCGGCCACCTCCTCGGCATCCCCATCGTCGACCACATCGTCGTCGCCGACCGCGGCCACATCTCCCTCGCGGAGTGGATGGGGACGTCGTTCTGATCTAGTGCGGCTTGACCACGTCGCGCGCGCCGGGCGCGAGGTCGGGCGCGTGGGCGCCGTCGCGGCGGTTGAGGGAGCCGGTGGGCGAGGCCCACATGAAGGCGAAGATCGCGATCAGCACGAGGAGCGCGATGATCAGGAGGGCGCCGAACGGGACGCGATCGCCGAGGGTCTTGCGGCCGAAGAACCGGCCGGCGGAGCGGGCGGCGATCGTCTCCTCGACCTGCTTGCCGAACTCGGCGGGCGCCGGCTGCTTCGGCGTCTTCATCGTGCTGAGCGCGGACATCGTCCGCTCGAACTCGTCGTAGGCGGCCTTGCACGCGGCGCAGGTGTCGAGGTGCGCGAGCACGTCCTTGCGCTGGGCTTCGGACGCGATCCCGTCGTGCAGGTCGGAGAACTGCAGCTCGAACTCTTCGTGGGGTTCGTCTTGCGAAATTGGCGCCATGGGCTCCTCCGTCACAGATGCCGCTGGATCTTCTTGCGCAGCGCGAGGCGCGCGCGGTGCAGCCGCGACTTCACCGTGCCGTCGGGCAGGCCGGTGATCTCGCAGATCTCCTCGATCGACAGCTCCTCGACGTCGCGCAGCACGACCAGGACGCGGTGGTCCTCCTCGAGCTCGGCGATCGCCGCGCGCATGATCTCCTCGAGCTGCTGACCCTCGACCTGGCGATCCGGCCGCCGCGGCGCGCTCGGCGGACCCGTCATCGCCGCGCCGTCACCCGGATCGAGCTGGGTCTCGTCGAGCTCGTCGTGGCTGCGCTGGTGTCGCCGCGCGAGGTACTTGATCCGGTTCTTGCAGTGGTTCACCGCGACCCGGTAGATCCACGTCGAGAGCTTCGACTCCTCGCGGAACTGGTCCAGGGTCTTGAACACCGCGATGAACACCTCCTGCGCCACGTCCTCGGCCTCGGCCTTGTTGCCGAGCATCCGGTAGGTCAGGTTGAACACCCGATCGCGGTGCTCGGCCACGAGCTCGCGGAACGCCGCCTCGTCGCGGTCCCGCAGCCGGCCCAGCAGGATGCGTTCTCGGAGGGACATCGGACCACGCGAGGATACCCTCGCTCGATCACCGACACCGCGACCCGGGGGTCGGTTTCACATGGCTGCGCGCGGACGCGGCCCGAACACGCGGAGCGAGGCGGTGATCGCGTAGTCGTCGTCGCCGCGGACCGCCATGCGGCCGCCGACGTCGAGGCCGAGCTTGAGCGTCGCGACCCCGAGGCCGGCGGTGACGTAGGTGTCGTCGAGCCCGACGTCGTGGACGAACCCGGCGCGCAGCGGGTAGCCGGTCTGCTTGCCGGTGGCGAAGTACTCGAGCCCGCCGCCGTAGCGGCCGGTGCTGGTGTCGGCGTCGGCGTCGAGCGTCCACACCGCGTCGAAGATCGCGGTGAGCTGCGGGACCGGGTGCATCATCAGGCCGCCGGCGATCGCGCGCGGAAACTGCACCGACTCCGCGCCCCACAGGTTGTAGCCGACCGCGGCGATGTTGAGCGTGTCGGTCAGCCGCACCGTCGTGCCGATGTCCCAGTTGACGCCCGAGCCCTGGTCCATGCCGTCGAGCTCGACGTCGTAGTACTTCACGCCGCTGCCGAACATCACGCGCGGGCTGACCGGCCGCGACAGCGTGATCCCGCCGGTGTGCGCGCGCATGTGCCCTTCGCCGTCCATGCCGTCGGAGCCGACGTACGTGTAGTAGAAGCAGCCCGGGACCGCGTTGGTCGAGTCGCACGCGGCGAGCGCCGCCACGTTGGCGCTGTCGGAGGCGCGGTAGCCGAACCCGCCGTCGAACACGAGCTCGTTGGTCATCAGCCCGGCGGGGTTGAGCCGCGTCGCGAGCGCGCCGATCGCGGCGGCCCGTCCGGCCTCGCCGGTGCCCAGCTCGCGGGCGCCCAGGTGATCGACGAGCGAGTCCGCGTCCGCCCTCGCGGTGCTGCCGGCGCCGAGGACGAAGACGGCGGCGAGCGTGGCAGGGAGGCGCATGGTTGGACTCTCCCAGGTGAGATCGTGGAGGGCAAGAATTCGATCCCACGGGGCTCGCCGCCCCGCCCCGTCGGCGAAGCCGACAGGGTCCCCACCCCGCCCAGATCAATGTCAGCCGTGCCGGCGCTCGAAGTCGGCCATCTGCGCGACCAGCGCCTCGACGCCGGCGAGCGGGAACGCGTTGTACAGGCTCGCGCGCATGCCGCCGACCGAGCGGTGGCCGGCGAGGCCGTCGAGCCCGGCTGCCGTCGCCTCGTCGAGGAACTTCGCGTCCAGCGCCGGCGACGTGGTGCGGAACGTGACGTTCATCATCGAGCGGGCGCCCGCCGGCGCGGCGCCCTGGAACAGCGGCGAACCGTCGAGGAAGTCGTACAGCGCGCGCGCCTTGGCGGCGTTGTGCGCGGTGATCGCCGGGATCCCACCCTGGGCCTCGAGCCACGCCACGACCTCGCCGATCACGTAGATCCCGAACGTCGGCGGCGTGTTGTACATCGAGCGCTCGGCGACGTACGTGCGGTACTGGAGCATCGGCGGCAGGTCGCGGCTGCCGCGCTCCGCGAGCTCGCGGCGGATGATCACCAGCGTCACGCCCGACGGACCGAGGTTCTTCTGGGCGCCCGCGTAGACCAGCGCGTGGCGATCGAAGTCGAGCGGCCGCGAGAAGATGTCGCTCGACGCGTCGCAGATCAGCGGCACGCCGTCGGGCGGCGTGGGCGGCTCGCGCCACTGCACGCCGCCGATCGTCTCGTTCGACGTGTAGTGCGCGTACGTCGGGCTCGCGGACCAGCTCGGCGTCGTGTTCGCGCCCGCGCACGCGACGTGGACCTCCCCGAACCGCTTCGCCTCGGCGGTCGCCTTTTGCGCCCAGATCCCGGAGTCGCAGACGTCGGCGGTCCCACCGCCGAGCAGGTTCATCGGCACCATGAAGAACTGCGACGACGCCCCGCCCTGGAGGAACAGCACCGCGTGGTCGTCGCCGATCCCGCCGACGCGGCGGATCGCCGCCTCGGTCCGCGCGAGCACGCGCTCGAACGCGGCGCCGCGGTGGCTGTGCTCGAGGATCCCGATGCCGGTGCCGTCGAGGTCCCACAGCGCGTCTTGCGCGCGGCGCAGCACCGGCTCGGGGAGCACCGCCGGTCCGGACGAGAAGTTGTAGCGCCGAGCGTCCATCTCTAGGTCACCGGCGTCACCGGGCTACCGACGCGGCTGACCGCCCTCTTCCCAGAAGAACAGCGTGATCGCCACGCAGTGGAACGCCTCGTCGCTGGACTGGGTCACGATCACGTCGGTGATCTGGCACTGCTGGTGCGCCGCCATCCACGAGGTGATCTTCTCGCCGAGCTGGTCGCGGTCGGCGACCATCGTCGCCGAGAACACCTTCACGCCGTTGAACTTGACCGCCTTGCCCTGGCCGAAGATGGATCCGGTGGCGTCGTTGGTGCCGTACATATTCCGGGCAATCTACCCCACATCGCGCGGGCGCCAAGCGAAAATCCCCAAAGATTTCAGGGCGTCTGCGCGCGGTGTTCCTTGATGACCGAGACGATCTCCTCGTCCGACAGGACCCGGTTCGACCGCTTCGCCGCGCCCAGCACCACCGCCACGAGGTCCTTGGTCGGCTCATACCCGCGCTTGCGCAGCCAGTAGATGACGTTGGACTCGCCGGAGTAGTGGCCGATCTCGATCTGCTGCTCGCGGCCGAACAGATCCGCGGGCACGCCGCTGTAGATCCGGTCGGCGAGCCACGCGTGGCCCTTCTTCTCCGCCTTGATGATCGCGGCCGCGTGCACGCCGGTCGCGGTGCGGAACGCGTCCGAGCCGGCGAGCGGGTACTGCGGGTGGATCGGCACGCGGGTCGCGCGCGACGCGGTCTGGCACCACAGCAGGAGCTTCGAGAGATCTTGATCGGGCAGCTCGCCGAGCAGCTTGAGGTTCAGCAACACCTGATCGAGCGCCGCGTTGCCGACGCGCTCGCCGATCCCGAGCGCGGTGCCGTGGACACGGTCGGCGCCGTACTCGATCGCGAAGATCGTGTTGACCACGCCGAGGCCGCGGTCGTTGTGGCCGTGCCAGTCGATGCCGACGTCGCGCCGGCCCATGCCGTCGAGGAGGTTGCGGGTGAACTTGAGGAGGTTGCGGATGCCGTCCGGCGTGGCGTGCCCGACGGTGTCGCAGACGATCAGCCGACTGGCGCCGTGCTCGACCGCGTTGACGAACATCTGGTGCAGCACCTCGGGGCGCGACCGCGTGGTGTCCTCGGTGACGTACGCGACCGGCAGGTCGTACTTGCGGCCGAGATCGATCGCGTCGGCGCTCAGCTTGAGCATCCGCTCGAGGTCCCAGTCCTCGGCGTACTGGCGGATCGGCGAGCTGCCGATGAACGTCAGCACCTCGAGCTCGATGCCCACCTTCTGCGAGATGTCGACGATCGCCTGGACGTCGCCGAGGTGCGTGCGCGCGGCGCACGCCGGCTTGATCTTCAGCTTCTGGTCGCGGATGAACTCGGCGATCGTCGTGCAGTCCTCCACGGCGCGCTTGCCGGCGCCGGGCAGGCCGATGTCGATGTGGTGGATGCCGAGGTCGTTGGCGAGCTCGACGAGGCGAAGCTTGTCGTCGATGACGGGATCGACCACCGACGGCGACTGGATGCCGTCGCGCAGGGTCTCGCACAGGAACGTGATCGGCCGCTTCGGCGACAGCCGCGCGACCTTCTCGACCGAGTTCCAGTCGTAGATCAGCTCGGCTTCCGAAAGTTCTTCGTGGGACGACATGGTCACATCGCGTGCGAGAGGATCAGGATCACGACCGCGGTCCCGAGGACGACGGCGCCGAAGATCAGGAAGAACCCGAGCACCATCGCGGCGGCAGCGGCGCCGACCCCGAGCAGCGGGATCGCGACCGCGCCCTCGCGACGTGAGATCGACACGACCGCGCCGGCCACCGCCGCGACCAGGAACGGCACCGTGAGGCGCCAGTCGGGCTGCTCCCAGAACTCCTGCTGGTTGACCGCGACGATCACGAACCCGACGACGCCGATCAGCAAGGTCACGAGCCCGATCGCGTGGTGCGCGAACCAGTTCGCGTCCGGCGTCGTGCGCGCAGCGGGCTTCAGCGTGTTCCCGTCGTCGGCCATGACGGGAAGATAGCAGAACCCGGGTCAGCCGAAGACGCCGACTTCGCGCCAGGCCACCGTCGAGGACGACGCCTCCGTGCGGACGCGGATCCATCGCGCCTGGACCGGCGCGGCGAACATGACGGCGTAGACGGCGGCGTCGGACATCTGCTGGTCGAGGGTGGCCTGGACCGCGAACTCCTCGCCGGCCTCGCACGTCTCGACGACGTGCCGGACCTGGCCGATCGCGGGTGACATGCCCGGCACCAGCGTCACGCCGCGCACCGCGTGGAGCTCACCGAGGTCGACGCACCACCACGCGGGCGCCGGACCGTCGGCGCTCCACATCGAGCCGGGGTGGCCGTCGATCGCCTCGGACGCGACCTGCGGGCCGTGCGCGCTCGACGCGACGGCGCTCGCCTTGGAGGTGCTGCTGAGATCGGTGCACGACGGATCCGCAAACGGCAGCGGCCCGCTGCCCGCGCGCGTGCCGCGGTTCACGCCCGGCAGGCGATGGCACACGGCGCACACCAGCGGCTCACCGCGCAGCGTCGCCGCGCCGCACTCCGGGCAGGTCGAGGTCGGCATCCCGGCGGCGAGCCTACTACACGTCGATCGACAGCCCCAGCTCGGAGCGCAGCTGCAGATGCTCCGGACCGAGGGCGAACTCCATCAGGTCGTCGTCGGTCGCGCCGCCGTCGGAGGCGAACCGCCGCGCGGCCGGCAGATCGCCGCACACCAGCAGGCCGACGCGATCCGCGGTCCGCGACAGCGAGCGCGACCACCGCGACAGGTTGAGGTGCGGCGACCGCGACACGATCCGCAGCACCACGGCGCGCGCCTGCTGGCGGATCTCGGGGCCGATCGCCTCGAGGCCGTCCTTGGTCGCGCGCGCGACCCAGCCGTCCGTGTCGCCGGCCGCGATCGTCTCCGACGTCGCGGGCGACGCCTCGGCGAGGATCGCGAGGGTCAGCGCCTTGAGCACGCGCGCAGGTCGCGACCCGCCGACCGCGCGCCCGGGCCACGCGAACGTCATCGCCCGGGCGAGCCGGAACGCCAGCTCGGCGCGCTCGGGGTTGGCGAGCGCGTCGTCGCCGGCGAGCAGCACCGGCTCGGCGAGCGCGCCGACGTGGAGCATGCGGCCGAAATCGGTGCGCACGTACACCGCCGGCTCGGGGATCCCGAGCAGGTTGGCGATGTACCCGCGCAGGCGGCGGAAGCTGTCGGGCAGCTCGGCGTCGGACAGCTTCATGCTGTCGTCGACCTCGAGCTCGGCCATCGTCATCGGCATCAGCGCGTGGACCGCGGGCGCGACCAGCTCCATCAGCGCGCCGACGTCGGGCACGTCGTCCGGATGCCGGACGAGGTTCCACAGCTCGCCGGGCAGCGTCCGCTGCGCGCGGACGACGAACCGCGGCCGGTAGCGGTTGTAGACCGCCTCGGTCTCGACGTCGTCGTGGCCGAGCGCGACCAGCGCCGACGCGGCGACGAACGCGTGATCGGGGCGCGCGTGCTCGGCCGCCCACTTGTAGAGGTCCATGCCGGGCGCGACCGCGCCGAAGTCCTTGCGCCAGCGCTGCACGCCGTCGATCCACGGGTCGGCGGCGCCGCCGCCCTGGGTGTCGATCGCGGCGATCGCGGCGGCGATCGCGCCGTCGTTCGGCGCCAGCTCGCGCGCGCGGCCGAGCGCGGCGCGCGCGGCGGTGGGATCGTCGAGGTGATCGCGGAGCACCGCGGCGAGCTTCATCCACACCGCGACCTCGGAGGCGCCCTTGCCGTTGAGGTGGTGGAGGATCCGACGGAACAGCCGGGCCAGCGGCCACGCCTCGCCGCGCCGCAGGTACACGACCTCGACCGCCGCCAGCGCCTCGCCGCGTGCCGGGTCGAGCGACAGCGCGCGCTCGAGGTGGAACAGCGCCTCGAGATCGTCGGTGCCGAGCTCGGCGTCGATCCGGCCCTTGTACTCGTGCGCCGCCGGGTGGTCGGGATTCACGGCGAGCGCCTGGTTCAGGTGCGGGCGCGCGAGATCGGCCGCGCGGGTGTCGCCGCCGCCCGCCTGCCAGTGCGCCCAGCCGAGCGACGCGTGGTAGTCGGCCTCCTGGGGCGCCGCGGCGACGGCGGCCTGGAGCCGCGCGATCGCGGCCGGGTACGCGCGCCGCGCCAGCATCTCCTCGGCGGCGCGGAACGCGAGCTCGGCGTCGAGCGACGGCCCGGCCTCGGACATCTCACCGCCCGCGAGCTCGCCGTCGAGGGAGGCGCGCTTGGTGTCGTCGAGGAGGATCTGGCGCGCGCTGTCGTAGGCCGACAGGATCGCGTCGAGCTTGGCGCCGTCCTGCACGAGGTTGAACCGCGCGTAGTAGTCGCGCGAGAACCGGCTCTGGCGCTCGACGAGCGCGGCGCTGATCTCGGCCGGGTCCGCCTTGTGGTCGACCATCAGCACGCCGTACGGGTCCAGGCCCTGGACGCGCAGGTACTCCTTGAGCAGCGACTGGCGCGCGCGCGTGCCCTCGTCGAGGTGCGCGACGCCGATGTCGATCACGCCGGAGTCGGCGTCCTCGAGGTCGACCGGCGCGTCGCCCTCGGGCATCGGCGTGAGGCCGCTGTCCTCGAACAGCTGCTCGTAGAGGGCGCGCGCGCCCTCGGGGACGCTGCCCTCGAGCCCGCGCTCGATGAACGCCCGGGTGTTCTCGCCGCCGCGGAAGTCGGCGGGGGGGCGCACGCTGGGCCGCGGCGTCGGCGTCGCGGCCGGGCCCACTGCCGGGAGCGTCGTGGTCACGGCGTCGGCGGCGACGAGCGTGTCGATCGCCTGGTGGAGCGCGTCGCGTTCGCCCTCGGCGGCGTGCTCGAGGTCGGTGAGGGTGCCGCCGGCGCCGAGGATGTCGGGGACGCGCGGCCCGAACAGCTTGCGGAGCTCGACGAGCAGGCGCTGGCCGCGCGCGGTCAGCTCGAGCGGCGCGCCGTGGAACCGCTCGAGCGCGAGGCTGATCGTCTCGACCGACGACGTCTCCTTGAGGCCGCCGAGGATGACGTCGAGCATGCGCAGGCGCAGGCCGTCGCGGCTCGCGTCGAGCGCGCCGGGCTGGAACCGCCACGCGCCTTGCGGCCAGCGCAGCGCGCTCACCAGCTTGTGCCGGACCTGCGCGGTCAGCATCTCGGCGAGCCGCGCCGGCGTGACCAACTGCAGCGCGACCAGCGCCTCGCCGAACTTCTCGCCGCGCTCGACCGCGCGGGTGACCGCCGCCTTGTGCTGCTCGTCGGTGATGATGCCCGCGCCGACGAGGAAGTGGCCGAGGGTCTCGTCGCGCGTGCTCGACGCGGCGCCCACCGGGTTGCCCTCGGCGAGGTCGATCGTCTTGACGACGCGGCCGCGCCGCAGGGTCAACCGGCCGGTCGCGCCGGTGTCGAGCAGATCGAGCAGGATCGCGGCCAGGCCGCGGAGCGCGAGATCGCCGGTCTTGACCGGCTCGGCGTCGGCCTTCGGCGTGGGCGTGGGCGTGCGCGCGCGCGCCGGCTTCTCCGCGTGCTCGCGCCGGCGCTGGAGGATCTCGCCGACGTGGCGGCCGAGGTCCCGCAGCCCCTCGGGCTTGGCGAAGAACTTCGCGCCGAGCTCGCTCTCGACGCGCTTCTCGATCGCGGCGTCGCGATAGACCCCGCTGATCACGCACAGCGCGATCGACACGCCGCGCGGGTGGCCGCGCAGCGCCTTGCAGGTCTGGAACCCGTCGAGCCGCGGCATCAGCAGATCGACGATCGCGACATCCGGAGGGTTCTCGGCGAGGGCGTTCAGGCCCGCGTGCCCGTCCTCGGCGAGCGTGATCGTGACGTCGAGCCCGGCCAGGCTGGGCTCGCTGCGGAGCATCGCCTCGAGCCCGAGCCGCGTCATCTTGTCGTCGTCGACGATGAGGATCCGCGCCACGCTCGCGTCATCGTAACAGAGCGGACGCGGCGGTGGTGGCCGCCGCCAGCGCGGACTCCAGCTCCTCGAGCGTGAACGGCTTGGGCAGGCGCACGACGTGGCCGGGCAGCGGCTCGAGCACCTGATCGCGGAGATCGCCGGACATCACGATGACCGCGAGCGCCGGTCGCTCGGCGAGCAGCGCGAGCGCGAGCTCGACGCCGGACCGGCCCGGCATGATCACGTCGGTGACGACGAGGTCGACCGGGTGCGCGCCCGCGGCGGCGATCGCCTCGTCGAAGCACGCGGCGGAGACCACGCTGTGCCCGAGCGCGTCCAGCAGCTCGGTGAGCGCGTTGCGGACCGGCGCCTCGTCGTCGACGAGCAGCACCTGGCGCGGTCCGGTCTTCGCCGCCACGACCGGCGGCAACGGCGACGGCGCGGCCGCCGCGTCGGTCGCGGGCAGGTAGATCGTGAACGTCGTGCCGGCGCACGGCGCGCTGGTCACGGCGATCTGCCCGCCGCTCTGGCGCACGATGCCGTAGACGCTGGCGAGGCCCATGCCGACGCCGTCGGCCTTGGTCGTGAAGAACGGCTCGAAGATCTTGCCGCGGGTGTCCGCGTCCATGCCGCAGCCGTCGTCGCGCACGATCAGCGTCACCCACGCGCCGGGCGCGACGTGGTGCTCGGCGTCCCCGGACGAGGTGCCGACGCCGACGACGATCGAGCCGCCCGCGGGCATCGCGTCGCGCGCGTTGAGCACGAGGTTCATCACCACCTGCTCGAGCTGCGCGGGGTCGGCGACCACCGCCGGCGCGCCGTACAGCGCGAGCGTGAGATCGTGCTGGGTGCCGAGCGATCGCTCGAGCAACGGCGCGAGCCGGGTGACGATGTCCTCGAGGCGCACCGGCCGGGGCGCCATCACCTGGCGGCGGCTGAACGCGAGCAGCTGGCGCGTGAGCTCGGCGCCGCGGGCCGACGCCTCGTCGATGTCGTCGAGGTACCGCGCGCCCGCGTGCGTCGCCTCGAGCCGGTGGCGCAACAAGCGCGACGCGCTCAGCACGACGGTCAGGAGGTTGTTGAAGTCGTGCGCGACGCCGCCGGCGAGGGCGCCGATCGCCTCGAGCCGCTGGCCGCGCCGCGCGTGCTCCT
>Ga0163144_10025283_pt1 | contig 11602 bp, 8 predicted proteins | sample OliLak19BULKMAT1_FD_123175 | JGI IMG/M metagenome (GOLD analysis project Ga0163144, IMG submission 123175) | Freshwater microbial mat bacterial communities from Lake Vanda, McMurdo Dry Valleys, Antarctica - Oligotrophic Lake LV.19.BULKMAT1 | ecosystem: Environmental > Aquatic > Freshwater > Lake... | reverse complement strand
CTACTTCGAACACGCCGCAGTTCGTGCCGACGAAGGCCTAGGCTGCGATTACCACCCGACCGAAAAAACCCACCGCCGCATGGCAGCTGAACTGTTGGGCGCCATTCGCAAGGACGTCGGTTGGTGATTGCTGACGGCCGCGGTACGATTGGGGCTTCCTTAACGTCGGAGTTCCGCATGCAGTACCGTCTCTCGTCGATCCTCATCCCCTTGTTCGGTCTGTTCGCTGCCAGCGCTTGCGGTGGTCAGGTGGCCACTTCATCGGAGGGCAAGCAGCCCAGCTGCACGGATGCCTGCGCGCAGGCCAAGGAGTGCGACTCGTCGGTCGACGAGGCGGAGTGCGTCGACGACTGCACCAAAGACGATACGGTGAGCCGCGCCGGCCAGGAAGCCATCGCCAAGTGCTACGCCCAGCAGGATTGCGAGCAGGCCAACGCTGTACCGACCTTGGCCTGCATCTTGAACGAGGTGAGTGACGTCGAGCTCAGCCCTGCGGGAAAGGCATTCTGCAACGAGACGCTCGAGCGGTTGAACGAGTGCCAGCTCCAAGCGCCGACCGGCGGTCAGGCGCCGGCGCCAGCCCCGACCTCGAGCGAGGACTGTGAGGACTACGTCGCCGTGGTCGCGGACGAGTTCCTGACGGACTTGAACGAGTGCGCGGACAAGAGCACCTGCCAGTCGGTTCAGACCTGCTTTGGCATCACGCTGTTGGCCAACGTCGACCTGGCGGCGCTCCAAAATCCCAAGCCCGGCGCGCCCGGCCTTGCGGGCCTGCTCGCCGGTCTGTTCGGGGGCTCTATCGACCTGGGCGGTCTCCCCGGCGGTCAGCCCGGCGGCGGCGGCGGACCACCGCCGATCGAAGACGGGGGAGCCGGTGGCGCCTCTCCGGGTCCTGCTCCAGCCAACTGACGGCCGTTAAGCTGGCCGGGCCGCTGTGCTAGAGGGCCCTGCCATGTCGACCGAGAGCAAAGAGCCCGAGCTGATGCAGAAGATCGTGTCCCTCTGCAAACGCAGGGGCTTTGTCTTTCAGAGTTCGGAAATCTACGGCGGCCTCAAGAGCGCTTACGACTACGGCCCGATGGGGGTCGAGCTCAAGCGCAACCTGATGAACGAATGGTGGACCTTCATGGTCACTAGCCGCGAAGACGTCGTCGGGTTGGAGTCGTCGATCATCATGCACTCCAACGTGTGGAAATCGAGCGGTCACCTCTCGAACTTCACCGATCCGCTCGTCGATTGCCTGGTGTGTCAGGAGCGCTTTCGCGCCGACAAGGCACCCAAACTCGCGCAAGGCGAGCCGGCTCCCATCACCCTGGGCGACAAGGGCCGCGCCAAGCTGGCCGAGGACAAGGTGAAGGAACTGCTCAGCGCTGCTGGCCAAGAGGCTCTGGTCAAGCGTGACGGCACAACCGTTCACGGCGCACTCGCCGGTGATCGAGGTTACGTCTGCCCGAACTGCGGCTCGCCGCTGCTCAGTGCGGAACGCGACTTTTCCGGAATGTTTCGTACCAACTTGGGTCCCGTTGATCCCATCAAGGGCGTCATCGACGCCGTCAAATTGGCCGTCAGCGAGGGCAAGTCGGACAAGGAACTCCGCGCCGTCGCCGAAGAAGCCCTGGCGGGTACGAGCGTGTACCTCAGGCCCGAGACGGCGCAGGGCATGTTCGTGCAGTTCATGAACGTCCAGCAGAGCCAAGCCATCAAGGTGCCGTTCGGCATCGCGCAGATGGGCAAGAGCTTCCGCAACGAGATCACCGTCGAGCACTTCATCTTTCGCTCCTGCGAGTTCGAGCAGATGGAAATGGAATTCTTCTGTCCGCCCGGCGAAGGCCCCAAGTACCTGGAGTACTGGAAGGACCAGCGCCTGGGTTGGTGGAAGAGCATCGGGCTCTCGCCCGAAAAGCTGACCTTCCGCAAGCACGACGAGGCCGAGCTGGCGCACTACTCGGACGGCACCTTCGACGTCGAGTACGAGTTTCCGTGGGGCTGGGACGAGCTCGAGGGCATCGCCTCACGCACCGACTACGATCTGAATGCCCACATGACCGGTTCGGGCAAAAAGCTGCATTATTTCGATCCAGAGGCCATCGATCCGGCCACGGGCAAGACGGGCTACCGTTACGTACCGCATGTGGTCGAGCCCGCCGCTGGCGCCACGCGCGGCGTGTTGGCCGTGCTCTGCAACGCTTACAACGAGGAAATCGACGACAAGGGCGAGACCCGCGTGACCCTCAAGCTGCACCCGCGGCTCGCACCGTACAAAGTGGCCATCCTGCCGCTCGTGAAGAAGGACGAGCAGCTGGTCGAGCGGGGCCGCGCCATCGCCCAGCGCTTTTTCGAGGCTGGCATCGCCGCCCGCTACGAGGACCAGAACACCATCGGCAAACGCTACGCGCGCCACGACGAAATCGGCACGCCCTACTGCCTGACCATCGACTCGCAGACGCTGGAAGACGGGACAGTGACGATCCGCTACCGCGACGACCGGCGCCAGGAGCGCATCCAAGTCGGGGACGCCGTCGACGTGGTCGTGGCCGCCCTGCGAACAGGCAAGCTGTAAATCTGGCTCTGGTCGCGCCGTGGCCCGGCCTGCTGTTGCTGAGAATGTCTGGGCTCCACACTACTTCACAAAAAACCAGGTACTCGCTCGCAAAAAGCGTTGTAGATCCGGGGCGTAGTTCATGGCCGACCACCTCTCAGAGAATCTCGCGTCCCTCAAGATCGATCGCGCCGCGCCGCCGCCCTCGGGTGGCCATGCCAAGTGGGTATGGCTCGGTGTCGTCGTCGCCCTCGCCGGCGGCGGATTGGCCCTTTGGCCCACTGTCGAAGCTTCGCTCTTCAAGACCTCCGTCGAGTTGACGTCCATCGCTTCGGTTTCGCCGGCGCAGGGTAGCGTGCAACTCACCGCGGCGGGCTACGTGCAGGCAGCGATTGCTTCACGCGTTGCGCCCAAGGTTCCCGGACGCGTGCTCAAGGTGCACATCGTTCAGGGCCAAAAGGTCGAAGCTGGTCAGCCGTTGATTGAGCTCGATCCGGCCGACGACGAGGCGAACATCGCCGCCGCCAAAGCGCGCGTGGCCGCTGCGTGGGCGCAGGCCAAAGGTGCCCAGGCGCGTGTGGCCACGGCAGAGGCCGATTTGAACGAGACGCGTATTCGAGCATCGCGTGAGCGCAAGCTCGCCGATTCGGGCGCCATCGCCACGGCCGGCGCCGAAGATCTCGAGTCGCGCATGGCTTCGCTGGGCGAGAACGTGAAGGCGGCCAAAGCGACGGCCGTGGCTTCTGCGGCCGAGGCCGCCGCATTGAATTCGCAGGTCGAGGTGCTCAAGACGGGCCTCAAGAATCTGACTCTCACCGCTCCCATCAACGGCACGGTCATCAACAAGCCCCCACAGATCGGCGAGTTCGTCGGACCGCAGCCGGCCGGCATGGCCGTGGACATGGGCGGCATTCGCGTCGCCGATTTCGGAACTCTGCAGGTGGACACGGACATTCCCGAAGGCCGCCTGGGCCAAGTGAAGTTGGGCGCGCCCGCAGAAATCGTGCTCGATGCCTACCCGGGTCAGCGTTTCCGCGGCCGCGTCAAAGAGATCACGCCGCAAGTCGATCGCTCCAAGGCGACCGTCATCGTCAAGGTTGCTTTCGTCGACCCAACCGAAGGCGTACTGCCGGACATGTCGGCGCGCGTTTCGTTCCTCACCGAGGAACTGAACGAGGCTGCTCTCAAAGCACCCCCCAAGATCGTCGTGCCGGGCTCTGCGGTCACCGAGCGCAGCGGCAGCAAAGTCGTATTCGTCGTCGAAGGTGACAAGGTCCGCATGGTGCCGGTGAAATTGGGGGCGAGTTTCGGCGACGGCTTCGAGCTGGCGTCGGGCCCGTCGCCAGGAACGCAAGTCGTCAAGGAGCCGCCTGCGACCTTGGCCGACGGCCAAAAAGTCAAACAACGAGAAGCCGCCCAGTGAGCGCCGCCGCAAGCGGGGGAAGAAACGAATCGATGTCCGAGTCCGAAGCCCAGAGCAAGCCCCAAATCATCGAGCTGAGGAAGCTCACCAAGACCTACTACCGCGGAAGCGAGGCCGTCGAGGTTCTGCGCGGTCTGGACCTCGACATCGAGGAAGGTGCCTTCGAAGCGCTCATGGGTCCTTCGGGTTCTGGCAAGAGTACCTTGCTCAACCTGATCGCCGGTTTGGATAGCCCGACTTCCGGTCAGTTGCTCGTGGCTGGCGCCGATCTGGGCAAACTGAACGATACGCAGCGCACCAAATGGCGCGCCCAGAACGTGGGCTTCGTGTTTCAGACCTTCAACCTGATGCCCGTGCTCACGGCCGCCGAGAATGTCGCGCTGCCGCTCTTGCTTACCAACCTGCCCGCCGCGGAACGGAAGAAGCGCGCCGAGACGGCACTGTCTGTCGTCGGTCTGGGCGATCGCATGCACCATTACCCGCGCGAACTGTCGGGTGGTCAGGAGCAGCGCGTTACCATCGCGCGCGCCATCGTCACCGATCCCCGCATCATCGTGGCCGATGAGCCCACCGGCGATTTGGACCGCGACAGCGCCGAGGAAATCCTCAATTTGCTCGGTCGTCTGAACACCGAGTTCAACAAGACGATCATCATGGTGACGCACGATCCGGCTGCAGCCGAACGTGCAACCGTCATTCGCCGGCTCAACAAGGGAGTCTTGGCGTGAGGCTCGCCGATCTCGGTGTGCGCAACGTCATGCGCTCCCGATTGCGAGCCATCATGACGGTGTTCGGCGTGGCGGTGGCCATCTTGGCCTTCATCATGCTGCGCACCGTGCTCTCCGCCTGGACCGTCGCGGCCGAGGTCGCCGCCAAGGATCGCATCGTAACTCGCCACAAGGTGAGCTTCATCATGCCGTTGCCGGCCAAGTACTACGGCGAAGTCTCGCAGATCGACGGCGTCAAAGAGACGTGCTCCATGAACTGGTTCGGCGCGAAAGACGCGGCTCACCCAGACGAATTTTTCGGCACCATCGCGGCCGACGCCGACGCCTGTTTGAAGGTGTACGACGAACTATTGATCACCCCCGCTGAGCACGAGGCGTGGAAGCAGAATCGCAGCGGCGCCGTAGTTGGTGATGCTTTGGCGAAGAAGTTGGGCTGGAAGGTGGGCGATCGGGTGACCCTGACGGGCAGCATCTACCCCGGCGAGTTCCCGTTTCAGATCAGCGCGATCTATACGGCTACTCGCAAATCAGTCGACCGCTCGACGTTCTATTTCCACTACGAGTACATGAACGAGTGGGCCAAGACGAACATGCCCACGGCCGCCGATCAGGTGGGCTGGATCGCCAGCCGCGTGCAGCCGGGCAAACGTGCAGCCGACATCGCCAAGGCGATCGACCAGCATTTCGATTCGGGCGACATCCAGACGCTCAGCCAAGACGAGCGTTCGTTCAACACGTCGTTCTTGGGCATGTTGAGCGCCGTCCTCACCGCACTGGATCTGGTGAGCATCGTGATCTTGGTAATCATGATGCTGATTCTGGGCAATACCATCGCGATGGGCGTGCGTGAACGAACGCAAGAGTACGGCGTACTGCGTGCCATCGGCTTCTTGCCGAAGCACTTGGCTTTGTTCGTTTTGGGTGAGGCCGCCACCATCGGCTTGCTCGGTGGCATCGTCGGCGTGGCCATTTCCTATCCGATTGTGGAACTGGGCATCGGGCGCTTTCTCGAGGAGAACATGGGCGCTTTCTTCCCGTTCTTCCGCATTCCGCCGTTGGTCATGGTCATGGCGCTCGGCCTGGCCCTTTTGCTGGGACTCCTGGCGGCCATCATTCCCGCCTACCAGGCCACGAAGCTGAACGTCATCGCCTCGCTCCGAAAGGTCGGCTGAGTCATGTTCATCCCACTCAGTTACAGCATTCGCAGCCTATTCGTCCGTAAGACCACGACCATCGCCACGGCCTTTGGCATCGGCTTGGTGGTGTTCGTCTTGGCCTCGAGTCTGATGTTGTCGAACGGCATCCAACGCACGCTTGGCGCCAGCGGTTCTCCCGACCGCGCCATCGTGCTGCGCAAAGGCAGCGACAACGAGCTATCGAGCAACATCGAGCAACCCAAGGTGGGCATCATCATGGCGGCGCCCGGTGTGAAGAAAGACGGCGCCACGTCGCTCGCAGCGGGTGAAATCGTGGTCGTGATCTCGGCTGACAAGCTGGGCACGGCCGGGCAGATCTCCAATATCCAAATTCGCGGGGTGCAGCCGACGAGTTACGCTCTGCGCAAAGAACTCAAGATCGTCGAAGGCCGTCCGGCCGAACCCGGCACGGATGAAGCCGTCATCGGCAAAGGCGTGCGCGGTCGCTTTCAGGGCATGGAGCTCGGCCAGAGCTTCGACCTGAAGAAGAATCGCCCCGTCAAAGTGGTCGGAGTCTTCGAGTCGAACGGCAGCTCGTTCGAGTCGGAGGTGTGGGTCGACGCCGATACGTTGCGCTCCAGCTTCGGGCGGATGGGCGTGACCTCGTCGGTGCTCGTGCAGCTCGATTCGCGCAGCTCCTTCGACGTCTTCAAGAACGCCATGGAGCACGATAAGCAGCTGGGTCTCCAAGCCTTCCGCGAGACCGACTACTACGAGAAGCAATCGGAGAACACTTCGATCTTCATCAAGGCCATCGGCATCATGGTGACCTTCTTCTTCTCGCTGGGCGCCATGGTCGGAGCGACCATCACCATGTACGCGGCAGTCAGCCAGCGCTCCAAAGAGATCGGAACCTTGAAGGCCCTCGGCTTTTCGCGCTTCTCGATCTTGTCAGCGTTCGTGGTCGAAGCCGTATTCCTGGCGCTGGTCGGTGGCGTGCTGGGCGCTCTGGCGAGCCTGGGCATGGGCCTGGTGAAGTTCTCGATGATGAACTTCGCGACCTGGCAGGAAATCACCTTCTCGTTCTCGCCGACGATCCCGATCATCTTGGGTTCGATGCTGATCGGAGGCTTCATGGGCTTCCTGGGTGGCCTGTTTCCCGCCATCCGCGCCTCGCGCCTCTCACCCATTGCCGCCATGCGCGGCTGAGGGCACTCAGCGCACGGTGATCGCGTAAGGCAACGCGGCGACCACGGATTCGCCCGCAAGCAGCGGTCCGACGACTGCTGCGAAGGGGCGCAGCTGCTCGAGCACGGCTTGGTCGGGGAAGCGTGCCTGAGCGTCGGCTCGCCGACGCTCGAAGCGTAGCCAGGCGGCCTCGATCTCGTCGTCGTCTGCGCCCGAGCCGAGCAACAGCGCATCGAGAAAGCTCTCACCAGAGCCTTCGACGGTGACAGGGGCGGCTTCGCCCAGCTTGGCAGCCTGACGCGCTAGGGCGATGGCGCGAGTCAGGCCACCGATTTCGTCGACCAGGCCGCGCGCTTTGCCGGTTTGAGCCAAGAAGATGGCGCCTTCGGCGGTGGCGTAGATCTTTTCCTTCGGCATCTTGCGGCCTTCGGCCACACGTTCGACGAACAGATCGTAGATGCGCTGCATGCTCTCGCGCACGCGCTCGCGCGTGGCGTCGTCCCACGGCGTCAGCGGGGAGAGGTAGAGGGCACGTGCACCTTTGCCGGGCTCGGGATTGGCGGGGAAAGTATGGCTGGTGATGCCGAACTTCTCGAGCGCGCCACCGATCACGATCTTGCCACCGAACACGCCGATCGAACCTACGATGGCGGACTCGGCTGCGACGATCTTGTCGGCCGCGCAAGCGATGTAGTAACCGCCGCTCGCTGCCATGCCGCCGATCGAAACGATCACCGGCTTTTCTTTGCGCGTCAGCATCAGCTGATGCCAGATCAGGTCGCTGGCCAGCGGCGAGCCGCCGGGCGAGTCGATCCGCACCACCAGCGCGGCCACCGAATCGTCCTCACGCAGGCGCTTGATCGTCTTGACCGCCGCATCAGATGTGATGCCCGAAGCTCCGAACGGGCCGCCCGCGCTGACGGTGATGCTTCCGACCAAAGGCACGACGGCGACGTGCGGGCGCCCGCCCGTGCGCTCGTCTGCGCCAGTCAGCCCACGCACCAGTTCGGCGATGCCCGCGCCCTTGGCCTGCATCGAACCTGGACCGAACACGACCCGGCTCTTTTCGGTGCCTGCCGCTTTTTTGGCCGACGCCATGGCCTCGTCTTCGAAGCCGATGTGCGTGACGAGACCGAGATCTTTGGCCTTGTTGGGGGTGTACGGGCCGTCTTCGAGTGCCGCCTCGAGCCCGGCGCGCCGCGACGCGTGTTCGGCAGTGGCGCCCGCAAGCCACACCTTGCGCAAATCACCCAGTGCCTCGGTGAGATTCTGCGCCGACGCGTCGCTCGGCCCCTCGCGGGTGAGCGCCTCGGCGCCGCTCTTGTAACGCCCCATGGCGAGCATGTCGGCCTGGATGCCCAGTCGGTCCATCGCACCCTTGAGGTACGTCACCTGAGCCGCGATGCCGACGGTGCCGACATCGCCGGCGGCGCTCAGCCACACGTCGTCGCAGCCCGAAAGCAGCATGGCCGCAGTGCCGTTGTCGATTTGATGCGTGTGACAGGTCACACGCTTCTTGGCTTTCTTGATGGCCTTGAAGCTCTCACCCAGCTCGAGTGCGCGCGCGAAACCGAAGGGTTGACCGCCAAGGCGCACGAACACGCCAGCCACTGCTTCGTCCTTGGCGACACGCTCCAACCCGCGAATCAGGCCCGTATATGTCTGCGTCGCCGGCAAGGGGAAGAAGCCACCTTCGCCGGACTCCGCTGCACCACCTCGCAGATCGACGATCGCCAAGTGACCCGAGCCGGCGAGAGCCGGTTGTCCAACTCCGCTGCGCGAGCGGCCCTTGCAGGCACCGAGAGCGAGCGCCCCGCTGCCGATCAGCAACAAAGCGACGAATCCGCTGGTTCTCTTGTTCACTCTTGTGTCCGGTTCTTCTCGCGCTCGGCATAGGCAACGCGCGCCGAAGCGCGCTGCCCGACGAAGTGGGATGGGCCGACCTTGGCCGCAACTTGCCGATAGATGCCCGCGGCCCCGCTCAAGTCACCACTCGCCCACAGCGCATCCGCGCTAGCGACCAGCTCACGAACTTCGTCGGTCACGGCGGCCGGTTTGGGCGCGCGCGGGAGCTTCACGGTGGGAGTGAGAGCCTCAGGCGTAGGTGCGGCGGCACCAGCAGGCGCGTCGGGCGAAGGAGGTGCCGCTGATATTGGTTCAGCAGGAACGGCGCTCGGGGCCTCGAGTTCGATCGGCGGCACTTCGACGTCGGCGGCAGCACCACCTTCACGCGTCTCGAGCGCTGCGCGCCGCTCCAGGAACTTGACCAAGTCGAGATAGAGCGGCGCGCGCGTGCCATCTGGCAGACGACCAAGCTGCTCGAGTTCCGCCTCGGCCTGATCGACGCTGCCCGACATTGCCAGACTGTAGACGAGCGCCGAACGAGCCAGGTAGTCACCGCTCTCGCCGACTTTCGCCTCTTCCAGTTGATGAGCAATGGCGGGCCAAGGCGGCTCGGCGCTCGAATCTGCCAAGTCGAGGAGCGCCAGCGAGTACGGACGTCTGGCGCCCATCGAAGCGACAAGTCCTCGGCGAGCCTCTTCGGATCGACCACTCATACGCAAAGTGTCGACGCGCGCCCAGCCGTTGGCGGCGCCGGTCTCACCACGCAAACTCGACGAGAGTTTCTGGAGTCGCTTGTCGAGCACGCCCTGAATTTCTTCGCGTCGTGGATCGCTTTCGGGCCAGAGGCGCAAGCGCCACCACTCGACTTCCGCCGCGCCGAGCTGCTTTTCGAGATCCGGAGCGAGCGCGGCTGGCTCTTCTTGGCCCGTGGTCACGGCCTTGCTCTGCGCAATCCAACCACTGATGCGCTCGCGCGAACTCAAACCCACGAACGCTGCTGCACTCATCAACACGACGCCGACCACGATGCCACTGCGTGCGCCGCGCTGGCGTGGCGCAGTCGAAAGCGTACTGATACGGGAGCCGTCGCCCAGCGAGCCGAGCGGTGTCGGTAGAGGTGTCACCGCGCGCAGCTCGTCGCTGGTGAGCAGCAGCGGATTCTTCGACGAAGTCGTTCGCGCCGAGCTAATCGGCGAGTCCGTGCTCGGCGGCGCATCGACATCGGGCAGATGGGGGGACGCGAAATGCGCATTGGCCGGCAACGGTGGCGGCAGCGACGAACCATGTCCGTGTGCCGAGAGGGCGCTTCGCGCGGACTCGCTGGGCGAGAGTTCGGGCATGACCATCGCACGGGTGGGTGCGCGGCTGTCGACGGGCGCCGTGCGTGGACTCGGCGGAGCCGGAACCGGGCTCGGATTGTGGCGACCGCTCAAGGTCGAGCTGAGCGAAGGCAGCTGCGCGCGACTCGACAAGGGCGAAGGCGCTAGACGCGGGCCTTTTTGGCTGGAGCTGGGAGCTTCTTCCCCCTCGGGCTCGGCGGGGCGAAACGAAAGCGCAGACTGAATGCGCGGCCGTGGCGGTAGCGGTGTGGCTGGCGGCGCTGACGACGCGCTCTGCAGCGCGAACGATTCGGGTGGCAGCGACCGCACGATGGCATCCTCCGGCACTTCCTCGAAATCGGCGTCGCCGGCGGGTGCCCGCGCGCCATCGGCTTCGAGGCTCGGCGCGGGCCCAACAGTCGCGTCGCGCGCAGGTTGAGCGACCTGCTCGATTGGCAATGCCGCCACGTCTGGCGGTGGACTGCGTGGCACCTTGCCGGGAGGAGGGCTGCTCGGAATCTTTCCCGAGGGTGAAGGGCTGCTCGGAATCTTTCCCGAGGGCGGAGGGCTGCTCGGAATCTTGCTCGCTTCTTCTTTGCCAACGCCGAGCGGTCGGCTGCTGGTCGATTGGGCTGCCTCCGGACGCCGCTTCGAAGCGATGTCCGCGAGAGAAGGCAAGCCGAGCGCCGTGCCTGAGGCCACGCGACCGAAGCGACCGACGGAGGAAGCCGCGGATTCGCCGAGCGCGTCGATAGCGGCTTCGACCGAGGTCTCGAGTGACTTCGCCACGGGCGGAACGAGCGGCGGCGCTCCATTCGACGACGTGGGCGCGAGTGGCGACACAACGGCGACCGCAGCTTCGAGTGGCCTTGCGTCCAGCGTCGTCGAACTGACCGGTGCAGCCGCATCTGGCACCGCTTGCGTGGCGGGCGCGACTTCCGGCAACCGAATGGAACTCGGTACCGAGAAAGGCTCGTGCGCAACGACGGGCGCCACGGGCGGCGGCGTCATCGTCTTGCTCTGACGCAGGAGCGGCTGCAGTTCGACGATCGACTCGAGCGGACGCGCCTGCTCGTCGCCACGCGACATCAGATCGTCGGGTTGGACTTCGCCGCGGCTGATCGCGCGCTGGAGGTCGTTGAGCGATTGGTAGTGCCGCGGTGGCGCTCCCGTTTCCACGGCGGAGACGACGGCCCAGAGTTCGGGGATGTTACGGCCGGGCTCGGGAAAAATCTTGAACTCGAGGCCGCAGTTCGTGCAGCGCACGGTGGTGCCACGCTCCGAAATGAGCGCGTCGTCGAAATCGTACTCCGTCTTGCAGCGCCCGCACGAAACGTCCATGTCCGATCTCCTCGCCCTCGACGGGCAGGCCCGCGGCTTTCAGTTTACATGATGTCGTTGCAAAGCGCGCGTCGCCTACGGAT
>Ga0163144_10025282_pt1 | contig 11602 bp, 11 predicted proteins | sample OliLak19BULKMAT1_FD_123175 | JGI IMG/M metagenome (GOLD analysis project Ga0163144, IMG submission 123175) | Freshwater microbial mat bacterial communities from Lake Vanda, McMurdo Dry Valleys, Antarctica - Oligotrophic Lake LV.19.BULKMAT1 | ecosystem: Environmental > Aquatic > Freshwater >... | reverse complement strand
GATTACAACACGACCACGACTTGGTCCGATTATGGCGAGAACCTTTACGTGCTCCTCGATTTTCTGCGGTTGAAGGCGAAATACGAACGCTACTCCTGGCGAATGCGGCCCCTGGTGCTTGCACACGAAGCCTTGTGTCGAAAGGGCTTGCCAGAAGTCGCGGAGAAATGGGAAAAGAGTATCGCTGACTTTTCGCGACCGCTCGCGACTGAGTTGATGGAAAAGCTCGCGGAGAAAGAAGCCGAACACGCCGTACGCTTACGAACCGTGCGTGACCGCATCGAAGAAAAGTTCCTGAGACCACTCGCGCTAGATCGTTTATGTGCCTTAGTGGAACCCGCCTCCGCCGAGGCGAGACGTGGCACGTCCGAAGAGGGGCCCGAGTTTCACCGACTCATCGAGCACCTGAAACCCCTGGCGGACAACCCCAGCGGCGTCGGTCTGGATGTGCCGCAGTGGTTGCGAAAATTGCGAGACGAAGTGGATCGAGTAAGAGAGTCCGCAACGGTGCCGCCGAAGCCAGCGGAGCCGGTTCGGTTGACGTTTCTGGAACTGCAGCGACAGCTTGAGGAGTGGGATGAGCCGCTGACGGGGCCGGTGTGATTCGCATTTGCTATCTGGAAGAGGGGATCATGACTCGAATCGTACTCGATCGACGTGTAAGCAATGATGGGTTTCTTCAGCTCAATATCCCGCTGGGAACCGCAGAAGCCGGCCGCGAAGTGCGGGTCACTGTCGAGTCCGTTGCTCCGAATAAGACGATGACAGCAGACGAATGGCGTTCGGGCATTCTCGCAACATCCGGTGGCTGGCAAGGCGAATTCGAGCCACCACAGATTGGTGAACTGGAAGAGCGAGAACCACTGTCGTGAACTATTTGCTCGACACCAACGCGTTCGTGGACCATCTGCGTCGAGGACAAAAATCAACCGTAACCGCAAGGATGCTTGCGGCACCTCCAGGGAGCATTCACCTGTGTTCCGTCGTCCTGGGCGAACTAATTTTTGGAGCCGTCCGAAGTGGTCCAATGAATGAGGCAGTAAATCGTGCGTTAATCTCCGGCTTATTGGCACAGTTCGACAGTGTTCCATTCGATGATGCCGCTGCCGAGGCATACGGCAGGCTACGAGCACACTTGACCACCACAGGTCAGCTAATAGGGCCAAACGATTTGCTGATCGCGGCCACAGCATTGGCGAACGGTCTAACGCTTGTGACCCACAACACTGCCGAGTTCAGTCGGGTGCCTGGACTGGTAATCGATGATTGGCAGTGATCCAATAAGCCAGCACGATATCCGGGGGACTCGCTTTCGCTTCGGCCTGCATCTCCGCCTACCCCAGTCCCCGATGACTCACCTCCGGCACCGTCAAGAAACCCCACCGCAAAGCCTGATCCTGCGTGTAGTTCTTGCCGAGCGTCAGCGCTGTCACGGCCTTGGCCATTTCATAGCCCAGGTAAAAGGCGTGGGGCACGTCCAGCTTCGCGTCGCGTTTTTGCATTTCCTCGAAGAGAGCGAATGGGTCGGTGCCGTGCAGGTACATCTCGCCGTTGATGACGTGAATCTCGCCGCGTTCCGCGAACAGGCGATAGTTGCGGTCGGTCACGTCGCGTGCCAGTTGGGCCAGGCCTGCCGCGCCGAGTTCGTAGAGGCGGGGATCGCGGAACATGACGAGATCGGGTTCGAGATTTTTTGGCAACACACGATCGTTCACGGCGTGGAACACGAGTCGGCGGGCCAGGTCGAACTCGCGGACGGACGAACGGCACCAGTTGATCACCTCGGTCGTCAATACGCTGCGGATGCCGAGTTCCTGGCACAAGCCCGCGAGCAGCACGTTGATGCCGGCCGAATCGACATCGGTCAACTCGGTCAGATTGCCCACGCCCATCATGATTTCGATTGAGGGGTAGCGTTTGCGAACGTCGAGATATCGGCCCAGCGAGGCCGCGAAGCCGAAACCGATTGGCTCGATGATCGGGTCAACGCGGAAACGGACGCCGTCGTGTTCAAGCGTTTGAATGGTCTGGTCGAGTGAGTCGAGATCGCTCGGCGTATCGGGAATCGCAACAACCTCGGTGCCAAATTTCTCGTGCCAGCCGCGTGCCAGATGCCTGTTGCCGCTGTTCACGCTCAACACCAGTTCCGCCCCGGTCGCGAGTGCGTTCCCGACTTCGACCGCGTTGAAGCTATCGACGGAAACCCGCAGGCCCTCGTCCCGCAAGGCACGGACGGCGTCACCGATGTTCGACCAGGTTTCGCTGGGGTTGCAGCCCAGATCGATCACGTCGGCCCCGTTCTCACGAAATCGGCGAGCCTCCGCAAGCAAACGATCAAGCGGAAGATTGGGAGCATGGTTGATCTCGGCCAGGATGTCGATGTCGTGCTCTCCGTAATTTTCAGGCCGACCTCGCTGCTTCCCGAAGAATTGTGGCAGATCGCGAAGATCTTTCGGCCCACGTTCCGCGGCAACCTCGCTCGGAATCGCGGCCAACTCACCGCGACAATAGCCGGGAAGAATAATCCGCTCGGTTCCGGCCGGAACTTGCAGCTTGCGACCGACCCATTCCGTTGTCAGAAGTGCGGCCACGGTAATCGGCAGGACTGCGACTTCCGCTTCAAAGTTGGCGGTGGGTGCAAGATCGGCAAGCACGCGTCGAAGGGCCGGCTCAGCAAGTTTGCCCGTCACGAAAAGAATGCGTTGTGGCACAGTGCATTCTCTCACAAGTTTCGTCGCCAAAGAATTCTGGCCCTTGTTTCAATTCCTTATCCACGAAGGACACGAAGTTCACGAAGAAGCAGGTAGAGCGAGCCGCCGCTCTTCGTGAACTTCGTGTCCTTCGTGAATAATCTGTTCCTCTGTCAAGGACGGAATTCGACAGGAGGGAAAGGCAGAACCTCCACTGGCCTACGTCCTTCCGAGGTTTCTGCTTCGAGCCGCAAACCGGGATCTTGATTTCCTCGGCGAATATAGGCCAACGCGAGCGGTGCGTTCAATCGCGGGGACATCAGCGAAGACGTCACCAGCCCCACCTCGGCCGCATCGCGAAAGAGTTTCGTACCGGCTGGCAAGGGACCGCCTTCCAAGATTTTCACGCCCAAGAACGATCGATTCACAAAACCCGCACGATCGCGGGCCATTACGATTGGTTCCTGACCGAGGTAGCACCCTTTCGCATAGGATACCGCGCGCAATGCACGCGCTATCTCCATCACGAAGCGATTCTCGTCGATGTCCACGCCGTAGATTGGCGTGCCGGCCTCCACTCTCAGAGTTTCATAGGTTGAGTCGCCGCCCGATACCGCACCCGCGTCTTGAAGCGTTTTCCCAACGCTTTCGCATTCCTCCTTGCGGCAGAGGAGATCGTACCCTGACAAACCGAGCGGATTATCTCGGCGAATCTTGCACCCGAACTTTCCTACAGGGCCTTCCATGTGCTGGAACTCGGCCAAATCCGGTATGGCTGTGCCAATAGCTCTTTCCAAAGTCTGCTTCGCCATTGGCCCGGCGAGATGGAATTGCGAGTATTGCTCGGTCAAATCAACAAGTTCCACGGCCTCCGAGATCAGATGCTTGTCGAGATGCTTCAACAGCTTGTCCGCATAGCCGGGCGTCACGTCGAGCCAAAATGCATGTCGGCCATCCTGAAGCACGTGGTACACAATCGCCTGGAAGAGTGCCTTGGCTTTGTGATCGCAAAAATACACTTCGCAGCCGGCACCCAGCGGTAGGCTGTTAATATCGTTCGTGCTGAGATTATGCAGAAAAGAGGGGGCATCTTTCCCCGAGACTTCGAGCTTGCCCGCGGAAGTGCGGTCAAACACGACGCTGCTGGCCAATGCCTCGCGATATTCGGTGTCCATTGTGATCTGAGACATGAGTCCAGATAATCCTTGAAAGACAAAACCAGTTAACACTGATCTTAACTAATTTACACTAATCCGGAAAGCAAACATGGGGTGTGTGCTCTTATTAGTGGAGATTAGTGAAGATTAGTGTGTTCACTTCCGCAGCCGCTTCACGGAACAGCCACCCAACTCTTGTGCCCATCGGGTACGATCAAACAACGTCCGGGGGCGTCGATCAGGCGTTGCACGTCTTTCGGGTTCGACATGGGCGTGGCGAACATTTCTTCGACTAACGTCGGGCGAATCTCGGAAACCAGGTAGAGCTTCGTTCGTTCGGCTGCCCAGCACCATTCTACGGCGGCCGCGGAACCGACAGGCTTCTCGCGAAAGAGCGTTTGCACGGCATCGGGCGGATCGTCGCACCTTCGCAACACGTCAGTTGCCGGCCCGAGTTCCGGCTCGGCTTCGCTGAGCACGATCACAGTCCCGCCGTCCTTTGCCGCTCTTGCACCACACATCGCCGCCCGGGCCAAGGCAGCGAAATCGTGCCGTTCCGGATCGCCCGAGAGTGAGACGACCACGATATCCGCAAGTTCGCCAACAACCGTTTTCCAGCGTGCATTGAGTCGTTCAATTCCATCGGGCACGGTGTCGCCCAGGCCGGACATCACTCCGGAAATTTCGTCGCCTGCCCCTTCGATCACTTGAACGAAGAAAGGCGAACCAAGCAGCCAGGCCACCTGCGCGGCTTCCTCGCGCATCGGCCAAGAAGCATCGGGAGGGGTCAACGGTGAAAGTCTCTGCACGAGATTGCGAACGGAATCGTTATCCGCGAGGGCCGGATAAATAGCCCCGATCGCACCGGAATATCCCATCAAGGAGTCGTAGCCACGTCCCGTCAAAACGATCGACTGATCCGCATCGACGAGCGTGCGGTTCAAGTAAATGCGATGCCCTTCCTTGGTCGCGGCCAGGTAGCTGAGTTTCTTGCGGTCGTCGGGTTGATGAATTTCGATCTGCAAATCGGCCATCGCGTCGGGCAGATCGTTTAGCCAGAGTTGTGCCGCCCCCGGGGGGCTGATGGCGGTGACGGCCGAGGGGGAAATTCCGGCAGAAGCCAAATATTCCAGGATGCCCGCGATCAGGTTCGTGAGTTGCGGCAAGGTCTCATCAACGACCAGGGCAATGCGATCGTCCGGCGTGAGCGCACGCTTGAAAGCCTCGAATCGAATCGGCTTTTCCAGCGCCGCGACGACAGCGGCCCGTGCGTCCAGGGCCGTGCCGGAAACGCGCAAGGGGAACGGAATCAAATCCCCGTCGCGAACGGCGATCGACCACGACGATCGGGCAACAGGAACTTCAACCACGGGCATGAAATGCCTCGGACTCAACAAGGAATGGAAGAACAGATGTTGTAGAGAGAACGGCGATGACTGCACTGACTTGTATTGGTCTTGTAGGGTGGGTGAAGGCTTTGCGCAACCCACCAGACGCCCCGAGAAACACGGTGGGTTTCGCAAAGCCTTCACCCACCCTACTTCTTCTCCACCCCCACAATCGGCATCATCGCGGGCACGATCGGGAATTGGCCCTCGGTTACTCTGACCTGCACGCCGACAGCAGGCAACCCTTCCGTGACGCTTTGGTCGGCGGAGTGAAACCGTGGCTCCAGGAGCAGCCTTTCGAACTGGAAGGCCACCGTGCGTGAACTGGCCCAGGTTAATTTCAAGTCTCGATCGCCCTTGCGAACAGCGAGTTCTGCGAAGAAAGTGTCGCCGGGCCGATAGGTCAGCTTGGGACTTCCTTCGGCGGCGAAAGTGTAAACGACGGTCTGCTTGTCCCGCACGGGGTCGCCGGTCAACCGCAGGGGCAGGCGAATCGTCTCATCGCCTAGTCGCCTATGCAAGACCAGGATAATATCCCCGATTGGTCGCACCGGAGCATCGCTCAGTGCGTCGGGGATGCGCAACTTGATCTGCTTCGGTTCGAGTTCAAAGGTTTTGCTCTTCATGAACCGGGCCGTGCTTTCCACGGGATCTGCGGCCATTGGGTCGGCCAGGCGAAAGAGATAGGCATTGAGTTCTCGCCAGTCTTTCAAGGCCGGTGAAAGCAGGTAGTCGCCGATGCGCCCCCAATCGGCGGGCATCTCATTTCTTCCTTCCTTTACGGAATGCCAACGATCGAGAATGAGCCGTTGACCGTCGCGAATCGCTTGATCGATCGAGCGGTGCAGTCGCTTCTCGACACTGGGCCGGAGAGCATCCGGTATCGCGTTCAAGGTCCATTTGGAGTACGTCGGATATTCCGCTTTGAGCCTTTGCCAGCGAATGGCCCCCAGGGAGGGAATGTCCGCGTCGGCGGCGGGGGGTGGAAAAGCTAGCGGGTCGTTCTCGCCACTTTCAATCAGTCCTAATGGCCTGGCCAAATCGCGTACCATAAAGAGCCGATCTCGAGTCTTTTGCCAGTCGGCCATTGCGATGGCCACTTCGTCGTACTCGAATGCCGTCACGGACTCGGGGTTGTTCTTCGGTAGTGGGACGTTCTTCTCGCTAGCTGCCAAAGTTCGTACGGATTGTTCCCACTCGACGCTCAGCTCGGGAGTTTGCAGCAACGCTGTGGCCCCGTTCGACAACGCGATGTAGAAGTCCGTGAGCTTCCCCACCGCTGCACGGACCGCGGGGATTTTCTTGTTCAACAGCAATTCGCGTTGTTGCACGGCCTCGGTCGGCTGCCACTCGGTTAGTACCGGTGCTGGAACTATCAATTTCGACAATCGCGACTCAGTTTGCGAAAGCTCGGCCAGAGATCTCGCCCGGATGGGCGGAGGGATTTCCGCGAGCGCATCTCGGAAGGTCACATAAGCCTGGCCCTCTTCCATTCGATTGCGAACCAGATTCTGCAGAGTGTCAGGCAACTCTCCGAACTGCGAGTTCAACTGAATCTCCTGCCATTCCTTGAGCCGGCGATCTAGATTCGGCCCGAGTCGTGTCGCAGCCGTTGGCCCCTCGGACGCTCTGATCGCTTCGACTCGATCGGCGAGTGAGTACTGCATTGTGCGTTCGGGTGTCACGAACAGCATTGCGGCGACGGCAATCAGGATCAACAAAAATCCGCTTACACTGGCGACCATCCAGTTTAGCCGTTTGCGAGAGCGAGCATGGCGTTCGCGGAATGCCCCGGCTTCAGCGAATGCGGTGTAAAACAACTCGGCCACGCCGTAGGGTTCACGAGGTTGTGGAGGCACATCGGTCAGCGAAGGACGCCGGACGGCCGTGGCTCGTACTTCCAGATCGAGTGTACCAAATGCCAATTGGCCGTGTTGCACGCCGTGGCCGACGAGAAATGCCTTGAACATTTCCATCACGTCGTGCTTGCGCTCGGCGATGCGGGCTTCCCACATCGAGTGGCTGATTGTGCCGTCGCGAGTCAACAAGTCGCACTTGGTGAGTACGAGATAAACCGGCAGCCCGCCCACGGCCTGTTCTTTGCTGCGATGGCTTTCGAAGAATCGAAGAAATCTCAGGAATTCGCGAAAATCATCTTCGATCTGAGAGTGCGGGGCGGAAGCGTCTACCGCAAGAATCAGGCCATCGGCATTCAGAACAGCTCCGGCAAGCGTGCCTTCTCGATTCTCCATCGGTCGCTTCTGCGTCAACAACTCGTTGGCGGCTTTGCCATCGCAATCGTAAAGTACGGCCGGGATAGAAGGCTGGCCGTACGGGCTAAATCGAACCGGATATGGAACAATCTCTTGCTGGGTTTCCGTTTGCCGATCATCGTAGAGTTTCTTGCGAAGTTCCTCCAAGCCATGAGCAGGGTCGTTCAGGTGTCCGTGAAGTGCACGAGCTTGGGTCTCGGCTGCTTGAGCGAGCGCACCGAGCAGCGAAGACTTGCCCGCATCCGACATGCCGAACAGCACCAGCCGCAGTGCAGCCGGATCGATGGGAGCGGGAGGCGGAGGCGAAGGAGACAGTGCCGACATGGATCGAGTCGCCTCCGGCAACGTCATTCGGGTAGTTGCTGTTGGAGCTTCTTACGTGCGGTTTTCAACCCAAGATCTTCCTGAGCAAATGCCTCGAATTTCTGAATGTCCCCGTGAATCTCCGCTGTGCTGTTGAGATAGATCACGATGTCGACAAACTTGAGAGTGCCCGACGATTCATCTAATCGCTTGCGAAGTTTGGCTTTTGCGGCCGCGAGTTCCAGGCCCTCTGTCTCGCCTTCAAACTGGAAAGTCTTGGGGTAGGATTTTGCAAGAAGAATGGTGATTTTTAAGCCGCTTGCCAGCGTCGCGGGATCCTCTTTCTTGGGTGCAACCTTCTTCGGTTGCTCCTTCTGCTTGGCCGGGTTCTCTTCGGCAGCCGGACCGCCTTCTTGATCACCCTCGCCGCTACCGGAACCCCCGAGACCCCATCCGCTGCCAAAACGAAATAGCAAAAACGCCACCAATGCCGCTACAACGAGGCCGCCGATAATGCGCAGAGCCCGCTCAAGCTGGAGGTTGATGGATTTCTTCAAGACCAACTTGGCAGCCAAGCGGCAAATGAGCCAGGTGAGCATATTGCCAATGAGAAATCCGCCCGCCACGGCAAGAATGTACATGACGTACTTGCCGGCCTTCATAGCCATATCGGTTTCGGCAAAAACAACTTCCACGATCGGGATGCTCACTTGAAGGGCCGGTCGAATTGAAATTGTACGTCCTTAAACCAGCGGGCGTAGTTGTCGGCCTGTTGTTGTTCGGGAAATCCGGACTTCGCACGCGGATACAGAATCATGAAGAATGGCTCTTTCGTGCCGCTGGCTCGTTTGTGAAGGGTGATCAACACGTCGGCTTCCTTCTCTTCGGTCACATTGACGCGTTCGCCGTTGTGCAGGTAGTAGAGTCGTCCGTCCCTGGGATCGATCTCCAGAACCTTAACGCTCAGGCGATCGGCCAGACTGCCTCGCTCCGCCTTGAGCTTTTCGACCTCACGACGCGTCTTCTCCAAATCCGTCTGAAGTTGCTTTACGTCTTTCGGCAACTCGTCCTTGGGCTTCTCCTTCACCTTGGCCTGGGCGTCGGTTTCCGTTTCGCCCGTGCTGACGAAAGGCATCAGCAGGAAGATGCAGAAAAGCAGAATGAGGACGTCGATCAACGGAACGAAGAAATAGGTGACGCTTCGTTTGGGTCGTTCGATCATGTGATGGCCTGCAGTCGCAACCGGAAGCAAGAAAGATTCACACTGTGGAAGCTACGCAATCTGTTGGATTCCGACAATGCGGAGAGCCCTGGTTGCGAGCCGGCTTGAACACCTTGGATTGCTAGTTCGCTCGCGCGAAGTCACTGCCGCAGTCCAGCCTGCTGAGCTGAAAGAACGCGCCATGACCCGTTCTCTTCGAGTACAAACGAGCCGAGCGGCACCGTCAGGCTGGTGTAGTATCACGATCGGACTGGCGGCATTGCATCGGGAACAGCCGATGACGTGGTGTGCGGGTCTGGCGGATTGCGGAGCCGTCTGACCCGAGACAGCAGATGCCCGGGACCGCCATTTTTCGCGTACAATGACGCGGTGCAGGACGACTCATTTGTTGCGGCTGGGAGTTTACCGGGCTGGACATCGGTCACTTGTGGAGGTTGATATGAGCAGACGATTGACCGCAATCATTCAGGCTGAGGGAACGGGGTTCGTGTCCCTTTGCCCGGAACTGGACATAGCGAGCCAGGGTGACACGATCGAAGAAGCCAGGGACAATATCCGCGAGGCAATTGAATTATTCTTTGAGTGCGCTTCACCTGCCGAGATCGAACAGAGATTGACCGGCGACGTCTTCGTGACTCAGGTGGAGGTGGCCGTTGGGTAAACTGCGAGTGTTGTCGGGCAACGAGGTCTGCAAGATTCTTGAGCAGCACGGATTCGTGCGAGTTCGGCAACGCGGCAGCCATATCGTCATGCAGCGGGCTACCGATGGCGGGACGACAACCGTTCCGGTGCCAGATCACACCGAGGTCAAGATTGGAACCTTGCGTTCGATTATCCGGCAGTCCGGGGTATCCCGAGCCGAGTTTGAATCTTGAACGCTCTGGATCAATGTGCTCACACTCCCTTGAGCGCGAGCTATTTTCCACGTCCTTGCTCCGGTCGGTCTATTTTCTTTTTCAGGCGAGCCGCCTGCACTACGCTTGGCAACAAAGATTCACACTGTGGAAGTTACGCAATCTGTTGGATTCCGACAATGCGGAGAGCCCTGGTTGCAAGTTGATTTGGGCAATCTGTAGCTGGAATCATTCAGAAGTGCCTCTGGACCGCCCTTGTACACTTGGACGGCGAGCGGTATCGCGTTGTCGGGGAACTTGACCACGGACGGGCCGAGCGATGGCGGGAAAGTGTTTGCAAGTTATCTCGTTTGTCGCGGCCCTGCTCGGGTGCGTGCCTGCTTGCACGAACTCGCCATCTCGCAACTGTAACGCGGCAGGGTCGATTCCCGTCACCGAGCTGGTCGATCCAACTATCACGAAGGACACGGTTTCACTTCTCGACGTCAAACTCTGCGAATCCTTGGCGGCTCAAACTCAGCAATCAACCGGGCCCATCGTCGCGACTTCGAACAAGAATCATCGGCCTTACAACATTCTGGTCCTTTCCGGCGGCGGGGCATATGGAGCTTACACTGCGGGCGTCCTGGCAGGCTGGACCGAGAGCGGCACACGGCCGGAATTCGATGTTGTAACGGGTGTGAGCACGGGTGCCCTCGTGGCAACGCTCGCATTCCTGGGGCCCGATTGGGATGACGAGTTGAAACGGTTCTATACCACGATCAGCGACAAGGATATCTATGCGAGAAAATCCGATCTGGCAGCACTGCTCTCGGATTCCTTCCGCGAATCGAAACCGCTTGCCAAGCTCATCGAAGCGGTTGTGGATGCCAATCTCCTTCGGCATATTACCTCCCAACACGCCCAGGGAAGAAGGCTTTATGTCGGCACAACCCACTTGGACGCGCGTCGATTGGTCGTGTGGGACATGGGCGAAATTGCGAGCCGGGGACGGCCAGAAGATCTCAAGCTTTTCCAAACGGTTCTTCTGGCGTCCGCATCGATTCCGGGCTATTTTCCACCTATTCCGATCAATGTCGAGGTCGACGGCAAGGAGGTTGAAGAATTGCACGTCGATGGCGGCGTGACCGCCTCTGTCTTCTTCCGCCCGCCACAGGTTTCTCGACAGGAACGACGCCGGTTGGGTCATCGCCCACTGGAAGGATCGAACATCTACACAATCGTGGCCGGGAAGTTGTACGCAGATCCCGGCTGCGTGGAACGAAAGTTGATCCCCATTGCTGCCGATTCCATCACGGCACTGCTTTACGCGAAATGTCGATCCGACTTATTTCAACTCTATGCGCTTGCTCTCTCAACCGGGATGAACTATCGAGTAACGGCACTCCCAGCGGACATGGATGTGCCACGCGATGCAACGTCGTTCGATCCCAAAGTGATGTCCTGGCTTTACGATGTTGGCCGCAAGCAAGCTCGATCTGGTTCACACTGGCGTGACTCTCCACCGGGTATGCAACCGGGCGAGGAAGTGCCAGTTCGTGGAGGGACGAAGCTGACCGTGGGGACCAGGAGGCCGGATGCCGGAAAAGACGAACCTACGGTCGAACGCGTCACTCGGGCAAAATAGATGGGGATCGAGGTCGGGCTTGTTCGTCGCGAACTTTTTCGGTATGGGCAGCGAATGAGGCGATTTCTCGCGATGAGCGTCCTGTTCG
>Ga0163144_10025281_pt1 | contig 11603 bp, 8 predicted proteins | sample OliLak19BULKMAT1_FD_123175 | JGI IMG/M metagenome (GOLD analysis project Ga0163144, IMG submission 123175) | Freshwater microbial mat bacterial communities from Lake Vanda, McMurdo Dry Valleys, Antarctica - Oligotrophic Lake LV.19.BULKMAT1 | ecosystem: Environmental > Aquatic > Freshwater > Lake... | reverse complement strand
GAGGCCTGCTGCTGCTGCTGCTGCTGCTGCTGCTGCTGCTGCTGCTGCTGCTGCTGTGGCATCTGCTGCTGCATCGAGACTGCGCCTTGGCCGCCCGCACTCGCCTGAGAAAGCTGCATCAACAGCGAAACCGGCACCGGCACAGGGCCGAACGCGATGATGCCGTTCGGGTCGAGCGGTGTCGGTTGATTGGGGGCGATCTTGGCACGGCTGGTGCCGACGAACGTGCCGCTGGTGGACCCGTGGTCCATGATCATCATGCGGTCGAGCATCACCGTCGCGTGTTGGCTCGACACGCTCGGGTGTTGCACGACCAGCGACGCGCGCGTCGGGTCACGCCCTACGATCAGCTGGCCGCGTGGCGCAGTCTGCTGCCCGACGGCCATGATGGACAGTACGATCGCGGGGTGGCTTAGCGGAACCGTGACATTCGCCACTGCGAACGCCGTACGAAAGTCGAACGGCACCTGCTCGCCAGGCGACAGCGGACGGGTCTGCGTGACGCCACCGCCGGCAGCTTGCTGCTGCACGCTGGCGTTGGGCGCGCTCGGAATGAACAGCAGCTTGCCGCCACCTTGGTGCACGATGCGTGCGTGCTCCGGCATGACCCCGGGTGCCGCGATGACGACGTCGCACGTCGGCGCACTGCCGATCGTGATGCTCTGCTTGCCAAACCCAGGGATCATGTCGCCTTACCGGGAGCCATTCGACGGGGACGTTATCAGCGCAGAACCAGGAGCCATAGCAGCGCGAGCGCGACGACTGCGACGACGAAGCTGATGGCGAGCGCCAGAAACAATACGCTGCCACCAGTGCGGCCGGCCGCGGAGTCGATGCCGGAGCCCTGACCGGGACCCATGCCTGCAAAGGAACCCGGGGCGTTCGGCACCCAAGCGCCGCCTGGTTGCCCGTACCCGGGAGCAGATTGCATCGCCTGGGGTACCGCTTGTTGCGCGCCTGGTTGACCATACCCAGGCTGATTCATTCCGAAGCGCGCCGACGCCGGTGGCAGGGGAAGCGCCCCTGCCATGTCGAGCCGGTAGCCGGAGAGGCCGGCTACGGGTTGACTCTCGAGGGACTGGGCGAGGGTCGGGGAAACCGCCCCGCCCATCGGCGGCAGCGGCAAACCGTGACCTGGTGCGTTGCCGTGCTGGGCGTGCGCCTGCGGAAGACCCGCGGCATGTGAGCTCCGCGACGTGCCGTCGTGTGCAGTCGCGGCGGGCTGCATGGGAATCGTCTCGGCGCGCGGTCTCTGCGCGTCGACCGACGTCGGACCGGCGTTCTCCACGCCATGCGCTTGGCTCTGCTGCTGGTGGTGCTGCTGGCCTGCCTGGGGCGGGCCTTGCCCGTCGGACAGGGTCGTCGAGATGCTGCCCGTTTGTGTCGACCCCGAGCGCGTCTTGCGAGCACCAGTGGCAGTCACCTTCACCAGCTGCACGGTGATGTTGTCGTGGCCGCCGCGATCGTTGGCCATGCGCACGAGCTGTTCGGCTGCGTGGTCGAGACCGCCCGAGGCGAGCGCTTGCCGAGTGGCGCCCAGGATGTCTTTGGCGAGGGCCAGATCAGTCAGGCCGTCGCTGGCGGTGAGCAGCATGTCGCCAGGAAATAGCTCCATCGAGTCGGGCCGCAGCTCCACTTCGACATCCGGCTTCATACCGAGGGCCCTGGTGATCTTGTTGGCGTCGGGATGACCCATCGCCTGATCTTCAGTCAGGAAGCCGGCGTCGATCATCGCCTGCACCATCGAGTGATCGCGGGTGAGGGGATAGATCTGGCCTGATCGAATCACGTAGGCCCGACTGTCGCCGACGTGTGCAACCTCCAACCCGCCGTCGTGCAGCAGCATTGCGACCACTGTCGAGCCGGGGCGAACCTTGTTGTCGACTGGCCCGCCGAGCTCGTACACACGTCGGGCCGCTGTCTCGATCGCTTGTTTGAGCACCTGGCCCGGTGTTGCGCCTTCCGGGGCTTGCTCGATCTGCTCGAAGATGGTCGTGATGGCGCGACGGCTCGCCTCTTGTCCGCCGTAGTGGCCGCCCATGCCGTCGCAGAGCACGCACAGGTGTCCGTGCCTCGTTTGGGCGTAGCCGCACGAGTCTTCGTTGACCTGTTTGTTCGGATCCCTCCCTGGGTCGCTCAGTTGGGCGACCTCGATACTGACTTCGAGAGGACTCGCACCCATGACCACGGCTCCGACTACTCCAGGTTCACCATGAACTCGATGGGACCGAAGCGCAGGGAAGCGCCGTTGGGGACTGGCGTCCATACGCCTGCAGAGAGTCTTTGGCCGTTGATCGTGGTTCCGTTGTTGGAGTTGTCGTCACGGGCGAACAGCTGACCGTTGTCGATCTTCATCGACGCATGGGTGCCCGAGACTCGCGGCTCGGTGAGCAAGATCTGACACAAGGCTCCGTCGCGCCCTGCCTTCATTTCGATACCCGGGAGCACGGTGAAGATGCCGGATGCGCCGCTCAGCGTCGCACGTTGGACGAAGGCCGGGCCAGCAGGCGCGGGCCCCGGCCCCGGCCCACCCATCATGTTCATCGGCATCGGCTGCGGAGCTGCCATCGGCATGTTCATCGGCATGGGCGCGGGGCCCGGCGCGCCGACCACGGGGCGTGGCGGCGGTGCTGCTGCGCCACCGCTACCGCCACCGCGCTTCTTGCCGCCGCTGCGGAAGGCCGCAACGAGCAGCAAGATCAGCACGACGCCGCCGAACGCGATGCCGCCGATGAGCAGGTAGGGCAGCGGCTTGGGCTGCGCCTTGAGCGTGATGATCTTTTCTTTGGTGACCGCGCTGGTTCGCTTCGTGAGGTTGTCGTGCACCACGATGCGAGCGGTGAAGTTCTCGTTCTTACCGGTAAGAAACTTCTCCTTGTCAGGGAGCTCGAAGGTCACGAAGTCGTCGTTGGCGTCGAGCACCGTACCCCGCAGACCTTGATCGATCAGCGTCTTTTGCGCGTTCTTGGCCTCGTCGATGGTGCCGCCCTCGAGCGTGGTGGGCACCTCTTGTTGCTTCGGCAGCAAGTAGAGCTCGGCGCGTTCTTTCTTTCCGCCCCAACAGAAGTTGCCGTAAACGGTGACCTTGCCGCCGGGGTAAAGCGGGTTCTTTTTGGCCTCGTCTTCGGTGCGGGTGACGTCGATGTCGAGCGGCCACGCGGTGGGGTCGATGCCCACGGGCACGTTCTGATACGAGCCGTCTCCGCCGATGGGCAGTTCGGTGTTCTTGAAGACCAAGTTGAAGGTCTGCTGCACCGTTGGCGCTACGCAGGACACCTGCCACTTGACGATCCACATGTTGTCGAACCGTGCTCTCACGGCTTTGACGATGCGATCACCGCGTGCCTCGCCGCTCTCCCGAACGATCGAGTAGTAGCCGCCGATTTCCGTGTTCGCGAGGTTCTCCATGAACTGTCGCGCGTTCTCGAACAGCTCTTCGAGCGCCTTGGAGGGGAACCACACCGACACGACGGGTACCGGCATCTTCGGCAGCGCGAGGTTGTCTTCGGGGAAGCGACCCTTGGTCAGGTACTGCACCAATATTTTGGAAGTGAGCCCGACCGAGCTCGCGTCTTGGCCTGCCGCGCCGGACGAGAGCACGACCATCGCTTGGTGCATGGGCACCTTCGCGTGTTGGCCAACGTTGCCGAGCTCTTTGAAGCCGTCGGTCGCGCCGTTTTGGAGGATTTGACCGAGCGGCCTAGTGCGACCGGTCGACGTGAACGCCTTGGTCACGGTGCCATCGACGAAGCCCTGTGCTTTGGCTTTGTCCTTCGTCCACTGCGAGCTGTAAACGACGCTGCGGTCGTTGAAGAACATGATGTTGACGATGTCGTTCTCGCGCAAAGACGAGACGAACGCCTTCGCGACACCTTTCGCTTCCTCGAAGCGTGCGCCCATCGACGAGCCAGCGTCGATCATGATCAAGAACGCCGTGCCGACACCGGTGTCTTTCTGGCTCTCGCCCCATTTCACCTTGGAGATGAACTTCATCGGCAGGTCACCGTTCTCGACCTTGATGGTCATGAACGTGTTGCCCTCTGGCCAGCCAATTGCCTCCCACAGGGCTTTGGGCTTCTCCATCCCGTTGGCGATGCAGTCGAGCTCGTCGTTGCCTGGCATCGCCGAACAAGGACCCGTGACGCCGTTCAATGGTTTGTTCTGAACGATCTCGACCACCGTGGTGAGAATCGGGGCGCCTTCGACCTGGCTCGAGCGTGGGTCGATGCGCAAGATGTGCGCCTCGGGCGTGGCGTGCGCAGGCAGGCTGATCGCGCAGAGCGCGACGAAAAGGCCCAAGAATGCCGCGGCTGTAGCAAGCTCAGCGCAGCGCAGTAGTCTCTGCATGGGATCTCCAGAAAGGGCTCGTACGCCCACGTTGGACTTCTCGGTGCGAAGCCTTGCAGGCCGCTCTGGCCTCCGCGCAAGCGCCCGCTGATCAGCTGTGCTCTGCGTGGGGAATTCAACTTCGAAAATGCGCATCAAGCACGGGCAGCGACGTTGATGACGATGACGCTGAAACCACCGAAGCGAATCTTGTCGCCGTCGCGTAGCTCGCGTCGCCCTTGAAAGCCGATCGCTTCCTCGTTGTGGAACGTCCCGTTGGTCGAGCCGAGATCGCTCAGGGTGAGGCGGCCGCCGTCTGCGTCGATGGTGGCGTGGTTGGTCGATGTTGTTCCATGGCCGATCGGAACGTCCACCTCTTGCCCCGTCTCTGCGCGTCCGACCAAATTGCGGCCCTGATACAGCGGCCAGAATTTACCCATTGGGTCGTCTTGGAAGCTGACCAAAAAACCGGATAGCGGTCGCTTGGATTTGCTGCCTGCGGGTGCGGGGCTGGTGCTCGGAAAACCTCCACCCGGGCTTGGGGCGGGGGGAGGCGCCCCGAAGCCGCCAGGCGCCGGCGGCGGCGGGCCCATGCCTGGGCCTCCCATTCCCATGTTCTGGGGGGGCCCCATGCCCTGGCCACCCATCGGGGGCGGCCCCATCCCCTGGCCCATCCCCGGCCCGCCCATGCCACCCGGCGGTTGGCCCGTGGGCGCAAAAGCCGTCGCCCCAAACTGATCATGTTGCGGATCTCCTCCCGGGGGAGGGAACGGCGGCGGCGCCCCGTAGCCACCTTGATCCGGCGGGCCAAACCCAGGCGGACCACCCATTCCTGGCGGGCCCATGCCTGGGTAACCCTGCGGAGGACCGCCCATGCCTTGGCCGCCCATGCCTTGGCCGCCCATGCCTTGGCCGCCCATGCCTTGGCCGCCCATGCCTTGGCCGCCCATGCCTGGCGGCGCGCCATAGCCGCCCTGATCGAACCCCGGGGGACCGAAGCCACCACCAGGAGGAGGAAAGCCAGGGGGTGCGCCCATTCCCGGCGGGGGGCCGCCCATTCCCGGCGGAGGGCCACCCATCCCAGGAGAATTGTTGAAGCCAGGGGGCGGACCGAAACCACCCGGCGGCGGACCCATGGGTTGCCCCATACCGGGTTGCAACGGAGATGCGCAGACAGCGCAGAACTTGTCTGTGGGAGCGTTAGGTGCGCCGCAACGAGGGCAGATCATGGAGTGTCCTTGGATGGAGGGCGGCGGAAAGTGGCCCGTCGCGCGGTCTTGAAACCGCCGGGGCCCAGGATAGCTCGCTCCGTCGTGCTCGGATCAAGAGCTTAGCGATCGTCCGGGGTAGGACAAAAGCAAAACGCGGTGAGGACCCCACCGCGTCGTCTTGCTCTTCATGAAGTGCCTCGGGGATGTCTTGCGCTGGCGAGGGCCTTTCTGCGACCGGCCCCACCGGCTCAGGCGTCTTTTTCGTCGCGGACGCGAGCTGCCTTGCCCGAGAGATCGCGAAGGTAGAAGAGCCGGCTGCGGCGCACGACGCCGCGCGAGACGACCTCGACCTTCTCGATTCGGGGGCTGTGCTGCAGGAAGATGCGCTCGACGCCGACACCGAAGCTCACCTTGCGCACCGTGAACGTGCTGCGAACGCCTGCGCGGTGACGCTTCAGGACGATGCCCTGAAACACCTGCACGCGCTCTTTTTCGCCTTCGACGATCTTGTAGTGAACCTTCAACGTATCGCCGCAGCGAAACTCCGGCAGATCGGTGCGGAGCTGAGACTGTTCGAGCTTGGCGATGATGGGTGATGAGTTCATGTTTTTCTCGGATCGTGCGTGGGCTTCGAGGCGCGGCATTATGCATGCCGCCCTCTTCATGTCAACGCTGCACACGCGCCGCGTGCAGCAGTTTTGCCGGTGAAGTAAGCGCTTATCGACGAACGGGGATGATCTGAACGCGCCGCTGCTCGCCCTCGCCATCACTCTTGGTGACGACACCTGCGAACTTCGCGAGCGCCAGATGAACGATGCGGCGATCTTGTGGGCTCATCGGCTCGAAGGTGATGATCTTTCCTTCGTCGACCGCCTGCTTGCCGAGCCGGCGCGCCATCGAAGCGAGCGCGTCTTCGCGGCGAGCACGGTAGCCCTCGGCGTCGATGATGACGTGACGGCGCGTCTTGGTGGGGCGGTTGATGACGCGGTTGGCGACGAATTGCAGTGCCGAAAGCGTCTGACCCTTCTTGCCGATCACCCAGCCGGCGTCGCGGCCTTCGATCTCGAGACGGATCTCCTCCGGTGGATCTTCTTCGTCGGGCTCGAGCAGATCGACCGTGCAATCCATGCCCATCGCGGCGAGCGCATCGATCACGAAATCGAGAACGACGTCGGCTCGACCGTCTTCGACGAACGGCGGCTTTTCGGCGGCTTCAACTACTTCAACTACTTCAACTATTGCTGCGGGAGCTTGATTGGTGCTGGACTCATCCACGGGCGCGTACCTTCCCCTTGCCCAATGCGGGCGTTTCGGTGTCGGTCTTCTTCGTCACCTCGCGCACCTCGATGGTCGCGGGTTGCTTAAGTCTCGATTTGACCCAGCTCTCGACGAGCAGCTGCTGCACGATACCAAGCCACGTGTTGGTCAACATGTAGACGCCGAGGCCTGCTGGCAAAAAGAACATCATGGCCGTGAAGATCGTCGGCATCATGTAGAGCATCAGCTTCGCCTGTGCCGGGTCCATGCCCTGCATCGGCATCAGCTTCTGCTGAAGGAAGCTCGAGGCGCCCAGCACGATCGGGATCACGTGGTAGGGGTCGGCGTTGGTCAGATCCGGGATCAGCGGCAGTAAAAACGGCGTGTGGTAGAGCTCGGTGGCGGTGCCGAGCGACTGATACAGCGCGATCCACACGGGGAACTGCAACACCATCGGCAGACAGCCGAGTATCGGGCGAATGCCCTCGCGACGATACAGCTCTTGCATCGCAAGGTTCTTCTGCATCATGTCGTCTTTGTACTTCGCCGTCAGGGCATCGATCTCCGGCTTCAACCGGCGCATGCCGATGCTCGACTTCAAGCTCGGCAGCTGCAGCGGGAAGACCACGATCTTCACGGTGATCGTGAGCAGGGCGATCGCGACGCCCCAGCTGCCGACAGCCTTGAACAGCCAGGCGACGTAGCCCACGAAGACCTTGCCGAGGAAGCTGAACATCCCGAGATCGATAAGCTCTGGGGCTTTCAACTTCGCAGCGTCGACGCCGCCGACCGCTGCGAGCGCGTGGCGCTCTTTCGGGCCGATGTATGCAATCGATTCGTAGCTCGCCGATTGGTTGGGCGCGAGCTCTTGCGGCGGATAGGCGAGCCGCGCGCGATACAGGTGGCCGAAGCCGGGTGTGCCCGGCAAGAGCTTGTAGAAGTGACCGTCTTCGATCAGCGTCTCGGCGGCGGGCTGCGCAGGGCCACTGCGGTGAAAGACGGCATTGGCGAAGTAGTTCGCAGACACGGCCGCCCAAAGGCCGCCGCCCGGGGCGCGCAGGAAATGCTCGTCGGTGAAGCCGTTCTTCGGTCCGAAGTCCCCCGGCTCGTACGCATCGGCGAGGTGGCGAGTCGTCTCTTTGTCGGTGTGGGTGACGACGTCGGTCATCCACTCCGGGCGGCGCCCGAGATCCCAAAAGCTTACTGCGGTCTCTTTTTCCGAGTGCCAGGATGTCTGTTCGATCGTGTAGCGATGTTGTTTGGGCTCGCTCGCGAGATTCTGAACCGTGACTTTGATGTCCAGCTCGAACGGGCGGCCCGAGAGCGAAACGAGCTTGGTCACGGCGACGGCAGCCGTCTTGTGTCGGAACGTGCAGGACGAGGCGGTGGCCGACTCGAGCGTGAAATCGAGGTTGTCGAAGTCGACCTGCTGCTGCGCTTCGCCAGGCACGCGCAACGAGGTGCGCAGCGGCATGCGCTGCTCGCGTGAGGTGCTGACGAGCTCGATGCGGGTGTCCGGCTTGTCGACCGACTTCGCGTACTTCGGTTCCGTCATTCGCGCGCTGGTGAGCGCGCCGCCACGCGTGCTGAATGCGAAGTGCGCGCGGCCGTCGTCGAGCTCGCAGCTCGCTTCTTTGGGGCGGTCCGTCTCTGCCGTCGTGCCCCAGTTAGCGAGTGTCAGCGGCTGTTGGGTGAGGCCGTTGCCCCCACCCATCACCATCGGGTAGCCGAAGTAGACCAAGCCGAGGATGGCGATGCCGAGGACGACGTACCTCAGGATGCTGCTGCCGCTCTCTTGCATGGTTCCTTGGGGTCCGCTGCGCCGACAGCGCTGCGTGCTTGCTACTGGGGATCGATCAGGTTGAGGCTCCGAAATCGGAGCCAGAGCCGCCCGAGCTTTGGGGGTCGGCCTGTACAGGGGGAGGAGAAGTTGATTTCGGCCCGCGAGGCGGGGGAGGAGGGTCGAAACCCCCCGGATGGAATGGGTGACACCTACACAGGCGCTTTGCCGAAAGCAAGCTCCCGCGGAGCAAACCGTGGCCTTGCAAACAGAGAATCGCGTAGCGAGAGCAGGAGGGCTCGAAGCGGCAGAGCGGGCCGAAAACGACCAGCAAGAGCTTCGACAGCGTGAGCTGGTAGAGCCGAATCAGGAGGACGAGGACGGGGGCCATGGAGGGCGGCCACCGGGGACCCTCCCGGGGTGGGAGACGGCCGACGGCGTAGGCCGATTTGCCGGCCGCGTCGGAGCTTGCGCTGCTGGCGCCCGATCTGCAAGGCCGCGCGACCGTCGAACGATATCCGAGGCGATTGTCTCGAGCTCGGCTTGAAGGTCACCGAGCTTCTTGGAGAGGATGCCTCCGACGGCGATGAACACGAGATCGACGTTTGCCGGGAAGCGCGCCTTGTTGCCCCGAAAAAGCTCGCGCAACAGGCGTTTGGCGCGGTTGCGCTGCACGGCCCCGCCGAGACGTTTGGAAGCGACGAATCCGGCACGCGTCGGCCCTACGTCGGCGTGGGCGCCGATCAGCAACAGGAAGCTGCGAGCGCGCACGCGCGCGCCCGGATGGTCCTGCAAGCGGACGAAATCTATCCGCTTCTTCAGGCGTTCAGCGCGCGGGAAGCGCACGGCTTGTCCCAATTCAACCCCCTGGCCTGCCCGTGGCACGGAGGAATTCAACCGGAGGTTGAATCAACAAACACAATTCCTCCGTGCCCTCCGAAGACAAAAACGCGCGCAAGCGCCCGCTCTGGCCTGCCCGTGGCACGGAGGAATTCAACCGGAGGTTGAATCAACAAACCCAATTCCTCCGTGCCCTCCGAAGACAAAAACGCGCGCAAGCGCCCGCTCTGGCCTGCCCGTGGCACGGAGGAATTCAACCGGAGGTTGAATCAACAAACACAGCCCTTACTTCTGGTAAGCGCCCGGTGCCAAGCGCGTGCGACCCTTGCGGCGACGCGCGTTGACGATCTTGCGCCCGCCCTTGGTTGCCATGCGTTCACGAAAGCCGTGCTTGCGCAGGCGAGAGGTCTTGTGGGGCTGGTAGGTGCGCTTCATCGGGTGGTTGCTCTGTAGAAAAGAGGCTCTGCCAGATGCCACACAACCCGAAACGGGTCAACCCCGTTGGGTGCGATCTCCGGATGTATACCGTCCCGCGTTGGCCTTTCTCAAAAGGGATGGTGTAACTTCGCCCACATGACTCGCCCGTTCGGGCCGGCCGCATGGCTCGGCGCCGCCCTCTTCGCGCTCATCTCTCCCACTATTGCTCACGCGCAGAGCAATACATTCAGCCTGGATCGGCTGCGTATCGGCGGCGCCCCTGACGACGGTATCGCTGTCTGGCGACCGGAGATCGGTGATCGTGCTCGCATATTCGGTCAGCTTGCGCTGGGTTTCTCGCTGAACCCGCTGCGCATCGAGAACGAGATCGAGGACGACCTGAACCGGCAAAAGGTGGCCGCTGCGTCGGGCGCACCGCTCGAGACCCAATTCACGGGTTATTTCGACGTCGGCTTCGAGGTGTTCCAACGCTTCAGCTTCCAGTTGATGTTGCCGGTGACCTTTGCCCAGACGGGCAACCGCACCAACGTCGCCGGCGTGGCGCCCGCCAACGACGCTGTCGATATTGCGGTCGCAGCTCCGGGGGACATGCGCTTCGAAGCGCGCGGGGTGCTCATCCGAACCGCCGATAGCTTCTTCAAGCTGGGCGCAAACGCGATGTTGTTCGCTCCGAGTGGCAACGAGAAATCGTACACAGGCGACGATTCGACGACTGGCGGCGTCGGCTTGGCAGGCGAGCTCGACTGGAAGAGCTTCATCTTGACGCTCACTACCGGCTTTCAATTTCGCCCAGAAGGCGGCCTGAATCAGCTCGATATCGGTCACGAATGGACCTGGGGCCTCGCAGGCTTCTTGCCATTGCGCGACGATCGCATCCGGCTCGGCCTCTCCATCTTCGGCTCTGCCATGCTGAGTGGCCCGGACGCCTTCACGACGCCGACCACACCCGCTGAATGGATGCTCGAAGGGCGCTTCGCCCTCGACGAAAAGAAGCAGGCGTATCTGAACGGCTTCGGCGGCACCCGGCTCACGCCCGGCTACGCGCCTGATTTGAGGACTGGTATCGCCTTTGGCTATTGGTTCAACTTGATCGATCCAGATCCGAAGGCGCCCACCAAAGATCCGAAGTTCGACCAGCTGCAAGACAACGTCGACACCGACAAAGACGGTTACCCGGACAACATCGATCTCTGTCCGACAGTTCCGGAAGACGGCAAGCCGCCGTACACCACCGACGGCTGCCCCGCCGAGCCTGATCGGGATGGCGACGGTATCCCCGACTACAAGGACAAGTGCCCCGACGTCCCCGAAGACTTTGACAAGATCGACGACCAAGACGGCTGCCCGGAGGACGACGCCGACAAGGACAGCATCCTCGACGGCGAAGACGCTTGCCCGAAGGAGCCTGGCGAGCGCAGCACTGAAAAGGACAAGAACGGCTGCCCGAAATTCATCCGACGCATCCAGGGCTCGAACGAGATCCAGGTGCTGAAAAAGGTCGAGTTCGACTTCGGCAGCGCCCGCCTCAGCGCAGCGAGCTTCCCGATCCTCGACGAGGTCGTGCGCTTGATGCAGGCGAACCCCGATATCTCGCTGCTCAGCATCGAAGGTCACACCGACTCGGTGGGCTCTGATCAGGGCAACCTGCTGCTCTCGAAGACCCGAGCCAAGTCGTGCCTCGACTACCTCGAGAAGAAGGGCGTCGCATCCAAGCGGCTCACCAGCGACGGCTTCGGCGAGGCGAAACCGAT
>Ga0163144_10025280_pt1 | contig 11603 bp, 10 predicted proteins | sample OliLak19BULKMAT1_FD_123175 | JGI IMG/M metagenome (GOLD analysis project Ga0163144, IMG submission 123175) | Freshwater microbial mat bacterial communities from Lake Vanda, McMurdo Dry Valleys, Antarctica - Oligotrophic Lake LV.19.BULKMAT1 | ecosystem: Environmental > Aquatic > Freshwater >... | reverse complement strand
CTCGCGAACGTTGCCCGGCCAGTCGTAGCCGATGATTCGCTCCGCGACGGCCTTGCCAAGCCGTGTTACCGATTTGTTCGACCGGCTTGCGGCACGCTCCAGGAAGTATTGTGCGAGCAAGAGCACGTCGTTGCCGCGCTTGCGTAGGGGTGGAACGTCAACCCGAACCACGTTGATGCGATAGAACAAGTCCTCGCGAAAGCGTTTCTCCGTCACTTCGCCTTCCAAGTCGCGATTGGTCGCGGTGACGAGGCGAGCATCGAACGGAATCTCCTGGGTGGCCCCCAACGGTCTCACTTTGCGTTCCTGCAAAGCGCGCAACATTTTCGCTTGCATACCTAGAGGCATCTCGCCGATCTCATCTAGGAAGAGTGTTCCCTGATTGGCTTCGACGAAGAGCCCGTTGCGCGAAGTGCGCGCATCTGTAAACGCGCCCCTAGTATGACCGAAGAGCTCGCTCTCCAGTAGGGTCTCGGGAACCGCGGCGCAGTTGATTGCCAAAAACGGGCCCCTGCGACCGCTGCGCTCGTGTAGCGCGCGGGCCACCAATTCCTTGCCCGTCCCGCTCTCCCCCGTGATGAGAACGTTGGTGTCGGTCTCAGAAACCCGAGACACGATGTCGGCCATTCTTTGCATGGCTTCGCTGTCGCCGATGACATTCGGCAACTCGTGCTCATCTACGCGGCGACGGAGGCGGCGTAGCTCGTCGCTCATCGCTCGGTGGCGAACCGCACGGTCAATGGTGAGCGCCAAGGCATCCATCGACACAGGCTTGGTGATGAAGTCGTACGCGCCCGCCCGCATGGCTCCGATGGCGTGCTCCAGAGTTCCGAAGCCAGTCATGACCACCACCACCAAATCGGGGCGTTTTGCCAAGGCCGCTCGGCACAGGTCGAGACCGCTCATGCCCTCCATGTGAATGTCTACGAGAAGGACCGAGTAGTCCTCCAGGTCCAGCTGCGCCAACGCCTCATCCGGCGAAAGACGCCAGGAGACGCCGTAGCCGCGCTGGCTAAGGCCGGCCTCTGCTAGCTCACACATGTCCCGGTCGTCGTCCGCGACCAAAATCATCGGCACGGAGGGTGCAGTGTGCGCGTCATGCGATCGACCATCCACAGGAGCTAGGGCGGCGTTCATGGCTGGCCCTCAAGCACGCTTCGTGCCGGCGGTCCCAAATTGAAAAACCCCGAGAATTCGCTGGTCGATGCTTTCCGCACCGTGCTATTATGCCACAATCAACCAATAACCGGTACATAAATGCCTCGACCGCGCCATCCGCGGAAAACCCATCAATGGCGTATAGGAGTCAGTCGATGCCCGCCGCAACTGAGTCGGTAGCCGCTCTTTTCGCGCGATCGGATCAATTGCGCCAGGCAGAGCGCAGGGCGGCCAGCGCCCGGGTCGCTTCGGTCATTGGTCACCTGATAGGGACTCCACTGAACGTTATCGCGGGTCGCGCCGCGCTCATCAGAACGAATCACACCTCCGACGCCGTTCTGGAGAACGTGCGTCGAATTGAAGAGCAGGTGGAGCGACTCGCACAGCGGATCCGGCGTCTCATCGACTATTTGGGCGTGGCAGATTTACCCGCCGAGCCACGCTCCGTCGAGAGCGTGCTCGCGGAGACCTTGGCTCTCTATGAGCCGGTCGCCGAGGAGAAGGGGGTCTCCATTCAATCGTCGCATGGCGCAACTGCCCTTATGAACGTGGACGGACAGCCATCGCTTTTGGTGCTGACTTGCCTATTGTCCCTAGCGATGCGCACGACCCCCGTGGGTGGCATCGTCACACTCGTGGCAATGGAGCATAGTGCAAAGGCCGTCATGTTCGAGCTGCTGCTCCCAGGCCTGGACAACCCACCAACTCGGGTGGACCGCTTGGAGCCGCCCGACGAGGGAACGGGTTACGACTCCGACGCCATGCAAGTGCTATCGATTTGCCTTGGAATCGCGCGACGTAGCGGAGGCTCGCTCGACATTTCCCCGGCCGCTGGCTCGATCGGCGTGCGCGCTCGCTTCGAGTGCGCGCGCATCTAAATGTGGGGCCAGGTCCGGGACTTTGTGTCACGACGTGATCCGATGGCCTGGCTCAGTACGGTGGCTTTTGCGACCACGAATAGCCGCCTAAAGCCGCACTTGGGGCGGCACTAGCAGGCACGCTTGATGCACTACTTTGGTGACATGTCGGAGAAGGATGAGGGCGCAACACTCACGGACTTGCCACTGGACTTCACGCAGTTCCTGAGTGGGCGACTCGGGCTCGGCACCTCCGCAACGCTCTCGGAGCTTGGCAGCTACTTGCTGAGCTTCGAGGCGCGCGGGGAGTACTCGAGCCGTGTAGGCGCCGTTCGCTCTCGCTGCAGCCGGCTGTATGACCCTCACCACTGAAGCACGAGGAAAAGAAGCATGGATACCAAGAAATTGTTGATGTCACTGGGCACGGCCATCGCTGCGTCGCGAGCCGTAAGACAGGTCTCTGGCATCGGAATCGAGGACGTGCTCGGAACGATAGGCCTAGCGCGTCGCCGAAGTCACGTACTCGAAAACATCGGCCTGGTAGCAGTCGGAGCGGTCATTGGCGCCGGAGCGGCGCTATTGTTTGCTCCGTCTAGCGGACGCGAAACGCGCCAGCGGCTGGGCGAGGAAGCCAACAAGCTAGGCGGCGCTGCCACCGACGCGATCCGCGAGCACAAGGACGAAGCGTTTCGTACGCTTTCCCAGGTGGCAAACGGCGCGGTCGCCACGGAGCGCGCGTAAGCGCAACGCTCACCAAGCGACGCCCGGCGTCCGAGACACGGCACGCGGCTACAACCGCGTGCCGTTTGCTTTTTGTCGTTCAGCCCTGCGGTTGCTTCCTGTCCTTGGACGGAGTCGTCCCGGACCCGGCAAGCCAATCGTCTCCGACGAAGGGCGAGACCTCAGTCGAGCCGCCCTGCAAAGTCACTCCTACGTTGACGAACCCGGCGGTCACCAGAAACGCTCCGTTAGCTCCCGCGGACCCGGTTCGGCTGGAAAGGTAGCCTTTGAGCTTCATGTTGCCACTCTTAGCGTGCAAGCCTTTTACAGCGAACCCTGCGGCGTTGAGAGTGACCGCGGCCTGAGCGGTTAGTGCCCCCAAATCCAACGCAGTGCTTGCAATCCCTTTGAGGGGGCCGCCAAGCACCAAGGGCAACAGCGCTTCCGCAGAAGTCACGTGAATGGAAACGGCCCCGCTCGCGCTAGGCGGCTCGCTCGCTGAGATCTCGAAACCCGATGCATCCACGATCGCGCCGAAGGCCTCGGAACGTTTCTCTCCGCTACGAATCGACACCTGGGATAGCGACAACTGGGCCTTCGGCAGCCGAAGCGGAGCGTTGGGGCTTGCGCCGCGAACGAAGGTGACGTGACTTCGAAGCTGGCCATTCGCTACGAAGTCGTCCTTCGCCAGCCTGCCTTCCGAAAGCTTCAAGGCCAGCTCACCCGAGGTGATCCCGGCTGGATCGCGCTTTGCTTCGAAGACGGCTTCGGCTGTCCCACGATACGCCGCACCAGGTTCGTCGAGCCAAGCCAGAGACGGAAGCAGCGCTCGCCGGACTGCCAGGCGCCCTTCACCGACGACCGGCTCCTTCGTTAGGTCGACCGTCTCCACCTGCAAGCGAGCCTCGACTTGCTCGAGCGTGGGCGACGCGGATTGTTGCTTCGGCTTGCTGACGGTAATCAGCGGCGCGCTAAACGCGAAAGAAACCGCGCTCAAAGCTTGCGGTTTTCGTGCGACCTGTAGCGAGACGCCGCCGCTCAAACTGGCGAACTCCGCGCTGACCGCAAGTGGTTTCGCTTCCAAGGACACGATGCTCCCGACTTGGATCACGGCGCGCTGAACGTTGATGTCGAACGCCCAGTCGGCTTGACCGGACAGCTTGGTCGCTTCTGCGGGCGGCAGATAAACGTTGAGAAAACCGAGCTCACCCCGCGAAAGGTCCACTTTTATGGTCGCCGAAATGTCCTTCAGAACGTCCAGCCCCTCGCTCGCCTGCACGTCCATGTCAGGGACGCTGCACGTCACACGACCTTTCACCTCCGAGGCGACCAACTCGTCGCCCATGGTGAGCGTGCCGGTTTCCAGGGTCAGCGACGCCGGTTCGACCTGGACCCAGCGGGCCGGGCGCACAACGAACGAGCCTACCGCGCGAGCACGGCCTCGAAATCGGTATTCGAGCCCCCAAAGCTCCGTGATACTCGCGTCCACTTTCTCAGCGCGCACCTCCCAGAGGGCATACTCATCATCGGGAATAGGCGGCGGTCGCAGCCCACGATACAGGGGCGGATCCGCGAAGCCCGGAATTGGCGGGTAGGCTGCCAAGCGGTCGGCGTCGTCACCAACGACGACGACCTTATGTCTAAACCGGAAGCGCGTGCCACTGGCTTCCACCGCAGTCACGTGAACCTTCCTGAACAACAACTCAGGCAGGATGAGACGGACGGACACCTGCTCGAACTCGAGGGAGAACTGGACATTGTAGTCCTCCGCCAGCAGCCGCACGTTCTTGACGTGCAGATGCCCAGGCCAAAGTGTGTACGCCGAAGCGTAGTCGAGTTGAAATTGGCCGCTAATCTTGACTAAGTCCTTGACCAAGTTCGAGCGCGCGATGCCATTGGCGACGCCAAGGTAGACCAGCTCCAAAGCCAGTAAAACTGCAAGCACCCGCCCGGCCACCCGCAAAGGGTGTAACCGGGCATGGGTCGCTAGCTCTCTTAGCTTACCGGTCAGGCTACGAGTCGCGCTGCCGAGCCTCGCGGGGAGCTGCATTCACGTCGGCTCCCTACGCCACGGGACTGATCGGCGGAGTATCTTCATACTTAGGAAGCGGAGGCTCAACCGGTGACTCCGGCGAGTCCGGCGTCACCGGTTCCGGCGGGAGGGGAGTGGGTCCCGGGACCGGTGTTGGTCTCGGGACACTCCCAAGCGCGCCGAGGAATGTCACCGCTTCATCCCTGCCGCGGCCTGGGCCGAGGTTTGAATGACGATCTCGACGCGGCGGTTGTTGGCGCGCCCCTCGGGCGTCTCGTTCGAAGCTACCGGACTGGCTTCGCCTCGACCCACGGCGCGGAGCTTCTCGCCCTTCACGCCCTGGCTCGCGAGGTAGTCTCTGACCGCGTTAGCGCGGTCCTGAGACAACTTCATGTTCGTATCGTCGGCACCACGCGAGTCGGTGAAGCCTTCGATAGACGCCAGCTTGTCGTCGTCCATCTCTTTGAGGGCCTTCGCGACCTCGTTCAGCTTGTCTCTCGCGATCGGTAGGAGCTCAGCCTTGCCGGTGACGAACAGCACGGAACCGTCGAGCGTTATGACGATACCTCGTTGCTCGTCTTTAACCTGAGCGATTTTGGCGAGGCTAGCCAGGGCGGCCGCGGAGGTCTTTTCTGCCTTCTCGCGCGCCTCTTTCTCGGCGTCCAGCTCGGCTTTCGTCTTCTGAATCTGCGACTGCTGCGAGGCGATCTCTTTGCGTGCGTTGGAGAGGTTGTCCCAGGTAGCCGCGAGCGAGCGCTGAGTGTCGGCGGTCGTCTTCTCTGCTTTGTGCCGAAGGTCGTCTTGTCGCTGGCGGTAGGCCTGTGCAGCTGTGGCTTGGTCACGGCGAGCCTTCTCGTAGTCACCGTAGACGGTGGCATACTGGGACTTGCGCTGCGCCACGTAAGCAAGGCTCTTCTCTTCGAAGGACCCCGCGTCGTCGCCGTGCGAAGCTTCAGCGCGCTCGAGGGCCTGCTTTGCGGTCAGCAGCTTGTCGGGGGAGTACGTGGCCGCCGACGATTGACGAGCCTCGTCGTAGGCCCGGCGTGCGTCCACCAGCTCCGGCGAAGGACCGGCAGTGGCGCAGGCACCCAGTACTGCGAGCATGAGTGGCGAAAGCAAATATACGAATTTCATGACTAAAGTCTCCTCTGCTACGACTCCCAAAGGCTGGGTCGAGCTCAATTCTTGGTTCCGATTTGTTGCACGTCGGCCTCGGCCTTACGGGCACTGGCGCTAGCGACGGACTCGCGCGTGATCATGAGCGCCACTTCCGCGTCTGCATTGGCGCGCTCCAGCACCAGACGGGCGTCGTCGTCGTTGCCATCGTTAACGAGGCCTTGAGCCTGCTTCAGCTGGTCGCGCGCCATCTTCAGATGAAGCGCGGCTTGCGGATTGGCGTCCGCTCCAACCGCTGCTGCTGCGCTGATTGCAGACTGCGTCTCCGCCACCTTGGCAGGGGGTAGCGAGCTGCCCCCGCATGCACCAATGAGCGCAATGAGTAGGGTGGCGCTAATGAAACGAACCATCGTGTCCTCCTTCGCTCGGAATTCGAGCGAGCATACTTCGCTGCCTTGAGCGAGTAACGTTGGGCACCCTAAGCAACATCCGAGCCAAGTGCAAGCGCGGTCCAAACGCGCGGTTCGCGTCCAAAAGCGGGCAACCTTGCCTCACTTGGCGTTTGTGCCCCACCCCGTGCCGCCCCGCTCGGGGCGCCTGTGTCTCCCGGGCGTTCGTGTTTTGGCCGGTCGCTCTGGTCAGAGACTTGCAACCCAACGCTGCTCGTTCCCGCCCAAACCGAGGACCTCATGAGCGAGCTTCACGCGACCCCTCTCCCTCAGATAATGAGTCACCCCGTCGTGGCTCTCAAGACCTACGACACGATCGCCGCCGCGCTTGCTACGGCGCGAGAGCATGGCGTGCACCACTTTCCCGTGTGCTCCGCGAATGACCGCGTGGTGGGGATGGTATGTACTTGTGACTTCCGCGAGGTATCACCGGTGAGCCTCGTTTCCGCGGTGATGCGACCCGCCGTCACGCTGCCCGCTGTAGGCTCCGGCGCTGACGCGGCTCAGCTCATGAAGACCGCCTCCGTGGGCTCCATTTTAGTCGTGGATTGGAACGGGGCTCCCTGCGGCATCGTCACCCGCGGCGACCTGCTCACAGAAGCGCCAGCGAATCAGGTTCTGAAGGATTGCAAGTGCGAGTGTTGCGGCACGATTCATCACCTGCATGACTTTCATGGTGGCATTCTGTGTGTTTCGTGCCGCGAGCGGGCAGCGGAGCCCGCAGCGTTCGAGACAGGCGGCGGCGACTAGAGGGGCAAGCGCTGGGCAAGAAGCGCGGTTCTCTCGACGCTTTTGTGAGGCAAAACTCGTGCGCCATGGCGAAATAGCGCGACGTTGGTGCCCCAATCCACGCTGGTGATCCTCGATCTGGTAGCGGCACGGGGGTTGCTTCGAAGAAGCTATGAAGCACTCGCAGGCGTTCGTTTTGCTGATGGTCGCCGTGAGCGTGCTGTTCGCGCTCGCGCTCTGGGCCGGCTCCCTCTGGGGAGCGCTCGGGGCTCTGGTATGCGGACTAGTGGTAGCCTTCGTGGTTGGGATGGCGTGGCTTTGGTCTCCGGGCTCCGGCGTTACGACGTGGCCGCGGCGCCGTAGACGGCAGGACGACTCTACCCCCGGACATTCGTAAGATGTTTCAGAGCGGCGCGGCTGATGCCGTCGGACGCCACAATCGTGCGAGCTCAGAAACGTGGACTACCAAACCTGCGATGTCGAGCGGCTTGGAAGCGTAGCGTTGGAATCCCGAGTCGAGCACGCGCTCGACAACCTCCTTGCCGGCGTGAGCCGTGACCGCCAACGCCGGGGTACGGCCCCCGCGCTCGGGTTCTAGCGCGCGCACCAGGCGAATGAGCTCGTAGCCATCGAGTAGCGGCATGGCGATATCGCTAACCAGCACATCAGGGCGAAATCTCTCCAGCTCCAAGAGCGCACGTTCTCCGGAGGTCAACATGGACACCTGGGCGCCATGGGCCGAAAGCACCTGCGCAATCAGCTCCCTGCCGTCATCGTCGTCGTCTACTACCAGAACCTTCAAACCTTCCAGCGGCAGACCAGGCATGGAAGGTGGAACCGAACCTGAATGCGGCGCCGACGGCCTCTCTGAAGGCCCAATACCGTCGACGGGGAGCTTGATCGTAAAGGTCGAGCCATGGCCGGCACCGGCGCTGTAAGCTTGGATGCTGCCACCGTGAGCGTCGACGATCTGCCTAACGATAGCCAAACCCAGGCCAAGCCCGCCGTGACGTCGGGTAGTGCTGCCGTTGGCCTGACGAAAGGCCTCGAACACGTAGGGAAGGAAGTCGGGGTCGATACCGTGCCCGGTATCTGAAACCGTCAAGTTGGTAAAACCTTCGCCCACCTCTGCACGCACCCCCACGCGCCCGCCCGATCCAGTGTACTTGACGGCGTTGGCGAGCAGATTCCAAACCACCTGCTGCAACCGGCCGGGGTCCCCGAAAATGGGGCAGGATGAAGGAACCCCTACGTCAATCGAGATCCGCCTCGCGTCAGCAGCCGGCCGCACTGACTCGAGCGCCCCGCGCACGACCTCTCCCAGGTCGAGCCATTGGGGCGACAGCCGCATCTTTCCCATGGACATGCGTGAAAAGTCGAGCACGTCCTCTACGATGCGGGCCTGTGCGCGGGCGTTGCGTTCGATCACCGCAAGAGCGCGGTCCACGTCCGCCTTGGGGCGGGAACGGGCCAGCGAGGACCAACCAGCTCCTGAAGAGGAGGATTCACGAAGACGTACTCCAGGGAATCCACGTTCACAATCGCTACGTAAGCGGGCGCGGTTTGAAGAATTTCGCTGAGCTGGGATACCTGCTGTTGCTTGGCAACGGCCAGAGCGGCCCGCTCCGCTGCTGCCGCAAAGACCTTCTTCTCTTCTTGCGAGAACTTGTCGGCGCGCGTCGACCCGATGTGAGCCACGCCCACGAGTTGACCGTCGTGAAGCAGCGGCACACCATACATCGCCCGTGGCTCAGCGGCCCTCAACATTGCGCCATCCACGAGGCGCCGGATCGATGCTCCCGCCATTTCCAACGAGCGGCGCTCGGAGGCCACCAGCCCTGCGAAGCCTCTGCCGATACGGACGCGAAACTCCTCCTTCGCGTCATGATCCTGGCCAATCGATGCCGCGACCTTCAAGAAGTCGCCGTCGCGCAGCAGGATCGTTGCCGAGTCCGCTCCGTCCGCAGCCTCGATGAAGGCTCGAAGCAATTCGGAAAGCAGAGCTGGCAGATCGTTCGTCTCCAGCGCCGCGCTAGCGATGCGCTCGAAAGCCACCAGCCGCCGAATTGCCTCGTCGCGCTCTTGCGTCCGGAGCGCGACCTGGCCGCGCCGCACGGCCTCTCGCTGCTCGTAGAGATCGACGAACGCCTTCACCCGAGTGCGGACGACGATCGCGTCATAAGGTTTGGTGATGTAGTCGGCAGCGCCGGCTGCGTATCCCTTGCGCACGTTGAGTTCGTCACTGTGCACGGCTGTCACGAAGATGACCGGCAGCTCGCGACCATGCTTGGTTTGACGTAGGCGACGGGTCAGTTCGAAGCCATCCATGCCTGGCATTTGGACGTCGAGCAGCGCAACTGCGAACGGCTGTCGCTCCACCCACTGCAGCGCTTCGGCACCGGAAACGGCCTTAATCGTGGCGACCTTCAGCGAACCCAACGCCGCGTCGAGCGCGATTAGGTTCGCTGGCGTGTCGTCGACCAGCAGTACCGTTGCTGACCTAGGGGCCTCATCGATGTCGGTCAAAAGCGTCAACTCGGCGCCCCGAAGCGAGCTCGCTCCAGTCGCTGGCGCTCTTCCGCTGACCGCAGAGGCACGACGCCGCCGACTTCACGCTCACCCATCACCACCCGCACCTCGTGCCGACGACCGTCGTCTACGAGCGGCACGAGACCGTCCGGCAGGTGATGTCCGTCCAGCTCGACACTCCGCACACCTGTCGCCACTCCGGCGGAATTGTCGAATGACAGGTGAAGCTCACTCGTGCCGTAGCGATAGCTGACCTCGAAGTTGGACCAGGACATCGGAACGCACGGGGCAATGCAAAGCGAGGCGCCACGTCGCCGAAGGCCGAGAATGCTCTCGACGGCGATGCGATACATCCAGGAGGCGGAGCCGGTATACCAGGTCCAACCGCCACGCCCCCGGTGCTGCGGCGAGGAGTAAACGTCGGCGGCGACGACATAGGGTTCTACCTTGTAGCGGTCGACGTCGCTGGGCTCCATCGCATGACTTATCGGATTCAGTAGCGAGAACAGCTTCCAAGCGCGGTCGCCCTCCCCCAGCTGGCATAGCGCATGGATGGTCCACAAAACGCCATGCGTGTACTGGCCGCCATTTTCGCGAATGCCTGGCGGATAGCTACGAATGTACCCGGGGTCGCGGCTGGGGTCTGCAAAGGGTGGTGTGAGCAGCAGCATCATTCGCTCGGTTTCCACGACCAGCTCCGTCTCCGACGAACGAACGGCTTGTCGCGCTCGCGCGGAGTCAGCCAGTCCAGATATGACGGACCAAGACTGCGCAATCGCATCGATCCGGCACTCGGTGTTCTCGCTAGAGCCAATGGTCGAGCCGTCGTCGTAAAACGCTCGGCGATACCAAGCACCATCCCAAGCGTGCTCCTCGAGAGCGCGCGCTAGACGCTTGGATTCCACGTCGCACCAGGTCGCCCGCTCGGTATCCTTGCGATGGGTGGCGAGGGGCGCGAAGTCTTGGAGCGTGCGGGCCAGGAACCAGCCGAGCCAGACGCTCTCGCCAACACCCTTGTGGCCCACGCGGTTCATGCCATCGTTCCAGTCCCCACTTCCCATTTTTGGCAAACCGTGGGGCCCCGCCGTAGCGCCCCGGGTTAGCGCGCGCACGCAATGCTCGTACAGTGTCGCTGTCTCTTCGCTCTTGCGGGGGGAGGCGAACAAATCGTCTTCTTCTCCAACCAGCAGTCGTTCCTCCAGGAATGGCAGAGGCTCATCGAGAACGGCATGGTCCTCCGTGCAGCGTACATACTCGGCGACGGCATACGGGAGCCACAACAAGTCGTCTGAGCAGTTCGTCCGCACGCCCTCGCCCGACTCGGGATGCCACCAGTGCTGCACGTCGCCCTCGATGAACTGGCGAGCTGCGGCGCGAAGTAGGTGCTCCCGCGTGAGATCCGGGCGGCTGTGAACCAGGGCCAGCACGTCCTGCAATTGATCGCGATAACCGAAGGCCCCGCTCGACTGATAGAAGCCCGAGCGCGCCCAGAGCCGCGCGCTGGTGACTTGATACAGTAGCCAGCGATTGACAATTAGATTGAAGGCGTCATCCGGCGTTTTGGCCGAGATGGAGAGGACCTGGTCCCACGCGCTCTGGACCTTCGTGAGCTCCGCATCCACGTCGCGAAGCGCTGAATAGCGTTGCGAAAGCTCGCGGGCCAGGGGTCGTGACTCTGCCATACCCAGCACGAAGCACAGCTCCTTCGTTTCGCCGGGCTCAAGCCGCAGCAGCACCTGCAGGGCGCCGCATGGATCCAAACCGATACCGGTGCGTCCCGAAAGCTGCTTGCGGGCCAGCGCGGCAGGACGCGAGCGTGTGCCATCTCGCCCGAATAGCTCTTCGCGATCACCCGTGACGGTCGCGACGGGCTCCGTGCAGGTGAGGAAAGCCTGCCGCTGGGGCGAGCTCGCGAACGGATTGTTCGCTAGCAGCGTGCGGGATTCCGCGTCCCAGTGCGTGCACACTTGAATACGGGCGGCTTCCCGTGAGGCGCCCAGCACCCACTCGACG